>Ga0137403_10006565_pt1 | contig 13280 bp, 12 predicted proteins | sample CZOMad2_1_16fung_FD_122057 | JGI IMG/M metagenome (GOLD analysis project Ga0137403, IMG submission 122057) | Vadose zone soil fungal communities from Angelo Coast Range Reserve, California, USA - CZOMad2_1_16fungal (Hybrid Assembly) | ecosystem: Environmental > Terrestrial > Soil > Vadose zone... | reverse complement strand
TGTGCTGGTCGGTTCGGTGCTTGCCATCACCATCCTTATCGGCACGCCGCTGGCGCTGCTGCTCGACCAGCCCGTGATCGGGCGCAGCATCGTGCGGCTGATGGTGATCGCGCCGTTTTTCGTGATGCCGACCGTCAGCGCGCTGGTCTGGAAAAACCTGCTGATGCATCCGGTCTCCGGGCTGTTCGCCTGGGTCGCGACGCTGTTCGGGGCGACGCCGATCGACTGGTTCAACGATGCGCCCTTGTTTGCGGTGATCCTGATCGTTTCCTGGCAATGGCTGCCCTTTGCCACCCTGATCCTGCTCACGGCGCTGCAGTCCCAGGACGAGGAGCAGAAGGAAGCCGCCGAGATGGATGGTGCGAGCGCGCTTTCGACCTTCATCTATCTCACATTGCCGCACCTCGCGCGGCCGATCACGGTCGTGATCCTGATCGAAACGATATTCCTGCTGACGGTGTTCGCAGAAATCTTCGTCACGACCGGCGGCGGACCGGGTCTGCAGACGACCAATATCGCGTTCCTGATCTACTCGCAGGCACTGATCCAGTATGACGTCGGAAATGCCTCTGCCGGCGGATTGGTCGCAGTCGTGATCGCCAATGTCGTTGCGTTCTTCCTGGTGCGGATCGTCGGACGGAATCTGGAGGCGTAGCGATGGCACGCAAGGTCACTTCGAGACACGTGTGGGTGTCGACGGGCGCGGCATGGTTGTTCGGGTTTTTGATTTTCCTGCCGATCCTGTGGATGGTCCTGACCAGCTTCAAGACGGAGCTCGAGGCGTTCGCCATGCCGCCCACGTTCCTGCTGTTCCACTGGACCACGGAGAACTATGCGACGGTGCAGGACCGCAGCGATTACCTGCATCACGCGTTCAATTCAATTATCGTCGCGGGAGGGTCGACGCTGATCGCCTTGCTGATCGCCGTGCCGGCGGCCTGGTCGATGGCTTTTGCGCCGACGAAGCGGACCAAGGATGTCCTGCTCTGGATGCTCTCGACCAAGATGATGCCGCCGGTCGGCGTGCTGGTTCCGATCTATCTGATCTACCGGGATTTCGGAATGCTCGATACGCGCGCGGGCCTGGTCTTCATCCTGTGCCTCGGCAATCTGCCGATCGTGATCTGGATGCTGTTCACCTATTTCAAGGAAATTCCGAAGGACATCCTCGAAGCGGCGCGGATGGATGGGGCAACCATCGGACGCGAACTCGTTTATGTGCTGACGCCGATGGCGATTCCCGGCCTTGCCTCGACGCTGCTTCTCAACTTCATCCTGGCATGGAACGAGGCATTCTGGACCCTGAACCTTTCGACGTTGGACGCAGCACCGCTCACGGTGTTCATCGCGTCCTATTCAAGTCCGGAGGGCTTGTTCTGGGCGAAGCTGTCGGCGGCGTCGACGCTCGCCATTGCCCCGATCATCATACTCGGATGGTTCAGCCAGCGGCAGCTCGTCCGCGGCCTGACGTTCGGCGCCGTCAAATAGATCAGCGAAAGGGTGAGACATCATGGGCCAGATAACGCTCCAGGGGGTCCGCAAATCGTTCGGGCCGGTCAATATCATCAAGGACGCGAATCTGGATATCGAGGACGGCGCCTTTGTGGTGTTCGTCGGGCCATCCGGTTGCGGCAAGACCACGCTGTTGCGCCTGATTGCCGGACTTGAGGATGTCACCGGCGGGCAAATCCTGATCGACGGCCGCAACGTGGTGGACGTTCCGCCGGCCAAGCGCGGTCTGTCGATGGTGTTTCAGTCCTATGCGCTCTATCCGCATATGAGCGTTCGCGGCAACATTGCGTTCGGCCTGAAGATGGCGGGCCTGCCGCGCCCGGAGATCGACCGCAAGGTGGAAGCCGCAGCCTCCACGCTGAACCTGACCCCCTATCTGGACCGCAAGCCGCGCGACCTTTCCGGCGGGCAGCGTCAGCGCGTCGCGATCGGACGTGCCATCGTGCGCGAGCCCAAGGCGTTTCTGTTCGACGAGCCCTTGTCCAATCTCGACGCCGCACTCCGCGTTCAGATGCGCCTGGAAGTGACAAAACTGCAAAAGCAGCTCGGGACCACCGCCGTCTACGTCACGCATGACCAGGTCGAGGCCATGACGATGGCCGACAAGATCGTGGTGCTGAACGCGGGCCGAATCGAACAATACGGCTCGCCGCTGGAACTCTACGAACGTCCCGCGAACCTGTTCGTCGCCGGCTTCATCGGTTCGCCCAAGATGAATTTTGTGCCCGGAGAGGCGGCCGGCGAGCCCGGCGTCGCCACCCTGGGTATCAGGCCGGAACATCTAAGAATCGGCAAGGATGGAGAGGGCGGCTGGCCCGGGACCGTATCGGTCGCCGAGCATCTGGGCAGCGACACCTTCCTCTATGTCGACGCCGGCAAACTCGGAACGCTCACGGTGCGCGCCATCGGCGAGTTCGGCTTGAAGGCCGGCGACCGGGTCTGGCTTTCGCCGGATCCGGCACGCCTGCACCGTTTCGACAAGGAGGGTGGGGTCATCAGGACGTGAGCGCGGCGAACCGTAGCGAATTTTGACGGACCGCGCGGACGAATGGGTTGCAGCGCAGCGATTTTGCCGATGGTCCCGCGATAAACAGGAACAAAAAGCAAGATGTATCTGGAAAAATTCAGACTTGGCGGCCGCACCGCCGTCGTCACCGGTGGCGGGCAGGGGATCGGACTTGCATGCTCGGAGGCGCTCGGGGAGGCCGGGGCGAAAGTCATCATTGCCGATCGCGATCTGACGGTGGCTGAGGCCGGCTGCACCGACCTCAGGGCGAAAGGCTACGATGCCGAGGTCGTCATCATGGACGTGACCGATTCGGCACGCGTGTCCGAAGTAGCGGATCAACTTGCGTCAAGCCATGGCAAGATCGATATCCTCGTCAACAATGCAGGCATCGCGCGCAGCGAAACGCCGGCGGAGCAGGTAACCGACGAACATTGGCTGAACGTCGTCGACGTCAACCTCAATGGCACGTTCTGGTGTTGTCGCGCTTTCGGCAAGCATATGCTGAACGCAAAGTCGGGTTCCATCGTGAACATCGGTTCGATGTCCGGCTTCATCGTCAACAAGCCGCAGGAACAGTGCTACTACAACGCCTCGAAGGCCGCAGTGCATCATCTGACGAAGTCGCTCGCAGCCGAGTGGGGCGCTCGCGGCGTGCGTGTCAATGCCGTGGCGCCGACCTACGTCACAACGCCGCTCAATGCATTCGTCAAGAACAACCCGCGAATGTACGATGCCTGGATCGGTGGAACGCCGATGGCCCGGATGGGGGACGTCGATGAAGTCGCGTCCGTCGTCCTGTTTCTGGCGTCTGATGCCGCGAGCCTGATGACCGGGAGTATCGTTCTCGTCGACGGCGGCTATACGTGCTGGTAGGCTTGCGCGGATCTCGAACGGGATTGGCATGAGGCAGGCCTTCATCGGTGTCGACGTCGGAACATCGAGCGCGCGCGCCGGCGTGTTCGATGAAGCGGGCAGCCTGTTGGCGACTGCCCGGCATCCGATCACGGTCTGGCATGGAGCGGGCAGCGTCGTCGAACAGTCGTCGTCCGAAATTTGGGCGGCATGCGTGGCCTCGGTCCGCGCGGCAATGGCGGAAGCAGCACTTCCGCCATCTGCCATCAAGGGTGTGGGCTTCGACGCGACCTGCTCGCTGGTGGTGCTTGACGCCGGCGCCAATCCGCTGACGGTCAGCGCGTCGGGCGACGACCGACGCAACGTCATCGTTTGGATGGATCATCGCGCGACCGCTGAAGCCCGTTCGATCAACGACACCCAGGACGACGTTCTCCGCTACGTTGGCGGCTCGGTCTCGCCCGAAATGGAGATTCCAAAGCTGCTTTGGCTGAAGCGGCACCTGCCGTCGAGCTACAATTCTGCCGGTCATTTCTTCGATCTCGCCGATTACCTTTCGTTTCGCGCCACCGGATCGACGGTACGTTCAATATGCACGCTGGCCTGTAAATGGAATTTCCTGGCCCACGAACGGCGCTGGAGCGGCAGCTATTTCGAGCGCCTCGGTCTTGGAGATCTCGCCTCGGACGGCTACGCCAAAATCGGAAAGGACATCGTCGCGCCGGGCACTTCGCTGGGCGCAGGTTTGACAAGATCTGCCGCGCTCGAGTTCGGTTTGCTTGAAGGGACGCCCGTCGGCGCCTCGCTGATCGACGCTCACGCTGGAGGTGTGGGCACGATCGGAGGGCGCGAGAAGTCAGGCAAGCCGGTCGATGTCTGCCGTCGCCTTGCCTACATCATGGGAACCTCGGCCTGCATCATGGCAACGACCGCCGAGCCTTGCTTCGTCCCAGGCGTTTGGGGGCCCTATTATTCGGGGATGGTTCCCGGATTCTGGCTCAACGAAGGCGGCCAGTCCGCGGCGGGCGCGGCGATTGATCATCTCATCAGGTCGCATCCGGCGTACAACGAGGCTGTCACGACCGCGCGCGCCGCCGGTGTCGAGATTCTGGAATTTCTCGAGCGGCGCATTGTCGCGCGCTCGGGAAGTCCAGGGGAGGCGGCACTGTTTGCCCGCGACATCCACGTTCTGCCCGAGTTTCTCGGCAACCGTTCGCCGTTCGCCGATCCCGACTCGCGGGCGGTCGTCGCAGGGATGGATCTCGACGTCGACATCGGCTCGATGGAGCGGCTGTTCGTGGCAGGACTGTGCGGTCTCGCCTACGGTCTTGCCGATGTCGTCGATGCTTTTCGGTCGCACGGTGTCGACAGTGACTTGATGGTGATCGGCGGCGGCGCAGGGCGGAGTTCGCTGGTCCGCCAGATCATGGCGGATACGACGGGTCTGACCGTCGCACTTCCCGAAACCCAGGAACCGGTTCTGCTCGGAGCCGCCATGCTGGGAGCGGTCGCGGGCGGGGTCTATGGATCGATCGCCGACGCGATGACCTCGATGTCGGCGATCGGGTGGTTGAGCGCGCCGACGACGTCGCGAATGGCGGACTTCCACCGGTCGAAGCGGCGGGTTCATGGGCTGATGCGAAAACTGGATCGGGAAGGCCGCGATGCGATGCGCCGAATCGAATCGATCGCCGGTACCAATATGAAGAATTAGACCGATGCTGCTGAGTTGCGGAGATGCCTTGATTGATTTCCTGCCCGTCAAGTCGGCGGATGGGGGCGACGCGGTCGTACCCGTGGCTGGAGGTTCCTGCCTCAACATCGCCGTCGGTATGGCGCGTCTCGGCGCACCGGCAGGGTTTGTGGGCGGTATTTCGAGCGATCTGTTCGGCCGCATCATTGCCGACCACGCTTTGGCCTCGCAGGTCGAACTTCGATACGCGACGCGGAGCGAGTACCAAACGACGCTCGCGTTCGTCCGCACTGTTGGGGGTGAGCCACAATATGCTTTCTATGACGAGGGCACCGCGTCCCGAAATTGGGTCTACCGGCACGGCTCCATCCCCTTCGATGAGATCGAAGCGATCCATGTCGGGTCGACGACGCTCGTCGACGACCAGGGGGCCGCCCAGGCGCTTGCCATGCTCAAGGATGCCCGCGGATCAGTCACCATCTCGTTCGATCCGAATTGCAGGCCCAAGCTGGTCAAGCACAAGACCCACTATGTCGAGCGAATGAATGCATTTGCCGCTATCGCGGACATCGTGCGGATGTCGGACGTCGACTTCGAATTTCTGTACGGCGATGGCGACCATGCGGGGAGGGCGAAATCATTCATCGAAACGGGTGCAAGCCTGGTCGTCGTCACGCGCGGAATTAAGGGAGCTCAGGCGTGGCATAAGGAAGCCGGGGTGGTTGAGGTCGAGGCGCCGACCGTGGATGTCGTCGATACCATCGGGGCCGGCGACAGTTTTCAAGCCGCCTTGCTGTTCGCTTTGCGTGCCATCGGGCGGATCAAATCCGAATCGCTTGCGCAGACGAATGCTGACGAGCTTCGTCGCGCGCTGTCCTTTGCCTCAGGCTGCGCGGCCTTGACATGTGGGCGCGCCGGCGCCGACCCACCGCGACAAGCTGACGTCGGCGGGGAATTGTCGCGGCTGTTGCCGGCCTAGCTCGAATGCGATGCATGAGCATCGCGCCGTCGAGCAGCAGAAGCCGGCGTGGGCGAGGGCACCCTCATCCTCTGCATTCGGACTTGGTGCGCACTGCACCGAGAATGCAGACGCGGCGATTAAATTTCCGATTTTAACAAAAATAATACGATCAGATGACGCGAAGAACCGAACACTCAATTAAACGGGCCGTATCTTCATTGGGGGCGAGATCGTCAACCAGTTCTTTTGCTTAACCGAAGGCTCCCTCACGATTTGCGTCTTTCACATCAAGCGAACGTCCGAAGCCATATTCCCCAAAAAGCCATTTTCCAAGGAAAGGTAATCCATGAATCTTCATCTAAAAATGCCGCTGTTCTCTCTTGTTGCTCTCGCTACGCTGCTTTCGGGAGAAGTTTATGCGCAAGTACCATCGGCAATCGCTGTTCCCGGCCAGAATATCGTTACGACGCTCCATGCAGAGGGCGCTCAGATCTATGAATGCGTGGCCGGCCCGGACAAGAAGTTGGTTTGGCAAGCTCGCGAGCCGATCGCCACTCTTCTCCTCGATGGAAAGACATCCGGGCGTCATTACGCGGGACCAATTTGGGAGCTCGCCGACGGGAGTGCTGTAACCGCCAAGGCCGTAGCCAACTCGCCCGGGGCGACGCCGAATGACATTCTGTGGCTCAAGCTCGAAGTTACGAGCCAGCGCGGTGTTGGAGGATTGTACGGCGTAACGAGCGTGCAGCGCATCAACACGAAGGGCGGCATGGCGCAGGGGCCGTGCGATAGCGCGGGCACCTACCAAAGTGTACCGTACTCTGCGGACTATGTGTTCCTCGGCAACGGTTCATGAGGCCATTGGGCCGATCAAATCAATGACTCGCGCAGACGAATGCTGACGAGCTTCGTCGCGCGCTGTCCTTTGCCTCAGGCTGCGCGGCTTCACATACGCGCCGACGCACCGCGACAAGCTGACGTCGGCGCGGGATTGTCTCGGCTGTTGATACTGTTTGATCAGACGCTCGTTTGCTACCCGCCTGGACCGGCGATAGAACGATCAGAGATTTCTGCTCTCATCGTTATGTCGGGTAAGGTCCTTGCCTCATTCAAGACTGTCCGATGTTTCATCAAGCTACGACGTCGTTGTCATCGGCGCGGGAGCCGCGGGCATGTCGGCCGCGCTTTTCGCGGCCATTCGCGGCGCCAGAACGCTGCTCGTGGAGAAAACCGCCTTTGTCGGCGGCACGTCGGCGCTATCGGCGGGATCAATCTGGATACCGAACACACACCATGCGTCCGCGATGGCGGCCTCCGACAGCGCTGCGAACGTCGAAAGGTATCTGCAACAGATCATAGGAAACCGGGCCGACGCGGCGCTGCGCGCAAGCTTCCTGAAAGCCGGTCCCGAAGCAGTGGAGATCCTGGAAAAAAACTCCGAGGTCCGGCTGCGGGCTTATGCGCGTCATCCGGACTATCGCTCGGAGCTTGAGGGCGCGGCCGTGGCGGGCCGCGCGCTGGAGCCGCTGCCGTTCGATGGACGATTGCTCGGCCAGGCGTTCAAGCTGCTTCGTCCGCCGCTTGCCGAGTTCACGCTGCTTGGCGGCATGATGGTCGACCGGACCGATATCGGTCACTTATTGTCGTCAACGAAATCCATCAAATCGTTCCTGCATTCCGCCCAACTTCTGGCGCGCTATGCGCGCGACAGATTGAGCCAGAGCAGGGGTACCCGGCTTGTGATGGGCAACGCGCTCGTCGCCCGGCTGCTCTATTCGCTGATCCGTCGCGAGGTCGACATCCTTACCGGCGTCTCGCTTGCAAGGATTGTACGGGACGCTGACGGCCCCGTTGCCGGCGCGCGCCTGGTCGCGGACGGCGCCTCGCGCGATATCTGTATCAATGCCGGGCTGATTTTGGCGGGTGGTGGCTTCAGTCGTCACCCCGAGCGGCGTCTCGCGGCGCTGGGAACCGACCAGGCATGGTCCTCCGTTGCAGCGGGCTCGAATGGTGACGCGCAGGACAAGGCGCTTGAGATCGGCGCACGCATGAGCAACAGGGATCTTAGCGCCGCATTCTGGGCACCCGCGTCAATCCGGCGTCGCGCGAATGGATCGAGCGCGGTCTTTCCGCATTTTGTGCTCGACCGTGGCAAACCGGGGACGTTGGTCGTCGACAGCAATGGGCGCCGTTTCCTCAACGAGGCGATATCCTATCATCAGTTTGCGCTGGCAATGTTGGCGCACGGCGCGTCGGCCGTCCCGGCATTTCTGATCGCGGATGCCGTGGCGCTCCGGAAATACGGTCTCGGCATGGTGCGCCCGGGCGGTTGGGGGACGAGAGCCGCCATCGCAGACGGATATCTCACGGCGGGAGACACCATCGACCACCTTGCGCAGCGACTGAACATCGATCCCGGCAATTTGCGCGAAACGGTCCACAGGATGAATGGCTTTGCGCAAACGGGCCGCGATCTCGAATTCGGCAGGGGAAGCACGATCTATCAAAACCACAATGGTGATGCGGTTGCCGGCGTGGCCAATCCCAACCTCGGCCCAATCGTGACGGCTCCCTTCTATGCGCTCCGGCTTTATCCTTCCGATATCGGCACCTCGGCGGGGTTGGTCACCGATGACATGGCCCGCGTGCTGGATGCCGGCAATCGGCCCATTGCGCGACTATACGCGTGTGGAAACGACATGCAGTCGATCATGGGAGGAACCTATCCGGGACCGGGAATCACGCTCGGGCCGGCCATTGCGTTTGCCTATGTCGCAGCGTCGGACGCAGTTCGACGGGCCTGATTATTTGAGCGTGCCGATGGACAGCGCGTGCGCAACGCAGCTGTTGATATGATCGGTGAGGATAACCTTTGCGCCCTCGACATCACGTTTCAGCGCACATTCCAGCAGGGCCCGATGTTGTTCGATCGTCGCGCTGCCGCGGTACTGCAAGGCGTATCGGAAGTATTTATCGAACACGACGGCATGAGTTTGCATGAGTTCACGCGAGCCGCAGCTCGATATCAAGGCTTGATGGAATTCGCCGTCGTAGCGCTTGCGAAGCTCAGGGTCGTCGCCCTCGGAGAGGATAGTACGTTCGGTGGCCGCCAGCTTGTGATGGGCCGACACCACGCGCCCCTCCCATTCCATGTCGCCGGCGCGGAACGACTCGGTCATCGCGTGATGCTCGAGCAGGATTCGGAGCTGCGCCAGTTCGCGAAGATTCTGGATTGATACCGGCGCGACCTCGAAGCCGCGCTGACCTTCGGCAACGACAAATCCTTCCGATGCCAATCGGTTGAGGATCTCGCGCAGCGTGCTGACGCTGACGCCGTAGTCTTCCTTCATCGAGTCGAGCTTGAGGCGTCCCGACGGCGTCAACACGCCGAAGATGATGTCGGAGCGAATGCGGTGATACCCGCTGTCGCCGGCCGACATGGGTGCCTGGGAATGCTCGAGGATCGTCAATGCTTAATCCCGTTTTTTCGGCTCGATGGTTCAGGCGACTCGATGCCTGCAAACATAACCGCGAACGACGGCTTCACCGCAAACAACAGATCATATGGTAAGATCTACTATCTCATATATTATGTTAATTATCATTTGACAACGATTTCGTTATATGGTTTCCAGCGAAAAAGACCGGGCCGGCACGAAAATTCGCGGCAACAAGCCGCGGCTTGGCACCGGTTCGTTTCAGGGAGGCATAGATGAGGCTGTTTGCAGTTCTGTCCGCGGCGGTGTTCGGCGGTGCCCTTTTTGCCAGCGCCGCATCTGCTCAAGAGGTCCAGGAGCGGACAATCCGGTGGGGACACCTCAATAACACCGACCATCCCGTGAGCTTCGGTGTCAAGAAATTCGCGGAAATCCTGTTGGCCAAGAGCGGCGGCAAGCTGCAGGTTCGTGAGTTTGCCTCGTCCCAGCTTGGCAACGAGCTGCAGCAGCAGTCGGCGCTGCGCGGCGGAACACAAGAGATGCTGTCGGCTTCCACCACGTCGCTCGCGACGGTTGTTCCCGAATTCGGCCTGCTCGATTTCCCGTTCATCGTCAGCACCACCGATCAGGCTGATGCGCTGGTCCAGGGTGCATTCGGCAAGGCGATGATCGAAGTGCTTCCGCAGCGCGGGTTGATCGGTCTCGGATATTGGGGGCTCGGCTTTCGCAACGTCACCAACAGCAAGCACCCGATCGCCAAGCTGGAAGATTTCAGCGGTCTCAAGCTTCGCGTGATTCCCAACCCGGTCTATCTGGAATCCTTCAGCGCCTTCAAGGCCAATCCGATTCCGATGGCGTTCGGCGAACTCTATTCGGCGCTGGAAACCCGCACGGTCGATGGCCAGGAGAATCCCTATACGGTCATCCTTTCCAACAAATTCTATGAAGTTCAGAAATACGTTTCCGCCACCGGCCATACCTTCACGGAAAACATCATCCTGGTCAGCAAGATTTTCTGGGACAAGCTGTCGCCGGCCGAGCAGCGCATGATGCATGAGGCTTATGCCGAAAGCCGCGACTACCAGAAGGAGCAGACGCGGCTGCAGACCGAAAAGGCGCTCTCCGAACTGCAGGCCAAGGGAATGCAATACAACCCGGTGGCTCCGGAAGAGCTGGAGCGCATGCGCAAGGCCGTCCAGCCGGTGGTCGAAAAGGTTTCCGCGAACCTGAAGCCGGAAACGGTGAAGCTTTTCGACGAAGAGCTCGATAAAATCCGCAAAGCGGCCAAGTGAGACGCTACTGATATCAGCGACGCAGGGCCGATAGCCATTGGCCCTGCCCAAAACTCCAGCTCCAGACGGCGCCGATGGAACGAATACTCGATCTGTATTGCGCGTTGCTCAAGGGCGTCATCGCGTTGTGCCTCGCGGTCATGGTGGTGCTGGTGTTCGGCAACGTCGTGCTTCGCTACGGCTTCAATTCCGGCATTACGGTCTCGGAGGAATTGTCGCGCTGGCTCCTGGTGTGGCTGACCTTTCTCGGAGCCATCGTCGCCGTTCGCGAACATACGCATCTGGGCGTCGACAGCCTGGTCCGGATGCTGTCGCCCGCGGGAAAACGGATCTGCTTCATCATCAATTATTGCCTGATGCTGTATGCCGACTGGCTGCTGCTGGCGGGAAGCTGGCGCCAGACCATCATCAACATCGACGACCGCGCGCCGGCGACAGGCTTGTCGCTGGGCATTTTCTATTTCGTCGGTGTCGTGTTCGGCGTGTCGGCCGGCATCCTGCTGCTCTATGACCTTTTCCGGGTCGTCGCGGGGCAGGCGAGCGAAGCCGACATGGTGGCCGTCAGGGAATCGGAGGAGCATTGATGTCCGCCGGCATGCGGCCCAGCATCCATCCAGGCTCGGTCAGTTCAGGTCAGCGAGGGCGCAAAATATGACCATCGCGGTCTTTGCCCTCTCGTTGCTCGGCGCCATGGCGCTGGGCATGCCGATCGCCTTCGCCCTGATCATCTGCGGTGTCGCGCTGATGGGCACGATCGGGATGTTCGATTCCCAGATCGTGGCGCAGAACATCATCAATGGCGCCGACAGCTTTCCGCTGATGGCCATCCCGTTCTTCATGCTGGCGGGCGAACTCATGAACAAGGGCGGGCTGGCGAAGCGCATTGTCAATGTCGCCCTGGTTGCCGTCGGCCATCTGCGTGGCGGGCTCGGCTACGTCACCATTCTCGCCTCCTGCATTCTGGCGTCGCTGTCCGGTTCGGCCGCGGCTGATGCCGCGGCGCTGGCAGCGCTGCTGGTGCCGATGATGGTGGCCGCCGGTCACAAGAAATCCTATGCGGCCGGCCTCGTCGCCGCCGGCGGCATCATCGCCCCGGTGATCCCGCCCAGCATCGGCTTCGTCATCTTCGGCGTCGCCGCCGGCGTCTCGATCTCAAAACTGTTCCTGGCCGGAATCGTGCCGGGCCTGATGCTGGGTGCCGGATTGTGCGTCTCGTGGTGGTGGGTTGTCCGAAAGGAAAACCTCACACCACCGCCGCGGGCGTCGTTTGCCGAAGTCGCCAGGGCCGTGATTGACGGCTTCTGGGCGCTGATGCTGCCCGCCATCATTGTCGTCGGCCTGCGCTTCGGGATTTTCACGCCGACCGAAGCCGCGGTGGTTGTCGCCGTCTATTCGCTGTTCGTGGCGACCTGCATCTATCGCGAACTCAAATTCTCGCAATTGTACGATGTCTTTGTCTCCGCGGCCCTGACCACCAGCATCGTGATGTTCCTGGTGGCCGCCGCCCTGGTGTCGTCCTGGCTGATCACGGTGTCCGAGATTGCGACCCAGGTCGTCGACCTGCTGAAACCCTTCATGGGCAACAACACCCTTCTGATGTTCGCGATCATGGTCGTCGTGGTCATCGTCGGCACGGCGCTCGACATGACGCCGACGATTCTCATCCTGACCCCGATCCTGATGCCCATCATCAAGACGGCGGGCATCGATCCCGTCTATTTCGGTGTCCTGTTCATCATCAACAACGCCATCGGCCTGATCACGCCGCCTGTGGGGGTGGTGCTGAATGTCGTCTGCGGGGTCACCGGGATCAGTATGGAAGAGGTGATCAAGGGCGTCTGGCCGTTCATGATCGCGCAGCTTGTCGTGCTGTTTCTGATGGTGCTTTTCCCGGGATTGGTGATGATTCCGGCAAAGTGGTTTGGCGGCTAGATTTACGTCGCTTCAATACAAGGGAGGGGAGTCGCGATGGCCATCAAAATCATGATCCTGAACGGACCCAATCTGAATTTCCTGGGCATCCGGGAGCCGCACATCTACGGCTCGACGACGCTTGAGGAAATTGAAGCGAGCTGTCAGGAGCTGGCGAAGTATCTCGGGATCTCGATTTCGTTTCACCAGTCCAATCTCGAAGGCGAACTGGTCAACTTGATCCAGTCGGCGCACGGCAATGCCGATGCGATCATCATGAACCCCGCGGCCTATTCGTTTACGTCGATCGCGCTGATCGATGCCCTCAAGATATTCGAAGGCCCCAAAATCGAGGTCCATATCTCCAATATTCACGCGCGAGACGAGCTGCACCGGCATTCGATTACGTCGGGTGCTTCCACCGCTGTCATCTGCGGTCTTGGTCCTTACGGATATATCGCGGCTTTCCTGGCGGCCGTGCAACGGCTAGGGAAGCTGCCGGATACGGTTCCGGCATCGTTGCACGGCCTTCGGGTGAGCGGCAAAGCCTGAACGGATACCAGAGAGGAGATCGGGATGCGGGGCGCGGGTTTTCTTGCCATCTGGAGCGACA
>Ga0137403_10003950_pt1 | contig 13282 bp, 12 predicted proteins | sample CZOMad2_1_16fung_FD_122057 | JGI IMG/M metagenome (GOLD analysis project Ga0137403, IMG submission 122057) | Vadose zone soil fungal communities from Angelo Coast Range Reserve, California, USA - CZOMad2_1_16fungal (Hybrid Assembly) | ecosystem: Environmental > Terrestrial > Soil > Vadose zone... | reverse complement strand
CGCGAGACGATTTCTTGTCGCCACACTTGATCAGCCACAGGCCGTTGCTGGCCCGCCACGGCCCGAACGGGTGCAACTGGCGGCGCGAGCGCCCGCTCTTCATCCGCAAAGATATCGTGGTCTGCCAGGTGGTCCACAAGGGCCGAGGTGTTCCTGCGCGCGTGGACGCAAGGAGACGCCTTACCGCAGAGAGGGCAGGTCATGGGCCGGTTCGGAGATTTTCGCCAGGAGCGGGAGGCATCCGGACTGGGCCAAGTTTTGCTTTTACAAAACTTGCCGTGGTAACTTGCCCAGACTGGCTTTCTACGGCATGCGTTCCCAACATAAGTTTGTTATCACAGCAGGACTGCTTTGTCACTTGTTTGTCGCCGCACCACTAGTGGCAAGCCAGGCGCCCGCAGACTTGAGTGTGCAAAGTTCTGCCCTGCCGTCGGCGCAAGCCGCGCCTACGCCAACGCCAGCAGAACCAGACCAAAGCACTGCGGCTGCCAAAGCCTCCAGGCTTCCTGCCGGCAATTGCCATTCGGTCATCACATCTCCGCCGCCGGTGCATCAGGCTTCTCAAACGGACTCCGCGGCTCAAACTGAGGGGACGGCTTCGGCCACGACTCAAACTAACAAAAAAATTCGGGTGCCAATCAGCGAAGAGCATCCAGTCATCATTGACGCGCGCGAATGCGAGCAGGCAGGCAAGGTCTACATCCTGCGTGGCGATGTGCAGATCCAGTTTACGGATTACACCTTTCGCGGCGACCTGGTGACCTATGATTCAGCGTCTGGCGATGTCACGGCCAAGGGCCATGTTTCTTTAGACGGCGGGAGTCGCGACATACACATCAGCGGCAGCGAAGGCACTTACAATCTGCATTCGCAGACGGGAAAGTTTTACGACGTGCGTGGTTCCACGGGAGCGCGATTCAAAGGACGAAGCGTTACGCTCACGTCGAGCAGTCCGCTTTCATTTTCAGGCAAGCTGGTGGAGCAGACCGGGCCGGATGAGTACGTCCTTCATCACGGTTCGGTGACTTCGTGCGAACTGCCTCATCCCAAGTGGACCTTCACGGCGGCAAGAATCATCCTGAAAGTAGGGAGTTCCGCGCATGTTTATAACACCACTTTCCGCCTCAAAGGCGTGCCGGTTTTTTACTTGCCGTACGCGTCGCCCCCGGTGGAACGACTGGGACGTGAGAGCGGCTTCCTGATCCCGAATTTCGGCACCTCGAATACCAAGGGCACGGTAATTGGCGATTCATTTTATTGGGCAATCAACCGCAGCATGGACGCCACCGTCGGAGGAGAATTCCTCTCCAGGCGCGGTTGGGCGCTTCAGGAAAATTATCGCTACCGCCCCAATGAAGCGTCATTTCTTAACCTGAGCTACTTCGGCGTGCTCGACCGCGGCATTACCACAACCTCAGTGAACCAGGCCGGACAGACCGTTTCGCAAACCGCGAAGCAGGGTGGTGAAGACGTAAAGCTGAATGCAGCAACCACCTTCGCCCATGACATACGCGGGGTCGCGTCCATTGACTATCTGAGTTCATTCATTTTCCGCCTGGCTTTTACTGAGAATTTTTCTCAGGCGGTGGATTCTGAGGTCAAGTCCGCGGCCTTCCTGACCAAAAACCTTCAGGGTTTTTCGTTTAACGGTTTTGTGGCGCGATACCAGAACTTCCAGAGCAGTACCAATAACAACGCCATCACGATCCTGCACGCACCGGGCATCGAGCTATCCAGCGTGGACCGCAAATTCTTTGGCACGCCCATTTACTGGTCATACGATGTGGATGGCGGCGGCTTGCGGCGCAGCCAGCCCGGATTTGTAACTCCCGGCGTGGTTGGTCGGCTTGACGTGGATCCGGCCGTGAGCCTTCCCGTCTTTTTTCGCGGCTGGACTTTACGCCCTGAAGTCCAACTCCGCAACACGGTTTACACCCAGCAGCAGTCGACGGTGCAGTCAGTTGCCGTAACTCACCATGACCTGTTCAATCGCCGGACCATCGCCAGCAGCATTGAGCTGCGCCCACCTGTGCTCAGCAAAGTTTTTGACGGAACCGTGGCCGGGCGAAAGCTCAAGCACACCATCGAGCCCCGGCTGGTCTATCGCTACACCAATGGGGTGGAGAAGTTCAGTTCCATCATTCGCTTTGACTTCAGAGACATTCTCAGCAATACGAATGAAATCGAGTTCGGCTTGCTGCAAAGGCTTTTTGCCAGGCGGGATCGCCTGGACTGCAACCAGGAAACAGCCGCCAGCAATGCGGGCGCCGGCGCAAAAATAGTTGCGACCACTTCGCCTTGCTCACCCGCGGGTGCAGACGAATTCATCAGCTGGGAAGTCAAAATGAAGTATTTTGCCGACCCAACTTTCGGTGGCGCAGTCGTGAACGGCACCCGCAACGTCTTGACGACCACGGCAAGTTTCACCGGCATCGCCTTTGTCACGGACCCACGGCGCTTTTCGCCGGTAGTCTCACGGCTGCGCGTACGCACCAGCAGCAACAGTGATCTGGAATGGCAGCTCGACTATGACAGCAAGAAAGGCCGGATCAATTCCAGCACGCTTTATACCGGCTTTCATTTTGGAGACTTCTTCGTCGGGGCCAGCCATGCTTATCTGCAGGTCCCAGGCGAGGTGGTGGACGATCCCGTCACCGGAACAGTACTTCCAATGTGTATTCCACACGTCTTCAATCAACCGGCCTGCGTTCCTCCGCTCTTTGACCAGATACGCGCGCAGCTAGGCTATGGCAGTCCCACCAAGAGAGGTTGGAGCGCTGCCGCAAACATCGGCTTTGATCGCGAATTTAATTTGCTGCAATACTCCGCCGCGCAAACCTCCTATAACTGGGATTGCTGCGGTCTGAGTTTTGAATACCGGCGCTTCTCTCTCGGCTCGGTGCGTAATGAAAACCAATACCGCTTTGCCTTCACGCTGGCAAATATTGGATCGTTCGGAAATTTGAAGCGCCAGGAACGTCTGTTCTAAGAACCTCAACCACAAAGGACACGAAGGACCACAAAGTTTTCGGCCTTGGCTGAATGGCAATTTCGGACCGGTTGTGCGCGTTCCAATCCTTTGTGTTCCTTCGTGTCCTTTGTGGTTAAAATCTAAATATGGATCTGTCCGCCAAACAGCACCTTCTGGAAGACTCGCTCCGGTCCCTTGGCCGCACTCTGGTCGCCTACTCCGGCGGAGTCGATTCGGCATATCTGGCGTGGATCGCACACAAGGTTCTGGGCCGGGATGTGCTGGCGGTAATCGCGGACTCCCCCAGCCTGGCGCGCACCCAACTGCAAGACGCGCTTGCTTTTGCCCAGGAATACGGGATTGCCATCGAAGTGCTCCAGACCAGCGAAATGGACCGGCCGGAATACGTTCGCAACGATCGCCAACGGTGTTTCCACTGTAAAGACGAGCTGTTCCAGGTGATGGAAACATTTGCCGAAAAGCGAGGCTTTCAGTCAATTGCATACGGCGTGAATGTCGATGATCAAAGCGATTTCCGGCCCGGCCAGGCGGCCGCGCGGCAGCACCAGGTAGCTGCTCCGCTGCTCCAGGCGGGGTTAACCAAAGCGGACATTCGTGAACTGGCGCGCACCGCGGGCCTTCGCGTATGGGAGAAGCCAGCTTCCGCGTGTCTTTCATCGCGCATTGAATATGGCCGCCCGGTGACGTTGGAGACGCTTTCCGCCGTCGAACGGGGAGAAGAGGCCCTGCGCCGCCTCGGCTTTCGCCAGTGCCGAGTGCGGCATCATGGCGAAATCGCGAGAATTGAGATCGCCTGGGACGAATTGCCGCGTGCGCTGACGCGGGAAATGTTTGCCGAGTTCACCCGGACCTTCAAAACCCTGGGATTTACCTTTGTGACGCTCGATACCGAGGGATTCCGCTCTGGATCGATGAATGCCGCCAAAGGCGTCCCGCCCCTGATTAAGCTCATCTCATGAGCATAGGGCCGCGCCTTCATGAGATAATCTGGAAAGCTCCACGTTCGATGAGGTGATTCTTTTTGGCTAGATTCGGCGGCATTTTCTTAAATATTTTCCTGGTTATATTTCTGGCTGTTCAACCGGCAGCCTCCCAAAGCACAGGGTCCACCGCTTCAAAGAAAGCCGGCGCTACCGGAACACCTGCTGCTGAAAAGGGAAAGGCTGCGTCTGCCGGGAAGAGCGGGACTAAAACCGCGAAGAAGACAACCAAGAAAGCGGCGAAGACCAAGCCCACGCCAGTTGCCGCACCCCTGACTCCAGAAGTTACACATCGGATAATCACAGAGATCCGTTCCCGCTACAACGTACCTCCGCGCGTGACGATGACTGTTTCCGATCCCAAGCCGGGGACCACCTCTGGCTATGACGATCTAGTAGTGTCCTTTTTCGGCGGAACCACTAACACCCACCATGACTTTTTGATCTCTACCGACCGTAAGATGCTGGCACATCTGGAAAAGATAGATATTTCCCAGGACCTGATGTCTAAGATCGACGTAAAGGGGCGGCCGGTGAAGGGCAATCCCAACGCGAAGGTCACCATCGTCAACTTCGATGACTTTCAGTGTCCCTTCTGTTCCCGCATGCACTCAGCTCTTTTTGACAATCTGTTTAAGGACTATGCCGACAAGATCAAGGTGATTTACAAGGATTACCCTCTGATAGAGATTCACCCGTGGGCCATGCATGCGGCGATTGACGGCAATTGCCTGGGCGAGCAGAACGGTCCGGCATACTGGGACTTTGCCGATTACATCCATGCTAATCAGAAGCTGATGGCCGGTAAATCAAAAACGGATGCTTTCCTGAACCTGGATAACATGGCCAAGGAACAGGCGCAAAAACATCAGCTTGATGCCGACAAACTGCAAGCCTGCATGCAGAAACAGGATGAGACCGCTGTACGCGCATCCATGGCTGAGGGCGATAAGCTGGGCGTTGACTCCACGCCGACGCTGTTCATCAATGGAGAAAGGTTTACCGGCGCGGTGCCGGAATCGGAACTGCGCGCTGTCCTGAACCGGGCCTTGGCTGATAATGGAGAGCAGGCTCCGGCCAACGCAAAAAACTAGTCAGGCGCTTTGAACTCGGTTATCGTACCGTTATCCGTATTGCCCATGGAGGCGACTGTTGATCCAGGTGCGTAAATATCCGCGCAGTCTGACTTTTCTTTTTTTGGTTTTCACTTTGGCGCTGATGCTGGCCGGCTGTCCGGGCCGCGGCAGTGATAAAGAAGTAATGGCCAAGGTGAACAGCTATAAAATCTTCCGCTCCGAACTCGACAAGAACTATAACGGCCGGGTGGCGGGATCGCCGCAAAAGCCCACGGCCACAGAAGAGGAAGCCCTGCGGCTGAATATTCTCAGCCAGATCATCGATATCCAACTGCATCTTCAGAAGGCGGAAAAGCTTGGTATTATCGCCACCGATGATGAAGTGGAGAGCAAATTCGCCCAGGCCAAAGCGCCTTACACGCAGGAAGAATTTCAAAAGAGATTGAAGGACCTGGGAATCACCGAAGAAGATTCCAAACAGGAGATCCGCCGCAATCTCACGATTGAAAAACTTCTCAATAAGGAAATTGGGTCGAAGGTGACCATTTCTGATTCTGACCTGCAGAACTATTACAACCAGCACAAGGCCGATTTCAACCTGATTGAACCGCGATATTTCGTGGCCCACATTCTGGTCACCAGCCAGCCCACGGGCCCGGGAGAAAATACTGTCAAAGCGCAGAATGACGCGGAAGCCCGTAAAAAAGTCAATGAAGCCGAGCATCGCCTTGAGAGCGGGGAAGACTTTGCCAGCGTGGCTGCAAGATTTTCAGAAGATCCTGACACTGCGCGCAACGGCGGTGAACTGGGACCGATGCCGGAGTCACAGCTGAAAAATACGGACCCGGCAACCCGTGACGCGATCCTGAAATTGAAACCAGGCCAGTTCAGCGAAGTAATTGCCGTGCCCAACCCGACAACGCATCAGCCGTTCGGCTATCGTATCGTCAAACTGATCGGCAAGGAAACCGCGGGACAGCGCGATCTGAATGATCCGCAGGTGCAACAGTTCATCCGCAACCAACTCCGTAGCCAGCGCGAGCAAATCCTTCGCGCCGCTTATGACGAAGTATTGCGTGACAACGCCGAGATCCACAACTATTACGCAGAGCAGATTTTGAAGAATACCGGAACCAAATAACTGTCGCTGCGCTCCAAACCGCTAAGGAGCGTGGTCTCACCCTAAGGGACCTGTTGCACTTGCGGCAGCGGGCTCGGCGCGCAAGTCGGCCTCGCCCTCCAGGAACCTTGCCCAGATTTACTCCACTTCAGCCAGGGCCTGGCCCGCGTCCACGGCTGCGCCTTCCGCGACGTTGATCTTTTTCACCACGCCGTTCTTGGGGGCTTTCAGTTCATTCTGCATCTTCATGGCTTCAATCACGATCACGCTCTGGCCTAATTCCACCTGAGTTCCAACCCCCGCGAGCACACGCACAACTTTTCCCGGCATGGGAGCCTTGATCTTCATGACTCCCTGTTCAGCGGCCCCAACACGGCTGCGTGACCGAAATGACCGCGGATCTCGCACCGAAGCATTGAACCGCTCATGGCCTACAACAACATGCATTTCCGCTCCCACCGTCTCTTGCTTTACTTCGTAAGACTTGCCCCCGAGCAAGAGCGAAAGCACTCCATTCTGGCCATAAACAATATCCACTGGTAGTTCCCGCCCATCCAACCTGCACTTCCATTGCTCGCCGGCACGCGTCAATTCGACGCGATAGGTTTTCTCCCCCAGCGTGACCTCATAAATCATTCCCCGGCAACCCCTTCGCGGCGCGCCGTCCGTTTCCACATTGACGCCTCACTTCGTCTTTCGATGCCGGGGTTGGGGCCGCCATTCTGGCCGTTCTGAGGTTGTGCCATCGCTGCAAAAAGTGCAGCGGAGACGGCCGCAATCTCTGCCAACTTTTCCGTGTGGCTTGCGGGACTGGCCGCAGTCGCCAGCAGCCGGTCGAGGAAGCCGGTGTCAATGCGGCCGCTGATGAAGTCTGGATGCTCCAGAATGCGCCGGAACAACGGTAGATTGGTCTTGATGCCGCCAACAAAGTATTCATTCAGGGCGCGCCTCATGCGCGCGATGGCGGTAAGGCGATCAGGAGCGTACGCGATCAGCTTGGACAGCATGGGGTCATAATCCAGCGGCACGGTCCAGCCCTCATAAACTCCACTGTCTTCACGCACGCCGGGACCTGAGGGACGCACCAGCTTTGTGATTTTTCCCGGCGAGGGGAAGAAATTATTGTCAGGGTCCTCCGCATAAATTCTGCATTCAATGGCATGTCCGCGAAGTTGAACATCTTCCTGGGTGAAGGGCAGCTTTTCTCCGCTCGCGATCCGCAATTGCAAGTGGACAAGGTCCAGCCCGGTGACTATCTCCGTGACAGGGTGTTCCACCTGAAGGCGGGTGTTCATTTCGAGAAAATAAAAATTGCGATCGGCATCGACAAGAAACTCTACGGTGCCGGCGTTCGTGTACCCAGCCGATCTGGCGGCCTGGACAGCGACCGCGCCCATGCGCTGGCGCATATCAGGATCAACAATGGCAGAGGGCGCTTCCTCGATGACTTTCTGATGGCGGCGTTGCACAGAACACTCTCGTTCGCCCAGGTAAACGACGTTGCCATGTTCGTCACCAAGCACCTGAATCTCAATATGCCGCGGGTTCTGAATAAATTTCTCAAGATAAATCTCGCCATCATTGAAGGAGCGCAAGGCTTCGCTCTGCGCGGTTTCAAAACTGGATTTCAGGTCGGCGGGCTTGTTGACCAGACGCATTCCCTTGCCGCCACCGCCGGCCGCGGCCTTGATCATGACAGGAAATCCAACCTGGGCCGCCATTGCTTCTGCTTCAGCCACAGAGAGTCCGCGCGCAGATCCGGGGACCATGGGGACACCCGCGGCTTGCATGGCGGTGCGCGCGCGCGTCTTGGAACCCATCAACTCCATTGCCGAGGGCGGCGGACCAATGAATTTAATCCCCACCTCGGCGCAGGCCCGAGCAAACTGGGCGTTCTCGGAAAGAAATCCATAGCCGGGATGGACGGCTTCGGCGCCACATTTCCGGGCTACGTCAAGGATTTTGGCAACATTCAAATACGACTCACGGGCAGGAGCGGGTCCCAGCAGATAGGCTTCATCCGCCTTGGATACGTGAAGCGAGGCGCGATCAACATCAGAGAAGACAGCCACAGAGGCGATCCCCATTTCGCGGCACGCGCGCATAACGCGAACTGCAATCTCGCCGCGGTTGGCAATGAGGACCTTGGTAAACATAGCGGAAACAGTGATTGTAACAACAAAGCTTGCGGCTGTTTACTTGGGTCGGCGTACGGCGCTGGGCTCAATAAAAAGCCCCTCCCGCAGGAGGGGCAGCTCAATGAGAATTGCTTATTTCGATTTCGGCTGCTCCAGCACGATTCCGCCGCTGGTTTTCTTGGAGGCTTCTTCCGCTTTCTTCTTGCGTGCAGCCATGGCCTTGTCACTCCACTCGTTGGCCGTCTTTACGTACTCGGCCCGCGTTTGCGCGTCGTCACAGGTCATGTCGTTCGCTTTGCGCCGGTAGAGCAGGTTCATGTAGGCCATTGCGTCATCGTAATCCTGGCGCTTGTCGATGGCCGTCTGAAGCATCTTCATGCCTTCATCCACTGCCACGCCATCTTTTGATTTCATCTGGTCGCAGAGCTTCTGGCTGCCTTTGCCCTTCAACTCATCATCGACCTTCAGGCCTTCTTTCCCCTTAAGCTCTGCCGCGTCTTTGTAAGTTGCAGACCAGTCAATCACTCCGACCGAGTAATAAGTCTCCGGATCGTTAGGATCGGCTTCAATGGCCTTCTTGTAATACTCACGAGCCTCGTCAAACTTTTTCTGCTGCATGTAAAGGAAGGCGATTCCCTTAAGGCTGGTGACGTTATGGGAGTCCTGCGTGAGCACTTGCTTGTACTGGTCGATGGCGAGCTGCGCATTGCGCAGGTTCTCCGGCGTTTCTACGCCGGGCACATACTGCTGCGCATAGGCGGTGGCCAGATACATTTTGGCGACTTTAAGGTCGCTATCGAGGTTAACGGCATTCTGGAAATGCCCGATCGCTTCTTCGTAATTGGCGCCGCGAAAAGCTTGTACGCCCTTGTTGAGTTGGTCGCGAGCCTTAAGTTTGTTGCAACCCGCCGTGCTCAACAGCGCGGCTGCGACGGCTATTACCGTCACAAGTCGTGCGGTCCTATTCATCTTTGCTGCTCCCTTATCGGAGTGGAGAAAAATTTTGCGCCCTGGGTGGATAAAACTCACGGGGATGAGCGTTTTCCGCCCATCCCCATTCTGAGGAGTTAAATCAGTTTACTGTCCCGCTTCGATCTTTGCTGTAATCAGGCCGATCCTGTCGATCACGTTGGTGCCCCGGGCTGTATCGATCACCTGGGCCACGTTTTGAAATTCAACGTCAGGATCGCCTTTCACGAACATTACCCGTTCCGCGCGTGTCTTGAAGATATCAGTAAGACGGGTCTGCAGATTTTCCTGCGTCACGTCTTCCTGGTTGATCTTCAACTTGACCTTGCCATTATCCAGCAGTACCTGCACCACCACGGTGCGGTCCGTCTGGGTTTCTGGCTGGTGCGGCGGTGGCGGCTGCGGAACCAGCGCCTCAAGCCCCTTCGGCGTGAGCGGCGTGATGACCATGAAAATGATCAAAAGCACCAGCAAAACGTCGATCAAGGGCGTGACGTTGATATCAGCGGTTTGACCGCCTCCCCCGCCAGTTGTCATTGCCATAAAATTAGTCCTCTTCTGTCTGGTTTACTGCTGCTGCGGTGGTTTGTTCGGATCGCGTCTTTGTTCTGTCAGCAATCCCACCTGGTCAACGCCGGCGGAGCGGACATCGTCAACGACCTCGACCACTCCTTTGTATTTGGCCCGCGCATCAGCCTTCACAAACACCTGTTTATTTGTCCGGCTGGACACGCGGTCCTTTACTTTCTGCGTCAACTCTTCGGGCGTTACCTTCTGCGTATCCAGAAACACCTGACCGTCGCGCATAACCGCGACAATCACGGCGTCTTCCTTGTCCGCATCCGGCAGAGGCATGGGGTTGGTGGCCTTGGCCAGATCAACCGACTGGCCCTTCTGCAGCATAGGCGTGATCACCATAAAAATGATCAGCAGCACCAACATTACGTCCACCATGGGTGTGACGTTGATGTTGGAGTTTACTTTGGCGCCTTCATTACGAACGCTTATGGCCATTGCTCTGCTCCCGGCTTACCGCCGCACCGTGGTGGCGCTGCTCCGCTTCAGGAAATAATCAACCAGTTCGCTGGATGAGTTGTCCATTTCCACGTCAAAGGCTTCCACTTTGCCGGTGAAATAGTTGAACATCATCACGGCGGGGATGGCGACGAACAGTCCCAGAGCGGTCGTTACCAGCGCTTCAGAAATACCGCCGGCGACCGCGCCCAGACCTGTTGCCTTCTGCTCAGAAATCTTTTTAAACGCGTTCAGAATTCCGATAACCGTTCCGAACAGACCGACGAACGGCGCTGTTGACCCGATGGTAGCCAATCCGCCAAGGCCACGCTTCAATTCGGCGTGCACAATGGCTTCTGCCCGTTCCAGGGCGCGCTTGCTGGCTTCAATCTGCTCACCGGGGATTTCCGTGGATTCGCCGTGGGCCTTAAATTCCTGCAAACCTGCGGTTACTACCTTGGCCAGGTGGCTCTTCTTGTTGCGTTCCGCCACGCGGATCGCTTCATCCAGTTTGCCTTCGCGCAGGGCGCCGGCAACCACCGGAGCGAACTGGCGGGATTGTTTGCGGGCCGCGCTGAATGCGATCCAGCGGTCAATCATGACGCCAATCGACCACGCCGACATAATAAAGAGAATGACCACGACGACCTGGGCGACCCAGCTCATCTGTTTCCATAAGTGGATGGGATCCCATCCGATTTGGACGTCATCTCCTCCTGCTGCTGCCTGCTGAAGCAGCCAGAAAGCCACCATATGCGCTTTGGCGATCGTAAGAGTTGCAATGTTTGCGACAAGCATGGGTTAAGTTTTCCTCCTCAGAACTTTTAAGAACTTGTTTTGCCGAGAGTGTTGCCCCCTTCGCGGGGCGGGACAGAACGGAGAACCGCGACTACAGGACGCGATGAACCTTCTTCATTCTCGGGGCCGGGACGGCTGGCGTTGGCCTGCCATCAGTATTCGTTGAACAAACTGCTTTTTACATGTGGAACTGGACTTTAATCTGTGTTTCCACTTCCACCGGTTCGCCGTTCAAGATGTAAGGTTTGTACTTCCACTGTTTCACGGCATCCATCGCAGCCTGGATGAGAATTGGATGCCCCTGGACGGCACGAAGGTTTTCGATGACCCCAGTCTTACTTATGGTCGCCTGCAAAAGCACGTCACCTTGAATATGGGCAATCCGGGCCATCTGGGGATACGTCGGCGTCACATCATGGGTCTTCAGTCCTTCGGCGACACCCGATGACACGCGTAACTTCTGTGGCGTAGCCACTTTAGGAGGAGGCGCTCCTGATCCGATAATGCCGCCAATCACTCCGCCGGCCGATCCGCCCGGAACACCGCCAACGACTCCGCCCACCACACCGGAGTTCTGTTGCGGGGCTTCCTCCTGCTGGATCATCTGAACTTTCTTGGGAATCTTGCTGGGAGTCCTGAGCGCGCCGTCAACGATCTCGCTGACTTTCTGCACGTGCTGGATTTGCGGAGCGGCCGGGGGCGGAGGCGGCGGGGGCGGCGGGGGCGCAACGAGCCATGTCGTCAGCTGTCCTTTAGGCAGCGCCTCAGTGAATATAAGGGGGAGCAGTACCAGAAAACCCACCAATCCAAGTTGAACCAGAGTAGAAATCAATCCAGTCCACTTCTGGTTGGTCTTGATTCTGCCTCCGGATTCCATCAGGCTGTCTTCAAACATGCCGATTCTCCAATCCTAGGGGGACTAAGCGATTAAATACATTGGACACCGGGACTGCTAGTTTTGCTCCCAAAACCGGAAAAATTTCCGGCCCTATACTTTCACGCGAACTTTGCCCTTCGCGCCGGGTGTGGGAAGCGGAATTGCTCCTCTTCCTGATTTCTTGGAACGCCATTCCGTATAAGCCACGAGCATGGGAGCTGCCACGGCAATCGACGAATACGTACCTATTATGATGCCGACCACCAGGGCAAAGGAAAACCCGTGAAGTACTTCTCCACCAAAAAGATACAGTGAGAGCACCGTCAGGAATGTAAGCCCTGAGGTCAGAATCGTCCGGCTCAGGGTCTGATTGATGCTCTTATTGACGATCTCCGCCAGGCTCTCCCGCCGCATGAGCTTTACGTTCTCTCGAATGCGATCAAACACCACGATGGTGTCGTTCATGGAGTAACCAACCAGGGTTAGAATCGCGGCGATAACAGTAAGGGTTATCTCCTGATTCGTCAAGGAGAAGGCTCCCACGGTGATTAAAGTATCGTGAAAAACCGCCACTACCGCGGCCACGCCATAGATCAACTCAAAGCGGAACCACAGATACACCAGCATGGCCAGCAATGAAAATCCAACCGCCAGCGTCGCCTGCTTCTTGAGCTGGCCGCCAACCTGCGGGCCGACAATATCAGCGCTGCGCACGCCAAAGTCACTGGTGTAAAAGCTCTGCTTGAGCGCATTCAACACAGGGTCAGGTACTACGCCCTTTAAATCATCCATGCTCTTGATTACGCCGCTATGTTCCTTGTCGCGAAAATCGAGCACCCGGCGCGCCAGCCGGTCATATTCCGCCGGTTCCGCGTGCAAAGGATCGCTGGCCAATAACGCGTTTCGCACCGCGGCAAAGCCGATTCGATCACTGTTATTGATATTTTGCTTGCCCGGGACGGGGTTCGTTTCCAGAGCATTGATTATCTGGTTCTTGCCTTTCGAAAGATCGGCTTCGCTGGTTTCTTTTAAATCCAGCTTGATGACCACTTCATTGCTGCCCGCCTCCAGGCTCTGGATCACGGCATTATGCAGCCCTGCTTTATCCAGTTCCGACCGGATGGCCGGAATGTTTGGGGCATTCACAAACTTCACATACACCAGCGTGCCGCCACGGAAATCCACGCCCAGTGGAATACCGTGCCAGAACATCATGGAAAGTATGCCGGCCACGCTGAACACCAGCGAGAAGCTGAGGAAGTACCACTTTTTGCCCAGGAAATCGATATTTGTATTGCGAAAAAATTCCACTGTGTTT
>Ga0137403_10006564_pt1 | contig 13283 bp, 10 predicted proteins | sample CZOMad2_1_16fung_FD_122057 | JGI IMG/M metagenome (GOLD analysis project Ga0137403, IMG submission 122057) | Vadose zone soil fungal communities from Angelo Coast Range Reserve, California, USA - CZOMad2_1_16fungal (Hybrid Assembly) | ecosystem: Environmental > Terrestrial > Soil > Vadose zone... | reverse complement strand
ATACTCGATGTGACCATGGCCAACCTCTTCTGCTCAGTCTTCTAAACGCGCGATTGGGAATGGGCCCCCAAAAGACTTCGCGCGATTCCAAGATACTTCTAATATGAGCACCAAAGATGCTATCAAAGCAAGCGGCGAATTTAATAACCCGATCGGGGTATCACACGATTGACCCCGAAGAGCGGTCGAGTTCGATCAACCAAAAAGCCTGTGCTAGAATCCGTTGCTGCAAACCTTCTCGCTCTATCAAGACAAGATGTTTAATCGGTCTCAGATTTCAAACGAGTCGCGGAGTAACGAGCATATGGGTGGAGCGAGGACTGTAAAAGCGCCGCGGGGCAGTGAAATCAGTTGCAAAGGCTGGCATCAGGAGGCGGCGCTCCGGATGCTGATGAACAACCTGGACCCCGACGTTGCCGAGAAGCCCGATGAGCTGATCGTCTACGGCGGCACCGGTAAGGCCGCGCGAGATTGGCGATCCTTTGACGCGATTGTCCGTTCGCTGCGTGAGCTTGAGAACGATGAAACGCTGCTGGTTCAATCTGGCAAGCCGGTCGGCGTCTTCCGCACCCACGAGTACGCGCCACGAGTGTTGATCGCGAACGCGAACCTTGTCGGGCACTGGTCTAACTGGGCTGAGTTTCACCGCCTCGAGCGAATGGGACTGACGATGTACGGTCAGATGACCGCCGGGTCGTGGATCTACATCGGCAGTCAGGGAATTGTCCAGGGCACGTTCGAAACGTTCGCCGCTGCCGCGGCCAAACACTTCGGCGGATCGCTCGAAGGCAAGCTGATCGTGTCAGGTGGAATGGGCGGAATGGGTGGGGCCCAGCCGCTGGCGGCGACGATGAACGGCGCCTGCTTTCTGGGCATTGACGTTGACCCTGAACGTATCGTCAGGCGCATCAGCACGGGCTACTGCGATCGAATGGCGACGGATCTTGACGACGGGCTTCGCATAATTGACGAAGCCAGGTCAAAGGGCGAAGCTATCTCCGTAGGTCTGGTCGGCAACTGCGCCGACGTGCTGCCAGAGCTTGCGCGCCGAGACATTTTGCCTGATGTGCTTACTGATCAGACGAGCGCGCACGACGCTCTGAATGGTTACGTACCCAACGGTATGAACCTTGAAGAAGCGGCGAGGCTTAGGCGTGACGACCCGAACGAGTACATACGCCGCTCGATGCACGCGATGGCGACGCACGTTCGCGCGATGCTCGAACTGAAGCGCAAGGGCGCGGTGACGTTCGATTACGGTAACAACATCCGTGCGCAGGCGAAGCAGGCGGGGCTGGAAAACGCATTCGAGATCCCTGGCTTTGTGCCTGAGTACATCCGGCCGCTCTTTTGTCAGGGCCGCGGTCCCTTCCGGTGGGTTGCGCTTTCAGGAAATCCGGAAGACATTCGCAAGACCGACAGCCTCGCGCTGGAGTTGTTTCCCGACGATCAAGTGCTTTCTCGCTGGCTTAAACTCGCGAGCGAACGAGTTCAGTTTCAGGGGCTGCCCGCGCGAATTTGCTGGCTTGGCTACGGCGAGCGAGCGGAGTTTGGCGAAGCGATGAACGACATGGTTCGCACCGGCAAACTCGACGCGCCGATAGTCATCGGACGCGATCATCTCGATACGGGATCAGTCGCGTCGCCATATCGCGAGACCGAGGGCATGCGAGACGGCTCGGACGCGATAGCCGACTGGCCGCTTCTTAACGCGTTGTTGAACACTGCTTCGGGTGCGTCATGGGTTTCGATTCACAACGGCGGCGGAGTGGGCATCGGGTATTCGCTCCACTCAGGGCAGGTGACGGTTGCGGATGGAACGGAAGACGGCGCGCGCCGATTGAATCGAGTACTGACCAACGATCCGGGCATCGGCGTCGCCCGTCATGTCGACGCGGGATACGAAGAAGCCCGAAGGACGGCCGACGAGAAGCAAATCAAGATTCCGACATCGGGGAGCTGAGGACGCTCAACCCCTTGAAATCTTGCTGAGAAGGAACGCGCGCTGAAGAGCCTGCCCCTACACGGCTCGCCTTCGGTAAGCGCGAATGAAAAAAGTCTTGTCTCCGATCTGCTGGTTCGGATTGTGATCGGGACCGAAGATGGCGCACGCCTCGAAGTTCTGCTCAATCCACTGCATCAAAGTCTGACAATAGTCTCGCCCGAACGCGTCCGCTCCGAACTCGGATGTGGCTCGATTGGTCACAAGAACTAGTCGAGTGTCCGACTGGATTAGTTGCCTGATCGCTCGCTCTTCTCCCTCGCGGTCCAGATAACCCGGCGTTGTGATTTCTTCTCTGAGCGGATTGGGCCGATCGGTGAAGAAGTTTAGCGACGAGCCTTCCGGCATCACGGCGACCGACTCTCCAGGGGCAGTCTCGAGCTTGATGAAGCCTATTGCCTCATCGATTGCCTTGCCCAGATCAGGAATCGCTACCATCGTTCCCCGGTCTGTATTGAGCACGTAAGTGTTCCTGTCCCGAAAGCGAAATGAGAACTGCGGCGCGGTGATAGCCACGTCCAACAGCAACAGCGCGACCGCGATATTACGGGCGAGACGCCTGGTATCGGGCTGGCGAAACAGGTTCGCAAACGGATTCACCCAGGCATACGTAAACAAGATGACCGAGGCCGGCAACAAGTAGGAACTGTAAGCGCCGCCGCTGCGTACTCTGAGGATCACTCTCGCAAGGCTCGCAAGCGCGTACACCGCGACTATCAGGACGATTATCGTCTCGCTGTTCACAATACCCTTTGAAGACTGCTTTCGATATCGATTGAATTCCCGGCCGATTAATCCAACCAGCAACAGCGGCATCGCCAGGTATGGACCTTTTTCAAAGTTCAACGGGCCTAAAAACGGCACAACCACGATGAACAGCGAGATGGCGAGCAGGACCCAGATCATCGCGTAGCTGGCCCGACCCGCATCGCTTAATCTGCTCAAGTCCGCCAGGGGAATCTTACCGGCAGCCCGGTTACCCTTTCGCCACGTCAGCAGCATGCTCACAGTTCCGACGACAGCCGCCAGCGCGCTAACGCGCACCGCCGCGCCGATAATACTGCCGATTGATTGTAGTGGTTGATCGAAACCGGATACACGTTTGTTGAAGTAAACCAATTCCGGTGGCAGATGACGAAAGAAGAGAAGACTGTCCTGGGCCAACGAATGCCAACCTACTCGCGAGGCGATATATGCATAGACTCCAAGCACCAGCATCGCAACTGGAGTGATAAATATAGCCCCAAAGGCCATCGACCGGCGCACGCTTGGATAGCCGGCCAGAGCGGCTGCAATGACTCCGGCGCTCACCGCTGCCAGTCCCATTTCAGTCTTCGCCAACATCGCAATGCCGGCAACCGCTCCCGCCGTCGCGAGCGATACACCGACGCTGCGAGGAAGCAACGCCAGACCCTTAGCGCTCGCATCTCCGCCCGACGTTGCCGTACCTTCCTCGCGTCGCTCGAGAAAGTGCACAACAAGGGACAGCGACGCCAGCCCGAGCGCGCATCCGTGAAGAGCCGAGTAAGAATAGGGCAGCACATAGTTGCCGGCTTGCTTGAAGGCGCAAAGCCACATCACGCTGAGCGTCGTCGCCGCCGCGGGCACGCGTCCCATCAGCCGCCGCGACAGCCAGTAGACCAACGCCAGAATGATCGTCGCCGTGAAGATGCCGTCCGCGTAAAGCACAGCCAGCGACGGACCAAAGATCCGATAGAGCAGCGCATTGATGTAAGGGGAAAGCGGGCCGTAGATATGCCGCACGTCCGAATACAGCATTTCGCCGCGCGCGAGTCTCAGTGGCTGATTCATCTCGCGACCGCAGTCTACGAGCGGGTTGCCCCACCGCTCCCACGAGACGCCCAAGCCAAATATAAACGACACAGCTATGAGGGCGACCCAGGGAAGGTCGCGTTTGTCTATCCGAGTGGCCACGATTAGCGGCGATTATAGGCGATGTCCGTGGCGGTGACAAATACTAACCAGGATTTCGTTCACTCGTTCTGTGGAGCAGTGTCCGGCGCCTTGGCTTGCACCTCGGACGCTTCCAGGAACTCCGTCGTAAACTCGGTTACGCTTGGGTGTTCTTCGGACAGGAGCGCGGGTCGCTGCTTGATGGTTGGTTCCGACTTCTGCAACAGCGGTTTTCGCGACTTCGGCTTGCCCCACGTCGGCTGAAGAAATGGATAACACATCAATCCCATTCCGAAGATCGCGGCCACCACTGCGATCACCGAGAGGTACGGTGTGAACTCGCCGGCGGGGTGGATGCCCTCTTTGCCTAAGATCTTCAGGCTGGCTCCGACGGCGGCGGCGCCGAACGTTAGGATCAAGCCCCAGATCAGCATCGCTCGTTGTCGAGTCTGCACTGTTGGGTTTTCAGAAGTCTCCGGCCTGACCATTGGGATCTGATCCCGAATGAGTTCTGCGACCGCCAACAGTTCCATCCCACAAGATCGACAGAATTTCTGCTCCGTTGATGCTTCAGCTGAGCAGTTCGGACAGTACATTGGTTGCCTCAATACTTCACTTCGAGCTGATCGATGATGTGGCGCCATCAATCAGAAGGCCGCCAACCATCGAGCCAGCAGCGCCCCGCGGGATCCGTCACCTGTTAAGAGCGCCGCCCCGCAGTCAGCGCCGATCAGAAGTGATGCTTCGCTTTCATTCCTTCTTTTACTCGGTTGTTCGCCGGTTGCTATACTCCGAGCCTGGGAGCGCAGTATACCGGGTGGAAGGATCAACATCCTAGCACAAGGAACAAATGGCGAAGCTTGACACCACGAAGTCAGATAGCCTTTTCAAACGCGCGCAGCAAGTGATACCGGGCGGCGTCAACAGTCCCGTCCGCGCGTTTCGCGCAGTCGGCCGCACGCCCTTATTCATCCGTGACGCCGCGGGTGCTCACATCACCGACGCCGACGACAACAGCTACATTGATTACGTAGGGTCGTGGGGACCGATGATCCTTGGCCACGCTCACCCCGTGGTTATCGAAGCCATTCGCGAAGCCGCCGCACGCGGAACAAGCTACGGCGCGCCGACTGAATTGGAGGTCGAGCTCGCCGGCGAAATCATTTCAGCGTTTCCTTCAATCGAACGAGTGCGCCTAACGAGTTCCGGCACCGAAGCCGCGATGAGCGCGATCCGGCTGGCGCGCGGATTCACCGGCCGCGACCGGATAGTCAAATTCGAAGGCTGTTATCACGGACACAGCGACAGCTTGCTGGTGAAAGCGGGGTCGGGCCTCGCGACATTTGGAACGCCGGACAGCGCGGGCGTGCCGGCCGACTTCGCTCGGAACACGATCGTGGTTCCTTACAACGACGCGGAAGCTTTGAGTCGTACCTTTGAAGAGCAGGGAATCGGGATCGCTTGCGTGATCATCGAACCGGTCGCAGGAAACATGGGTTGCGTGCCTCCCAGTCCTGGATACCTCGAAGCCGTCAGTGAAATCGCCTCACGTCACGGCGCGTTATTGATCTTCGACGAAGTGATCACCGGCTTCCGCCTCGCCTACGGCGGAGCGCAACAAGTGTACGGTGTGAAGCCGGACTTGACCTGCCTGGGCAAGATCATCGGGGGAGGCCTGCCTGTCGGAGCGTTCGGTGGGAGAGCCGACGTGATGGACCGAATCGCGCCGCTCGGTCCCGTTTATCAGGCTGGAACTCTCTCAGGAAACCCGCTCGCGGTGACCGCCGGCCTCGCGATCCTGAAACTGTTGAGGTATTCAAACCCCTACGAAGAACTAGAACGTCGCAGCTCAACGTTAGAGCAGGGCTTGCGGGACGCAGCAGCCGGAGCCGGCATACCATCAACTGTGAATCGAGTCGGCTCGATGCTGACAGCGTTCTTCACCGAAGACCCTGTCACCGACTGGCCAAGCGCGAAGCAGGCTGACGCTGAGCGCTATGGCCGCTTCTTCCGAGCGATGCTTGAAGAGGGAGTCTACCTCGCACCTTCGCAATTCGAATGCGCGTTCGTGAGCCTCGCTCATACCGACGAGTTGATCGACCGAACGATTGAAGCCGCCCATCGCGCGATGCGAAATCTGTCTGACTGATACTACCCCGAAGAAATTAGGTCCCAACGCCCATCGTTGCCGTACCTCGGGTACCCTGGCAAGGCGGCTATGCTTTGCTGGAGTCATACTTCCTGAAGACGAGCGCCGAGTTCTTCGACCCGAATGCGATGCAGTTGCAGAGCGCAGCGTCGATGCGAGTTCCGCGCCCGGTGTTCGGCACATAATCAAGATCACACTCCGGATCGGCCACCTCGACGTTGATCGTCGGGGGAGCGTAGTTGTGCTCCATCGCCATCAAGGTGGCGACAACCCCTGCCGCACCGGATGCGCCTTGCGCGTGACCGATCATCGATTTGGTTGAGCTTGCCGGGATACTTCGCGCGCGATCGCCGAAGGCCATTCTGACCGCCGCTGATTCAGTCCGGTCGTTGATCTTCGTCGCCGTGCCGTGCAGATTCAGGTAGTCAATCTCATCCATCGTAAGCCCGGCGCGCTCGACGGCCATCCGCATGGCTCGCGCGGCGTCGTGACCGGTCGGCGCGATCTGTACTCTATGATAAGCGTCGCAAGTCGAAGCATAGCCCGCCAACTCGGCGTAAATCCGCGCGCCGCGATTGAGAGCGTGTTCGAGTTCTTCGAGTATCAGGATCCAGGCGCCTTCGCCGAGCACGAATCCATCGCGGTCGCCGTTGAAAGGGCGCGAGGCGCGAGCCGGCTCGTGGTTCCATTTCGTGGTGACCGTGCCCATTCGGCAGAAGGCGGTCATCAACCCGAACGTAATGCAAGCCTCCACGCCGCCCGACACCACGGTGTCTATCTGGCCGAGCCGTATCGCGTTCCACGCATATCCCATCGCATCCGTTGAGCTGGTGCAGCCGGTCGAGAGAACGTGACTCATGCCGTGAAGCTGGTAGGCCATGCTTACCTCGCTGGAGAGCATACCGACGAACGACGCGACGATTGAGTAAGGGCTGACTCGGCGATAAGCGGCGTCGTGATCCGCCCGGTCGTAATACTGTTTGTACTGGCGCTCGGCGAACTCGATGCCGCCGGCGCCGGTGCCTATGATTACACCGATAGTTTCGCGTTCGGATGCTGTGAGGCCTTCGAGATTGATGCCGGCATCCTGGGCGGCTTCATCGGTTGCGAAGAAAGCCATGGGCACCGCTCGCTGCACGCGGTCCCTGTCTTTCTTGGAGATGTAACGATCAAAGTCGAAGTCTTTCACTTCGGCGGCCACTTTGCAGGACAGCTTCGATGCATCGAATAGAGTGATGGGTCCGGTGCCGCTCACCCCGCTGGAAGTATTGTTCCAGTAAGCATCTCGACCGATGCCGTTGGGACTGACGGCTCCCATTCCGGTGACAACTACGCGCCTTAAACTCATCAAGTCTGCCTCCGCCTGGATGTGGTTGCGTCGTTGAAGCTCTCAGTTAGTTGATTGTACGACAGGACCGGCTCTCTTATCCACGCGACCACCGAATTTGGCCGGTCGGTATTGGCAGGTCCAGACAGCAAGAAGACCCGCCGGAACGGATCGTGAAATGCGGTTCAGTCCGTTCATCCAGGGCGCATCCAGGATAACTTGAACGTTCCACTCTCTGGAAGTAATATGAGTCCGAATTTACTCGCCTTCACTGGGTAACCGAGCAACAGGGCTTAGCTGAAAGCCACCGTGATGACGGAATCGAGGTCGGGCCACGCGCGGCTGGAACTGGAAAGCCCTAGAGCGCGATCTAAAACGGGAGCCACTGCTCGGTCATCGGTGGGGGTGATCATGCTTCTCAGGATTCAAAAGGTCGTCGATTACATCCATGCCAATCTGGGTAAGAGGATAACTGCCGACGACCTCGCGCGAGCAGCGAGACTCTCCCGGTCTCGATTGTGTTACTTGTTCAAGGCCGAGACTGGCGTAGCGCCCATGCAATACCTGAAGCGATGCAGAATCGAAAAGGCGCGAGACCTGCTTGAAAGCACGCCCCTCAGCGTAAAAGAGATCAGATCAAGTGTCGGATTGTCAGACCGAAGTCATTTCACTCGAGGCTTCAAAGAGACTTTCGGCGTCACCCCCTTCGAGTATAGAAGGAAGAATCTCGAGGATTGATGCTCTGATTATAATGGATAAATGAAATAAGATAATTGGCCACGGACAGTAAGTTCGGCCACCTTTTTCATGTTGCGTCGAGCACGGTCTTGCGAGATACTAGCCGTCGCCGAGGGACTCTTGATGAGATTACCTACACTAATTCGGCTGCGGCAAAGATTAGTGTTTGTGCCTGAGTAGGCGCTAGCGAGAAGTTGGCTTGCGACGCCAGTGTAAAGGATCGGCGAACCGATGATGGAAAGACCTCTCCTAATGTTTGGTGTTACTGTTATTGCAATCTTCGGCGCGTGCAGTGCGCCCACTCTATCCAGGAGCAGGTTCCTCGCCAGCTTTTCACTGGCGGATGTGATAAAGCGAAGTTACACTCAGCCGGACTCTCAGCAACAACCGAGTATCTCAACCTTAGCATTGGGCAGTCACGAAGTACGTCACAATTACGATAGCGCGAATCTCTCAGTCAGCAACAGCGATGAACCTCAATTCCTGTTGAGAATCAAGAGAGAGATAGTGCAACAGATTGAGAAGAGTGGCGGTAAGGTGGTTGGTGAAGGTTCGGGCGAAAGCGATTACTCCATCGAATATACAGACGGTAAGGTAAGTGGGTGGGTTGATGTTGTGGGTATGCGCGGTGAAGGCGATAGTTATAAGCTAGTTATCATCGTAACCGAAAAGTAGAAAGCTCAAGAACTCCACAACAGCGAACTGTAGGGGCAGCGTTGGTACGCGCGAGTCGTGCGAGCGTGAGGCTTTGTGTGTCTGACAAGGCACTCGATTGAAGTCTGGTCTCCATGTTTGGTCGCGACTTAGCGCTGCTGCGTTGTTGAGCAGAGCGCTTTCGCTAACGTTCGTCAATGCGAGTTAAGTAAGAAGGAGGTAGAGATCACTATGAAAGCGAGAGTATTCAGGGTCACGGTCTTTGCTTTACTGGCTCTATTAACTGGCGACATCGAAGTGAGCGTTTCTCAGGCCCGGAGGCCCAATACCGATCCGGCGAACTGTTGCCAGGATACAAGAGCGAAAGAGGGTGACGCAGTTGTGGCGGTGATTAACGGTACCACGATAATAAGAGAGAAGGAGATCGATGATGCAATAGGCGCGCAACTCTATGGCCTCCAAGAGCGGATCTACAACCTACGCAAGAAGGCCCTCGAAAACCTGGTATCCAAAGTCCTGCTCAAGGAGGAGGCCAGCAAGAGAGGCGTAACCGAAGAGGAACTCAGGAAGCAATTGATGCCCTACAAGGTGGATGTAACGCAAAGTGAGGTGGATAAGAGTTACGCCGATATTCTGGGCACTCTGGAGAACATGAATGAGGATGAGGCAAAACAGAGAATCAGGCTCGACCTGGAGAGTCGGTTGAAGCTGGACTCGTACAAGGCAGCCGCCTCTGAGGTCATAAACAAAGCGAGGATCGAAATATTTCTCTCCCTGCCGGTTCCGTCATCTTCCAGAATCAATGCTGAAGGACCATCGAGAGGACCACGCGATGCTCCGGTGACAATTGTGGAGTTTTCCGACTTTCAGTGTCCCTATTGTAAGCAAGCGGCCATCAGCCTGAAACCTGTGATAGAGGGCTATGGTTCCGATATCAGATTAGTTTTCAAGCAAATGCCGCTGTCTATCCACCCTGACGCATTCAAAGCAGCTCAGGCTTCGGTGTGCGCAGCTGAACAGGGAAAGTTCTGGGAGTTCCATGATGTCTTATTTAGTTCGAGCGACTTATCCGAACAGGCATTGAAGAAATATGCACTCAATCTCGGCCTGAAAATGAATGAATTCAACACCTGCCTCAGCGCGGAAACCAGCGCCGCGGTAGTTAGACGAGACATGCAGGAAGCGATGCGGGCCGACGTTCAGGGTACGCCAACCTTCTTTGTCAACGGCCGGATCGTGAGGGGAATAAGAAACGTGGAAGACTTCAAAAATCTAATCGACCAGGCGCTGCAGCAGGAGCATAAAGGGGCAAAACCAACATCAACACGATGAAGCCCATTTACCGGTCCAATGATGCGCAAGAAGGCTTCAATCGAGTCGGGTGAGCTCGTCATTGGACACAAGCCGCTACGTCAGTGACCCCAGGCATGCACGGAAACAATCGACGCGAGAACCGTGAGGTCCTGCGGCCAACCATCTCTTTCATTCAGTACAACCGGCCGGTCCATTCCGGCGAAAGGAGATACAGACATGAAGAGTCGAGCCAGGATCACAACGCTACTGATTTTCGCGTTCGCCAGTCTGGCGTTCGCCCCGCAATCGCTTTCTCAAACTGAAGGCAAGTCTGCAGAAGGCAAAGGTTCACAGCCTAGACTCGCTTTCCGTGGAATTGACGAACAGAGTCTCTTGGAGCTCGCGTATGGCAAGCTCATCTTGTATGTCAAAGCCGGTCACGCCTTTCGCGCGGCGCGGAGGAGCGAGGGTTATAGCACGGCGGACGAACTCAGACTCGAACTACAAAACATACGCACGGGTCCAATTGACGAGATATTGGACAAGCCTTACGGTCGCTTTGTGACAAAACCAACTGGCTACCTGGTTAAAATAGTGCCGAGTCTACGCAGCTTCGACGCCGGACCGAATCATGTTCAGTACGAAGCTAGCTGGGTCCCTGGTGACTATAAACGCACCATGCTTGAAGATTGGGATAGGGCCACAGTGAGGGATGTTCTACGACTGATGGGCGCCCACACGCACGACGTCGACAAATACACTTCCTACGAAGTAACAATCAGCCTGGAGGGGCGGCAGCGGACCTACCGTGCGATGGTTCTCTACCACAATGGATTTCAATCCGCCTCGGAGCCGAGAGTAGAATTCGCGGACAACATTGTGGGGCAGACGGTTTTGGCTCAAGCCTATTATGAGAGTCGACCGCCGGTAAGGTCGTCGTGGCTCAATTATGTAAAAACGGATAAGTATCGTGAGTACGCTACTGCGAGCGCAAACAAGAATGGACAAGCTCTACAGAAAAGGGAAGCGGCAGACGTTTCCTGGCCTGGTGAGTGGAGACGAGCAAATGGCGAGTTCGAATCGCTGGCACTCCCTGACGGCTCAATTGCCGTGATTCCGCCCGCTTTTTGTGATACCGATCCCGGAATTTGCGACCCGCTCTCCTGCAACTATCCGAGTTGTCTTGCTCAGACGCCAGAGGCTGATGGAGAGGTTGGAACGTACAGCGCGACCTGTAGAGAGTATAGTTCCTGGGGAGTACGCGCTTCACGGAACCGGAATAGTAGTCTCAATCATATTGTGGGACAACACAGTGGCAATGACGTTCTTCAGAAGTTCTGTGATTACAGTTCCGGGTGCAATGTGCTTTGTCAGATAGACATCCAGGACTTCACTGTAGGTGACTCGGGACTTACCATCGATGCTTGTCATACGTATGGTTCCACACAGTTGCTTTCGGATAGCAGCAATGGGGGGATGATCGCGAATGGCGCGTCTTGCACTGCTGTCGCAGGCGCCGCCGTAAAGTCATGCCTTTTCTGTGCATGCAACGTCGAAGTTAGTATTGTCGGCGTTACTGTCAATTCCGGCGGGGCATTGTGGATCTACGAACATCATTTGACCGACACTTGCGAGCCTCCCACAAATTGCGCTACAGATCCCAGCGCTTGTGGCGGACTAGTCGGCGGCGGTGGGGGCTTTGAAGCCTGCATGGGGAACGAATGTTGGCTCACTCCCATACTGATTGATACTTCAGGGAACGGGTTTGACCTGACCGGCGCAAGTGGGGGCGTTAACTTCGACTTTTTCGGCAACGGAACAATACGGCGGATATCGTGGACTGCCCAAGGCTCGGATGACGCCTGGCTGGTACTCGATCGGAATGGCAACGGCGCCGTGGACAGTGGCCGCGAGCTATTTGGTAATGCGACGCCACAACCACATTCCGCAAATCCGAATGGTTTCCTTGCATTGGCCGAATTCGACAAACCAGCAAACGGTGGAAACGATGATGGTATCATAGACAACCGCGATGCCATCTTTTCTTCGCTTCGACTGTGGCAGGATTCAAGCCATGACGGTGTTTCGCAACCAGATGAGCTTCATACACTGCCGAGCCTTGGGGTTCACGCTTTGGACCTCGACTACAGGCAGTCGAAACGAACGGACGACCACGGGAATAAGTTCGGGTATCGCGCTAAAGTATACGATGCACAACATGCTCAGGTTGGTCGTTGGGCGTGGGATGTATTCCTGACAGATCAAGAGGACCGTTGAGCAAATACGCGAAACGCCAGGACTCATCTTGTGAGTCCTGGCGTTGATGTATTGTAAGAGAATGCTCTGACGCGCACTTACCTCGTTGGATCCGGCGCTACCTTATGGCCGAACCAGTCGCTCTAACAATGAACGTGCTAGTGCGCAGTCGCGGTTGTTCTCGAATTCCCATTCGGCGTCGATTGGGGACTCGATCACCTGTCGCAGAAGTTCGGAAGCTCGGAGGCGCTCGCCGTTATCAATCGCCAACTCGGCTGCGTAAGTCAACGTCACGCTGTTTGAGGGAGCAATCGCGAGTGCCCGGTCGAGAAGCTCGCGGCTGCGTTTGCGGTTACCACCCAGAATCCATGGCGCCTTGTGATCGAGCCGCCCAAGCACACGCAGGGGGCCCGCCTCGTGATAGCGTTCGTCGATCTTGATCGCGCGTTTAAGCTCGAGCCGCGCCAGGCGAAACGCTCGTGCGCCTCTGATGCCGCCGTTGGTTTCAGCAAACAAGGCCAGGTTCACGCCTACCCAGAAATGGCCCTCGACTCGGTGGTCATTGAGCGCGACGGCGCGCTCACCCGCGGCAATCCCCGCGGCGTAGAGCTGCCCGCCGGAATCTGGTGAGCCCGCTTGCTGGCCCAGAAAGAAAAGCGCACGCGCAAGCCGCCACTGCACTTCATAACGATCAATGCCGCCGTGGGCGCCTGAAAGCACCATCACGGACTCTCTGACCGCTCCGGGTTCCGCGCGATTGCGGTAAAGTTCGTCGGCGCGGCCGACTACCGCGAGAACATCATCGGTAGGCATAGTCGTGGGCGGCTAAGGAAACGGGTACAGGGAGAGAGGAGCGGAGGAGAAGAGGAGCAGAGGGGCGGAGGACAAGAGGGGAGGGGCGTTACCAGCTCCACACCAGCACTTCTGCACCTCTGCACCTCGGCACCTCT
>Ga0137403_10006563_pt1 | contig 13284 bp, 14 predicted proteins | sample CZOMad2_1_16fung_FD_122057 | JGI IMG/M metagenome (GOLD analysis project Ga0137403, IMG submission 122057) | Vadose zone soil fungal communities from Angelo Coast Range Reserve, California, USA - CZOMad2_1_16fungal (Hybrid Assembly) | ecosystem: Environmental > Terrestrial > Soil > Vadose zone... | reverse complement strand
CGACGAGAACCGGAACCTTGCCGGCCTCGTGAGTGTTCTGGCTCCCGGGCAGAACACTCACGAGGCCCCTACCTCCCCCGACCTCCCCGACAGGCCGGAGTTTTGGTCTCGGCCGCCCTGCAACGGCCGAGCGTCTTTGCAGTGGTCACGACCGCTAGTTGGTCGGCGCGGGCTGGCCGCCGAGGGTGACCTGCGCCGTCTTGGTGCCGTTGCCGATGGTCAGCGTCACCTTGTCGCCCGGTGCCTTGGACCGGACCGCGGCCACCAGCGCATCGGCGCTGCTGATCACCCGGTCGTCGACCTTGGTGACCACGACGCCGCTCGGTAGGCCCGCCGCGGCGGCAGCACCGCCGCCAGTGACCTCGACGATCTTCGCGCCATCCGTGGCCGCGTCGTTGCAGTCGTTGATCTTCTTCTGGTTCAACTCGAAGTCGACATGGAAGTCGCCGTTCGTGTCCAGCCGGCCCGCGTCGAAGATCATGAGCAGGTTGTCGGCTACGGTCGGCGTCACCGTGTCGAAGGGGCTCTTGTAGATCATCCCGTACGTGTAGACCTCGGACAGGTCCGTCTTCTTCGGAGCGCTGGCCGGTGAGATGTTCCACTGCACCGGGTTCTGTCCCTGGTCCTCGTGGCCTCCTTGGACGTACCCGTTCGTGTCGCTAGGCGTCTGCTTGGAGATCGTCCCGTCGCAGACGATTACACCTTGACCGGCCGAGCCGTCCCCGAGCACAAACGGCGCGAGGGGCGCGATCGGGGTGACGTTCGGGTCGGCAGGCTTATAGAGCGAGGAGTTCGCGCTCGTTGCGGTGCAGTCGCTCCTATTGTTTCCGGTTGGGATCGTTCGTGCGACATCCTTGATCACCGCTGCATCGGTGCCGCCGCAGTTCACATTCCCGGTGCCGGCCCCGGAGAGCACGGTACTGGGTGACCAGTCAAGATCACCTGGTTGCGAGGTACAGGACCCGGTTGTGGACCCCTGCACCTGCAGGTTGCCGTCGAACTCGAACTGGTGGGTGCTCGTCCCGGTCGGCGGTAGGGCCGACCCGAAGACGATTGCCGGTAGAGCCAGCGCGAGCACGAGCGCAAGTGGGCCGAAGACCAGCCAGCGCTTGCGGCGCCGACTTCCTATCGGCCCCAAGATACGTGTTGCCATTACGAGATCCTCCTCCGCAGATTGCAAAGACATGACTCACAAACAACCGCCGGCCCGCTACGTCCAGCCCGACGTCCTCGTTTGTTCATAACCAACCCTCCCAGTTGACCGCAGAACAACTCGGTTCCCCAGGACGCCGCAGCTGTCCACAGGGCCATCCACAGGAGGATAGGACTGGGCGATCCTGGCTCATAGACAGGAATTGCCGGATCTTTGGCCTACGTAAATGACTGTAAAGCGTTGCCGTCACTATCTTGAACGCCTACTCCAATTCCGTTACAACTCAGCTACTAGAGAGGGAGCGGGCGATGAAAAACGATGCGGCCGGGGGGATCCTGCTCGTCGACGACGACAAGGCCTTCCGGTCGTTTGTCGCCGAGCTATTCGAGGGGATCGGTTACTCGACCAGGGGTCTCGCGACCGGCGCCGAGGTCTTGGCGGCAGTCGCCGAGGACCCTCCTGCTGCCATCCTTCTCGACGTTCAACTGCCCGGCTTGAACGGTTACGAGATCTGCCGCGCGCTCCGCGACCGCTACGGCGACTCGATCGCGATCGTCTTCATCTCCGGCGAGCGGACCGATCCGCTCGATCGCGCCGGCGGGATGCTGATCGGGGCCGACGACTACTTGGTCAAACCCGTCGATCCGGGTGAGCTGATCGCGCGCGTCATACGGCTCCTCGATCGAACGGGCTCGAATGGACATGCCGAGAGCTCCAACGGGAAGCTGGAGTCGTTGACACCGCGAGAGAACGAGGTTCTCGATCTGCTCGCCGAAGGGCTCACCCAGGAGCAGATCGCCGGCCGCCTCGTGATCAGTCCGAAGACAGCGGCAACACACATCCAGAGAATCCTCGGCAAGCTCGGAGTTCGAAGCCGCGCCCAGGCGGTCTCGCTCGTCCTGCGCGAGGAACGGGACGTGAGCGCCCATGGCGCCGAGGACCCGGTCCACCTAGCCGTTTAGCCGAGCGCGCGAATCGCCGCGGCGAGCTCCGCTGCGTCGAACGTCGCGGTCGACGAGACCGGCTTCAACTTCGAGCCGGTCTTCCCGATGAACAGCGTCGGTGTCTGCGACACGCGGTCGGCAGTCGCCTGAGCATCGATCTTGTTGGTCGCGTCCGTGACGAACGACGAATCCTGGTTGTCGAGCAGTTGTCGTACCGGCATCCCCGGCACGCTCGCGGCGGCGTGCTCGATGAAGGTCTGGTTCAGCCAGCCGGTGTTCTCGGTGCCCTGGTTCGCGTAGGTGATCTGAGCGAAGTTGAAGGCGCGGTTCTGCTGGGAAGCCGCGATCATCGCCTTGCGAGCGGGGATCGAATCCGGGCCGATGAATGCGATCGGTCGTGCCTCGATCTTCAGTTTTCCTGTGCGCACGAACTCTTGGACGATGCTGGGTTGCACTGCCGTCTCGTAGGCCCGGCAGCCCGGGCACTGCAGGTCGATGTACTCGACCATTGTCAGCGGCGCCTTCGCGGAGCCGAGGACGAGTCCGTTCTGTGGAATGCCGGCGAACTCGCGCTGCACGGCAGCGGCGTTCGGCAAGGCGTTCGTCAGCGAGCCGACGGTCGGGATCGTGGCCGCTGAGGATGAGCTGTTACCGCCGACCGCGAGCGCGATCCCGACGACAGCGCCGACGAGTACGAGCCCGGCCAGGGCCGCGATCAGAAGGACCTTCGGCGACGCGCGCCGGCGTTCGCCCTTCCGAGCAACGGAAGGCGGCGCAGCCACCTGCTGCCTGCGACGGCGTGCTTGCTTACCGCTCATTCACAACAACGGTAGCCCGCGGTTCGTAAGCGGCGAGTAAGAGGAACGCGAACACAAGCGCAAACGCCGTCAGCGCGAGCGTCGGGATCGTCACGTAGCCGAACTCGTTGATCCACTTGACCGTGCAGCCGCCCGGCGCCGAGATCCGGCACGTGAGCGACTCGCCGACGACGCGGTTTTCGACCAGTAGGTGATAGACCGAGATGCCGGCGCCGACGACCGGCAGCGGCAGCAGGTAACGCGCGGCGCGTGGATCGTCGAAGAGGGTCATCAGCAGCGTCGTGATCGAGAGCGGATACATGCAGATCCGCTGGTACCAGCAGAGCTCGCAGGGAACGAAGTGTGCGATCTCCGAGAAGAAAAGGCTGCCGCCGGTGGCGATCGCGGCGACGACGAACGCGAGCCATAGCTCGTAGCCCTCGACGCCGCTGCGCAGCGCCCGCAGGGGGCCTCGGACGCCGAAGAGCGCGAGCGCCCCAGTGAGGAGGAGCCCGGCCCCGAGGACCTGCCCGACGACACCGAGTACCGCCAGGGCGACGATCACGTCATGAGTCATGGCGCGACTCCCGTGCGAGGGTAAGGGGCGGCGGTGCGCCCTTGGGACGCGCCGCCGCTCACGTTCTTCCTACCGCCGTTCGCGGTCGCGCCCGCGGCCTCCGCGGCCACGGTCACGGCCGCCGCGTGGCCGGTCCTCTTCGGGCGGTCGCGGCGGGGCGTTCTTGGCGCGCTCGATCAGCTCTTCCGGCTGGACGAGCGTGCCGTTCTCGTGCTTGGCGACCAACTTCAGGCCGATCCGGCCGCGGTCCTTGTCGACCTCCTGGACGATCACGTCCACGACGTCGCCGCGGGTCATCACGTCCTCGATGTGCCCGACGCGGCCCGGGCCGACGTTGGAGACGTGGAGGAGCCCGTCGGTGCCCTTCGTCAGCTCGACGAAGGCGCCGAACTGGGTGGTCTTGACGACCTTGCCGGTGTACTCGTCGCCGACCTCCGGTGACTTGGTCAGCTGCGTGATCGCGGTGATCGCGGCCTCTGCCTTGTCGCCCTCGGTCGCGTAGATGAGGACGTTGCCGTCCTCCTCGATGTCGATCTGGACGTCGTAGTCGGCCTCGAGCGAGCGGATCGTCTCGCCGCCCTTGCCGATCACCATCCCGATCTTCTCGGGGTCGATCTTGACCGAGGAGATGCGCGGCGCGTGCCCCGCGAGCTCCTTCCGGGGCTCCGGGATCGCCTCCAGCATCTTGTCGAGGATGAACTCCCGCGCCCGCTTCGCCTGCTCGAGCGCGTTCCGGAGGATCTCCTGTGTAACGCCGGTGATCTTGATGTCCATCTGCAGCGCCGTGATTCCCTCACGCGTGCCCGCGACCTTGAAGTCCATGTCGCCCAGGTGGTCTTCGGCTCCCTGGATGTCGGTCAGGATCGTGTAGTCGTCGCCCTCCTTGACGAGGCCCATCGCGATGCCTGAAACCGGTGCCTTGATCGGTACGCCGGCGTCCATCAGCGCGAGCGTCGAGCCGCAGACCGAGCCCATCGAGGAGGAGCCGTTCGACTCGAGCGTCTCGGAGACGAGGCGGATCGTGTACGGGAACTCCTCCGCGGACGGGATCATCGGCTCGAGCGCGCGCTGCGCCAGCGCACCGTGGCCGATGTCGCGGCGCTTTGGGCCGCGCATGAACCCGGTCTCGCCGACCGAGTAGGGCGGGAAGTTGTAGTGGTGCATGTAGCGCCGGTCGGTCTCGAGCGACAGGTCGTCGATCCGCTGTCCCTCCTTGGCCGTGCCCAGCGTCAGCAGCGTCATGATCTGCGTCTGGCCGCGCGTGAACAGTGCCGACCCGTGCGGGCGCGGCGCAACGCCGACTTCGCAGGCGATCTCGCGGATGTCCTCTGAGCCGCGGCCGTCCGGGCGGCGCTTCTCGACCGCGATCTTGCGGCGGACGAGCTCCTTGTAGATCGCCTCGGCGGCCTTCTTGATGTACTGACGGGTGATCGAGTCCTTCGCCGCGGGCTCGTCGCCGTCGCCGGCCGCCTGTGCGATCGGGAACGGCAGCTGCACCTGCTCCTCGATCCGGCTGAAGAGGAGCTGCCGCTTCGCGGACTTCAGCTCCTTCGGATCCTGCTCGGCATCGGTCAGCGCCTTCAGATCGTCCTCGAACTGCTCGCGGACCGGGCTGTCAACGGCCTCGAGGCGGATGCGCTCGAGGATCAGCGCCAGGCTGGCGCGGATCTGCATCCGCTTGATGATCTCGTCCTCGGTCGACTCCATCGTCAGAGGCGGGTTGATCTCCTCGACGATCTCCTCGACCGCGGTCGCGCCCTCGCGCAGGCCGTCCGAGGAAATGCGCTGGCGGATCTTGTCGCCGTGCTCGCGCTCGAGCTCTTCCGTCAGCTCGCTGTCGAGCCACTTCGCCTTGCCGACCTGCCGCTGCAGGTCTTCCTGCAGCTCGCAGAGCTTCCGGATCTCCTCGTGGGCGCGCTCGAGCGCCTCGAGGAGCAGTTCCTCGGGGATCTCCCCCGCGCCCGCCTCGACCATCGTCAGCGCGTCCTTCGTGCCGACCACGATCAGGTCGAGCGTGCTCTCGCCCTGCTCTACCTCGGCCAGCGTCGGGTTGACGACGAGCTCGCCGTCGATCAGGCCCATGCGGACTGCGCCGACCGGCCCCAGGAAGGGCAGGGGCGAGATCATCAACGCCGCCGAGGCGCCGTTGATCGCGAGGATGTCGTGGGCGCTGATGAGGTCGGCCGAGAGCGTCGTCGCGACGACGTGGACCTCGTTCTTGAAGCCCTTCGGCCAGAGCGGCCGGATCGGGCGGTCGATCATCCGCGCGGTCAGGATCGCCCTCTCGGTCGGGCGTCCCTCGCGCTTGAAGAAGCCGCCGGGAATCTTGCCCGCGGCGTACATCCGCTCCTCGACGTCGACCGTCAGCGGGAAGAAGTCCGCGCCTTCGCGGGCCTCCGTCTTCCCCTGCGCGGTCGCCAGCACCATCGTGTCGCCGTCACGGACGACGACGGCGCCGTCGGCCTGCTTGGCCAGCTTGCCGGTCTCGAATGTGATTTCACGGCCCGCAATCTCCACCGAGAGGGTGGTCGGGCCCTGGGTTGCAATGCTCATTGTTCCTCCACTTCTTTCTTGAAGGTGGAGGTTTGAGTCAACGCGTCCTCGGCGCGTTCGCTCAAACTTCCACCCTCGATTCGGCTCGGTTATCTTCTGAGGCCGAGCTCCTGGATCAGTGCGCGATACCCCTCGAGGTCGCGCTTTTGCAGGTATTGCAGGAGTCGCCGGCGGCGGCCGACCAGCTTGAGCAGGCCGCGCCGCGAATAGTGGTCCTTCGGGTGCGCTCTCAGGTGCTCCGTGAGCTCGTTGACACGCCGTGTCAAGAGCGCGATCTGCACCTGGGGCGAGCCGGTGTCCGCCTCGCTGCGGCCGTGCTGGCCGATGATCTCCTGTTTTGCTTCCTTGGTGAGAGGCACTGATTTCCTCCTAGATATGCGTCTCCGCGGTCTCCGCCCGGCGCGCCAAGGAACGCGCACGGCCGAGGCCGCGGTCTCGCAGTAGGGTAGCAGCCCTCTGGTGGAGCAGGTTTCGGCGCAACAGCTGGCGAAATGGGCCGCGCAGGCGCGAGAGCGCTGGAGCGTTCCTGGGCTCGCGGTCGGCCTTTTGCACGACGGCGAAACGGTGGTCGCCGCCGACGGTGTCTGCGAGCTCGGGAGCGACGAGCGGGTCCGGCCGGCGATGGCATCGAGGTCGAGGTCGTGCCCGAGAACGGCCGCCTGAGCGTGGCGGTGACCTTCTTCGACCCGCTCTCTGGCGAGAACGTCGCCTATCCCCCGTTCCTCGCCAGACCGGTCGACGAGCGCGAGTTCGAGGTCGTAGACGCCGACCGGCGTGGCGAGCGGCTCACGTTCCCGCGGGACGGCTTCGTCTGCATCGGCCTGCTCGCCGAGCGTACCGAGTGACGGCCTCGATCGCAGCCGGGCACCCCGCCACGGTCGGAGCGGGGATCGAGATCTTGCAGGCGGGCGGGGGCGCCGCAGACGCCGCCGTCGCCGCCTCGCTTGCCTCCTGCGTGGCGGAGACGGTGATGACCGGCTTGCTCGGCGGCGGACACGCCATCTACTACGAAGCCGCGAGCGGGCAGATCGAGAACCTCGACTGTTTCGTGGCTGTCCCCGGTCTCGGCGCGGAGCGGCGCGAGGCTCAGCTGCTCGAGCTCGACGTGCCCTTCGGCGCGGAGCTCGTCCACTACGCGGTCGGCATCGCGTCATGCGGCGTGCCCGGCGTGCCCGCCGGCCTGGATCAGCTCTGGCGCCGCCACGGCCGGCTCGACTGGCCGCGCCTCATCGAGCCCGCGCTGCGGCTCGCCCGCGACGGGGTCGAGATGTCGCCGGCACAGGCCTCGTGCCTGGCGATGCTTTCGCCGGTGATGACCATGAACGAGGGCGCGCGGATCTACGCGCCCGGTGGCGTCCTGCTCGAGACCGGCAACCGGCTGGAGCAGCCGGGCCTCGTGCGGGCGCTCGAGCTGATGGCCGAGGAGGGCGCCGCCTCGGCGTATTCGGGCTCGATCGCGGACGCGCTGCTCGCGCTGATGCTCGAACGCGGCGGTCTCGTCACCGGCGAAGACCTCGAGACCTATCGCGCCGAGTGGAGCCCGCCCGTCGAGGTCGGCTATCTGAGTGCGACGTTTTTCAGCCGCCGCGATCTTTCGGGCCTGCCCGAGACACTGCCGCGTGTTCCCCGGCTCCGAGGGCTCGCCGAGGCCGAGCGAGCCGTCGCCCTCGCGGAGGCTCTGGACGGCGAGAGGACGGACGGGGCCGGCGACACGACAAACATCACGGTCGTCGACGCGGAAGGAAATGCGTGCGTCCTCACCACCAGCCTCGGCCTCGGCTCGGGCGACTACCTACCGGATCTCGACCTGCACTTGAACAGCATGCTCGGCGAGGCCGATCTCGTCCGCGGGGCACTCGAACCGGGTGAGCGGATGGGCAGCATGATGGCTCCGAGCGTCGTACTGCGAGACGGCAGCATGGAGCTCGCGATCGGCGCGGCCGGCGGGACGCGTCTTCGCAGCGCTTTGATCGAGGTCGCCGCCGGTGTGCTCGACGAGGGGCTGCCGGCGGGCGAGGCCGTGGCGCGGCCGCGCCTGCATGCTGCAGGCGGACGCGTGCAGCTCGAGCCCGGCTTCTCGGATGCGACCGTGAGCGCCCTCGAGCGGAAAGGCTTCGAGGTGCGCGTCTGGCCCGCGCAGCACCACTTCTTCGGCGGCGTCAGCCTCGTTACGCCGAGTGACGCCGCCGGGGATCCCCGGCGAAGCGGTGCCGCAGCGCAAGTGCGGTAGCCGACGAGGTGGTCAGCCAGCCGAGGTAGCCGCAGTCCGGGCAGCCTGGGTTCACCGTCACGGTGCCCCCCCGCGCCGGCTTCGAGTAGACGGCGCCGCAGCCGAGGCAGCGGACGGTGTGCAGAACTTCGAGCTTCGGCGCTTGCTTGGAGCTCTCTCGGTCTCCCATGCACACCGAGAGATTCCGCTCTTTGCGAAAACTTGCGTTTGTGAAGTTCGCTCAGACAGGCCGCTCGGCCGCGCGAGTCGCCTCGACGTCCCGTGTGATCTGAGCCACGAGCTCGTCCTCGCTCGCGAACGCCCGTTCCTCGCGCAGGCGACGCCAGAGCTCGACGATCAGACGTTCCCCGTAGAGATCACCCTCGAAGTCGAGCAGGAAGGCCTCGACGCGGCGCTCGCTGCCTCCGTAGTGCGGGTTCGTCCCGATCGAGACCGCGGCGCGGTGCCCGGCCGCCGAGCCCGCGTAGATCCCGTACGCGGGCACGAGCAGATCCGGGTCGACGCGCAGGTTCGCGGTCGGATAGCCGAGCGTCCCCCCACGGGCATCGCCTGAGACGACGGTTCCCTCGACCTCCGCCGGCCGGCCGAGCAGCCGCGCCGCGGCCTCGACGTCGCCCGCGCCGACCAGCTCGCGGATCGCCGTCGACGAGATTCCGGGCACGAGCTCGACGCGCTCGACGGACAGCCCGAGCTCCTCGAAGGTCGCGAGATCGCCGCGCCGCCCCCGCCCGAAGCGGAAGTCAGCCCCTGCGACCACTAGCTCGGTCCCGATCGGCCGCAGCAGCTCGTCCACGAAGGCGTCCGGCTCCATCCGCGCCAGCTCCAGGGTGAACCCGACCACCAGCGTCTCCTCCACGCCCGCCTCCGCCAGCAGCTCCAGCCGCCGCTCGAGCGTTGTCAGCAGCCGCACCTCGTTGCCGAGCACCGTCCTCGGATGGGGCCAGAAGGTCACCACCGCGGGCGTGAGCGCCGGCGCAGTCGAGAGCGCCGTCTCGAGCACCCGCCCGTGGCCAAGGTGGACGCCGTCGAACGTGCCCACCGCGACCGCGCGCGGCCGAGCTTCCAGCTCGCCCGGAGCGTGGACGACCTTCATCCCGCAGCTCCCGGGCCGCCCTCGGGGGCGAGCCCGATCCGAGCCAGCGCCTCGTCGGGCGGCACGATCCGCTCCGGGTCGGCCTCCTCGACCGTGAACGGCCCGACCTCCGTGCGGCGCAGGGTCGCGCAGTGCCCGCCAAGGGCCTCCGCGATCGCCCTCACGTACGTGCCCGAGCTGACCCGGAGGTCGAGGCGTGCGACACCGTCTCTATACGCAATGACGTCGAGCGCGTTCACGCGCGACCGGCGAACGGGCATCTCCACCTCGACCCCGCGCCGGTGCAACCGGTAGGCGCGCTCACCGCCGATCTTGACCGCAGAGGCGGCCGGGATCGGCAGCTCGATCTCACCGCGGAGGGCCTCGAGCTTCTGCGCGAGCTCCTGCTCGTCGGGCGGCTCCAAACGCTCGATCACCTCGCCCTCGGGATCGCCCGTCGACGTGCGCGCGCTCAGATCCACGTCCGTGACGTACCGCTTGTCCAGTCCGACGAAGCATGAAGCCAGCTTAGTTGCCGCTCCGGACAACAGAAGCAGGAGGCCGGTCGCGAACGGATCGAGCGTGCCGGCATGGCCGGTCCGCGCTCCCGTCCGACGCCGGACGCCTGCGACGATCGCGAAAGACGACGGCCCCGCCGGCTTGTCGACCAGGATCAGGCCGCTGGGACTACGTCCGCGTGGGGGCACTCGCGAGGAACTCGCGCTTGATGAACTCGGTTATCTCCTCGATGGAATCGTCGCTCGAGAAGCCGGCCGCTTGCCGGTGACCGCCGCCACCCGACTTCCGCGCGATCGCGGAGACGTCGAGCTCGTCGTTGCTCGCGCGCAGGCTGACCCGGCGCGCCGGCCCGTCCCGCGGCTCACGGATCAGAGCGGCCATGTCCGCGCCCTCGACCATGCGCAGGTAGTCGATGATCCCCTCCGAGTACGCCTCGGCCGCGCCGATGTCCGTGAAGTCGCTCCGCAGCAGGTAAGAGACGACCAACCTCCCACCGTCATAGATCTGTGCTCGCTCGAGCGCGCGGGCGAGCAGCTTGAGCTTCGCGAACTGCACCGTCTCGTAGACGCGGCGGAAGATCGCGTGGACGTCCGCCCCGGCTTCGACCAACTCGGCGGCCAGGCGCAGCGCCTTCGCGGTCGTGTTCGAGTACTGAAAGCGCCCGGTGTCCGTGACGAGCGCGATGTAGAGCGCCTCCGCGATCTCCGGTGTCAGCTCAACACCAAGCTCCGCGAAGACGTCGCGCAGGACCTCGCCAGTCGACGAGGCGTTCGGAGCGATCAGATTGATCTGGCCGAAACGCGTGTTGTCGTGGTGGTGGTCGATGTCGAGCACGAGCGGCGCGCCGTCGAGCGGCTCCGGCTCCGGGCCGATCCGCGTCTCGTTCGCGCAGTCGACGGCGATCAAGACACGCTCGCGCCAGTCATCCGGGAGCCGCCGCCGCAGCTCGTCGAGCGGCATGAACGCGTACTCGACCGGCAGCGGAGCATCGCCGTAGAGGTACATGACGCTGTCCTTGCCGAGCTGGTCGAGCGCGAGCTTTAGCGCCAGGATCGAGCCAAGCGCGTCGCCGTCGGGGTTCTCGTGAGTGACGAGTAGAAAGCGGTCGTGCGAGCGAATCGCGTCCGCGACCGCCGCTACCTCACTCGTCGTTTGGGGCGAGCTCATCAATCAGCTGCGTCATGCGGACCCCGCGCTCGACGGTCGGATCGTATTCGAACGCGAGCTGCGGTGTCCGCTTCAGCCGCAGCTCGCGGGCCAGCCGGCCCTGCAGGACGCCGTGCGCCGCCTCCAGGCCGGCCAGGCTCTGTCGCTGCTCCTCCTCGGAGCCGAGGACGCTGACGAAGACCCGCGCGTGCCGCAGATCCGGCGACGTCTCGACTCCCGTCACGGTGACGAACCCGATCCGAGGGTCTTTGAGCTCACCGACCGCCTCCGACAACACCTGGCGGACGGCTTCGTTGACGCGTCGCATCCGGTTGCTCATCACTGGTATTCAACCCGTGTGGCCCTGCACGCGCTCGCGCTCGCCGCAGTCGCGGCATGGTGCTTCGTGACCGCGCTCGCAGGTGGGCTCGTCGGCCTCGTGCTCGGCAATATCCGCCTGCCCGCCCTACTGCTCATCTCCTCGAGCCCCGCCGCTGGTGCCGGAGCGAACATCGGGGTCTCGGGCGTTGCGGCCGCCACGGCGGCCGTCACGCAGGTACGCGCCGGCCGGATCCACTGGCGCGTGTTCTGGTGGATGGCGCCGCCTTCGGTCATTGGAGCAGTCCTCGGCGGGCTCGTCTCGGGAGAGCTCCCGGGAACGGCGCTGCTGATCGTAATCGGCGTCCTGCTGATCGCGTTCGGTGTCGACCTGCTCCGGCCGCGCGGCCCGATCCGGCGGCGGGAGCAGCTCAACATCCCGGCTGCGGTCGCCAGCGGCGCGGTGATCGGCTTCCTTGGCGGCGTCGTCGGCCTGATCCTCGGCTCGCTGCGAATGCCGGCGCTGCTGCGCTTCGTCGGCGAGGAACCGGTGCGAGCGGTCGGCACCAACCTGCTCGTCGGCGTCTTCGTCGGCGCGGCCGGGGTCGTCGGGCACGTTCCGGGCGGGATCGACTGGGTCGCGTTCGCGATCGGGGCGGCCGCGTCGGTTCCCGGAGCGCTCCTCGGCGCCCGCCTGACGGGCCGCCTGGACGAGCGCCAGCTCCTGCGGGCGATCGGGATCGTGCTGTTGTTCGCCGGAGCGATCACGCTCCTGCAGGCCGCCGTCTAGCGCTAGGGTCCTCCGGGGTCTTTTGTGGCTTTTTTGCGTTCATTCGCCGGGCGGGAGCTCGCGGTGGATCTCGGCACCGCGAACTCGCTGGTCTTCGTCCGCGGCGAGGGGATCGTCGTCTTCGAGCCCTCGGTCGTGGCGGTCGACGACCGGACCGGCGAGGTGCAGGCCGTCGGAGCCGACGCGAGCCGCATGATCGGAAGGACGCCGGCCTCGATCCGCGCGATCCGGCCGCTCCGGCATGGCGTGATCGCGGACTTCGAGATGACCGAGCAGATGCTCCGGTACTTCATCCGCAAGGGCGGCGGCGGGCGGCTCCCGCTCGCGCAGGTCGTCCTCTGCGTCCCGAGTGGGATCACGAAGGTCGAGCGGGAGGCGGTCCAAGAGGCGACGCTCGCCGCGGGCGCTCGCGCCGTCTACCTGGTGGAGGAGCCGATGGCCGCTGCAATCGGCGCCGGCCTGCCGGTGGCCGAGCCGCGCGGAAGCATGATCGTCGACATCGGCGGCGGCACGACCGAGGTCGCCGTCATCTCGCTCGGCGGGATCGTCAGCTCGCAGTCGATCAAGGTCGGCGGCTACGAGATGGACGAGGCGGTTGCCAAGCACGTCCAGGGGCACTACGGGCTGTTGATCGGCGAGGAGACGGCCGAGCAGGCGAAGCTCGACGCCGGCTCGGCCTGGGAGCTCGCAGAGGAGCTCGAATGCCAGGTCGGAGGCCGCGATCTGCAGAGCGGGATGCTCCGGCGGCTCGAGCTCGGATCGGAAGAGCTCCGCAACGCCCTTGACGCTCCGGTCCAGCGGATCGTCACCGCCGTCAAGGACACGCTCGAAGGCACCCCGCCCGAGCTCGCCGCCGACATCAGCGATCGGGGGATCGTCCTCGCCGGCGGCGGAACGCTGCTCCGCGGGATCGACCAGCGGATCCGTTCCGAAACAGGCCTCGAGGTCGCTCGGGCGGAGTCCCCGCTGACCTGCGTCGTGCTGGGCGCCGGCGAGTCGCTCAACGAGCTCGAGACCCTGAAACGGGCGCGCCCCGGGCGCGGCCGCAAGGCGCGCGGACGCCGGTTCCAGCGCCGCTGACGCCGCTAGGAGGGTTTGGCGGAAAACGGTCTGTGCCGCCGGGCCGCGCTGCTCGCCCCCTGGCACCGTCCTCAGTCGCGCCCATATCTACGGATATGGACGCTC
>Ga0137403_10006562_pt1 | contig 13287 bp, 10 predicted proteins | sample CZOMad2_1_16fung_FD_122057 | JGI IMG/M metagenome (GOLD analysis project Ga0137403, IMG submission 122057) | Vadose zone soil fungal communities from Angelo Coast Range Reserve, California, USA - CZOMad2_1_16fungal (Hybrid Assembly) | ecosystem: Environmental > Terrestrial > Soil > Vadose zone... | reverse complement strand
GCGGCCGATCGGGTTCGATCTCACCTGGCACAGCGCGGAGCCGGTTTGGGCCTGCGCGTCGGGATCAAGAAGACCGGCTGCTCGGGATTCGCGTATGTCGTGAATTATGCTGATGAAATTCATCCCGAAGACGCGGTATTCGAAGCGCGCGGCGTGAAGGTGGTGGTGGATCCCTTGAGTCTGCCGCTGATCGACGGGACCTTGGTTGACTTTGTCAAACAGGGCTTGAACGAGGCCTTCAAGTTTCAAAACCCGAAAGCCAAGGGCGAATGCGGGTGCGGAGAGAGTTTCAACGTGTAGTTCAGGCGCTTACGCGCCGAATTAACGGGGTCGAAGCGCATTGCGCTGCGCAGTCCCTGCTTCGCGCAAGCCCTGGGTGACCATTGCGCTGCGCAGTCCCTGCTCCGCGCAAGCCCTGGGTGTCCATCCATGGCCACCCGCGCAACGCATGCGTTGCGCCCCTGGTCACCCGTCCGCTTTGCTCGCTGCGCGAGGGCAAGAAGGCGAGAGTTTTGCGGCCTCGTTGTTTTTTCCAGGTAATACAGGGACTTCGGTAGCCATCCTGATTGCTTGAGCGCGCGCGCTAAAGTACACTTCGCGGTCTTTGTCAGCCCCTTGCGGGGCGGATTTCCCAATTCTTACCCGAGGTCATCATGCCAATCGAGCGTACCCTTTCCATCGTCAAGCCGGACGGCGTGGGCCGTAACCTGATCGGCGAAGTCTATCGTCGCTTCGAGCAGGCGGGATTGCGGGTGGTGGCGGCGCGCATGGTGCAGCTCTCGCAGGCGGAAGCGGAGGGTTTTTATGCCGTGCACCGCGAACGTCCGTTCTTCAAGGACCTGGTGCGTTTCATGACCTCAGGTCCGGTGATGGTGCAAGTGCTCGAGGGTGAGGGCGCGATCGCAAAGAATCGCGAGGTCATGGGTGCCACCGATCCGAAGAAGGCGGCCAAGGGCACGATTCGCGCCGATCTTGCCACCAGCATCGACGAGAACATCGTCCATGGTTCGGATGCCGCCGATACCGCGGCGCGGGAAATTGCCTACTTCTTTCGAGAAATTGAGCTCTGCCCGCGTACGCGCTAGCGTAGGGGTGGGGACTCGAGGAGACATCGTTGGCCGGCGAACGCGTGAATTTACTTGGGCTTCCGAGGGCGGAACTCGAGGCGTTCGTTGCGACGCGCCTGGGCGCCAAGCCGTTTCGCGCGCGCCAGCTGATGAAGTGGATCTATCGGCGGGGCGCGGCGGATTTCTCGGCGATGACCGATCTTTCGCAGGATTTTCGCTCGCAGCTGAGTGCGGTGGCCAGGATTGCAGTGCCGGAAATCGCGGCCGAGCAGGTATCGAGCGACGGCACGCGCAAATGGATGCTGCGCATGGACGAGGTGCAGGGCATCGAGACGGTCTACATCCCCGAGCCGGACCGCGGCACGCTGTGTATCTCGAGCCAGGTGGGCTGCGCGATGGATTGCTCGTTCTGCTCGACCGCGCAGCAGGGGTTCAATCGCAACCTCAGCGTCGCTGAGATCGTCGGACAGGTGTGGCTGGCCCATCGCGAATTGACCAGAACGCACTCCGACGCAAGTGAGGCGCGCGGTGCCCCCGGACGCAGCGGCGCCCGCAGCAACATCACGAACATCGTGTTCATGGGCATGGGTGAACCGCTCGCGAATTACCGCAATGTCGTGCCGGCCATGCGGACATTTCTCGATGATTTGGGATACGACTTGTCGCGCCGCCGAGTGACGTTGAGCACCTCGGGATTGGTTCCGCAGATCTATAAGCTGGCGGAAGAATGCAATGTCGCTCTGGCGGTGTCGCTGCATGCGCCGGACGATGAATTGCGCAACGAGCTCGTGCCCATCAACCGGAAACATCCGATCGGCGAATTGTTGGCGGCTTGTTGGCACTACATCGACAAGCAAAACGGCCGCAGCGTCACTTTCGAGTACGTCATGCTCGACGGCGTGAATGACAAACCCGAGCACGCGCGCCGGCTCGCTCAGCTGCTCGAGGGGCGGCCGGCCAAGCTCAATCTGATTCCCTTCAACGCGTTTCCCGGCACGCGCTATCGCCGCTCGTCTGCAGCGGCCATCTTGAAGTTTCGCGACATCCTCAATGACCGCGGCGTCATCGCCACGATTCGCAGGACGCGGGGCGACGACATCGATGCCGCCTGTGGCCAACTGGCCGGCCGGGTCACGGATCGCACCCTGGTGCGGCTCGGCACCAAACTGACTGCCGCCACGCCTGTTCGGATGGAAATTCGATGAGCTCCGGCATGGTGAAGATGCTCGGCGTGATTCTCGGCGGCTGCCTGGCGGCCTGCTCGCACAATTCTGAATTCAAAAAGGCTTCGCCCGCGGTGATGGCGGCCACCAATGTGCAGCTCGCGATCGAATACATGAAGCTCGGCAAACTGGCGTCGTCGCGCGATTTCATGGAGCGGGCGCTCAGTCAGGATCCGGGAAACGCGGACGTGCAAATGACCGCGGGCCTCGTCTACGAACGGCTGAATGATATGCCGAAGGCGGAGCGAGCCTATTCCGCCGGCTACCGGCTGGGAAAGACAGATCCGAACATTCAAAACACCTACGCCGGATTCTTGTGCCGCACCGGCAAGGCCGTCGCGGGCGAAAAGCTCTTCGCCGCGGTCGCGAGCAATCCGCTCTATCAGACTCCGGAAGTGGCGCTGGTCAACGCCGGGGTCTGTGCGCGAGGTACCGGCGATGTGGTCGACGCCGAGCGCTATTTCAATCGGGCGTTGGCGATCCGTCCGAATTTGCCCGAGGCCATGCTGCAGCTCGGCAATATCGCATTCGATCGCGGCGACGCCGCACAGGCGCGCGAGATCGTGAAACGATATCTGGCGGTGAATCCGCCGACGTCCGAAGTCCTCTGGTTGGGGGTTCGCGCCGAACGCAAGCTGGGCGATGCGACCACGGCGGCGAGCTACGCGCGGCGCGTGCAGACTGAATTTCCCGATTCGGAGCAGGCGCAAATGATGCGGTCCGGCGTCGAGCGATGACCGATCCCGGCACAATCGGGGCGAGGCTGAAGGCCGAGCGCGAACGCCGAGGATTGAGCCCGCAAAAGGCCGCCGACGAGCTGCATCTCGATGGCTGGGTCATCGATGCGCTCGAGGCCGACGATTACGGACGCATTGGTCCGTCGGTCTACGCCAAGGGTCATCTGAAGAGATACGCGGCATTGCTGGGGTTGCCCTCGGCGGAAATCATGGCCGGTTACGAATCCCAGCACCAAGCGCCCGGGCCGGCGGCGTCGCAGCCGGCCAATGTGAGACTGCGCACCGGCCCTCCCGTCGTGAACGATTTGCCTTGGCCGCTGATTGCGGGTTCGGCTGCCGTGGTATTGCTGGCTGCCGGTGTGCTCTGGTGGAAACCGTGGCAGCCGCGCGGGGGGGTCCCGGCGGCGAGCGAGACCCTGGCGGCGAATCCAAGCGCCCCATCGACTGACCGCGCCACCGATTCTGCCGCGGCCGTGGACGGCTCCGCGCCGCCGCCTCTGGGTTCGCCCGCGCCGGCACCTTCATTGGCGTCATCGCTCCCTTTGGCGGCGGCGGCGCCGAGCGGTGCCGCTGCGACGCCGGACTCGCGGGCGACATCATCGCCGGCGAAGCCCGACGCCATGGCCGGGATGGGGCGCGCCCGCCTTCGCTTGAGCTTTTCCGCGGACTCGTGGGTGGACGTGCATGACGCGGCGGGGCGGCGGGTGTTCGCGGGCAATGGCCGCGCCAATAGCGTGAAGACCATCGCGGGTGTCGCGCCCATGCGCGTGTACTTGGGCTCCGCGAGCGGCGTGCAGCTCGAGATCAACAACCGGGCGGTGGCGATCGGACCGCAATTCTGGGCCGGCGATGTGGCGCGCTTCGAGGCCGGCGCCGATGGTGTCTTGCGCCGCGATTCCCGCGTGGCGACCCCCGGTCCCGGTGCAGCCACGCCCGCCGCAGCGACGCCCGGCGCCGCGATTCCCGGCGCGCATCCGTCCGGCTGATCGGAGAGGGCTCTTGACCAAGATTATCGAGCCCCTGCGCGGCGTACACGATGTGTTGCCCGCGCAAATCGCGGCCTGGCAGCACTTGGAACGCATCACGCGAGAAGTCTTCGCGGGTTACGGTTACGAAGAGTTCCGCGTTCCCGTGATCGAGCAGACGCAATTGTTCAAGCGTTCGATCGGCGACTTTACCGACATCGTCGAGAAGGAGATGTTCAGCTTCGTCGATCAGGGCGAGGACCACATCACCCTGCGGCCCGAAGCGACGGCCGGCATCGTCCGTGCCGTCATTTCGAACGGAATGCTGCGCGAGGGGCGCCTCCGCGTCTGGTGCATGGGTCCGATGTTCCGGCGCGAACGGCCGCAGGCGGGGCGCTACCGCCAATTCCACCAAATCGACGCGGAGGCATTCGGATTCGAAGGACCGGATATCGACGCCGAAATCATTCTCCTTTCCGCGCGCTTGCTGAGGCGTCTCGGGTTGACCCGCACCAAGCTCTTGGTCAATTCGCTGGGAACGCCCGCTTCGCGCGCGGCGTATCGCGAGCAGCTCACCGCTTATTTCAGCGGGCACGAGTCCGCGCTCGACGAGGACAGCAAACGGCGGCTGAAGGGCAATCCGCTGCGAATACTCGACAGCAAGAATCCGGACATGCAGCGCATCGTCGCCGGGGCGCCGCTGTTGCTCGATTCCCTGGATGCGGAGTCGCGGGCTCATTTCGAGGCTTTGTGCGCTCACCTGCGCAGCGCCGGCATCGAGTATGATATCGAGCCGCACCTGGTCCGCGGACTCGACTACTACACCCGAACGGTGTTCGAGTGGACGACGGATGCGCTCGGTTCGCAGAGTACCGTGTGCGCCGGGGGACGCTACGACGGCTTGGTGGCCCAATTGGGCGGCGCGAGCACGCCGGGGATCGGCTGGGCCATGGGACAGGAGCGGATCGTCATGCTCCTCGAAAATCAGGGATTGGGCCTCGAGCGCGCCCGGCCGCAGGTTTATTTGGTGCTGGCGGGGGAACGCACGGAGATCGCAGGTTTCAAGCTGGCGGAGCAATTGCGCGACGCCTTGCCGGACCTCGCATTGCAAATCAATCTCGGCGGCGGGAGTTTCAAGACGCAGTTCAAGCGTGCGGATAAGAGCGGCGCACGGTTTGCGATCATTCTGGGAGATGACGAAGCGGCCCGGGGCGTGGTCGCGGTGAAGGCATTGCGACAGGATCTGGCGCAGGAGGAATGTCCCATCACCCAAATCAATGAACGCTTGAGGGTCTTGTTGGGTCTTAAGGGCGGGTAGCGGAGAAGCCATGGCAGAAGAATATTTGACCGATGATGAACAATTGGAGGCCGTCAAGCACTTGATCGTGGAGTACGCGCCATGGTTGATCGGCGGCGTGCTGGTGGGCGCCGCGGCGTTTTTCGGCGTTCAGTATTTCCGGAACTACACCAACGAGCGCGCGTACAAGGCTGCGGCGGAGTTCAGCGCCCTGACGGGCTCGCTCCGGCTGAACGACCATGCCAAGTCGCGGCAAATTGCCGGTGCACTCATCAAGGACTACGCGAGCTCACCCTATGCCGACCAGGCGCAGCTGACGCTGGCGCGCCTCGACGTCGACGACGGCCGGCCGGACAAGGCCATCGCGCCTCTGACGCAAGTCATGAACGACTCGAAGGACACGGAATTGCAGCGCATCGCCCGCTTGCGCCTGGCGCGAGTCTTGACCGATCAGGGCAAGACGGACGAGGCGATCAAGACGCTGGCCGAGCCGATGCCGGCCGCGTTCTCGGCGCGTTATCACGAGGTACGCGGTGACGCGTTTTTCGCGAAAAAGGATATTCCCGATGCGATTACCGAGTACCAGGCGGCGCTCGGAGCCGCCGATGCGAGCGGTATCAACGCCGCATTGCTGGAATTGAAGATCCAGGATCTCGGCGCCGTGCCGTCGCCGCCGGCGAAAACTATTTCCGCAGACACTCCGAACAAGGCTAAACCCTGATGCGCTCATTGCTTCCTTTGGGTCTGGCGGCGCTGCTGATCGCGGCCGGTTGCAGCAAAGACAAAGACGTCGAGCCGCCGGCGACCTTGGTCAAGTTCCCGGCCACGCTCCCGGTGAAAAGACTCTGGGGCGAGGGCGTCGGCGGCGGCAAGAAGCAATCGGTGCTGCGTTTGGGGTTGGGCCCTGCGGTCGACAACGGCGTGGTGTTCGCAGCTTCGCACAAGGGCGAGGTGCTCGCCGCATCGCTGGAGACGGGGCGCCACCTTTGGGTCAAGAAGCTGAAGATACCGATATCGGCGGGGCCGGGCGCCGGCGCGGGCCTGGTCGTGGTGGGCAGCAGCAAGGGCGCCGTCGTGACCTTGGACGGAGCCACCGGGCGCGAGCTGTGGCGGGCGCGCTTGAATTCCGAGCTCTTGTCCGCTCCTGCCATCGGCGAGAAAGTCATCGCCATTCGTTCGGTCGACGGCCGGCTCCACGGCTTCGACGCGCACACCGGCAAGGAACTGTGGTCCGTCGAGCAGCAGGTGCCGCGCTTGAGTCTGCGTGGCACGGCGACGCCGCTCATCGCGAAAGAAGTGGCGATCAGCGGCTTTGACAACGGTAAGGTCATGGCGGTGTCGCTCAATACCGGCGACACGGTTTGGGACTCGGCCCTGGCCACGCCCCACGGCCGCACGGAGCTCGACCGCCTGGTCGATATCGACTCGGCGGTTCGCGTGGCGGGCGACAATGTGTTCGCCGCGGGTTTCCAGGGACGCACGGCGATGCTTGCGCTCGATTCGGGCCAGATCTGGTGGGCTCACGATATGTCGAGCTATCGAGGCTTGGCGGTCGACGAGGACAATTTGTACGTGACGCAATCCGACGGCATCGTGGTTGCGCTTCGCCAACGAGACGGTTCCGAGCTTTGGCGCAACCAGAAATTGAAGCTTCGCCGCTTGAGCACGCCGGTGTTGACGAGCACGGCGGTTGCAGTCGCCGACTTCCAGGGCTATTTGCATTGGCTCGACAAGACCACCGGGGAGATCGTTGCCAGGGAGCATGTCGCCAAGGAACGGATCAGCAATTCTCCGGTGTCGGTCGGCGATACCGTCGTCGTGCTGACCGACCGCGGCAAGCTGACCGCATTCCGCGCGACGCCCGTGGCCGCCGCCGCCGCGGCGCGCCCGCCCGCCGCCGCGCCCACGGCTCCCACTGCCCCAGTGCCTCCGGCCGCAGATCCCGCGACTCCTCCCCCGACGCCCTAGACGACGTGCTGCCGGTAGTCGCATTGATCGGTCGGCCGAACGTGGGCAAATCGACCTTGTTCAATGCCATGACCGGCACCCGCGATGCATTGGTCGCCGATCTGCCGGGACTTACGCGCGATCGGCAATACGGATTCGCGCGGCGCACCGAGGTCCCGTGCATCGTCGTGGACACGGGCGGCCTGGTCGAGAACGCCGATGGCATCGAAAGCTTGATGATCGCGCAAACGGAACGTGCGGTCAGCGAGGCCGATCGGCTCATCGTGCTGGTGGACGGCCGTGCGGGCGTCATGCCGCAAGATCAATTCGTGTCGCAGCTGGCGCGGCGCAGCGGCAAGCCACTGTTCTTGGCCGTCAACAAGACCGAAGGCTTCGATCACGATATCGCCGTAGCCGATTTTCATCAGCTGGGTTTGGGCGAGCCGCATCCGATCGCGGCCGCGCACGATCAGGGCGTGGTTTCCCTGCTCGAGGCAGCTCTCGCCGGGTTGACGCCGGACCCGCAGGACGGTCCTGAAACGACCGGCATCAAAGTGGCCGTCATCGGCCGCCCGAATGTCGGCAAGAGTACCTTGATCAACCGGCTGCTCGGCGAGAATCGCATGGTGGCGTTCGACCAGCCCGGCACCACGCGCGACGCCGTGCTGGTGCCGTTCGAACGCGACGGCGAGCGCTACACGCTGATCGACACCGCGGGTCTGCGGCGCCGCTCACGCGTCGAAGACGCGGTCGAGAAATTCAGCGTCATCAAGACTTTGCAGGCGATCGAGACCGCTCACGTGGTCGTCTTAGTGATGGATGCGCACGACAATGTCGCCGAGCAGGACGCGAGCCTGTTGGGCACGGTCATCGAACAAGGCCGGGCCGTGGTGCTCGCCGTGAATAAATGGGACAACATTCCCACGGAACAGCGCGACCTGATTCGCCTGCAAATCGAACAGCGCCTGCAATTTGCCGACTTTGCGCCGCTGCATTTCATCTCGGCGCGGCACGGCAGCGGTGTCGGCGAATTATTCGCCGCCGTGCGCAAGGTGTATGCCGCCGCTACTCGCGACATGAGCACCCCGGAATTGACGCGGGTGCTCGAAGCGGCGATCGAGAGCCATCAGCCGCCGCTGGTCAGCGGCCGCCGCATCAAGCTGCGTTACGCCCACCAGGGGGGCCGCAACCCACCGGTGGTCGTCATCCACGGCAATCAGACCGATCATGTGCCTGATGCCTACCGGCGCTACCTGGTCAACGTCTATCGCAAGGCGTTCGATTTGATGGGCACTCCGGTACGCGTCGCGTTCCGCGGCGACGAGAACCCTTTCGCCGGCAAACGAAATCCCCTGACCCCCCGTCAAGTGCGCAAACGCAAGCGGCTGATCCAGCGTAACAAGCGCTGAGAGAAATTTTGCTAGACTAGAGCAGTCCGGCCGGCGGCGTAATGGCGGGAAGTCCAGTGCTGCAATTCACTAAAACCAAAGCCTTCCGTATTTCCGCGCTCGTGGTGCTGCTGCTGGTCGGGCTCTACGCCATCGCCGGGTTCGTGATCGCTCCCAGAATTCTGCGCTCTGCGCTGATGCAGGACATTCCCAAAACGCTCGGTGTGACCCCGACGGTGGGCGACATACGCCTCAATCCCTTTCTGCTGCAACTCGAGATCAAGGACCTGTCGTTGGCCGCCCCGAGCGGGGAGAAAATGGTTGGGTTCGACCGCTTGTTCGTCGATTTTGAACTGTCCTCGATCTGGCACTTAGCCTATTCATTCGGCAACGTCGACATCGATGCACCCTTCGTGAATGCCATCGTGGCGCACGACGGGAACCTCAATCTGTTGCAGCTGAGTCCGAAAATGCCTCCTGCAAAACCACGGCAGAAGACGCCGTTGCCGGCGATACGGATCGGTTCATTCAAAGTCAGCAAGGGAGTGGTGACGTACGAGGATCACAGCCGTCCGTCCGAGTTCGCCGCGCGGTTGGACCCGATCAATTTCGCTCTGGTGAACTTCACGACGGGTGCCGAAGGCGGCCGGTTTACCCTCACGGGAGCGTCGGCGCTTGGCGAGCGAGTGGAGTGGCACGGGCACGTATCGGTGCAGCCGATCGAATCGGACGGCGAGTTTCAAATCGATGGACTGCGCGCGCACACCGTTTGGGAATATCTCGAGGACCGCCTGAATTTCGTGGTCAACTCCGGCACCGTCGATCTCAACGCCACGTACAAGTTTTCGTTGCGAGACACCGTCGACCTGCAGGCGGCGGTATCGAGGGTCGCGGTCAATGATCTTGCCGTGAGGCCCAAAGAATCGGACATTGATTGGATTTCGGTGCCTTCGCTGCTGCTCCGCGACACCACTGTGGATGTCTCGAAGCGCCAGGCTCACGCCGATTCCCTGTCGCTGACGGGAGTGAAGCTGGTAACCTGGCTGGAGCCCGACGGATCGGTCAATCTATTGAAGCTCTTGCAGTCTCCGCCGCGAACTGCGCCCGCCGCCGCCGGGCCGGCGGTATCCGCAGCCGCCACGCCCCCGGTATCCGCAGCCGCTAGCCCGCCGGTCTCGGCAACTCCGCCCTGGAAGTTCGATTTACATGAGTTCGCGGTGCGAGAGGCCAATATTTCCGCCGAGGATCGCGGCACCTCGCCGCCGGCAAAAGTGCTGTTGGAGCCGTTGTCCCTGAAGATCGACGGTGTGAGCTTGGATCTCGCCAAGCCGGTGACCGTCACCCTCGATACACGCGTCAACGGTGCCGGTTCGTTGAAGGTGAGCGGCGACGTCACACCGGAGCCGCTGGGCGCCAATGTGTCCTTGAAGCTGGACGGCATCGGCCTCGAGGCGTTTCAGCCGTACATCGCGCAGCGCACCTCGATGACCCTGATCAGCGGACACTTGAGCGGCGACGCCAAGGTGCGCTATGGCGCAACGAAACCCACACTCGAGTTCGCCGGCGATATGAGCGTCGCGGGTCTCCACACGGTCGACAATGCATTGCACGACGACTTCATCAATTGGGATCGCGTGGACGTGTCGGGGATCCTCTTCCAACACGGTCCCGATCGGCTCGACATCCAGCAAGTGATGGCGCGCAAACTATACGCGCGCGTCATCATCGAGCCGGACACCAGCTTGAATGTGAAGCGAGTGTTGTCGGGTCCTGGCGCGACGGTGATCGCGCCGGCCGCGCCGCGCAGCTCGCCCGTGGCGGCGACGGCCCCGGCGCCACCGGCCCCAGCCGGCAAGGTTGCGTCAAACAAGGCTGCCTCGGGCAAGACTGCGGCCGGCCCGGCGCCGGCAGTCGCGCCGATGCCGATGGCCATCAAGAAAGTTGTGTTTCATGCCGGACAAGCCAACTTTTCGGACCTCTCCGTCCAGCCGAATTTCTCCTCCGGAGTTCAGAACATCGAGGGGACCGTGCTCGGCTTGTCCTCAAAGGCAAATTCGCGCGCGAAAGTGGATGTGCACGGCGCCGTGGGTCAATATTCCCCCGTCGACATTACCGGTGAGGTCAATTTTTTGAGCGCGGCTCTGTACACCGATCTGGGCTTGAATTTCCGCAACATTGATCTCAGCATCTTCAATCCCTATTCGGGAAAATTCGCGGGCTACAACATCACCGAGGGCAAGCTCTCGACCGACATGCATTACAAAGTGCAAGACCGCAAGCTCGATGCCAATCATCACATCACCATAGAGCAGCTGCAGTTCGGACAAAAGACCGAGAGTAAGGATGCGGTATCTCTGCCGATCAAATTGGCGGTCGCACTGCTCAAAGACCGCAATGGCGTCATCAATCTGGATCTTCCCCTGAGCGGCACCCTCGACGACCCGGAGTTTCGACTGGGGCCCATCATCTGGAAGGTCTTCGTCCATATTCTCGAGAGGGCGGTTACCGCGCCCTTCGCGCTGCTCGGCGCCCTGTTCGGCGGAGGTCCGGATTTGCAGTTCATCGATTTTCAGCCGGGATCGGCCGTCTTGGACCCTGCCGCCGCCGACAAGACTCGAGCAATCGTCAAGGCGTTGAAGGAACGGCCCCAGCTCAAGATCGAGGTGCCCATTGCCTGGGTGGGTGACCTCGATCGCCCGGCATTGGTCGAGGCGCGGCTTTTGACACAGATTCGGGAAGCGCAGCCGGCTAAGAGCGGCGGCAAGAAATCGCCGGGTGCGACGGAGTTCGAGCAGCTGGACCCGTCGGCCAAGGTCGAGTTATTGACGCAACTCTATGCAAAGGATGTGGGCGGCGAGCCGAAATTCCCGCAGGAGGTCACGAACGTCAAGACGAAGCCGGATCTCGCGGCGGCCAAGGCGGATTTTCTCAGGCAAGCGTTGCGCGAGCACATCGCAGTCACTGAGGGAGACCTTACCGCCTTGGGACAACAACGGGCCGTGGCCGTGCAACAGGCCTTGTTGACGGATACCCAGGTGGAGCCTGAGCGAGTGTTTTTGGTCGTCAGTGACAAGGGGAAGAATCAGGACGGCAGGGTTCGCCTGGAATTGTCGTTGAAATGATCGAGGCGATGGATGAGTAAGCTGTCTGGATTGGCTTTTCTCTGCGTATTGGCGTTGTCGATCCCGGCCGTGCGGGCGGACGAGGCGCCGAGCGCGTCCGCTGCCGCGATAACCGAGGCGCCCCCCGCGGCAAGCGCATAGGCTACGGCAGAGAGGCCATGGCGCCCCACAACCTCACGCTGACGCTGATCGGTGCCTCGCTGCTCTGGGTAGGCTGGTTCGGCTTCAACGCGGGTTCGGCGGGGGCCGCCGACGGCCGCGCGGGAATGGCGATGCTGGCGACGCAAATGGCCACTGCGGCGGCTGCTCTTGCGTGGGCGTCCGCGGAATGGATCAGCCGGGGCAAGCCCAGCGTGCTGGGCATCGCGTCGGGCGCGGTCGCCGGACTGGTCGCCATCACGCCGGCGTCTGGTTTTGTGGGTCCGACCCCGGCCGTGATCATCGGCATCGTCGCGGGGGTTCTATGCTTCATTGCAGCAACCTCCTTGAAGCACGCGCTGGGCTACGACGACTCCCTGGATGCGTTCGGCGTGCACGGCATCGGCGGCATCATCGGCGCGCTGCTCACCGGCGTTTTCGCCAGCAGGGAGATCAGCGGTTTGGATGCCTCGGTGCTCACTCAGTTGAAGGGCGTCGCCGTGACCCTCGTTTATGGATTTGCGGCGAGTTTCATCATTCTGAAGGTCATCGATATGACCATTGGACTCCGCGTCACCGAGGAGCAGGAACGCGAGGGCCTGGATATTTCCCTTCATGGGGAAAGTATCGAGTAGCCCAAGTTGAGCTAAACTAGGGCTATGTTCCCGATCCTGGATCTCGCGATCGTCGGCTTGGGTCTGCTCGCTTCCGGCCCGCGTGTGGCGCAGGAATATCAGCGCGGCGTGGTATTCAAACTCGGCCGCTACCATGGTCTGCATGGACCTGGTTTGTATGGATCGTTCCCGTGGCTCTCGAGCGCTAGATCACGTATCTGCAACGACACGTGTCGTCAAGGAGCATACCTACAATAAATCCTGAGACCGTCAACGCCGAACGGATTCGATCTCCATCGGTCTATTCGAGTTGCGTGTCTCGCCTGATCGCACGGAGGATCCGATGTCTATGAACAACGATTTTTCGGAGCACCACAAAATGCAGACCGTCGGCGTGTTGCCGACACGCCGGCCTGCGGAATATCACCAAGATCTGAGGGGGAACGATCCGGCGGTGCATGCCATGACCGATTTCACCAGCAAGTTCGCGATCACCGTCGCCCCGGATAGGCAGATCGACGCGGCGCTGGCTGACATGATGAGGCTGAGTGTGCGCGCCATGCTGGTGGTGCGAGCCGAGAGTGTCGTCGGTCTCATCACCTCCTACGACATCGAGGGCCCGCGTGCGGCGCGATTCGCCGAGCGGCCGCAAGCGACTCGGCGTGAAGACATCACGGTGGGCGACATCATGACCGAGTGGGAAGATCTCCCCACCTTGGACTTTGGCACCGTTCAAACTGCGAGGATCTCGGACCTGCTCGAGATATTTGCGGGCGTCGGCGTAATGCA
>Ga0137403_10006560_pt1 | contig 13289 bp, 12 predicted proteins | sample CZOMad2_1_16fung_FD_122057 | JGI IMG/M metagenome (GOLD analysis project Ga0137403, IMG submission 122057) | Vadose zone soil fungal communities from Angelo Coast Range Reserve, California, USA - CZOMad2_1_16fungal (Hybrid Assembly) | ecosystem: Environmental > Terrestrial > Soil > Vadose zone... | reverse complement strand
ACCGTCAGGCCTACTCGCAGTTCGGACCAATGCAATTGCTTTTGGCTAGGCAACGTCCCTCGCAATGGGCGGACTTACAACAAGAGCCTGCATGGCAAACAAAATCATATCAGAGGGCTGTTGCCAGTCTGGCAGCGGATTGGGCAAGGGTACCGGTATTGGTAAGGTTAAGGCGAATCCGGGTGCGCAGGCCCTACAGCTGCGAGGGCGCTGGCCAGGCTCTCTTCCTGTTCCGGAAATACCGTACGCAGATCGATCAATATGCGGCCGTCCTCAACGCGGGCAATCACGGGGGTAGCGGTCTGCCGCAGTTGGGCCGCAAACTCGTCCGCGCTCAGGCCGGAGCAGGAGAGGCCGAGGAGTTTCGTGGGAAGAACCGCGGAGGGAGCGGCGCCGCCTCCAAGGATCGACTCGCCGTCGATCAGGAGGACTTCCATGCCATCCCGGTCGACCCGAGCGGCGAAAACCTCCGCGCGGCGGGCAACGTCGTCCTTCGAGAGGTGCATCATGCGCAGCGCCGGAATGGATTCGTAGTCCATTTTCACGTAGGCCAGCAGAGTAGCTTCCAGCGCAGCATAGGTGAGTTTGTCCACGCGGAGGGCGCGAAAGAGGGAATTGGAGCGCATGCGTGCAACCAGATCCGCACGGCCGCTGAGAATGCCAGCTTGCGGGCCACCGAGCAGCTTGTCGCCGCTGTAGAGGACTATGTCGACGCCAGCGCGCAGGCTGTCCAAGACGCTGTTTTCGCCGGACACGCCGACGGTGCGCAGATCGAAGAGTGCGCCGCTGCCCTGATCTTCAAGCAGCGGGATCTGGCGACGGCGGGAAAGGTCCACGAGTTCGTCAATGGACGGCTGCTCGGTAAAGCCGGAAATCTCGAAATTGGAGCGGTGGACGCGCAGGAGCGCCCTGGTCTTGTCGGTAATGGCGGATTCGTAATCGGAGATGCGGGTTCGGTTGGTAGTCCCAACTTCTCGCAGAATGCCATTCGATTTCGCCATCACATCGGGGATTCGGAAGGATCCCCCAATTTCGACCAACTCGCCGCGCGAAACGATGACCTCGCTGTGCTCAGCCAAAGTGTTCAGAGCCAGGAGAACAGCGGCGGCATTGTTGTTGACTACGATGGTGGAAACGTCAGCCAGTGTTCCCCTGAGGAGGCGCTGAAACAGGTGGCTTACGTGCACATCTCGTTTGCCGCGTTCTCCGCTCTCGAGGTTGAACTCGAGATTGGAATAGGCTTGGGCACTCTGGAGCACGTGATCCAGAGCTTGGTCGGAAAGCGGGGCACGCCCGAGGTTGGTGTGCAGGATTACGCCAGTCGCATTGATTACCGGTCGCAACGAATATTGCAGGGAGCGTGACAACTGCCGCTCGACGGCGTTCTCGAGGCCGCCCAGGGCAAGCTCGAGTTGCGCATCGTCCAGCTGCCCTGTGACGATGGCCTCCCGCAATCGGGCGAGGACTGACCTAGCGGCATCTGTTACCGCGACATGGCCCTCGCGTGTGACGAGGGTCATGATGGAGGGCAGCCGCAGGACCTCATCGACCGAGGGCAGTTTGCGGAGCAATGCCGGGTGAAACGGAGCAGCCATAGGCCCGATTATGACACGACGCGACCGCATTTTCTCACCTCTTCTGGCAGCCGAATCTGCTCATTTTAAGGGAGTTGCGGCTCAGAGTTTTCAAACGGCTGCCACGGACGCTAGGGTGAGTTGGTTCCATTCTGTGGTTGAGTCTGGCGCGAGTTCTCGCCGAATCAATCACTTACGGTTACGGACGGTCAAGGGCGGGCGAGACGAACGCCTTTGTCGAGTACTTGAGTTATTCTGCCCTGAGTTACCTTTGGAAATGCAGGACAGGCTGCTTCTCTGGTATGCACGCATCGGGCCCGAATTTCAGAACCGAGATTGCAAAAACACGATGCCAACCCTCAGTGATTCCAATTTTGCAGGATCACCCGCCGACGCACTAGCCGTTCCCTCTTTCTCAGCGGTGCCTTTTTCCATCTCTCAAAAATTGGGGATGGCCGCCTCTGAGCCCGCACCGGAAACCAGTGCGTTGCCCGCGGATTCCGGGGAAATCGAAGGCAGCCTGGAGAGAATTGAACGCCGGGAGCGGCAGCTGTGGATCACGCTGGGCGGGCTCAGCCTGCTCTTGACGATCGGCATGGTGCTGCTCGTGCTGCCGCAGTTGATGGAGATTTCGTCGGCTCGACCCGAGCGGTGGTATCTGCCCAGGCTCTTTCTTGGGCTGGTTGCTTTGATGGCTTTGCTGAATTTCCACCTGACTCGGCAACGTAGCACTCTGCGCGGCACTAGGGAAGCGCTCTTGCGGGAGCGGGAGCAGCGCCAAATTGCGGAGGCGGCTGCGGTGGTTGACCCGCTGACGCAATCCTTTAACCGGCGTTACATGGACCACTTGATGGAAAAGGAACTCGACCGCGCTGCGCGGCTGAAAACGCGGATTGCCTTCCTGATGATCGACGTGGACGACTTCAAGTCCGTCAATACCCGCTTCGGCCACATTGTTGGAGATACGATTCTGCGCGAGGTTGCTGACGTTATTCGCAAAAGCGTTCGGGCGTCTGACACGGTTGTGCGATATGGCGGAGACGAGTTCCTGGTGGTTCTGGCGGAGGCAGTCGAACTCGATGCGGAGCGGGTTATCATCCGCATTGAGCACCGTGTGCGAGATTGGAATGACGCCTGCGATATCGAAGGCTACCGCATGGGGCTGAGCTGTGGGTGGGCCATGCACGCCACCGGTACACCGGTGGGCGAGACGGTAGCTGAGGCAGATAGAAAAATGTACGAGTGCAAGCGCCTGCGCCGGGCGGGCATCATGGCTGAAGCGTAAGCTCTAGCCGACTTCCACCAACCCATAGGAAAGCCGGCCGCGGGTGCGCATGTGGGCCAGCGCGCGATCGATTTCCTGTTGCGAGACTTCGGAGTTGGGGCCTGACAAGACCGCACCGGCCTCGCGTTTGGCCGCCTCCAGCAATTCCCGGTCACGAATGAGGTTTGCCACTTGGAAGTTCGGTATTCCGGCCTGCCGCGTGCCGAAGAACTCGCCGGGACCGCGAAGTTCGAGATCGAGTTCGGCGATCTGAAAACCATCGCTGGTCCGGACGAGGGCGTCCAGACGGCGCTCGCCATCCTCGGAGATCTTTCCGCCGGTCATTAAAACGCACAATGATTTTGCCGAACCGCGGCCGATCCTTCCGCGGAGTTGATGTAGTTGCGCCAGGCCGAACCGTTCTGCATGTTCCACGACCATTACCGTGGCATTGGCCACGTCGACGCCGACTTCGATTACCGTGGTAGAAACCAGAATTTTGATTGTGCCGGCTTGGAACTCCCGCATGACGCGGTCTTTCTCTTCGGAATCCATGCGGCCGTGCAACAGTGCGACGTTCACCCCGGGAAACACCCTCGAACCCAGTTCCCGGTGCATCTGGGTCGCCGCCTTCACTTCGTTTTCTTCATTTTCTTCGATCACCGGATACACCACGTAGGCCTGGCGCCCGGCATCGACCTGCTTGCTAACGTAGGCCCAGACCTCTTCCTCCCGCTCGTCCGAGACGCGGCGGGTGATGATGGGAGCGCGGCCCGGAGGCAGTTCATCGAGAACAGAAATGTCGAGGTCGCCGTACACAGTGAGCGCGAGGGTGCGCGGAATTGGGGTTGCGGTCATGACCAGAACGTGTGGCTCCGCGGCATCGTCGTTTGCAGCTGAGGCTGCAACCCCAGGGGCGCCCTTTTTCATGAGCGTGAAGCGCTGCAGCACGCCGAAGCGGTGCTGCTCGTCGACGACCACCAAGCCCAGCCTGTCGAACTCGACCGAGCCTTGGATCAGGGCGTGAGTGCCGATCACCAATTGGGCGTTTCCCTGGGCGATATGGCGTCGGATGTTGCGCTTGCGATCATCCTCCAAAGAACCCGTGAGCAGAACGATGCGATAGCCGAGCGCCTCGAGAATTCTCCGCGCGGACAGGTAGTGCTGTGTCGCCAAAATTTCCGTCGGGGCCATGAGCGCGACCTGATATCCGTTCTCAATGGCTACAATCGCCGCCTGAAGCGCGACGATCGTCTTGCCGGAACCTACATCGCCCTGCAGCAGGCGGCGCATGGGGTGGGGCTTGGCCATGTCGGCGGCGATCTCGCCCAGGACACGCTTTTGCGCGTTTGTGGGATGGAATGGAAGGACGCGTTTGATCGAATCGCGCACCTCGTCGTCCAGGCGAAAAGCAATTCCGGTTTGAGCTTTTTGCTGGCGCCGCTTGAGTTCAAGCCCAAGTTCGACAAAGAACAACTCTTCGAAAATGAGCCGAATGTGGGCGGGAGTGCGAGCTTTCTGCAACGCCTCGAAGCTTTCTCCTGGTTCAGGCCAGTGAACCTTCCATAGCGCTTCTACTGGGGGCAAGAGGTTCATCCGTCGCCGAACTGCCGCCGGGATGGCATCTGGAAGCTCCTTTGGCAGACTTTCCAGGACGCCCCGGAGAATTCGCCGGAACCATCGCGAGCTGAGTTTGCCTTGCATGGCGGTCTCGTAGATGGGCACAATCCGCCCAACTTCGAGGGAGTTGCTGATTTGCGATTCTCCGTCTTCCGAGTTCTCGTCGTCTCCATCGCTGCCGTCGCTCAAAATCTCGAACTGTGGCTGAATGATTTGGAGCTCGCCATCACGGCCGGTTTCGACCTTTCCATACAGCGCGACCATTTGCCCTGGCTTGAACTGATCGCGCAGGTAGGAGCCGTGAAACCAGAGGCATTTGAGCTTGGGCCGGGGCAGCCCGGGAGGACCGACCACGAGTTGAAACAAGGGCATCCGCTTTGTCTGGAAAAGGCCGGAATTCCGGACTTCGGCCACTACAGCAGCCATTTCCCCAGGCCGCAGATCGGCCAAGCCGCGGGGGTTGACGCGATCCTCGTAACGGAACGGAAGGTACAAGAGGAGATCGCCTACGCTGGCGATGCCCTTCTCGGCCAGAGCCTGGGCCCTGTGGGGTCCAATCCCCTTGACGAAGCGCAGTTCGCTACTCAGAGTCAGCGGGGGCATGCTGCTGGCAATGGTAGCAGGCTGGCACTTGACCCGGATCGCGGTGTCTAAGAGCATAGAAGCAGAGGAAGCAGAGATGGAGATGCAATATTGAAGAAGCCGATGAGCCGGAACTTCATGGAATCTCTAGTCGCTGTTCTCGGCGGTAACATCGTTTATTTCCTGCTGATGCCCCGACTGCCGGAAGGCGCCCGCCACGCACCGCAGTCGATCGATCTGGGCTTGCTGGTGGATTTTGGCTTCTGCGCCATCGCCCTGGGCTGTGTCCGGGCGCTAAGCCGCCGAATCTTCAAGACTTAGGTAACTCGAAGGCCCTGCCATCCTCGCCGATGAGCCCCGTGAGGGGCTTTCCTGCGTTCTGCCGGCGCTCCTGCCAACTCGTGGCCCAAGTTACTTTGGGCATGAGGAGTAACTGTGACCCAGGTCTACAATTTTCATGAGTCAAATGCAAAGAGTCACAATCCTGTATGACGCCAGCCAAGCGGTACTCTCGACCTTTGATGCGGACGAGGTTCTGCAACGGATTCTGACGATCGCGCAGGATTACTTCCACTTGCGAACGGTAGCCATTCTTCTGCTGGACGAGGAGACGCGGGAACTGCACGTTCGCAGTCATATTGGGTGGAGTGCCGAGGCGGAAAGAATTCGCGTTCCCATGGGCGTGGGGCTGAGCGGTACCGCCGCGAGAATCAAGCGTCCGGTCTACGCCGGGGACGTCCGCAAGGATTCCCGCTACGTGGGCACGATTCCCGAGACCGTTTCCGAGCTTGCCATTCCTTTGATGGTGCGCGATGCAGTAGTGGGTGTTCTGGATTGCCAGAGCGATAATCTGGACCACTTTGATAAAGAAACCATCGACCTGTTGACGCTGTTTTCCACCCAGGCTTCGATGGCCCTGCAAAACGCAAGGCTATACAGTCTGGAGCAAAAGCGCGCGACGCAACTCCAAGCGATCAACTCGATTGCCAAGCATGCTACCTCGGTTTTGGAACTTGATAAGTTGGTGCACTCGGTTTGCACGCTGGTGCAGCGGTGCTTTCCAGGGGAACACGCTTGCGTTCTTCTTCGCGACGAAGACGCGCTGGTTCTGCGCGCCCAGCACGGCTCGCTCACGCCGCTACTCAAGGAGGGGGAGATATTTCCCTGCGGCGCGGATTGGTGGAACCACGCCCTGGATTCCGGAGGAATCGAAACCATCGGCGACCTTTCCCGACACGAAGGCAAGGCCCGGCTTTGCGAAGAGGCGCAGTCCCGAATTTCCATTCCCATGATTTCCTACGGTCAGCCGTTGGGCCTGCTGGTGCTCTCCAGCTCCGAGTCGAACTTTTTCGCTCACACCGAGACCCAGCCTCTAGAGTCCGTCGCAGACATCTTTTCCTCAGCCATCCAAAACGCGAACTACGTGCATCGGGTGAAACAGTTGGCTTATCTGGACGGTCTTACCGGCATCTTCAACCGGCGTTACTTTGAGACTCGGATTTCGGAGGAGATCGAACGCGCACGGCGTTTCGGCAATGAGCTTTCGCTGATTATGGTGGATGTGGACAAGTTCAAGTCACTGAACGATAGCTTTGGTCACTTGCTGGGAGACGAAGTTTTGCGGCAGGTTTCCTCATTGTTATCGCGGCAGGTTCGCAAGATCGACGTGGTCTGCCGGTACGGTGGGGAAGAATTCGTGATCCTGCTCCCGCAGACCGGGCCGGAACAGGCCTTCCATGTCGCGGAGAAGCTGCGCCATGCCGTGGAGGGTTGGCAGTTTCCTGGGGTTCCCCGGGTGCTGACGATCAGCGGCGGAGTCGCGGTCTATCCGTACCACGGTGATACGCGCGACGAACTCGTGAAGACGGCAGATGCAGCTCTGTATGCGGCGAAGGAAGCCGGCAGAAACCAGATTCATTCCGCCGGTTCCGCTCAGCCCGCTCGAGCGGGGGGCTAGATCATATCCCGTCCCGAAACTAAGCTGTGCAGCTTCATGGGCAGTTCGCGCTGAAGCTGCCTGAGTTCGCGAGCCAGTTTTTCCTGATCGATCTTGATCCGAATTTGATTTTCCGCCATCGCCTTACGGGCTGCCGCCATTCCGTCGCGGGCGGCTTGGCCTGCATTGCGAACGGCGAGTTGAATTTGTGGTTCCAGTTTCGCGATATCGGTCTGGATCTGCGCTAAATCGATATCGGCGTCGACTTCCGGGGCTTCCATACTCTCTTCCAACATTCCCGAGTGCTTGCGCTCGGGCACAGGCAATGAAATGGTCTGTTCCTTTTTCTCGCGAATGACGCCCACACTGGCGCTGCCGGTCTTGTGCGAGCGCAGAGCCTGGGAGAAATCGCCCACATCCGTGACCGGCTCGCCATTTACGCGGACAATCACGTCGCCGGCGCGCAAGCCCGCTTTAGCGGCGACGCTCCCCTTCTCGACCGACCGGACGAGCACGCCCTTAGCGCCTTTGGCTCCAAAGAAATCTCCCAGCTGCGGGGTGAGATTCTCCACCATCAACCCGCTGCGGGGAGAAGAATGCACGACGATTACACTGGGGATTTCTATCTCAGGAAAATTGGGGATGGGCGGAATTGGGGGAATGGTGAAGGCGTTGTTACCCCCGTCCCTGTCCTTCCAGGCGAGAGCCTTGCGGCGATCCGCTAACTGGGCTTTGACGGTTTGGGCCTGGCCATCCCGCGAAATTCCCAGCGTGACGGTCCGTCCGGGAGGAGTTTCGTGGATGATACGGCGGAGCTGCGCGCCGCTCTCTACTTCGGCGCCATTCAACGTCAAAATGACGTCATGTTCCTTCAGGCCCGCTTTTCCGGCGGGCGAATCCTGATCCACCATTAAGACTTCGACGCCCTGTTCTTCCTTGAGTTTGAGCGCGCCAACGCGTTCGGGCGTTACTTCACTGATGTCCACGCCGAGATAGGCGCTGGTGCCGGAATCTTCAAACCCAAAGCCAAACGAATCGCTGAACGTCGGCCGGGCAACCTGTTCTGCCGCTGCTCCGGCGATGCAACCGACCACCACGACCGCTGCGATGGCACCTAGAACCAGTCTCCGCATGACACCCTCCTTGCCAGTCAATCTTCCCTAGTGAATCTTGCCCATAATCGCTTCTTACTCAGCTTCTTATGCAGCAACGCTCGTGAACCCGAACGAACGCTAGTGCGTTAAACGCCGAAACTCAATGTTGCCGGTGGAAGTCTTGACCTTCAATACGGGACCACCCCCGTTGAGACGGCCTTCTGCCCAAACGGACTTGGCCCAATCACCGCCTTCCGTCGTAACGTGAATTTCCGGAAAGTCCGACGTAATGGTGTGCCCCGAAGCAGCGTCGATGCTGGCGCGAATGACCGCCGCCAGTTGGGGCGACAGGTAGATGATTACGTCGCCTGCCGGGGATTCCAGCTCGGAATCCGCGAAGTTCGCGGCCGCAATCTCAACAGCGATGCCTCCGGAGCCGGTTTCCGCCTTCACTCCGCCGCTGATTCTGCCGAGATCCATGCGGCCGCTGCCAGTCTCGGCATGGACCATGCCGCGCGCGGAGGCGAGCTTAAGGCGTCCCCCACCGCTGGACATATCGACTTCGCCGCCGACGTCGCCGATTTCAATGTTGCCGCCGCCTGTTTCCGCTTTGACGCTGGAACTGCATTTTTGTGCTGAGATGTCCCCCGCGCCGGTCTCAGCCTTTACGGCGCCTGTCGCGCTGGCCAGACGCACATGACCGCCGCCCGTTTCGAGCGAGACCGGACCCCCAATGTCACCGAGATCGATGTTTCCGCCGCCGGTAACAATGTGCGCGCCCGAGGCGCGCGTAATGCGTACATCGCCGCCGCCTGTCTCCGCTGTTACGGTGCCGCCGATGGTGTCCACGATAACGGTGCCGCCACCGCTCTCGCCATCGAAATTGCCCGCGATATCCTTGACCTCGATGTTGCCGCACTGCGTCTCGACTTTGACCGATTCCATCTCACGCGGGACACTCAACATAACTTCCCCGGAAAATTTGTGTGGCCAGCGTCCCGACCATTCCCCGGTGATCCACGCGGAATCTCCGCGGGTGCCGGAGGAGATTTCATATTTCTCGAACATCTTTCGCGCTTCCTGCTCGGACCCGGTGGTGACACGGCTCCGGATGGTGTAGCTAATAGCGGATGCACCACCCTGCACGCGCACGGACCCTAAAGTGACCTTGAGCCGCAAGCTCTTAGCGGCGGGCAGCGTGCCCGTCTTCTCCTGCACCCAGCTGTTGCCGTCACGGTACACGCGGCTTTGTTGTGCCAGCGCCCCCGTGAACGCACACGCCAGGATGGCCAGTACCCCAGCGAATTGTTTGACACGTCGCAAAGTATCCCCTCCTCCGTCTGTTGCCCGTCCGGAAACGGCCTTGCCAGTCCGGAGAGCTCTTTGTTCCTACTAAATTCAAAGTTCCTATTAATTCAAAGTCCCGCTAATCTAACTCCGGCAGTTGCGCCAGTTGAGCGCGCGATTGATCGCGAATGAACTTGTTGCTGTCTTTTGCTGCCAGCCGCTCCAGAGTCGCGCGAACGCTGGCGTCGGCGCGCACCGGCTCCAGTACTCGCAGAGCTTCGGTGCGGAGTCCAGGATTCGCATCGTTCGTCAGCGTCTCCAGTACGGCATCCCGGACTCGTACGTCGTCCTTTACGTACGAGCCGAGACCCTCCAGCGCCTTGAGGCGAACGCCGGGATTGTTGTCGTAGCGCAGCGCGTAGACCAGAGCTTCGCGGACGCGGGAGTCGTTCATCCGCTGCCGCAGCAGGTCCACTGAATCCACGCGCACGCCGGAATTGGTGTTGTTCTGCGCGGCAAACAGGAGCAATTGCTGAATGCGGATATCGCTGAGCGAGCCAGCTGTTTCTTTCGTGCTCACGGTGTCGTACTTAATGTTGACGCGATTCGTGCCCGCCTCCGGTGTGATGGAGCGGATGCCGGTGATGTTGGCTTCCACGTCGGGTGCAGCCCCGGTGGGACCCGCAGTTTGGACAGGACCATCGGCCGGGTTGCCCCTCATCGCGCGAAAAGTCACAGCTGTACCGCCGCCAAATCCCACCAAGAGAAGTACCGCTGCCAGAGCCGGGGAGAAGCGTATCTGTCGCAACCAAATGCCCGGATCGAACGTCAGGCGGGTCCAAAAGCCGCCCTGTTGCGTGATCTCCAAAGCTTCCTGCAACCGCATCCGGGAAGACGTCAGCAAGTTCGGGGAGGGCTCGACTACCGTCACCGTGGCCATTGTCTGCCGGAACTCGCGCGCCGCCGAGAGTTCGGCCGCGCAGGCCTCACAACGCGCAACGTGCTGATCGAGTTCGTAACGCGCGTCATCCGCCAGTTCGTCGTAGACGTGCAGCATGATGTTTTGTTGTACCCATTCACATTTCATATCGCCTGCCCCCTTCGCCCCGCGTCCCGCACATCGCCGCCGCGTAAACCCGCGAGCGCCCCCCGTAGCTTCTGCGTAGCACGAAACAGCGTGTTCTTCGCTGTCTCTTCAGTCGTATTCAGCATCTCGCCCACAGTGCGCAATTTCAGCCCGTGATAATGTTTCAATTCGAAAACCATACGCTCGCGCGGCGTCAGCTTATCCAGCGCTCGTCCGATCTGCGATCCTAGTTCCCTCCGCAACAGATCCTTTTCCGGGTTTGCGTTGGGCCGGTCATCGGCAGCCTGCTCGATAACGCTGAATTCTTCTCCGTCCGCATTCACCACTACGCCCGCATCTTCCTTGCGCACCTGCTTGCGGCGCAGGTGATCGAGGCACAGATTTGTAACAATGCGGTAGATCCAGGTATAGAACGAACACTCGAAACGGAAACTGCCCACGTTCCGGTAGGCTTTGAGGAAAGCCTCCTGGTAAATGTCCTGCGCCTCGTGTTCGGAGCCCGTCAGCCGCAGCGCCAGCCGCAACACCGCCTGATCGTAGCGGCGCACGAGGTCCTCGAAGGCAGCGCGGTCTCCGCGCTGAGCCTCCCGCACCAGAAGGGTGTCGTCTATGCGGTTCAGACTCTCTCCGGCCATTTGGCCCTGACGGGTACCCTGACTCCCTGCCCTGTGTCCCGGCGTAACTCTCGCCGGAAGCCGATCGCGATCCTGCCACGGTAACGCCCAACTTTGAGCTGGCATCTCTTTCCCCTGCCCGCTAGCAGCTCAGCCAGTTCCTGTACTGCCCGCTTACAGGGGAATAGACGCGGGAATCCCGCTCAGGTGAGCAGGATTATACGTCCGTCCCACCAAAGTAATCGCGCAAAATCAAGGGATAAGCGACAAAAAGACGGGCAAAAACGCCCGTCTTTTGTGCTTGTGAGTGCTCGGAAGTTAACTCCGCGGTTGCTTTGAATGTGAGCGGTCAGTCGCAGTTTCGTAAATCAGATGCCAAGCTGTTTCGTCCCAAGCCTTCGAAGAGTGATACCAGTTCCCCTCGTCGCCACGAAGAATCGTGCTTGCGTTGAGCTGGTACCATTCATCAGTTTTGCCGGGAAAGTACACGTAGCCCTGGTTAGTCGACGGGTCGTACTCATAGAACACGACGTAGACTAGCTGCGGACGCGGAAGCTTTGCGAAAAATGATACCTGGTAGCGCTTGAAGCGACTCGGTGGTTCTGCAGCCGGGCCCTTAGACCAGTCGATGATGAATGAATTGGCCTCGACAGAGCTGGTCCCAAGACCGTCCCAGACACGGAAGTGTGAAAGGATCTTAGGATCGGTGATATCGATAGGATTTCTGAGATCGGCACCCGCGATCGTGATCTTGGCCGTCTCCGCCTTAGCAAACGACTGGACGGGAGCCAGAATCAGGAGACAAAAGAAGAAATTCTCAAGCAGACGCTTCATATCCCACCCCAGCGTAGCTTCAAATTACATCACCCAGCATCGGGCGAGTCAATGTCGGATATCCAGGGCTGCCAACGGATTTTCGAGCGAGACCTGCTATTAGCAGCTTTTCCCTAGGCCTTCTCCGCCTCGGCTTCCTTTTCGATCACAACCTTGAAGTGCGCCGTAACATCCCGGTGCAGCTTCACGGCAATCGTGAAGTCTCCGAGCTGCTTCAGCGGCTCGTGCAGTTGAATCTTGCGCCGGTCGATGTCGAAGCCCTTCTTCGTGAGTTCGGCAGCGATGTCGCTGGATGTGACCGAACCAAACAAGTGGTCGCCTTCGCCAGCCTTCCGCGTGAAGTTCACTGCTACGGCATCGATCTGCTTGGCCAGCTCTTCGGCTCCCGCTTTTTCCTTGGCGTTGCGCCGGACGGCCGAGGCCTTCATCTGCACCACGACGGCCTTGTTGGCGGCATTGGCTTCAATGGCCAGCTTCTTGGGCAGCAAATAGTTTCGGCCGTAGCCGGCTGCGACCTTCACTACGTCGCCGCGTGAACCCAGCTTGACCACATCTTCTTTCAGAATGACTTCCATGACTTAGCTCCGTTTTCAATATTTCGGTCGCCGCGACAAGCGGCATGCAAAGTTCTAGCGGTTCGAGAACGGCAACAAGGCGATATTGCGTGCCTGCTTAATCGCCGCCGACACGCGACGCTGATGCCGTGTGCAAACGCCAGTCAGGCGTCGTGGCACGATCTTTCCGCTCTCCGCCACGAACTGCTGCAGCAAGCGCACATCTTTGTAGTTCACGCCGTCAATCTTCTCGACGCAGAACTTGCAAACTTTCTTGCGGCGGAAAAACTTGCGCCCGCCCGGTCCACCCGGTCCGCCCGCTGGACGCGGAGGACGCGCGCCACCTTCACTCCGGCCCTGATAGCCGCCAGAGTGACCACCACCGCCCGAATGCCCTGCAGAAGATCTTCCTGTTGGTTCAGCCATGTTGCTCCTTCGCGTAATTCGTATCGATCTTGTTTCGTTCGATCTTGTGCCTTTCTATTTCGTCCAAAGCTTAGGCCGTAACGGCAGTCGGCTCGCCCGGAGCCGCTTCCGTCGCCGTGGCCGTCGCCACGGGCGCAGCCACTGTCTCCGCTGTTACTGGCGGAGGAGGAACGGTCCGCTTCTTCGCGTCGCGCAGCTTCTTCATCTTGTCCAAACGCTTCTGCTCTTCATCCATGCGCACCGTGATGAACTTGAGAACCGGTTCCGTCACGCGCAGACGGCGTTCGATTTCGTGCACCAGCACGCCGCCGCCCTCAATCGTGAGCAGCACGTAGAAACCGTCCTGGAATCGGCCGAGCGCGTATGCCAAGCGGCACTTGCCCATCTTCTCTTTCGCTTTGACCACGCCACCAGCAG
>Ga0137403_10006243_pt1 | contig 13289 bp, 10 predicted proteins | sample CZOMad2_1_16fung_FD_122057 | JGI IMG/M metagenome (GOLD analysis project Ga0137403, IMG submission 122057) | Vadose zone soil fungal communities from Angelo Coast Range Reserve, California, USA - CZOMad2_1_16fungal (Hybrid Assembly) | ecosystem: Environmental > Terrestrial > Soil > Vadose zone... | reverse complement strand
CTGAGGGCGCCCGTGATTACCTTGTCCCCAGCCGAGTGCAGCCCGGGATGTTCTACGCGCTCCCGCAGTCGCCGCAATTGTTCAAGCAGATCCTGATGATCTCGGGCTTCGACAAATATTTCCAGATCGTGCGCTGCTTCCGCGACGAAGACCTGCGCGCCGACCGCCAGCCCGAATTCACGCAGATCGATCTTGAAATGTCCTATCCGCAGCCCGAGCGGGTGTGGGAAACGGTCGAAGGCTTTCTGACCGCCGCCTTCAAGGCCGCAGGGCACGAGATCAAGACGCCCTTCCCGCGCATGGACTACGACGACGCCATCCGCCAGTACGGCGTCGACAAGCCCGACCTACGGCTGCCCGCCTTCACAGACGTGCGCGATTGCTTCACGCACGCCGACCTCGAGCAGCTGGCGATCAATAAAGACTTACCCGTGATTTCGATTCGCACACCGGGGGTTGGCGAGTTGTCGAGAAAAGAACGCGACGACATCAAACCGATGTTCGTTTCCAAAGGCGGAGCGCGCGTATTCGAAGACTTCAAGCGGATTGAGACGAAGTTTCCCGAAGCAGGAGCGAAAGTCCGTCAGAAGGCAGGCGCCGAGCCGAATGACCTGCTAGTGCTGGTAGTCGGCTCGGCGCAATCCGGACGAGACGATCATCCCGCCGGGAAGCGCAAAGTCACGCCCGCGGAACTGGCGATCTACGCCTCGGCCGGCATCCTGCGCACGGCGCTAGCGCAGAAGTACGCCGACCGCCACGTCATTTTCAAAAAGGGCGGTGACCCCGCAAAAGACTACCGCTTCCTCTGGGTGACGAATTTCCCGATGTTCGAGTACGACGAAGGCGAGAAGCGCTGGATGGCCGCGCATCATCCCTTCACCTCGCCGCACGAAGAAGACATGGACAAGCTTGAATCCGATCCAGCCATGGTGCGCGCGCTGGCCTACGACGTTGTGCTGAACGGGACGGAGCTGGGCTCAGGCTCCATCCGTATTCACCGTCAGGATGTGCAGCGCAGGATCTTCAGCGCCCTCGGCATGACCGAAGAAGAAGCGCGCTCGCGCTTCGGCTTCTTCCTGGAAGCGCTGGAGTACGGTACACCTCCACACGGGGGCATCGCGCTCGGGCTAGATCGTATCGTAATGATCCTCGCTGACGCGGACAGCCTCCGCGAAGTGATTCCCTTCCCCAAAACTGCCGCTGCGAAGGACCTTATGGTGGAAGCCCCGACGCCGGTGGCGGAGGCGCAGTTAAGGGAGTTGGGGATTGTGGTCAAGAAGTAACCGGCTTCAATTGGCAAGCGGGACCGGCTTAGCTTTTGGGTGGCGCAGCGGTTCACCGCTGCGATTCAGGCCCTCGATGCTAACGGCTTTAGCCGCTGAGGGACTGCATCCAGCATCAGTCCGGGCCTCGCCGAACTGTAGGGATACTCTTCCGCGACCGACACCAGCCCCTTCTTGACGGGATTCATACGAATGTAGCGTCGGAAAGCGCAGTACTCCTCCCCATCTCTCACCCGTCGATCATAGTAGCTCTTCTCCCATATCTCGCCTGTGAATCCAAGCTCCCGCTTTGCCCGAAAGGAAAACCCACCTTTGATGAGTTGCAACGCTCGCTCCAGGCTCAGAGTAGGCGAGATCAGGAGGTGAAAATGATTGGGCATCAGCACAAATTCATGCAGGAGATATTTCTCCTGAGCCCGGTAGCCGAGCAGAACGTCCACAAACAGGTTGGCGATCCGGTCGGTCTGAAACAAGCTCTGTTTCTGGAATGCGGAAGTTGTAATGAAGTAAGTGCCATGTCCCGTATTGCCTCTGTGTGGAGCGGCCATCAGCCGGACCTCGGCGGCTAAAGCCGCCGCTATTTCGCCAAGTTATCGCAGCGGTGAACCGCTGCGCCACCCAAGAGCACGGCTGTCCTGCCGTTGGTCGTCCTGTTTTGGGAATATAGATCAGCGAGACCGGCATCGGTCTCAACCTGCGCCGAGCGCCTCAACCCGCGTGCAGGGTAACGACACCGAGCAAGTTCAGCGGCACCGTCGCGGGTGGGATCCTGAAAGGTCTTCAAATTGAAAACTTGCCGATCGCTGGCGTGAAGATCCCTCTCAGCTTACCCCGTCGGCGCGTAGTAACTGCTCCAGATCTTCTGCTGCGGACAGCTAAAGACCGGCACATCCTGCTCTTTGCGGCCGACCAGCCAGATGAGAACGTCAGGAGAGCCTGATGGATCTGGAACTTGCTTTCCGAATTTCGTCGAGTATTTCAGATAAAGAATCTTGAAGCCGTTGGCAATGAAGCAATCAATCAGCCCCTGGGGATTGAACACGTGCAGGCCGTGTCCATAGTAACCGTTGACGGGGGTGTGCAGCATGTAGATGCCACCGCGACGGACCATTCGCATACAGTTTTCCAGACATTGCGCGGTATCAAACACGTGCTCCAAGGATCCAATGTCAATTAAGGTCCCGTACTTCTGGTGTTCCGACACTGGCACCGGCTGGTTCATGTCATAGCGGAGTTCCGCACGGCTGTCGAACAAATCGAGCGAGACGACCGAGTTCCCTCGGGCGCGCAAGAGTTCAGTTAGAGAGTTATGCCGGAAGCCGGCGGGAATTGGTGGCGGCGGTCTTAGTTTTGATTTCACTTTATTTGCGACGCGGCGGAGCTTGCCATCGGAAACCAGGAATCGGCGCAATCTCGGAAGCAGAGGATTGGGTCCCGGGAGAGCGTCGCCATCGATGTCCTGGTATCCGAACGTGAGAATCGGATCCTGCGCGAAGTCCGGTATTCTCAGAATCTCTTCGTAGAACGGAACGTGAAACCTTAAAATCATGACATGCCTCGTCCGCGTCCTGAAGAGCATACCATCGGCATGGGCGCGCGCCTCGGACAGGATTGCGCGCAGAATTGCCAGTCCTGAGCCTTTCGCACCTGCTGGCGCTAGCCACTACGGTGCCATCTCTGTCACACTAACTAATAACTAACCGCTGATCTCCATGGGCAAGATTCACGTCCTATCCGAACGCGTTGCCAACCAGATTGCTGCGGGCGAAGTGGTGGAGCGTCCGGCGTCGGTGGTGAAAGAGCTGCTCGAAAATGCGCTCGATGCCGGATCGACGCGCATTCGCATTCACGTCGAAGCAGGTGGCAAGAAGGTCATTCAGATCACCGACAACGGCTGCGGAATGGTGCGCGACGATGCCATGCTGGCTTTCGAGCGTCATGCGACTTCGAAAATCAAGAACACCGAGGACCTGCTCAGCGTGGCGACGCTCGGATTCCGGGGCGAGGCGCTGCCTTCGATTGCTTCCGTCGCGCGGCTGCATCTTGAAACGCGCGCGCAAGAAGAGGCCGCGGGAACGGTGATCGAGATCAATGGCGGGAAGATGATCCGCGTGGAAGAGGCCGGGCTGCCGCTTGGGACTTCTATTACGGTACGCGATCTTTTCTTTAATACTCCGGCGCGGAAGAAATTCTTGAAGGCGGAGTCGACCGAACTGTCGCACATCGCGTCGCTGGTGACGCATTATGCTCTGGCGCATCCGGAAAAACACTTCGAGCTGCATTCGGCGACCAATGCCTTGTTAGTTGCGCCGCCGGTGGCCGGACATCGCGAGCGCGTGTACCAGGTCTTTGGACAGGAGACACTCGACCAACTGATTCCGCTGGCCGCAGTACAACCACTGGAACGTGTGGGCCTGCCACAGCCTCCGCCCTGGCGGCGCGATCCGGAAGAAGATGCAGAAAAGCTGGAGCCGGGCGAAGTCCGCTTGCATGGCTTCGTTTCGAAGCCGGAGATCCAGAAGCTCAACCGCAACTCGATCTTTATTTTCGTTAACGGACGGCTGATCCGTGATCGCCTCATTCAACACGCGCTCACCGACGCTTACCGCAACATCCTGCCGCCGACTGTTTTTCCCGTCGTGCTCCTGTTTCTGGAGATGCCGACCGCCGAGGTCGATGTCAACGTACATCCTTCGAAGACTGAGGTCCGCTTCCGGCAACACAGTGTCATTCATGATTTTGTGCGCGACTCGGCGCGCGAGGCACTTATGAAAGCGCGGCCGGTGCCGCAGTTTCTGTCCGAGATCAACGCGCAGCCCAGAGCCGGCCAGGCGCTCACTCCTGGCGCTCGCGGCGGCGATGGCGCAAATGCCCCTTGGCGCGACCTCGCTGAACCAATGGCCGGCGGCTTTGCACTGCAAGCGCAGGCCGTTCCGCCGACGACGGCGCACCTGGAGTTTGAAGGAGGAATTGCGGTCGAGGCGAACGCTGCCGTAGCGCTGGCGCGCGCGCCGGAGGTCACCATTCCGGACCACGGATGCGCGCCTCCGATTGAGCAGGAACCGCACACTCCACCTTCGCTCGAGTCGCTGCGAACGCTGCGGCCGGTCGGCCAGATTCGCAATTCGTTCATTCTCGCAGTCAACGAAGACGGTTTGTGGATCATCGACCAGCACGTTGCCCACGAACGCGTGTTGTTCGAAAAGATCTTGCGCCAGCGCGCCGCCCAGCGCGTCGAAAGCCAGCGTTTGCTCATGCCGCTGGTGCTGGAATTGACTCCGGCGCAGCAGGCGATCTTCGGCGAGATTGCCGAAGAGCTTGCTCATAACGGATTCGAAGCCGAGCCGTTCGGAACCCGCAGTGTGGCGGTGAAGATCGCGCCCGCCGGCGTCCACGCTTCCCAGGTCGAGCACATGCTGAGCGAGATTTTCGAGCAGCTCGCGCGCGAAGATCAGGCCATTAATTTAGAGGCGGTCCGCACGCGGATCGCCGCGTCGATCGCATGTCATGCAGCGATCAAAGTCAACATGCCGCTCGAACAGAACAAGATGGAATGGCTTCTCGCCGAACTCGCCAAGACAGATCACCCGATGAGCTGCCCACATGGCCGCCCCATCGTGCTGCGATACTCGATGCAGGATATTCAGAAGGCGTTCAAGAGGATATAGCTGCGAGCTTCGAGCTCCGGGCTGCGAGCCACCCAACATCCGAATGTCGAAAGAGCTTGCTCGGAGCCCGTAGCTCGCAGCTCGAAGCCGGCGGCGATCAACGTAGCCACAACTCCACGCAGCTGTGCTTTAATCAAGAGCAATGACTGACTCCGAACTCCAGCAGGCTCGCGCGCAGAAGTGGCATCTCGATGGCCAACCTGTGCGCACGCTCGACGAGGCGCGGGCGTTTTTGGAATCGGTCGGATTCTGCCTGATGTATCCGTTGCGTCCGCCCCTGCCGGTGCCGACTTTCGTCGGAGCCTGGGTCGGAGCGGATGATCATTTGCCCACCTGGCAGCACGTCTTCGCCGATCCGCGCGCGAAAGAAGCCACCGAACTCATGGTGCGTTTGCTGCGTGACAAGGCTGCGTACGAGGCGCCGCTTTTCGACGAGAACAATGCGTTTCTGGTGGCCGCGTCGGTGTTTCCATACTTCTATGCGCTGGTCGGGGAGCGCAATCCCAAGCAGCCGCCTAAGGGAAACACGAGCGGAGGATATTCCCCGCTGGCCTGCGACGCATTCGAACTTATTCGCCGCCGGGGACCGATCTCGAAAGCAAAACTCGGCGAGATGCTGGGTGGATCGCTCTCTGTGTCCGGTCTCGACCGCGCCCTGGGCGAGCTCTGGGCTAAGCTGCGTATAACGCGCGTGGATTACACCGTCGAAGAAGGTTCGGTGTGGGACGAACTCTCACGCTGGGCGCCGGACTTGGTACACGAGGGGGTTAGTCTCTCAGTGGTGGAAGCGCTCTCGGCCGTGATCTCCAAATACCTGGGTTGTGTGGTCGCCGCCGACCAGGGAGAGGTCGAAACGTTCTTTTCAAATTTCGTTCCGCGGACGCGCGTGAAGGAGGCTATCAATGCACTTCTGTCCGCTCGCGAGTTGAGCTTCGTGCATGTGGGGAAGCGCTCTTTGTTGCAGGTCACGCCACCGAAGCAGGCCTTCGTCCCGCGGACCCGGCCACAGCACGTCAGCTAAGAGCACCACCATTACCACAGAGTATACGGAGCACACAGCGGAACACGGAGAAAGCTTGAGGAACTCGATTCCGCGACCCTCGCGGCCCCTGTGGTAAGCCCTTCGTCCCTTCGCCGTGTACAATTCCCTTCGCCCGATGACCGACGCCGCCCCGCGCAAACTCATCATCGCCATTGACGGCCCCGCCGGAGCCGGCAAGAGCACGATCGCTTCCCGTCTCGCCCGCAAACTTGGTTACGTTAACCTGGAGAGCGGCGCCATGTACCGCGCGCTCGCTCTCAAGGCGATCGAGTGGGACGTTTCTTTCGACGACGAGCCAGCATTGCTCAGACTGGCGCACGAATCGCGTATCGAACTCGACCCGAGCATTGGCGGAAATCGCGTGCTGCTCGACGGATGCGATGTTTCCGCCCGCATCCGGGAGCGCGATGTGACCGAAGCTGCCTCGCGCGTCTCCGTTCATCCCAAGGTCCGGGAGTGGATGGTGGCACGTCAGCGCGAAATGGGACTGGGCGGCGGCGTGGTCATGGAAGGCCGCGACATCGGCACTCAGGTTTTTCCCGATGCCGACGTCAAGATCTTTCTCGACGCCGATCCCGTGATCCGCGAGCAGCGACGGCTCGAGCAGCAGAAGGTCAAGGGAGCACCGGCTAAAGGTATGGCGGATGAACTTCGCGAGCGCGATCTGCGCGATCGAACCCGCGCCGTCTCACCGCTAGTGGCAGCGCCAGATGCAATTGTGATCGACTCCACCCAGTTGAGCGAAGATTCGGTGTTGCAGAGGATTGAGGGATTAGTGAACGAGAAGCTGGCGGTTCGTTCTTGATAGCGCGTTGTTGGCCACCGGCCATTATTCACCAACCACTATTTCGGCTCGGGGCTCGAATTCCCCATGTCGAGCACGACTTTCCACGAGCCATCTATTTGCTTTTTCCAGATCGACGCATACTTTCCGTAGCGGGTGACGAGCTTCCCGTCATTGTCCTTGGATTTGAGCACGTAGTTGCCATAGGTGTATCCCATGTCGCCGGAGGCCGCCATTTCAGCTTTGACGGGCGCCCAGGTCAGGGAAAAATCAGGCGGCCACGCACTCTCTTTCTGCATGTCGTCTTTCGTTTTGATCCCGCCGCCGTCTTCCAACTCGACGCCATCCTCGGCGAAGTATGAGACGAAGGCATCGTGACCGCGTTCCGCCACGGCCTTCGCAAAATCTCCTTCCAACTTACGCAGAAGGTCGGCGCCTTTGGGAGTTTTCTCTTGCGTGAACGAAGGGAGAGCGAGCACGCTGACGAAAAACAGCAAAGCGACGGCGAGTTTTTTCATGATGGCGTTCCCATGCCGCAGCGGCGGCTAGCATCTAGACGAACATCGAACCCACAAGTTAGCACACCCGGATTGTGCGAACGACCGGGTATTCGGACGCGCATTGCGCCTGCTAAACTTTTCGTACAGCAGGAGAGTCACGATCGGATTTATGCCCGGGACGGGCGCGCCCCGCTCGTGCACGAGGCTGTAAATTGGTCTGAGTACGGCTGTAAACCAATTGAGTCTTCCGGACCGTAGTGGAATGTACATCATGGCCTGGCGTCACTGGACAATCGTTGCAGTCTTGCTGCTTTTGGTAGCGGCGGCTGGCATCGGCTACGTTATGACGCGCGATTCCTCGCGTCCCTCGAACACGGCCACCAGCGCCCAGACCCCGCTGATTGACCAGACTCCGCTGAAAACGGCGCGCCAACTGGCCGCGCTCGCCGTCACTCCCGACGAACAGCGTCTCGCGCAGGAAGCGGCCCGTTTCGCCGATCATGAAATTGACCTTGCCTTCGCCGACGCCGTCCGCGAAGCCGCCGAGCATCCTGTTGATCTCGATCCCAAATACGAAGAACAGCACTTGCGAATCCGACTGGCGCAGGCGACTCTCGCCGACGAGCAGTCCCGCCTCGATCAAGTTCGCGCGAAACTCGCTTCGGCAAAGCCGAACGAGAAGGAAGGCCTGCAGGAGCAAATCGACCTGCTCGAAGCGCAAGAGGCGCTCGACGAAGATGAACTGGAGGACGCGCGTCAGGATCTGATCCGGGCGGGCGGCAATCCGGAAGGAATGATGCAGCGCTTGCGCGAGGAACATGAAGCCGGGCACGACGAATCGGCCAAGGCACCGACCGCTTCGCAGAGTGCGCCGGTCGATCTCGACGCCACCAGCCTGGCGGGACAAGTGCGGGCGTGGCTCTGGTTGAAGACCAAGCGGGAAAAACTGGAATCGGCCCGCACGGATGCAAAAGCTATCGGAGAAAAGCTGCTCGCCCAGCACGACGATCTGAAACAGCGGGTACAGAAAGAAGAATCGCAGAAACAAGTCGCAAGGGCGCAGGCCTCCGGACTCCGCAAGAATGCGGCTGAGGGTGGAGGATCCAAAGAAGCCACGGCGGACGCCGTCAATTCGCTGAAACACTTCTCCAATGACCAGAGACTGCTCGCTGACTTCGGCAAACGCCTTCAGGACCAGCAGGATCTAGGCAACGTCTATGGCAACTGGGTCGACATCGTGGCAATCCAGCAACGCGCGGTTGTGCATGGCATGCTGCGGTCCGTTCTTTGGATTTTGCTGATTGTTGCGCTGGGTTACGGCGCGAGCCGTCTGGTGGATCACTTCCTCACCGCTAAGGAGGAGAAAAAACACCTTTTCTCGTTGCGCGCGGTTTTGCGCTTCGCGCTACAGGCGCTGGTTGTTCTGCTGGTCGCATTTGTCGTACTCGGTGCGCCGAGCCAGACGCCGACGGTACTCGGCCTGGCGGGCGCCGGACTCACCGTCGCGCTCAAGGATTTCATCGTCGGCTTCTTCGGATGGTTTGTCCTGATGGGCCGCAACGGCATTCGAGTGGGCGACTGGGTCGAGATCAACGGTGTGGTCGGAGAAGTCATTGAAATCAGTCTGCTGCGCACGGTTCTCATGGAGACCGGCAACTGGACCGATATCGGCCATCCCACCGGCCGAAAAGTTGCCTTCGTCAACAGCTTCGCCATCGAAGGACACTTCTTCAATTTCTCGACCGCCGGACAGTGGTTATGGGATGAATTACAAATTCTGATCCCGGCGGGACAGAATCCCTATCCGTTGGTGGAGGCGATCCAGAAACTGGTGGAAGAAGAAACCCACTCCGACTCCACCCGTGCCGAGCAGGAATGGAATGCATCTACCAACAATCGATTGCAGTCGTTGTCTACGGTGCCGGCTATCCACTTGCGGCCGACTGGGTCGGGCGTGGAAATGCAAGTACGCTACATCACGAGCGCGAGTGAGCGGTATTCCATGCGCTCCCGGATGTACGAGAAGATCGTCGGCCTGATGCATGGCGAGGCCAACCCTAAAATTCCTGGTGATTCGGCGCGGTAAATCTGCTTTTCTTTTGATTGACTCCACCTCTCGTGCGGCCCTACCATTGGCACTCTTGGGTCGAACCCTCTACCGATGATCGGTCAGACAATCTCTCATTACCGGATAGTGGAAAAGCTGGGCGGCGGCGGCATGGGCGTTGTCTACAAGGCCGAAGACACGCGCCTCCACCGCTTCGTGGCGCTCAAGTTCCTGCCCGACGAAGTGGCCCGCAATCCCCAGGCGCTGGGACGCTTTCAGCGCGAGGCGCAAGCTGCTTCCGCGTTGAACCATCCCAATATCTGCACGATTTATGACATCGGGGAGCAGGATCGCCAAGCCTACATCGTGATGGAATACCTCGATGGCGCGACGCTCAAACATCTCATCGGCGCCCGTCCGATGGAATTGGACGCGCTGCTTTTGCTCGGCATCGAGATTGCCGACGCTCTGGATGCGGCCCACGCGCAAGGCATCGTCCATCGCGACATCAAGCCGGCAAACATTTTCGTGACCCGGCGCGGACACGCCAAGGTTCTCGACTTCGGACTAGCCAAACTGACGCCCGGCGCCAGCCGAAGCGCGGACTTGGCCGGCGCCACCGCTCAAGTCACGGCCCTGAGCGAGCAGCATCTCACCAGCCCGGGCTCCACGCTGGGAACGGTAGCCTACATGTCGCCCGAGCAGGCGAAGGGCAAGGATCTCGATGGCCGCACCGACCTGTTCTCCTTCGGCGCCGTCTTGTATGAGATGGCAACTGGCACGCTGCCTTTTCGCGGAGACACTTCGGCGCTCATCTTCAAAGCGATCCTGGATGGCACTCCCACTTCGCCGATCCGCCTCAACCCCGATCTGCCGCCCCAACTCGAAGACGTCATCAACAAGTCATTGGAGAAGGATCGCAACCTGCGCTATCAGCACGCCGCCGACCTGCGGGCCGATCTGCAGCGGCTGAAGCGGGACACGGAATCCGGGCGCGCGGTGGCCGCCAGTTCCGGGAAGGTGGCGGTGGCGCAGGAATCGAGTCCGCAATCGGGAGTTCAACTGCCGGCGCCGAGTTCCTCCGGTCCAGTCCCCCACGCGTCCTGGCCCCCAACGAGCAGTGCACCCTTTCCTGCGAGCACGCGGAAAGGACGTTGGCGAGTTGTGGTTCCGGCCGCGATTGGAATCGTGGTTGCGCTCATTGCGGCTGGAATGTATTTCCGCCCAGCGAAAGCGGCCAAGCTCACGGAGAAAGATACGGTCGTCCTCGCCGAATTCGCCAACACCACCGGCGACGCGGTGTTCGACGGCACGTTGAAGCAGGCGCTGGCCGTCGACCTCGACCAATCGCCGTTCTTGCGCGTGGTGCCGCCCGCCCGGGTCCAGACGACGCTCGCTTTTATGGGGCGGTCGCCCGAAGCGCGCCTCACCACCGATTTGACGCGTGATTTGTGCCTCCGCATCGGCAGCAAGGCGATGCTTTCCGGATCCATCGCCAGCCTGGGTACGCAATATATCATCACCTTGAACGCCGTCAATTGCCAGACCGGCGACTCACTCGCACAGCAACAAGCGGAGGCTTCCAGCAAGGAGCAAGTGCTGTCCGCGCTCGGCGGCGCCGTCTCGAAATTGCGCGGCACGCTAGGTGAGTCGCTGGCCTCGGTGCAAAAGTTCGATGTGCCCATCCAGCAGGTGACAACGGCATCGCTCGATGCGCTCAAGGCGTTTGCCTTGGGAAATGCAGAATTCGATCACGGCCGCGAACTGGCATCGTTGCCGTTCTATCGCCGGGCTGTCGAGCTGGACCCGAACTTCGCCTGGGTCTACGCCCGCATGGGCACGGTTTACACCAACGCCGGCGAGACGGAACCCGGGAAAGAGCACATACGCAAGGCCTACGAACTGAAAGACCGCGTCAGCGAGAGGGAAAGGCTCTACATCACGGAGCATTACTACGACGCCGTGACCGGCGAACTCGAGAAAGTGATCGAAACCCTTGAGCTCTATGCGCGCACCTATCCCTCTGACTCGATCCCCAGCAACAACCTGGGGCTCAGTTACGCGCAGATCGGCGAGTATGAAAAAGCCGCTGAGGCCGCGCGCCACAGTGTGCTGGCGGATCCAAATTCGTCCAGCGCGTACAGTACTCTCGCCTACGCCTACGCCGCGATGGGTCGCCCCGACGAGGCTCAGCAGACCATGGACCAGGCCCTTAAGCAATTTCCGGATTCAGAAAGCATGCACTGGTCTTCGTTGTGGGTGGCGTTGGCATTGGAGAAGCGGGAAGAGGCTCAGCGCATGTTAGCGTGGGCCAAGGGCAGGCCTGGCGAGTACACGCTGCTCGCCGTGCAGGCGCGCGCCCTGCAAAGCGAAGGCAAACTGCGATTGTCGACTGAGTTGACCCAACAGACGCTGGAAATGGAAAGAAGCCAGAACCTGAAAGAGGTCGAGTGGTCCGATCTAGGCCAACTCGCCATCGTCCAGGCCGATTTCGGGGTCTGTGAGAAGGCCCTGCAAAACGCCGCGACACTACCAGCCGGCAAGAACCAGGACGCGTCCACCTTGGCTGGACTTGTGTTCGCCACTTGCGGCAGTACGGCGAAGGCCGACGCGATGACCTCGGGGCTCGGCAAAGACTATCCTTTGAACACCTTCGTCCAGAGACTGGCGATTCCTCAGATTCGCGCCAGGGTTGAGCTACAGCATGGCAACAGCGCGAAAGCTATCGAGCAGTTGCGCCCGACTGAGGCTTATCAGTTTGGCTACGTTGCGGCTGGCGTACCGGTCTACTTGCGCGGTCTAGCCTATCTCCAGACGAAACAGGGCTCGCAGGCGGTGGCCGAATTCCAGAAGATTCTCGACCACAAATCCGCTTTCGGTGCGTCGCCCTATGTATCCCTGGCCCGGCTTGGCCTGGCACGAGGCTTGGCTCTTTCCGGCGACACCGCTAAAGCACGTACGGCTTATCAGGATTTCTTCACCCAGTGGAAAGACGGCGATTCCGATATTCCGATTCTGAAGCAAGCCACCACCGAGTACGCGAGACTGAAGTAGCCTGCTCGCCCGAGTTCGTCAGTGAAACGTGTGGAAATTTCCGGGACCGCGGCGTTAGCATCTCAAGTTCGTTTCTCCAAGGAGGGAGCATCTTGATTTTAGGTATGACGACACAGACCTTTACTGTGGTGCACACTGCGTTGAGCCTGATTGGGATCGTCTCAGGCTTCGTAGTCATGTACGGACTGCTCGGAGGAAAGCGGCTCGACCGCTGGACCGCGCTCTTTCTGTTGACCACCGTGCTGACCAGTGTGACCGGGTTCTTGTTTCCCTTCGATCACCTCTTGCCATCCCACAAGGTCGGCATGATATCGCTGCTGGTGCTGGCGGTTGCGATTCAGGCGCGCTACCCACTTCACCTCGCCGGCGGATGGCGTAGGACTTACGTGCTGACCGCGGTGATGGCCCTCTACCTCAACGTTTTCGTCCTGGTGGTGCAAAGCTTCCTCAAGGTGCCGGCCCTTCATGCAATGGCCCCCACGCAGCAAGAACCGCCATTCCTGGTTGCGCAGCTGATCGTTCTGGCGCTCTTCATCGGGCTGGCTATTGCTGCGGTAAAGAAATCTCGCAACGAGGCGGGCCGGGCAGCTTAACGCGGTCCGGCGATCTACTGAGAAGTACGAAGTTCAGAACGAAGAACCGGCCTGATGCTCGCGCAACACCTGCTCCTTGATCCGCGCTGGTAGCCGCGAACTGTGGAGCAGATCGCGCAGCAGCGGAGCCGGCAGTCCGTGACTGAATTCCAGCGTCCGCGCCAACGAAAGATACTCGGTCCGCAGCAGGGCGATGCGAACTTCCCTGCGGAAAGACCACTTCGGATGGTGCGCCACCGCGTGCACCAGGGCTGCCTTCGCCTCGGGACGCAAGACGGCTTGGATCACGAAGATTTCCGTTAGCCGCGCGTTCTCAAG
>Ga0137403_10006559_pt1 | contig 13292 bp, 13 predicted proteins | sample CZOMad2_1_16fung_FD_122057 | JGI IMG/M metagenome (GOLD analysis project Ga0137403, IMG submission 122057) | Vadose zone soil fungal communities from Angelo Coast Range Reserve, California, USA - CZOMad2_1_16fungal (Hybrid Assembly) | ecosystem: Environmental > Terrestrial > Soil > Vadose zone... | reverse complement strand
TGCTTGTTTCGCGCAGAACCGACGCGATCTCAGACGAACCCGATTACAACACCGAAGTGTGGCTTGAGAGAACGTAGTCAATACTTCGAACAATCTCGGCGACCATCGAGTACGGCCAATGGGAACATCATGAACGACAAAGAGCTCTTTCCCCGCTTTTCCGACGCGGAATACGCGAAGCGCTACAGCGCGATCCGCGATGCGATGAAGAAGGACAATCTCGACGCGATACTCATTTCCGGTGCGCGCGGCTCCTCCGAAGTTCATTATTTGTCGAACTACTTAGCACAATCCCCCTGCTGGCTGCTCTTTCCACGCGAAGGAGAAGCAACGGTCTTCATCCATTTCTTCAACCATCAGCCTTGCGCCAAGGCACAATCGGTCGTCGAGGACGTTCGTTGGTACGGACCGACACCAATGCCCACGTTGGCGGAAGAAATTCGCCGTAGGAATTTGGCCAAAAGTCGAATCGGCCTCGTCAGCATGCGCGCCATGGCCTATGGCTATGTCAGCGAGCTGCAGCGCCAGTTCCCCGAAGCTGAATTCATTGATTTTGGTCCGCAGTTCGGCCGCATTCGTCGAGTGCGTAGCAAAGAAGAATTGGTGTATCTCCGCAAGAGCGGTTTCCTGACCGATCTTGCCTGTGAAGCGCTGGAAAACAATTTGCGTCCCGGCTTGACGGAACAAGACGTCTTGTCGATCGTTTACAGCGCCTACATCAAAAACGGCGGCGACCCGGGCATTCACTTCATCGCGTCGACAAACATGACCAGCCCAGACCGTTTCGTTCCGTGGCAGAAGCAGACTTCTAGAGTTCTCGAAAAAGTAGCGTCGTCATAACCGAGCTCACTGTCAGCTACTGGGGCTACTCGACGCAGATCCATCGACCGTTCGCCATTGCCAAAGAACCATCGCCCATATACAGAAAGCTCTTCGATGCTGCGTTGGAATGCTATGAAAATATCCGAAAGATCTGCAGACCCGGCACCACCAGCGAACAGATCATCGCGGCATCTTCGATCATCGAAGAAAGCGGCTTCACTTCCTACGACAGCGTTTTTCACGGCGAAACCGGCAAATCTCCAGAGCTCGGCAGCAAGTCGGCGGCTCACCCTCTCGAACCCTGGACTCTGCAGGAGAATATGGTGCACGTGATTCAGCCCAATCCGGTCACCAAAGACTTCAAAGCCGGACTACAGCTCGGCGCCGCGGTCGTGGTAAAACCAAACGGCGGGGAGCCGCTGCACAACTTTCCGTTCAAGTTTCCGGTGTGCGGGTGAGCTCAAAACGTTTGAATCGTTATTGCCTGCGGCGCTCAACATGGATCAGACGACGACTAGAAACGAAGGTGTAAGATGAGGCAATCGATTATTAGTTCCGTGAAAGTTCTCGCCTTTGACGTCTTTGGCACCGTCGTCAACTGGCGCTCGAGCGTGATCGCCGAAGGCGCAGAGTTGGGCAAGGCAAAAGGCTTGAATATCGACTGGGCGGCCTTCGCCGATGCCTGGCGGTCAATCTATCGTCCGTATATGGATCGGGTCGGAACAGGAAATTTGCCCTGGACCAAGCTCGATCATCTTCATCGACAAATGCTTGAAGAAACGCTTAGTAAGTTCGCGATTAACAATCTTAGCGAAGACGACAAGCAGCACTTCAATCGCGTTTGGCAGCGACTCAGGCCCTGGCCGGATTCCGTACCAGGACTTAGCCGTTTGAAATCGCGATTCGTTATCACGACGCTATCAAACGGCAATATCTCCTTGCTCACGAACATGGCGAAGCACGCCGGTCTACCGTGGGACTGCATTCTTTCCGCGGAAAACGTCCGTCACTACAAGCCCGACCCGGAAGTTTATCTTCTCGTTCCGCATCTTTTTGATTTAAAGCCCGAGCAAGTCATGATGGTTGCCGCCCATGAGCACGACCTCCAATCCGCGCAAAAGCACGGGCTGCGGACTGCTTTTATTCACCGGCCGAAGGAGCATGGACCAGGTAAAGCTTCAGAAATACCACCAGCCGGGCGATACGATTTTGTGGCGGCCGACATGTTGGATCTAGCTGATCAACTCGGCGTTTAAGCGCAAACTTCAAATTACACTTAGCTAAAGTATTTCCTTAAGAACTCATCCTAACATATTGAACAAATAAGGAAAGATCTTGTTTTCACGCGGGCTCGAAATAAACGTAGCCATTGTCAGCCTGGTTGCCAACCCGAGTATTTTAGAGGAGATCAAGAAGAGTGCGGTTGTCGCGCGCCTGAAATCGGAATTACCCACGTTCTAAAAACTACGTTTTGGGCAGCGACTTCCCGAGCAACTCGAGACTATTCGCGACCTGCTCAACGCCGAGAATATTTGTCGGGTGTTGAAACAGCATCGGGTTCTGCGCGCCCGGCGCTCCGCCCACCCTCGCCACGATGGCCTCCCGCAACAGCACCGCATCGGCCCAAAAGTTATCTTTGTAGCGATCCATAAACACGTCGTGCAGTTTGGCGCTGTCATCGATCCAAGCTTTGCGTATTCTCTCCCGCTCAGATTGCGAGTTGGTGCTACCGGAATTCTGATCGGCGGTTATTCTTATCCGATTATCCTCTTCATAAAAAGACCGCGTGAGTCCGCGAATCGCCGACACCAACTGTGCAGATTTGTTTTTCAGCTCCTCGTTGGAGAGGGTTGCATAAGCCGCGGCTTTTGCCGGCGAGATGGGGATTTTCTCGACTGCCGATTTCGTCCCAAGATACCAGCCAATCGGAACGCCGACCACCATCCCAACCGAAATTAGCGCGATTGGGTTTCGCCTCAACAGAGTCCAAAGTTGGCGTAGCAAAGCGAGCATCTTCGTCGGTGACGAGACGATATGTCAATGCGATGAATAAATATAAAATACCCAGCCGGCTTGACTTGACTGAGACGCTCGCAGTCGCCAAGATTTCACGACGAATATGATTCACCGCATCTGACACACCACGTCAACCAGCGCAGGCTTGCCGTCTTTAACCACTTTCACGGCCTCGCGCAGGGTTTTGATCAAATCCTTGGGCTCGGTGATCGGCCCGGCGCCCCAGCACCCGTAGGTTCGCGCCATCGCGCCGAAGTCGACGCTTGGGTCTTCGATGCGGATGCCGATGGTTTTGTTTTCCACCGGACGATGGCGTTGGATGGCGACCCGCTCCTGATGTTCTTCATCGTTGAAATAAGAACGGTTGCTGCAGACAACGATCAAGAGCGGAATCTGGTGGTGCACCGCTGTCCAGAGACCGCTCACGGTAAAGAGCAAATCACCGTCCGGTTGAATGTCGACGCAGAACTTGTCGGAACCTTTGTGCGCCAGTGCGGCGCCCAATGACGCGGGCAAGCCGTATCCCAAACCGCCGCCTTTGTACTTGCCGAGAATCTGATTGAACTTGCTGGCTGGCAGACATAGATTCTCTTTTCCCTGCGAGCTGCCGTTTGTCAGCACCCACTCTTCGCCTTTGAGCGCTTCGGCGAGCTCAGCATAAATGCGCGTCATAGAAACTGGCTTCTCGTCCCATTTGGTTTTGGTTTCTTTCTCCAATGCTGCCTTCTTCTCCTCGTAGATCTTGCCCCAATCCGCGCGCCGCTTGTCGATATCACCCTTTAATTCGCCGAGTTTTTTGTCAGCTTTTAAACGGCGCAGCAACTCAGGCAAAAAGATGGAGGTATCGGCGGTGATCATCAGATCCGCTTCGCGCAGTTTGTTGAAATCCGTCGCCCAGGCGCGCACGAGCAGATCGTCGAGACCGACGTTGACGATCTTGGCATTGCCCGGCATCAACGGCGTCGCCCGTCGATTCCCTCTTTCCTGCGCTCTTCGCGTAGTAGCGCCTTCAAGGTCAGGAACATCCAGCGCCAGGATCAAATCGGCTTGCGGAATCACCTTGTCATTCTGTCCAGTGAGATTGAGCGGATTATGCGCGGGAAAATTGAATCTGCCGAATTGATCGAGCACTGGCACAGCGAGCAGCTCAGCCAATTCGCCCAATGCTTTGAAGCCCGCTTCCTTCCGGCCAACCCAGTCGGCCAAGATCACCGGTTTTTTCGCTTCAAGCAGCCAACGAATGGTTTTCTCGAAGCCTTCTTCAGGCGCTTGGAGCGGCAGCGGCGCCGGGTAGCGATCGAGTGAGGGGAATGTCACTTCAGTGTCGAGCTCCTTCTCCTGCACGTCGCCGTCATAGCAAACGTAAACGGGACCCATCGGTTCGGTGGTGGCGAGTCGGTAAGCGCGAATGAATGAATCCGGCACAGCCTCGACGCTGGCCGGCTGGTCGTCCCATTTGACGAAGTCACGAACCAAATTTCCCTGAACCAGCGCGGTGTGAACCCAGTCGATCCACGGCCGGCGATTGGCCGTGTCCATCGGCCCCGTGCCGCCGAGGACGATTACAGGCAAACGGTCCGCCCAGGCATTGTAGATCGCCATCGACGCGTGCTGCAGGCCCACGACATTGTGCACCGCCGCGGCCATCGGCTTGCCCTTGGCGCGCGCATAGCCATGCGCCAGCGCGACGCAGATCTCCTCATGGTTGCAGAGAATGATCTCCGGCGCGTGGTTGCCGCCGTAATTGACGAGAGAGTCGTGTAGGCCGCGGAACGTAGCGCCCGGGTTGATCGCGATATATTCGATCTCGAAAGCCTTCAACAAATCGACGACTACGTCCGATCCCCACTCGGCTCGTGGTTTCTCCAATTTTTGTGCTTTGGCCATAGTCATATTCCTTTCTTCACCAAACGGGCGGCAATTTGCCCGGCCAACGTGATCGTGCAAATTCACGAACACGAACCACGAACACGGCTTTCTATTTTTTCGGAATATCCATTCCACGCTTGACCGCCGGACGTTCTGAAATCTTGTCGTACCAAGCTTTTACATGCGGAAATTCTTCAAGCTTTACATGATGCATTTCGTGGCGCCAAACCCACGGATATGTGGCGACGTCGGCGATCGAGTACTTACCGGCAAGATATTCATTTTGACCCAATGCTTTTTCAAGCACGCCGTAAAGTCTGAGCGCTTCCTTATGATAGCGCTCGATCGCGTAGGGCACTTTTTCCTCGAGCCGAAAGAAATAATTTGCCTGGCCGAACATCGGTCCGACCCCGCCCATCTGGAACATCAGCCATTGGATCACCAAGTAGCGCTGGCGCAAATCCGCCGGCCACAGCTTGCCGGTTTTTTCCGCCAGATACATTAAGATCGCACCGGATTCGAATAGCGTCAGCGGTTTGCCGCCCGGCCCATCGGTGTCGATGATGGAGGGAATTTTGTTGTTGGGATTGATCGCCAAGTATTCCGGCTTAAATTGATCGCCTTGGCCGAGATTGATCGCATGGACTTCATAGGGAAGCGCGATTTCTTCTAGCATAATCGAAACCTTCTTGCCATTGGGCGTACCCCAAGTATAGAGTTGAATCATGACTTAATCCCTTTCTGTCCTTTGCTGAGCGTTCTAAATTCTACCGCTGCCAGAACGATAAACACGGAAATAACCGGACATGCAAGCGATACTCACAACGACAACCGCAAACCCCGTCATGCACACGTCAAGCAAATCGCCCGGCTCCTTGCCCACGCATCGCCGAACAAAACATCGCCACCAGTGCCATGAATCCTCCGACCAAGAAGCTGAAATTCATTGCTTGGACGAAAACAGTTGGGTTTGTCGGCGTGGGAATAGCGGTGGCATCGCCGCTGTAATAGCGAAACGCCGCGGTCAACAGCAGCGTTCCCAAGGACACTCCAAAAGTGGTGCCGAGACCGAACATCACATAAATCGCGCCGGTGGCTACGCCGCGATGTTGTGCCGGCACCGAGCTGATCATCGCGGTGTGATTCGACGTGAAAAATAACGCCGTCGCCAATCCCCACAAAGCCAACACGGCGACGGCTGCGCTCCAGTGCGAATTGGTGCTCAAAAAGGATCCGAGGAATCCAGCCCCTGCCAGGAACATGATGCCAACGGTGGCCGGCAGCCGCGGTCCCATCTTATCCACAGCCCAGCCGACGAACGGCGACAGCGTCACGGTGAAAACCGGCGCGCTAACGAATAACACGCCGATAAACGACGGCCTGAGATGCAAAACATCCTGGAGGTAAAACGGCAGAACGAATCCGATCATCACCTGCGACACACCGACCAACAATAACGCCAGACTGCTGAGGGAAAACATGCGGATACGAAAGAGCGAGAGGTCGAGGATCGGACTTGGAGTCGTCCATTCGCGGTACAGAAAAGCGCAAAAGAAGAAAACAAAACCGATCACCAAAACGATCCGCACCGTGGGAGCCAAAGCTTCCATGATGCGATGATCGACACACGCGATCAACACCACGGTGGCCACAATAAGTAACAGCGCACCGAGATAATCGATCGCCTCGCTTGACTGAGCGGTGAACGAGCGCTTGGGTATGTTTCCTTTCCAGCGGTTGATCAAAGTCAATGCCATGCCAGCCAATCCGATCGGGATCAAAAAGAAAAACACCGCGCGCCAGTGAATGTAATCGATTATCAGGCCGCCGATGCTGGGTCCGATCAGCACGCCTGAATGGAAGGCCGTGGTCATGAAGCCTTGCGCCCGCCCGGAGGATTCTTTCGGTAGCGCTTCCATCGCCAGCGCCCGCCCCTGCGATTGGGTCATCGACGCGCCCACGCCTTGAAACAATCGAAACGCGATGAGTTGCGTCACGTTCTGCGAAAGTCCGCACAGCAAAGCGCCGATGGAGGAAACTACGAGACCCAAGCCGAAGAGTGTATGGCGGCCGTAAATGTCGCCGATACGACCGAAAATCAACGACAAGCTAATCTGGGAGATTTGATAGGCGATCACCGCCCATGAGATGCCCACGATGGTCGTTTCCAAGCTGGCCGCCACCGTCGGCAGCGACACGGAAAAAATCCGGCTGGCCGTGCCGGCCAAAAAATTGCCCAGCGCCGCATTGATCAGCAGCAGCCAGTTGATGCGGGAATCCATGCGTTGTCGGTTTGGAATCGCGGAAAGAATGAATCAGCGAAGCGGCGGCAGGCCTCCAACCTTTATGTCGCTTACCAATGTTTCTCTATCAGCTCGATGCAAAACTCAAGGGCGCTTTCGACTTCCACATTGGAAATCTGCGCTTCATCGTCCGACCGAGCTCGACCATTTCTCACCTTCTCCAGCCGCACCGCTTCGATGCGGGTGATGAGATTTTTGTTGATCGCATCGACCATCAGCGCCGGCAACGGCTGGGCCGACCAAGGCGAACGCTGCAAACGGGCTTTGAGCCAATCTTCCACGGCCTGATCGCAGAGCACAATGACATCGCGAGGCGAAAGGTCGGCACTCGACCAACCGCTGAGCGCCCGGCTCAGCACTCGGATCGCTCTGCCTTCCGGCGAATGGTGGCCTTTGATTTTTTCCTTCTCGGCCAGATTGGCAAATATCTCTTGAGCATCGAAAGGCATAACGACTCCGTCTCAAATAATTTACCACGAAGTGCCTAACGCGGCGAAGCCGCAACCAAATGAGCTTGTCTCCCGCAAAAGCTTGTCTTGAGTAAAGTCGAAGGGTCCGAAGCTCGAAACAATATCAAATGACAAAAAATCCCAATGTTCCAAACAACCTCGATTGGGACTTGAGTTTCGGGGTTTTAATATTTCGAATTTCGAAATTGTTTCGCCTTTCGATATTCGAATTTCGAATTTAGGAGACAAGCTTGGCGGGAGTAAATCCCCACGTCCCGGCGATCCGGGCTCTCTGAAAATTTAAAGCCGCGAACCTCTCCAGTATAGCAGTACGGAGAGTACGAAGGTTAGCAGGCGAGATCTGTATTCACCGTGTAGGGGCGACCGGCCGGTCGCCTGATTCTCCTCCGCGTCCTGAGCGTGCGCCTCAGCCCATAAGGCTGATCCGTCCTTCGGCGGATCCGCGGTGAATCATGGTGTCCGTCGTGGTAATTGAAAACAAGCCAATATCCGCGAGGAGGAAGATCCGTTGACACGAAAGTAGCAACTTCGCTAATCTTCTCGTATAAGGACCACAAAGGAGCAATCGATGAAAGCCATCCATATTCACAATTTCGGTCCGACGGAGGACGTACTCCAGTACGAGGATATTCCAGTGCCTGAACCTAAGGCCGGCGAGGTCTTGATCAAAGTCGAAGCGGCGGCGCTGAATCGAGCCGATCTCGGCCTGCGCAAAGGAACTTACCGGATTTCTGCCGATGCGCTGCCAATCATTCCCGGTCGTGAATTCGCCGGCACGGTTGAAAAGCTTGGAGGCGACGTTGGCGAATACCGAGTAGGCCAGCGTGTTGTCGCGTATCCGAGTCTCGGCGGATACGCGGAATACGCCGTCGCAAAAACCCCTGAAGTTCGACCTGTCCCCGATGGCGTCACGGCTGCTCAAGCCGCTGCCCTTCCCACGGTATTTCTCACGGCGTGGTTCGGGTTATTGACCGATGGAAATCTCAAAGCCGGCGAATGGTTCCTCGTTCATGGCGGCAGCAGCGGTGTGGGCATCGCAGCGATCCAAATAGCCAAACATCTGGGTGCCAAAGTGATTACCACAACGGGGACCGAGGAAAAAGCTCGGCGACTGCGTAAACTCGGCGCCGATGTGACCATCGACGTTTCTGAAAATGACTTTCTGACGGAAGTAATGCGCGTGACCAATAACCGCGGGGTCGATGTCGTGTTGGAAATGATCGGTGGCGAGGTCTATCAAAAGAGTTTGCAAGCTCTCGCGCCCGATGGCCGTCTGTTCTCCATCGGTGGCGCCTTCGGGGCGATTCCAGATTCTCCGCCGGTATTGACCACGGGTCGCAAGGCGACGCGCTTCTCGATCACGAACTATTTGAAGGCCAAACCGGAAGATTTCAAGCAATTGGATGAAATTCTCAAACTCGTGGCGGAGAAGAAGTTTCAAGTCGTGATCGGCAAAAGTTTTCCGTTGGCCGAAACTCGCGCCGCCCAGCGCTATCTCGAGGGTCGCGAGCATTTCGGCAAAGTCATACTAACGATGTAAGACGACAGAGTAGTCGCGGTATTAATCATCATGCCTCTAACTCGCAAGATTTCTCGGTCGCTTCGCTTCCTCGAAATGACACGTGAACTGGATTGCTGGATGTCATTTCGACCAAAGGGAGAAATATTCTTTAACAATGAAATGGCCCACATGCGGGAACAAATTTAATTCCGCGACAGAGCAATAACGAGAAACCGAATGGTGTAAAAACAGCCCTACGCAGCACAATCACGGAAAGGAGTCTCATACGATGTCATTCAAAATCAAACGAGTCGGCCATCTGGTTCTCAAAGTGAAAGATCTCGAACGCTCGCGAAAATTCTTCACCGAGATATTAGGCTTCCCGCAAGTCGGCAAAAACGATCGCGGCATGCTGTTCTTCAGCACCGACGTTAACGACAACCATCACATGCTCGCATTGAGGGAAGGCAAGCCGGGCGCGCCCATGCCTAATCCCGAGCAGATCGGCATGGAGCACGTTTCTTTCGAGGTCGCCACTTTTGCTGAGTTGCAGGAAGTCTATCGAAAGTTCAAAGAACACAACGTGAGGTTTCACCAGACAATCTTTCACGGCGTGGCGAAGAGCATCTATTTCTACGATCCCGATGGCAATGTGCTCGAGGTCTATTGCAATGTACCGCCGGAAGAGTATCGCAAAACGGTGTCGAACCCCTATTACAATTACGGCAGCATCGAAGACGAGCTCGAAGGTAAAGTCCCGCAGCGACCGGGCACCGTCGCGCCATAACCGAGCAATCAGAATCCGACAGGATTGGGCCTCTCGTCTCCTGAGAGTCCCAGTATTCCATCACTCCATTACTCCAACCCTCCGCGTCCAAGGCCAGTGGCCGCTCAGCCAAGCCTCTGTTAAAATACCCTCCATGGAAGCGGCTGAACCCAGAGAAAAGCCGGCACCGCCGAAACAGGCGGAATCCCAAGGGCCCGAACTTTCCGGCCTAAGCGATGAAGAGCTGTTGGCGATGCGTATTTGCGACTTAAAGCTCAAAATCCCCGGGACCGAGCTCGAGTCGCGCATTGACAAATTTCATGCCGAGCTCGGCGAAAAAAACATTTTGTTGAAACCCATCTGTTATCTCGGCGACGAATGGTTCTGCCCCGAGGGCTCAACCACAATTGCCATCCCCTTCTATCTCGCTCATCCGCGCCTCAAGAAACTTGAAGAGAAAATGATGATGGAAGTCGAAGGCGGCACGGAAGATTGGTGCATGCGGCTATTGCGCCACGAGATGGGTCATGTGCTCAATCACGCGTACCTGCTCGAAAAAGACAAGCCCTGGCAAAAACTTTTTGGCCCCACTTCGCTGGAATATTCCGAGAGCTTTCGCGCGCGACCCTACAGTCGTCGCTTTGTCCGTCATTTGGAAGGCTACTACGCCCAGAGCCATCCGGAAGAGGACTTCGCCGAGACCGTCGCGATCTGGCTCACGCCTAATCTCGATTGGCGACAACAGTACAAAGATTGGAAAGCACTGGAGAAACTCGAGTTCGTCGATCAGCTCATGGGCAAGCTTGCCGGCAAACCACCCACCGTGCACTCGAAGGCCCGAATGAGCGAAGCCTCGCGATTGCGTTCCCGCTTGGCGCTTTATTACAAACGGCGGCGTAAACTTTACGCCCAAGACTTTCCCGAATTTTTCGACGCGGATCTGCACAAATTGTTCGTCGATGCGGCAACTGCGCCGGAGAATGAACGCGCCGCCGCCTTCTTGCGCCGGTCGAGGAAAATGATTTTGCATGCAGTCTCCACTTGGACCGGCGAGCCGAAGTACACGCTCAGCGAGCTGCTGCGGGCGTTGACCGACCGCTGCGCGGAATTGGATTTACGTTTGCGGGCTCAATCAGCCGGAGTCGAAGTCACCGCCTTCCTGGCAACGCTGGCATCTCACTACCGGCTAACCGGGAAGTTCAAACAATCCTAGTCTATGGTTCAGGTACGAAAACGTTACAAAGTTCTGGTTCTGTTCGATACCGCGGGCACGCCGCCGGCGGATCAAGATTTTACGAAGGAACTGAAAACCGACGATTGGGCCGCCGAAGCTCATGTCATCGGCGCGCTCAAGAAACTCGGACACGAAGTCCGTACGATCGGCGTTTGGGACGAGCCCGGCATGATCATCGATGAGATCAAAGCGAATCCACCCGATGTCGTCTTTAACCTGACTGAACATTTTAACGAGGTTTCTGCCTACGACCGCAACGTCGCCGGCTTATTGGAAATGATGGGCGTGCCCTATACCGGTTCGAGTCCCACTGGCCTCACGCTGTGCAAGAACAAAGGCATGGCGAAGGAACTGCTGGCGTACCACAGGATTCGGGTGCCAAACTTCGCGATCTTCTCGCCGGGTGCGACGATCAAGCGACCAAGCCGTCTCAAATTCCCGCTCTTTATTAAACCGGCGGAAGAAGAAGCTTCCTACGGCATCTCACTGGACTCCTTTGTGGAAAACGACGAGGCCTTCGAAGAGCGAGTTCGCTTTATTCACGAACGAATGAACCAAGCAGCGTTAGCGGAAGAGTACATTGACGGAAGGGAAATTTATGTGAGCCTTCTCGGTAACGATCGCCTTCGCGTCTTTCCTTTCCGTGAAGTCATCTTCACCGAGGTTCCCGACGGCCAACCGAGGTTCTCAACATTCAAAGCCAAATGGGACGACGCGTACCGCAAGCGCTGGGGCATCCAAAACGTGTTTGCCGAGCCGTTTGCCAACGGCGCGGATCATCGCATCGTCAAGTTCTGCAAGTCCGTGTATCGCGCCTTGCGCATTCGAGGCTACGGCCGCATCGATCTCCGCGTCACGCCGGAAGGCGAGATTGTCATCTTGGAAGCCAACCCCAATCCAAACCTCGACCGCGACGACGAGTTCGCCCAATCCGCGATGAAGGCCGGCCTCACCTATCCCAGACTCGTGCAACGAATCCTTAAGCTCGCGCTCACGGCCGCCCACTGAAGCCGGACCGAAATACAAGCGAATGACACCGCGACCGCTCGCTGTATTCTGTTTCTCCCTGGTCTTTGCGGCGAATCCCGAAATTTATGCGCCAGTCTCTACGGCGGCAGACGATTTTAGGCCACGCGTATTCATATTGCATCCCGACGAACTGCTGCGAGCCACGGAGCGAATCCACGGCGACGACCCTGCTTTGCTTTCCGCATTCAGTCGTCTCAAGGGCGACACGGACCGCGTCCTTGGCGGCGCCACCTATTCCGTCGTGAATAAAAAGCTCGCTCCGCCCACGAGCGATAAGCACGACTACATGAGCATAGCGCCATACTGGTGGCCCAATCCGAACACTCCGAATCGCCTTCCCTACGTGCGTCGCGACGGTGAAGTCAATCCCGAGCGCGACGCAACATCGGATCGAAAGCGTCTCGACGGTTTGGTCCAGAGCGTTAAGACTCTCGGGCTCGGCTATTTTTTCACCAGAAGAGAAGAGTACGCTGCGCACGCGGCGAAATTGCTGCGCGTCTGGTTCCTGGACGATGAAACGAAAATGAATCCGCATCTCAGATATGCCCAGGCCGTGCCCGGGCGCAATGTAAGTCGTGGCGCAGGCATCATCGAGACGCACAACTTGCCGGAGCTCATCGACGCGGTTGGGTTATTGAACGGTTCCAAGTCGTGGACCCCAATCGATCACAAGCGGTTGCAGGATTGGTTCGAAGCGTACCTCATCTGGCTCATCGATAGCGCCGAAGGAAAAGCGGAGTCCAAGGCCCAGAACAACCACGGCAGCTGGTACGACGTCCAAGTGGCTTCCTATGCTCTCTTCGTTGGACGTGACGAGCTCGCGAAAAAGGTCCTGGGCGAATTCCCATCCAGGCGCATCGCCAAGCAGATCGCAGCGGACGGCCGCCAGCCGCACGAGCTGGCACGCACGCAGGCGTGGCACTATTCAATTTTCAATCTGGAAGCGCTGTTCAACGCCGCATCTATCGCAGACAAACTCGGAATCGATCTGTGGAGACAGGAGACGGCGGACAGACGTAACATCCGCAAAGCGTTGGATTGGCTGTTACCCTTTGCGACCGGCGAGAAAAAGTGGACCGACAAACAGATCTCACATTTTCAGCCGGAAATACTCGCGCCGCTGCTGCGCCGCGCGGCAATCCACTATCGGGAGCCTGCGTACGAAACGGCCATGAGTAAAATTTCCGGCATATCAACGAATCAGCGCTGGCAATTGCTCTACCCAAAGACATCCGCCGCAAAGTAGGGGCATGGCATGCCGTGCCCCTACACTACATCATCA
>Ga0137403_10006558_pt1 | contig 13292 bp, 13 predicted proteins | sample CZOMad2_1_16fung_FD_122057 | JGI IMG/M metagenome (GOLD analysis project Ga0137403, IMG submission 122057) | Vadose zone soil fungal communities from Angelo Coast Range Reserve, California, USA - CZOMad2_1_16fungal (Hybrid Assembly) | ecosystem: Environmental > Terrestrial > Soil > Vadose zone... | reverse complement strand
ACGAGATCGGGTGTGAGCAGCGCAGCGGAATTTTTCTCGGCAACGATGTTGCGAGGCGGAACCGCGGCCCAAACGATGCCGGCGACGAACAAGCCCAGCAGCGCACAATAGAAACTCGCTCGATAGTCTCGGCGCCGTGGTCCGCGTGTCATAGATTACCTGTCTGCTTTGCGCGGGCTCGTAATTTCGCGCAAGCTGCTAAGAGTAAATCCAAGTGGGGCCAAGTATTTCAGCGTACGGGGGCAAGAAATCCAGTGTCGCCTAGTGTCCGGGCGGTATCTTCCTGCCCGAACTGGACCAAACCGACGGTGCCGAGGATGTGCAAGTTTTTCGCGCTTCCGGTAGGATTTTTCGAGGTGGAGGCGCTAAAGTCTTTATTCTTGGTCTTGGCGGCGTGGCCGCCGGATTGCAAACTCCAACGACAACCGGTGGTGTACTCAAGGAGTAAGCCTTGGAAGTACTAAAGGTACTAAACGCCATCTGCTTCTTTCGCGTAGCGCCCCCAACGCGCAGGATATCCGAATTACGCCCTGCCAGAATGGAGGCGATTTCCGATGAAACGCTATCGTGAATCCGGACAGGCACTGGTATTTGTTGGGCTCAGCCTCGTGGTACTGACCGCGGTTGTGGGCCTCGCGATCGACATGGGCTACCTGCGTTACACGAAGCGACGATTGCAAACCGCCGCCGACAGCGCCGCGATCGCCGGCGCTTCGGAACTCAACAACGGGAACTATCGCACCGCGGCCCTGAACGATTCGAAATCCAATGGATTCCAGAACGGCGTAAATGGCGTGACGGTGAATCCTCACAATCCGCCTGTTGATCCTCCCTTCGCTGGCAGACTAGACGAGCGTACTTTTGTGGAAGTACAGGTCCAGCAAAACGCACCGACCTTTTTCATGCGCATCTTCGGCGTGAACCACGCCTCGATCAGCGCGACGGCGGTAGCGCAGCTGGCAAGTTCGCGCGGTTGTATCTATGCGCTGGGCTTGTTGAACGGCATCACCGTGCAAGGGGATGTGAACGCGCCCAATTGCGGCGTATTGGACAATGCGATTTTGTCGGTAGGCGGCGGCTGCATTACAGCGTCATCCATCGGAGTTGTGCTGCGCTTGCTCGGCGGATGCACCAATCCGCCGCCAGTGATGGGCATCGATCCTGCAGGCGATCCCCTGGGATATCTGACGCCCCCGGCGGCCGGCGGTTGCATGTTCACCACCACGTTCGTCGTGAAGAGCAATGCTCCAACGCCTCTTCGTCCCGGCACGTACTGCGGCGGAATCCAAATCGCAAATGGCAATAAGGGCCCGGTCACCTTTGCACCGGGTCTGTATATCCTGGATTCTATCGGACTTGAGATCCAACCTGGAAATCAGGGTGCCGTCAGTGGCAATGGAGTAACATTTTTCATCACAAGCGGTGGTTCGGCGAAAATTAGCGGCACGGGTAACGTGACGCTCACCGCACCCACGACCGCTCCCTCCCCTGGAATTCCGCCGGGGGTCTTGTTTTACCAGGACCGCGGCGACGGGCAAAATGCGAACATCAGTGGCAATATTGATTTTACCGGAGCTCTCTATTTTCCCGGCGCGACGCTCACGCTCGGCGGCACGGTGAACAGCGGGTACGCAGTCATCATCGGTGACGTGATCCGATTCAACGGAAACGTGAACGTAGGCTCCGACTTTTCTTCGCTGCCCACCGGATCGCCGGTAAAGGCCGCGGTGCTGGTGCAATGAAGCGGTGGCACAATCCGAACTCTCGTCGTCTGAGAAATTGCGCCAGCCATGGGCGCTCGCAAACGGGGCAGAGCGTGCTAGAAGTCGCGCTGCTCGCACCAGTTCTGCTGCTGATGCTCGTCGGTACCATCGAAATCGGCCGCTATGCCTACTTCGCTATCGAGGCCACCAATGCGGCTCGTGCCGGCGTGCAGTACGGAGCGCAAAATCTCATCGACTCCAAGGATCTCGCGGGAATAACGACTGCGGCACAGAACGACGCACCGGAACTAGCGTCCTTGAATGTTTCCGCAAGGAATCTGTGCGCCTGCTCGACGAATCCATCGCACTACGTTGGTTGTCCTGCGAAGCACTGTGGCGCAGGGCACGCCGTTGTGTTTCTGGAAGTTGGCACGACGGCGCAGGTCCCTTCTTTGTTTCACTATCCAGGACTCCCGGCGACCTTCACGGCGAACGGCAAAGCCATCATGCGCGTGGCGCAATGAATCGCCGACCAAAAAAGAAACTGGCTCGCGGCAGCACGCTGACCGAGTTCGCATTCATGCTGCCTTTGATTGTGATGGTGATGTTCGGGGTAATCGATTTCGGCCGAGCGCTCTATACCTATCACTTCGTATCCGATGCGGCGCGCGAAGCTTCGCGCTGGGCCAGCGTGCGAGGCAATCGGTGTGACCGGGGACTTCCTGCGTGTCCCGCGGGTCCTGCGGACGTACAAAACTATGTTGCCACCATTGTCCCGCCGGGCATCGACGCGACCCCGCATTCGCTTTCGGTGACAGCGGCTTGGATGCCTGCTTCGGGTAATCCCGCCTCGTGCGTGGGCGCTCTGAACAATCCAGGCTGTGCCGTGCAGGTTCAGATCAACTACAACTTCAAATTCATTCTGCCATTTCTGCCCAATTCGACTTACGCGATGCGAAGCACTTCCGAAATGATCATTTCGCAGTAAGAATGAAGCGGTCCGGTCGCTCGCAACCTCTACTCCCGCCCGACTCCCAACGCATCTGCCACGCGATTGATGTAGTTGAACCAAGACGTAATCAACGTAATCTGCAGAATCCCGCGATCGTCAAATCCCACCGCCCGCAACGCGTCGTGATCCGCCGGCGAACACCGCGTCGCATCCTTGGTGATTTTCACCACGAAATCCAGCATCACCCGGTCTTGCTCCGAAATCGGCGCCGTCCGGTAATCCTTCCTCAGCGCCTCCACCAACTCATCATCCAACGTCGCCCGACGCAGAAACTCTGCGTGTGATTCGATTCAATAATGACACCGGTTGGTGACCGACACGAGCGTCGTGATCATTTCGTGCTGCCGCCGGTTCAGCGGCAATTCCGGCGACATCATCGCGCCAAACGCGCTGAACGAATGGAACAGGACATCCGGAAACAGCGAGTGCGACGCCACAATTCCCGCCGACATCCCATGATCGACAGCCGGTACCGGCGTCGCATACTCGACAGGATAAAGCTTGCGCTGCTCGAGCATGGCCTTCTTCACCCGCTCGTCTTCTTCCATGCTCACTGTCTTGATCCAAGTCATCGTGTCTCTCCTCGCCCGGCCCTCATGATCCTAACGTCGCTGCGTCTCCACGATCATCCCGTCGCCAAGTTTCTCATCCCAACGCCGCTCAAACTGTCATCCTGAGCAAAGCGAAGGACCTCAAGGTGCAACGCACCTCATGCTATCGGCGAATAGCCACCGCAAAATATCTCGCCGCAAAAAGTCAGCGGCCGGATGGGTGTGCATCCGGCCGCAAGTGCTTGGGGTGCCTCCGGGGGTCAAGATCCTGGCCGCGCTGGAAGCGATGTAAGTTGCACCCTTTATAGCCGCGGCGCAAAACGATAGCAATAATGCGAAAGGACTACGATAGTCGTTCTACCGTAAGCCCTGTATTCTCAATGCATTGATAGCTCCTCCCGGCTGCCAGGTTCTTGAACTCTTCATTGCGTCCGCTGGGCCAATCGATGGTCACTCGCTCCACGCTATCTCGGCCGCCCACTCCGAAAGTCACCGGTAGTTCGGACTGCGAGAGATAGCTTGAACCACCATGCACTGTCCGGCTCTGACTCTGCCCGTTGTAGAAAATCTTAACCACCGCTCCCACGGCGTCACGATTCGATTTCGTTCCCACCAATCGAAAACGAATGCCGCGGTTTCCCGGAGTCTGATCGTTGCGATACAAAAACGCTGAGCCATTGTTCGTGGTCAGCAAAATGTCCAGATCTCCGTCGCGATCGAAATCGCCGTACGCCAGCCCGCGTCCCACTTTTGGTTGATCGAATCCGCCGCCCACTTCACTCGCTACATCGCGGAATCGCGAGCCGCCCTGATTCAAGACCTGATTCAAGAAAAGTTGCGGCGCCTGGGCGTAGCCGGTATTGCCGCGAATATTGCGCACCGTCTCATCGATGTGGCCGTTGGCCACCGCAAGGTCCAGCGAGCCGTCCAGGTCGACATCTAGGAAAGAGCAGCCAAACCCGAGGGTATTCCGCGAAGTGAGACCTACTCCGGATGCCGTGGCAATATCATCGAAAACGCCCGGCCGCGTCGCTCGATATAACCCGATCATCTCGTTGTCAAAATTCGTGATCGCAACACCGGGCATACCGGAATTCTCGAAGTCGCCAACGTCCACGCCCATGCCGGCGCGCGCCTTGCCGTCCGCGCTGAATGCCAATCCGGCTTCCACGGCCACGTCTTTGAATTTCCCATTTCCCAAATTCCGATAGAGCTTGTTCGGCTGCGTGTCGTTTGCTACCAGCAGGTCTGGCCAGCCGTCCTGGTTGTAGTCGATGAGCGCCACGCCCAGCGATTTCGAACTGCTGTCGAAAACACCGCTCGTCGCGGTCACATCTTCGAACGTTCCATCGCCGCGATTGTGAAACAGCCAACTGGTGTCGCCGCGATAAGCTTCCGGCGTACAGTACGATTTATGGGTGCCGTCCAGGCTGCAAAAGACATCGTGCTCCGGCGACCAGCGCACATAATTGCACACAAAAAGATCCAGCAATCCGTCGCGATCGTAGTCGAACCAGATTGCCGAGGTGCTAAAGGCCTGCCGTCCCTGCAATCCGCTTTTCTGCGTAGCATCCACGAACGTTCCCTTGCCAGTATTGCGAAACAATCGATTCTGCCCCACACAAGTAATCAAAATGTCCGGGAAGCCGTCGTTGTTGTAATCTCCGACGGCCACACCCATTCCGTACACCTCGATGTCCAACCCCGCGCTTTTGGTGACATCCGCAAACGTTCCATTCCGATTATTTCGATACAGACGCAGCGTGGAGCGCTGGCGCTTGTGCCCCGGCCAGTCCATCGCATTGACGAGAAGGATGTCCTGCCAACCGTCGCCGTCGAAATCCAGAAACGCGCAGCCGGAGCCGAGCGTCTCCGGAAGCAATTTGCCTCCATACGCGCCGCTGTTATGTTGAAAATGAATCCCCGCCTGAGACGTGACATCCACCAGGCGGAACCCCGGATTCGCTGCCGGACCGGCAATCGCCTCAAAAGGAGACGCCCATGCCGCCAGCCCCACTCCGCAGGCGCTCGCCAGAAAGTCCCGCCGCCTCACGGCAAAGTGACCAGGCCGTTGCGGATCGCATACACCACCAATTCCGCCGTCTTATGAATTCCCAGCGCATCCATGATATTGGCCCGGTGTACTGCCACTGTGTTGGCGCTGAGCTTCAATTCCGTCGCAATCTCTTTGTTCGATTTTCCGGACACTATGTGCTGCAGAATCTCCAGTTCGCGAACCGTCAATCCAGAATCACGCTCACCCTTCAACGCGTCGGGTTTCACCAGTTGCGGGTCGAGAAAGGTTTTTCCCTCGGCTACCGCTTTCACCGCATTAATCAAATCCAGGTCCATCGCATTCTTTAAAATATATCCGCGCGCCCCGGCCTCCAGCGCTTGCCGGATCAGCGTGTCTTCCGAGTGCATGCTCAGCATCAAGATCTTTGCTTCGGGATGCTTCGCGCGAATTTGGCGCGTCGCCTCGATCCCGCTGATGCCCGGCAGCGCACAGTCCATCACTGTGACCTTCGGCTTCAACTGAATTGCCAGCTTCACCGCGTCATTCCCATCGCTGGCTTCTCCCGCGACCACAATTGATGGCTCGTCTTCCAGCATCCGGCGGAATCCCTTGCGTACCAGCGCGTGGTCGTCCACCAGCAAAACGGTGATTTTATCCACCATGAGCCTCCGCCTTCTCTCGCGGCACCAGCAAGCGCACCAGCGTCCCTCCCGTTTCCAACGGAATCAGCTCCAACACGCCTCCGATCAATTCCGCTCTCTCACGCATTCCCATTAAACCGATCCCTTGGTGAGCGGCCTGCGGCGCGAACCCTTTGCCATGATCTTCCACGTCCATCTCCAGCCCGCTGCGCAAAAATCGCAGACGCACCCAAGCCTCTCGCTCTCCCGAATGGCGGCTCACGTTGTTCAAAGCTTCCTGCAAAACGCGATAGATGTGTACGCCCGCCGCCGTCTCCACGGGAAACGTGGTACCAGCCTTTTCATAGTGCAACACGAGGCCCATCTGGTGCGACACCGTCGGAATGTACCAATCCAGTGTGCTCTCCAGACCCTGTTCTTCCAGCAGCACCGGATGCAATGCCTGCGACAACGTGCGGATGTTGTTCAGCGTCGATTGCGCGATTTCCCGTACTTCCTGCAAATCTTCCCGCAGCGGCGAGCCTTCCGGCGCCTGATTTCCCAGACGCCCCAGCAACGAGCCGATCGCGGTCAACACTTGCCCGAACTCGTCGTGCAATTCCCGCGAAATATGCCGTAGCGTGGACTCTTGTGTAGAGATTAATTTCTGAGCCAACTCGCTGCGCTGCTCGGAAAGTGTCGCCAGCCGCGCGAAGATTTCCCTGTTGGTTTGAATCAAATACAAGCCGGTAAAAACAATGGCCAATAGCGTGGCTGCCAAAAACAAAAACACTTGCCGCTGCACCCGGTTGTAGATGGCCTCAATTTGTGCTGCGGCTAGTTGCTCACCCTCGTTATTCTCCACTAGCAAGCGTGACACCGCCGTGCTCAGTGCCGCTTCCCGCGCTTGCAGCGACAATCGGATCTGCTCGCGTGCTTCGCTCTCTTTGCCGTTGCGCGCCAACACAAACATTCGGTCCATCGCATCCCAGAATTGCGTCAGCTGCTGCCGCAGATAATTCCGTTGCTCCGGAGTGCGTCGCGCTTCCGCGTTTTCCTCCTCCAGGCGTAGCGCCGCGTCCAGGTCTCCTTTGAGACGGTCGAATTGCGCCTCCCACGCGCTCAACGGATATGGCTCGCCGGTGTCCAGCATGTCCCGCATCGCCAGCGCCACCGAATTCAAGTCGTTCTGCAGCCGCAAGAGCTGCAAGGAATCCTTCCGGTTGCGGTCAACCATGTCGCTCTGCAATTTCCGCAACCCCGAGATTTGCACCGTAATGTAAGCCGAATACGCAACAATCGCCGCTAAAGTGATAATCAACCCCAGCAGCAGCGCCCGAGTAGGCGATCGTTGCCCAGAAGAAGTCCGTTGCACGCGCAAAGAATACCTCAGCAGGGCGACGTAGTGGCCGGTCTTTAGACCGGCCACCGGTTATCAGCGCACAAAGAACCCGGATCGCCACCGATCACCGAAACTCCAACCCCCGCCGCCGCAAGAACGCCAGCAGACCCAGCATCACAAAACACCCAGCCAACGGCACCAACAAACCCACTCGCAAACTCCCGATCCGCGTCGAAATAAATCCCACCAGCCAAGGCAACGCCGAAGCCCCCAGCGACGCCGTCGAAAACACAACCCCTCCCAATCTTCGAGCTGCAGCTCCATACCACATCGAAAACCACGAAATATAGATCGGATAAATACTGGCGCAACCCAAACCCGCGATCGCCAAACCAACAATAGCGACCTGGGGCGAATTGGCCCCGATGATCACCACGACTCCGAGCACATCCAGCGCTAGGGCCGACAGTACCAGTCGAATTTCTCCCAACCGTTTCAACGCCAGTGGCGCAGCCCCGCGCCCCAGCATTAATCCCGCATAGAAAAACAAAGGCGCCATGGTGGTCAGATTGGTGGCGTGTCCTGCAAGACGTTTGGTGTTTTCCGCGGCCCAACCGCCAATGCTCGTCTCGGTGCCAACGTAAGTGAAAAAAAGCGTGGACACCGCGACGGTTATCGCCAGTGCCGGTACCGCTCCTCGTGCGTCGCCGGACTCCGCCGAGCCAGTGTGCGCGTCGACCGGAAACGCAACAAAAAGAAAGCACACCGCCAAAACCAGCGCTCCCGACGCCACCATCCACAGAAAGCTCGTCAAGAAGTGATGCCGCAGCGCGAGCAGAATCAGTGGCGAACACGCAACTGCTCCGATGCCCCACGCAAAATTGAGCAAGCTCACCATGCTCGCGCCACCAGCCTCGGCGGCCGCAAGATTCGTCGGCGGCACCACCATTCCGTAGCCGACCCCAAACGTGGCCGTAGCGACTAAGGCGATAAGGTGCGTTGGCGCATTCAGTGCCGCCAATCCCGCGCCGGTAAGCAGGTATCCGATGACCAGACTCGGCCGGTAGCCGTGCCGGGACGTGAGCGCCGTGGTAATCCACACGCCGCACAGAGCGGCAGTAAACTGCACCGTAAAGAAAAGTCCCGCCTGCGTGTCGCTCAGCGACCAGCGCGAAATGAATACCGGCAAGATCGGTCCGACGATGACCGTAGGAATTCCCGTCAGGATAAAACCCGCCGCCAGCAAAGCGAGCAGGCCCTTGCTATCTTTGGCGCGAGATGGGGCTGGAATGGTGGTAGCCACGGACTGTAGTTATTCTGAAGGAGCCCGCACGCTGCGGCAATGTCCATTCATGAATGGATGGTTAAAGGAGTTACACTCATCGCAAAATTCAGATACGCTTTCATGCGTTCCAGTGAAGCTTTTTGGATGAAAACAACTTCCATTTTCGTGACTGCCAAGACGCTATGACTCCCAATTTTCAAGCCTTTTCCGTCTCATGATTAAAGTCGGACTCATTGGGTTCGGCTTGGCGGGGCGTTCCTTTCACGCCCCTGTGATTAGCGCCGTCCCGGGCCTGCGTCTCGCTGCGATTCTGCAGCGCACTGGCTCGGAAGCGGCAAAGGCCTATCCAGACGCGAAGATCGTGCGAAGCCTCGAAGAACTTCTCGCGATTCCCGATATTCGACTGATCGTCATTGCTTCGCCCAATGAAACGCACGTGCCGTTCGCGCGCCAATGCCTCGCCGCCGGTCGCGATGTCGTCGTCGACAAGCCCTTCGCCACCAGCTACGAAGAAGCGGCCGACGTCGTCCGGTTTGCAGAAAAATCAGGTCGTCTTCTCACGGTGTACCAAAATCGCCGCTATGATGGCGATTTCCAGGCCATCCGCCAGCTTGTCGCCGCCGGCACGCTCGGCCGCATCGTTCGCTTCGAGACCAACTACGATCGCTTTCGTCCGATGCTGAAGCCTAATGCCTGGCGAGAGCAGCGGGTTCCCGGCGCCGGGATTTTGTTCGACATCGGACCGCATCTGATCGATCACGCGATGCAACTCTTCGGCTGTCCCGAAGCCGTCACAGGAGACATTCGCACCGAACGCGAAGGCGGCCTCGCCGACGATGCATTCGATGTCATGTTCCACTATCCGAAGAGCATGCGTGCCGTTCTCAGTTCCAACATCCTTGCCGCAACGCAGCGCCCGCGTTTTCTGCTCTTCGGAACGAAAGGCGCGTTTTTGAAGCAAACCTTCGACCCACAGGAAATGAATTTGCGCGCCGGAAAACTGCTGAAGGATAGTCCCTGGGGCGCGGAGCCCGAGAAAAATTGGGGCATCCTGGCGCTATCGGTTCCCGATGAGTTCACCACCACCCATCGACCGATCCCTTCCGCGCGATGTGATTACCGCGACTACTACGCCAACGTCCGCGACGTCCTGCTCGGCAAAGCGCAGCCGGCAGTGACTCTGCGGCAAGCCCTCGACGTAATGCGCGCGCTCGAACTGGCCCGCGAAAGCAGCGCCAAACACTGCACCGTCCTTTGGCCCGCCGGTGATTCGTGAAACCAGAAGCGAGCTGCGAGCAGCATTTCTAGGGGCGCAGGACTCCTGCGCCCCAAACGAGGACGGCCTATCGCGCAACCACCTTTGCCTCGCCCAGTTCGCAAATTTGCAGGAGCCGCCGCTGCCTTCCGCGTATAATTAAATAATCGCATCGGAGACGCCGGACTGGTCATTTCTAGCTATCGAACTCGCATTCTGTCGCAAGGAGCGCCGCGTTGATTGAACTCGCACCATCGATTCTGTCCGCCGATTTCGCGCGGCTCGGCGCTCAAGCGCAATCCGCGATCGAAGGCGGCGGCACGGTTCTGCATGTAGACATCATGGACGGGCACTTCGTGCCGAACATCACCATTGGCCCACCGGTGGTGGCGTCGCTGCGCAAAGCGGTTCGCGATGTTCCTTTTGACTGTCACTTGATGATTGAAGATCCGGACGACTTCATTCCCGCCTTCGCTGAAGCCGGCGCGACCTGGATTTCCGTGCACCAGGAAGCTTGCGTGCACCTGGACCGCACGCTACACCTGATCGCCTCGCATGGATGCAAACCTGCCGTGGTCATCAACCCGGCGACGCCAGTTCACATGCTCGACGAAGTGCTGGACATCGTGCATCACGTGCTGGTGATGTCCGTGAATCCGGGATTCGGCGGACAGCACTTCATCGAAAACTCGCTGCGAAAAATCGAAACGTTGACGCGCCTTCGAGAATCGCGCGGCTTGGCTTTCCGCATCGAGGTCGACGGCGGAGTCGACCTCAAAACGGTTGGCGATGTGGTTCGCGCCGGCGCCGACCTGCTGGTTGCCGGCAATGCCGTCTTCGGTCACGGCGACCCACGAGAGAATGCCGCCAAGCTCCTGCAGGCTGCCCGGTCTGCCACCATGGCGCGCGCTTGAGCATGACCCCTCGCTTACGTCCGATCTCTGACGTTTGTCGTCGGCTTCGTGTTAGGTCCGGCTCCAAAGCCCTCAGCGGCTAAAGCCTTCTTGATTCGGCTCCAGTTAGGGCACGGCTGAAGCCGTGCCCTGACGAAACCTCGAAAAACCGGATGGTTCACAGACCTGAAGCGCGGCGCGCACATAGTCGCTTCGCGATTACGGCGTTGCAGTGTGGCGTTGGAGGATGAATTTTTCCATGGCGTTGGCGAAGCCTTCGTCTTCGCTGGAAGTGGTCACATAGGTCGCGGATTTCTGGACTTCCGGGCTTGCATTGCCCATGGCTATGCTTACGCCGCTTTTTACGAACATGAGGACGTCGTTGGGCATGTCGCCGATGGTGGCGATTTCCTGCGGAGGAATCTTCAGCAGTTCGGACATGATTTTCACGACTTCGCCTTTGTTGGCATTCGGGTGAGTCACGTCGAGGTAGTAAGGTTGCGAGCGGGCCGCGGAGACACTTGCGCCGCAGGCCTGTTGAACGTCTTTTTCGCAGCGGGCTACGGCTTCGAGATCGTCCCCAACGCCGACCACTTTGGCGACTTTATCCACTAATGTTTCAAGCTTATCCGTAACCACCGGCTCAAACTTCACGGTCCATTGTTCGCGGGCGACGTGCGGGGCGCTGACGTCGCGCACGAACCATGTTAAGTCCGTATAGATCCAGACGTCGAGTTTGTGAGCGAGAATCTGCTGTACCACTTTTTTCACGGCGTCCGGCGGCAAAACGTTCTGCCGCAGCACGGTGGTAAGGTCCGGCTTGGTGACCACGCCACCGTTGAAGCCGGCTATCGGCTCGTCGAGTTTGAGTGGATCGACGAGCATGGCCATGCCCTTTGGCGGGCGGCCGCTGGTGACGGCGAATTGAATGCCGGCTTCGCGCATTTTGAAGACGGCCTGGATGGCGCGCTGGGTGAGAATTTTGTCGTGGGTCACCAGCGTGCCATCAACATCGGCGATCACCAATCGTATCGGCTTGTTCTCGTTTTGCGGCGCAGACGTCATGGATTTCCTTTTTTCGATCGCGATCTCTTACTGTTCCTCGTAATTCCAGGTGAGGCCGCCGTCGATGAAGGTGGTGGTACCGGTCATGTAGTCGGAATCGGAAGAGGCTAGGAATGCGGCTACGCCGGCGACATCTTCGGGTTTGCCCAGGCGATTGAGCGGGATATTTTCAAGCAGCGGCTTGAGTTTGGCTGGATCGTTCAAGAGATTCTTGTTGATGGGCGTTTCGATGGCACCGGGGGCAATGGAATTGATGGTGATGCCCAGCGGGGCGAGCTCGATGGAAAGGTTGCGGGTCATCATCTTTATGCCGCCCTTGCTGGCGCAGTAAGACGTGAAGTGCGGGAAGGGAAGCTCCTCGTGGACCGAGCTGATGTTGATGACCTTGCCGCCGGCTTTAGCGTGCATGCGGTGCTTGACGAAGGCCTGGGTGACGAAAAAAGGACCTTTCAGGTTTACGTCGAGGACCAGGTCGTAGTCCTGCTCGGTGACATCCCAGAAATCGGCGCGGCGTTCGAGACCGGCATTATTGACCAGGATGTCGACGCGACCGAGCTTCGAGACGGCTTCGGTGATGAAGCGCTGGCCGTCGGCGACCTTGCCGATGTCGGCCTGGATCGCCGTGGCCTTGCGTCCCATTTTCTGCACCTCGGCGACGACTTCGTCCGCCCCCTTTTGGTTTGACCGGTAACACAGGGCAACGTCCGCACCTTCCTGCGCGAAGCGCTCGACGATAGCGCGACCGATACCCTGGTCGCCTCCGGTGATCGCCACAACTTTGCCTTCGAGCCGATCGGCCACGGTCATCTCCTTAAGTTTGGTCAGAGATGAGATGCTCGGTGGGGAGATATGTTTCACTGTTTCGTGGGGTTGTTACGGGACTGAAATAAATGGCCGGCAACCGTTGCGCTTTTGACGATGCAGCAGTGGGCGGACTTCGCCATGGATTCACTTTTGGACCCCCACCCCCGGTGTTTTTTGCATGAATGTGAAAGGAAAGGAGTTGCGGGAAAAGCATGTTGGAAGTTATTGAAAACAAAGGATAGGGAAACCGATAGGCAGCGAGGAGCAGGGGACCTTGGCGGGGATATGGGAGCGTGAAGGTCCAGTATCACGACTCATGGTAGCATGGAATGTTAACTACGTCAATATAATTAATTGGATGGTACATTCGAACAGGGAAAAGAGTACAAAAATGGGAATCGAAGTTGAGTGTCTGCGGGAACCGGTCTTAAAGACCGGCCCTTACAGTTGGCGAAATGCGCGGGGACGTTACGTCTGGGCGTTTGGGGCACAGCGGTGCTGCGCCCGTACAATGGACCGATGCGGAGGACGGTACGCTACCGTTACGCTACGCTACTGTTACGTCGGGGCTTAGGTAGACATCTTGGATGGCGGTTAGGAGTTGCACGCCCTCGGACATGGGGCGTTGGAAGGCTTTGCGGCCGGAGATCAGCCCGGTGCCGCCGGCCCGCTTGTTGATTACAGCGGTGGTCACGGCTTCTTCGAAGTCGTTGGCTCCGGAGGCGCCGCCGCTGTTGATCAGACC
>Ga0137403_10006555_pt1 | contig 13296 bp, 10 predicted proteins | sample CZOMad2_1_16fung_FD_122057 | JGI IMG/M metagenome (GOLD analysis project Ga0137403, IMG submission 122057) | Vadose zone soil fungal communities from Angelo Coast Range Reserve, California, USA - CZOMad2_1_16fungal (Hybrid Assembly) | ecosystem: Environmental > Terrestrial > Soil > Vadose zone... | reverse complement strand
GTCGACCGGTTTCAACGAAACTGCGGAAAAAGCGTCGCGCCCCTACGACCGGGATCGCGACGGATTCGTGATGGGGGAGGGCGCAGGCGTCGTGGTGCTTGAGGAATATGAGCACGCGAAAAGCCGCGGCGCGAAAATCTATGCTGAGGTGATCGGTTACGGACTATCCGGCGACGCCTATCATATCACATCTCCGACGCCGGACGGCGACGGCGCGTTCCGCAGCATGAGCGCCGCCATGAAGCGGGCAGCCATCACCGCCTCCGATATCGACTATATCAACGCGCACGGAACCTCGACGCAGGTCGGCGACGAAATCGAGCTCGGAGCGGTGGAGCGGCTGTTGGGCAACGCCGCTTCCAGGGTGTCGATGTCGTCGACCAAATCGTCGACGGGACACCTGCTTGGCGCCGCGGGAGCGGTGGAGGCGATCTTCAGCATCCTGGCGATTCGCGATAACATTGCGCCGCCCACCATCAATCTCGAGAACCCGTCCGTTGAAACGGCGATCGATCTGGTGCCGCAAGCGCCACGCAAACGCGAGATCGACGTCGCGCTATCCAATTCTTTCGGCTTCGGAGGCACCAACGCATCCGTGATCCTGCGGCGCGTGGTTAGTTGACGCGCCCTATCAAGAAGACTCCACCGTTTCGCCGCATTCGGTGATAAATCCTAGATTTGGGCGTAGACTATCGGCCAGCGCGAGAATCGCCGGGCCACGATTAAACCGACAGGATTTCAGGTTGCATCGATGAGTGAGAGGCCGCCCATTTCGCCCCGGAGCCCGCGCGCAGCGCTGGAGCCCGAGCAGGTTCCGCCGCCGCCAAAGCGGTCCGAGCGCGCCCGCAATCCATTCGTCGTGGTCGGCAACGCGATCATCACCGTCGTGCTGGTCTCGATGATCGGCGTGGGCGCCGCATATGTTTACGGCAAACAGAAGATCGAGGCGCCCGGCCCGTTGCAGGAAGACAAGATCGTCAATATTCCGTCGCGCGCCGGAATGACCGACATTGCCGATATCCTGCAGCGTGAAGGCGTGATCGACAACAATCGCTGGGCGTTCATCGGCAGCGTGTTTGCGCTGAAGGCGCGCTCCGAACTCAAGCCCGGCGAATACGCATTTCAGAAGAACGCCAGTCTGCGCGATGTCATCGGCACCATGGTCGAAGGCAAGGTGGTCCAGCACGCCGTCACGATTCCCGAAGGCTTGACCTCCGAACAGATCGTGGCCCGGCTTTCGGACAACGATATCTTTGCGGGCGCGGTGAGGGAGATGCCGCGCGAGGGCACGTTGCTGCCGGAAACCTACAAATTTCCGCGCGGCACCACGCGCGACCAGGTAATCCAGCGCATGCAACAGGCGCAGAAACGCGTGCTTGCGGAAATCTGGGAGCGGCGCAATCCAGACATTCCGATCAAGACGCCGGACCAGCTGGTTACCCTGGCCTCAATCGTCGAGAAGGAAACCGGCAAGGCTGACGAGCGCAGTCGCGTCGCCGCGGTGTTCGTCAACCGCTTGCGGCAAAGAATAAAGCTGCAATCCGATCCGACCATCATCTATGGGCTGGTCGGCGGCAAGGGAACGCTGGGCCGGCCCATCAAGCGCTCGGAAATCCAGCAGCCGTCGCCTTACAACACCTATGTGGTTGACGGCCTTCCGCCGGGGCCGATCGCCAATCCCGGCCGCGCCTCGCTGGAAGCCGCCGCCAATCCGGCGCGCACGCGCGATCTGTTCTTCGTCGCTGACGGCACCGGCGGCCACGCCTTTACCGAGACCTACGACCAGCACCAGAAGAACGTCGCCAAACTGCGGACCATGGAAAAGCAGCTTCAGATCGATGCCGTCGAACCGGCGGACGACGCCCTGCCGCCGGCCGCGGCGGGTGCACCAGCCGATACGAACCCGACAGCGACCACGGTGAAGCCGGCCCCCGCGAAGAAGCCAGCTCGCGGCTCCGCCCCTCCTGCTGCCCGCCAGGGCGCGGCGCAATCGACGGCGTCGCCTCCGGTGCTTCCGCAATAGCGCGCATGCGGCAGCTTGCGGGAGCGAATTCCAGTTTGGCCGAAAATGCCGCTAACTTGTGACTTGCGTTTCCATTTGCAAAACCGGTATCCAGACTCGCGGAATACGCGCTAAGGTCGCGCAGTTTCCTTGCGAACTCACACCCGTAACTGGCGGAGAGTCTTAAGCGATGGCGCTGTCGAGCATGACCGGTTTTGCCCGAAGCCACGGCGTCAGCGGACCATATGCGTTCGAATGGGAATTGAAATCGGTCAACGCCAAGGGTTTTGATCTGCGCATGCGGCTGCCGCCCGGATGGGACGAGCTCGAAGCGTTCGCCAAGAAACGCGCCGGCGAAGTGCTGTCGCGGGGTACGGTGTACGCCAATCTGAACGTCAAGCGCGCCAACGCGCTCTCTACCGTCCGTGTCAATGAAGAGGTACTGACGTCGATCTTGAAAGTTGCCGGCGTGCTGGCCGGCAAGATCGATGCGGTAGCGCCGAGCATCGATGGGCTGTTGGCGATCAAGGGTGTGATCGAGGTTGTCGAGCCGGAGGGCAACGAGGCTGAGGATCAGGCCGCCAAGGCCACCGCCGCGGCGGCGTTCGACCAGGCCCTGCTGGACCTCGTTGCGATGCGCCAGCGCGAGGGCATGGCGCTTGGACAGATCCTGTCGCAGCGAATGGATGAGATCGAGCGCCTGGCGAAGAAGGCAGAGGCCGCCCCAGGGCGCAAGCCCGACGCGATCAGGGCGCGGCTCGCCGAACAGGTCGCGGCGTTGATGGAGTCCTCCGATCGCTTTGATCCGGATCGGCTCAATCAGGAAGCGCTTCTGATCGCGGCCAAGGCCGACATTCGCGAGGAACTCGATCGCATCGCCTCGCACATCGCGCAGGCCCGCGAGATGATCGGCAGGGGCGGACCGATCGGACGGCGGCTCGATTTCCTCGCGCAGGAATTCAACCGCGAGGTCAATACCTGCTGCTCCAAGTCGAACGACCTCGAATTGACCAACACCGGCCTCGAGATGAAGAACGTGGTCGAGCAATTCCGCGAGCAGGTTCAGAATTTGGAGTGAAACATGACAGCTGGCGGCCACGGCTTCGATGGGGTTGAGCGGCGCGGCCTGATGTTCGTGCTGTCATCGCCCTCGGGCGCGGGAAAGACCACGCTGTCGCGCCTCCTGATGGAGCGGACGCCAGGCTTGACGATGTCGGTGTCCGTGACCACGCGGCCGATGCGTCCCGGCGAAGTCGAAGGCCGCGATTATTTGTTTGTCGACAAATCCAAATTCGAACAGATGGCCAAGCGGAACGAATTGCTCGAATGGGCCACCGTATTCGACCATCGCTACGGCACCCCGCGCCCACCGGTTGAAGCCGCCTTGTCGGCGGGGCAGGACGTGTTGTTCGACATCGATTGGCAGGGCACACAGCAATTGCGGGAGAAGGCGCGGGCCGATGTCGTCAGTGTGTTCATCCTGCCGCCGTCCGCCGCGGACCTGGAAAAACGGCTCCATACCCGCGCACAAGATTCAGATGCGGTCATACGCGGCCGCATGAACCGCGCTACCCATGAACTGAGCCATTGGGCGGAGTACGACTACATCGTGATCAACCACGATATCGACGAAGCGTTTGCCGAGGTGCAATCGATCCTGAAGGCCGAACGGCTGAAGCGCGAACGTCGCACAGGTTTGACGACCTTCGTGCGCGAGTTGCAACGGCAATTGCAGAAATAGCGGGACGTCAGGCCGCCTCGCCCCTGGATAGTCGTGTGAGCATTTCCGCGATCCTGTCGTCCGGATCATTCGCATGACGCAGCTCGCGCGGGATATCAACTTTCCGCATTGACGCCTCTGCTCTCGGGTGAGCCGGAGGCGATGGACGATCGATATCCACCGAATCCCAGATCGCGCGCCGATCGCTGCGGGTTTGCCGCCGGCCAGCCTGCCGTATTTTGCCGAACCTGAAGATCGCGCTTCCCATCACCCCGGCAAGCACCAATGCGCAGATCATGACGAGCAACAGCATCTGGACCGAGCCGGACTGCCTCTCGGATGAAAGGCCCGCTGTGGCCGAAGTTGCGACGGCCGGCAGCGGCGCTTGTTCTGTATTTAGTTGCGCAGCCTCAGCCGAATTGTCTGTCCTCGGTGCGGGACTGGCTGGCGAACTCACCCCTGACGGGTCGGGCCAGCGCGACGCGATAACCGACACTTGCGTTTTTGCGTCCGGTGCATTGGCGGCTTGGCCATTCTCAGCGCTCGCTGCATTCGCGGCTGTCGCTGGAGTCCGTTGCCAAGCGGAGGCGGTCGGCTGCTGCTCGGCCCGCGTCTGTGGCAAGGGCAGTTCGGCATATGCATCTGTGACCGGCCGCTGCGTGGCGGTCTCGTTCTGTGGCGAAGCAGGGGCTGCGGTTGGAGCCGAATTTTGCGGCTTGGCGCGGGAAAGCCTTTCGTGCTGGTCTCGGAGGTACCAGCATTGGCGTTTGCTGGCACGATCAATGCGGTAGTACCAATGGCTGCCTTCAGGGGCCAAACCCTTTGGTTTGGACAGGCAATCGTCGGCGGCAGGTGCCGCGCCGTGCGATACGGTTGTGAGAGGCATGCCCGCGAGGAGGCTTGCGAAGATTGCCGACACGAATTTCGCGGTTCGGTTTTGCATGTTTGCATCTCCGTGACTTGATCGCTACGCGATCCTTTCCGTCCCACGTTCTCCGCAAGAACTTGGGTCGCAATGAGCCGCAATTTCGGACAGCATGAGGCTTAATTTGGGCTCGCCATGCGGATTGCAGAGGCCGATCCGCAGATGGATGCTGGGGCTGCGAAGCGCCTCCGCGCTCTTTTCCAAAAAATGCCGTCATTCGCCGTAAGCACGGCGCGGAACAGGGCGAAACGGTTCGGATCAGTTTTTCAGCACGATGCGGCCGACCACTTTTCCAGCCCGCAGTTCGTCGATCCATTTCTGGGCGTCGCTCATCGGCTCTTCTCTCATCGGCGTCGGCCTGATCTTTCCGCCGCGCGCCAGCGCCATCAACTCATGCGCCTCCGCCAATGTTCCGACCATGAATCCCTCGATGGTCATGCGCTTGTAGATCCACTGCACCATCGGCAGACTGAAATTGCCGCCCATCAATCCGGAGACCACGATCTTGCCGCCGCGTGCAAGTGCGGAGACCGCAAACGCCATTGATTTTTCGTTGCCGGCAAAATCGACGATCTCGTCGAAACCGCCCTCGGTTTCTCTGATCATGCGTTTGACCACGTCGGGCTCGGAAGGATCGTAGGCGACATCGGCACCATTTTTCAACGCCGTCTCGCGCGCGGCGGGATTCAGATCCGCCACCGAAATCTTCTGCTTGAACATGGCTTGTGCGAAAGCCAGCCCCATCATGCCGACGCCGCCGAGGCCGATCAGCAAGAGATTGCGTTGCCGCGGCCGGTCGACCAGGCGCTTCAGCGCGCCATAGGCGGTCACGCCGGAACACATCAAGGTGGCTGCCTGATTGACCGGCAACGGGTCGTAATCCAGCAGATATCTTGCGTCTGGCACCAGCACGTGACTGGCAAAACCGCCATCGATGGCAACGCCGAGAAAACGCTGCTTGACGCAGAGATTCTCGTCGCCATTCAGGCAGTCGCGGCATTGGCCGCAGCCGATCCATGGGAATACCGCTTTCTTGGCGTCGATCAGATCGTTCGAAACTTCGGAGCCGACTTCCTCAACGACGCCTGCGATCTCGTGTCCCAGCGTGAACGGCAGCGTCATGCCGCGCGTGGTATCAAGCTTCTTGCCGCCGCCGAGGTCGGCGTAACCGTCCTGAATATGCAGATCGGAGTGGCACAGCCCGCAGCGCTCGATGCGGACCAGCACTTCCCTGCCTTGCGGCTTCGGCGTCTCGACGATGGTTTCACACAAAGGCGCATCGAATTTGACCAATGATTGGCGTCGCATCAGCGCCATGCTGTCTTCTCCCTAGGGAATATTCAATTTTGCTTTTCGTATATCGGACAATTCACGGGCCATGGCAACAAAGCCACTGACCGGAATAGTTTCGGCACGCCGCGTCGGATCGACATGCGCGGCAGCGGCCAGCCGCGCCGGATCGACAGCCAGTGATTTGAGGCTCTGCCGCAGCATTTTCCGCCGCTGCCCGAACGCCGCCGCAGCGACCTGCTCGAGCGCGCGGCGATCACAGGCTTCCGGCGTGCTGCGAGGCACCAGGCGTACCAGCGACGAGGTGACTTTTGGTTGCGGCACGAAGGCGGCCGGAGAAATGTCGAACAGGATTTTTGTTTCAGTATGCCAGTTCGCGAGCACGCCCAGCCGCCCATAGGCCTCGTCGTTCTCTCGCGCGACGATCCGTTCGGCCACCTCGCGCTGAAACATCAGCACCATCATGTCGTACCAGGGCGGCCATGGTTCGATCGACAGCCAGTCGATCAGAAGTGCGGTTGCGATGTTGTAGGGGAGGTTGGCGACGATTTTCGCAATCCCGCCGCCGAGCATCGGCCGTGGATCGAAATGCCGCGCGTCGGCGCAGACGATTTCCAGCCGTCCCGGATATCGCCGTGAGATCTCCTGAAGTGCCGGCAGCGCGCGCTGGTCGCGTTCGACGGCGATGACGCGCCGCGCGCCCAGCGCTAGCAGCGCACGCGTCAGCCCGCCGGGTCCGGGGCCGATCTCGATGATGGTCGCATCTTCGAGTGGACCCGCGGCGCGCGCGATCCGCGCGGTGAGGTTGAGGTCCAGCAGGAAATTCTGGCCGAGCGATTTGCGAGCCGACAGGGCATGTTGGCGAATCACGTCGCGAAGCGGCGGAAGGTCATCGATCGCGCTCATGAGCCCTGCGTCGCCGCCATGCGGGCGGCCAGCCGCAATGCCGCAATCAGGCTGGACGGATTGGCCTTACCGGTGCCGGCAATGTCAAACGCCGTGCCATGGTCGGGCGAGGTTCGAATGAACGGCAGTCCCAGCGTGACGTTGACGGCGTCCTCGAACGCCAGCGTCTTGACCGGGATCAGCGCCTGGTCGTGATACATGCAGATCGCGCAGTCATAGGTTTTGCGCGCGGCATCGTGGAACATGGTGTCCGCGGGCAGTGGCCCCCTGATCTGGATGCCCTCGCCGCGCAGGATTTCGATCGCCGGTGCAACGATGGTTTGATCCTCACTGCCGAGCGAGCCGTCTTCGCCAGCATGCGGATTGAGGCCGGATACCGCAAGGCGCGGATTGGCAAGGCGGAAGCGGCTTTTCAGATCCGCGACCACAATGCGGACGGCGCTGACGATCAGCTCACTCGACAGCTGCGCGATGGCGTCACGCAGCGCAAGATGGATGGTCACGGGCACGACGACGAGGGCAGGGGACCACAGCATCATCACTGCCTGCGGCGCATGGCCCCCGGTCGCCGCGAGCTCCGAAAGAAACTCGGTATGGCCGGGATGGGTGAAGCCGGCGCGGTAGAGGACGCTCTTGGCGATCGGATTGGTGACGACCGCGCCGGCCCGTCCGGCAATGACATCGGCGACGGCTTGCCTGATCGAGCCAAGGGCTGCGTTCGCACTGGTATCGTCCGGCTGGCCCGGCCGCGCGGTTGCCGCATGGCCGGTTGCCACGACCGGTAGTGCGTCCGCAAAGGTTTTGAGTGCCTGTTCGGCGCGAACGTCGGCGAACTTGACCTTAAGTCCGAGAGCCTTGGCTCGGTCACTGATGAGTTCGCGGTCGCCGAGCAGGTAGAATGGGGGCAGCTTCAGCTCATCGCGGCGCAGCCACGCCTTGATGGTGATATCGGGCCCGATACCCGCGGGCTCGCCGGACGTCAGCGCGAGGGGTCTGGCCATGTGTCAACGATATTCGACCATCGCGGCTTTGCGCACTTCCTGCAGATACGATTTCGACTTCGCCTGGAATTTTTCGGCATACATCTTTTCCCGGATCTCCCGCTTCTTCGGCGTGTCGACGGTGGTCGGCTTCCTTGCGCACAGTGCAACCATTTCCACGCCCTGTTTCGTCACCTCGGGCGGAGTCAGATGGCCGATCGGTGTCTTGTCCAGGACTTCGCGAAGAACGGCCGGTATGTCAGCCGAGGTCTTGGTTACGGTCTCGCGTATCGCGGCATTTTGCATCGACTTGAAAAAGGCGTTGGCGTCCGCGCAGGTCTGCACGCGGTTGCGCAGGGCTTCCGCCTCCTTCTGTCTTGCCTCGATGGCGGCGGGTGCCGATCCTCGCGGGACGATCAAAACAACGGGTTGCATCTTGTATTCGAAGGCGTCGGTCGGCTGCTTTTCGTCGCCATTGACCTGGACGGCGGCGGCGACGTCCTTTTCGCCGACCTGCAGGCTCTCCTTGTATCGGCCGCGGATCAGGCTGGTCCACACCATCTCGGCCTTGATGCGGGCCTTCAGGGTGTCGGGCCGAATGCCCTGACTTTCCAGGGATTTCGTCAGTTGCTCCGGCGTGATTCGCATCCGCCCACTCATTGCCGCGTACGACTGATCGATATCGGAAGCGGTAGGATCGACGCCGAACTTCTTGCCTTCCTTGATCTTTACCTTTTCGTCGATGAGCTCGTCGATCACTTCCTGCCGGCTGGCAGGCTTGTGAGTCGTCAGGAAGTTAAGCTTGCTGCGCTGTTCGATATCGTAGTTGGTGATAGGCTCACCGTTGACCATGACGGCAACGGTTTGCGCATGCGACGGCAAGGCCCAGCTCGTCAGGGCAAGTGCCGCGGCACAGGTCAGGACCAGGACCGAAAGCCGATGAGGGAGTGTAGTCGTCGTGATCATGTTCGCTCTATCAACTGATTCGAATTGGACCAGTGACGCGCCGGAAATTCATCCTCCGGCAGCGTGCCGGCGCGGTTCTACTGGATGCCTGAGGCCCCGCTGCCGGACGTGGCCGTATTGGCGATGGTCCGCAAGCCGATCTGCAGCATAAAGGCGTGACTGAGCACAGGTGGGGTGGTGCCGGCGGCGTAGGTGTAGGAAGTCACATAGTTGGCCGCGAGCACAAAGCAATCGTCCACATATCCGGCACCGACCACGTATTGATTGAGCTTATTCGCTTCGAGATCCCAGCGGGCGGCTCCCGACACCACCCAGTTTGCCGCCACCTTGACGGACGCGCTGCCCAACAGTCCTTCGCGACGCGTCAGGTATCCCAGTTCCGGCTGCTGGGCATAGTTGCCGTACATCATGCTGACCGACCAGCGGTCGAAGCTGGCGCGGCCTTCGGCCTCGAAACGCTGAACGTTAAGAGTTTGCTGGTCCAGGCGAGTGCGCACGCTGAACGTATAGGTTCGGTTGGGCGAATAGTTGACGCTGCCGACATAGTCCGACTTGGGGGTCGCGAGACCGGAATCGAGGCCGGTATTGGTCATGTCCTGGACGGCGAACGAATTCAGGCCGAACAGTTGATAGGATTGTCCGAATAGTACCTTGACGGCACCTCCGCGGTCGAATTGCGTGGTCGCCTGCACGCCGACATTGGCGCGGCCGCCGCCTTCGACGCGGTCATAGCCCGAGAATTTATCGACGCTGAACAGGTTGCTGGTGTCGTATACCAAGCTCTGTGCGTCTTCGTTGGGAAGCTTGCCCGCATAGGGTTCGTTGGGACGAATGATGACCTGCGCGATCGGCTCGATCGTCGTCGAACCCCAGGGCTGAACGTTGATGAAGGGATAGCGATATTCGAGGCCGACCGTCGGCATCACGCGCAGCGCCTGGGTGTCGCCTACGGGAAGGAAGTTCGAAACGCCGGGCTGGTTCGAGATCGAGGCATCGATCGCATCGGCGCGGATGCTCGCAAACGGCGTCCAGATTTCGCCGGCCGGATCGGTGAACGACCGCCGCCACTGCGCCTCAGCCGTGAGCCGCGTGTAAGTTCCGGGGATGCCGCGAAGCAGGCATTGCGCCGGCAACCGCGCGAGCGGATCGGCGGACGCCGTCATGCAGAGGCTATTGGTATTAGCCAGCGTCGTGATCGGGTCGAAGGCGGCGGTGTTCCGCGTCAGGCTGGTGAGATTGGTCTTGTAGCTGAATTCTCCGCCAATGATCGGATAGTTGAGAACGTTCGAATAATCGACCACCGGGTGGATGACGGGCACCTTCTCCTGGAAACCCGAAAAGCTGAGATAGTAGATCGTGCGCGCATCAAAGTAGCTGCGATTGCCGACGCCGGTCAGATAAAGCTGGGAAATGGCTTCCGTCGGCAGGCTCAGAAACGCGTTCAACTGGTCCTTGTACTGGGACAGCCTGTAATCCGAGAAAAAGTAGTAATCCGAGAGCAGCACACCATCCCAGCCCCACACCCATTTGTCGTTCAGTGCGAACTGGCCCTTGGTGTCGATGCCACCGCGGAAGGTGCGGTCTCCGGGCTGACCGGCGAAGGCTCCCGGGTCCAGTTGGTCGATGCCGTAGGCGCGGATTTGATACGACCCGTTGATCAGGCGCTGACGGAATTCGCCCTGCAACAGCACGCCCTGCCGGGTTGTAAACCGTGGGGTGAAGGTCGCGTCGTAGTCGGGAGCGATCGCCCAGTAGAACGGGGTCTCAACGGCATAGCCGTAGGTCGAAGCCTGCGAGAAGCTCGGCATCAAGAACCCGGTCTTGCGCTTCACGGTCGGATCGGGCGTCGAAAAATACGGCAGATACGCCATTGGAACGCCGAAGAACTCCAACTGCGCGTTCTCGAAATACAGCATCTTGTCGGTCTGGTCGTGAATGATGCGCGCGCCCTTGACCTGCCATAGCGGCGGCTTCTTCGGATCGTCCTTGCAGGGTGCGCAGGCGGTATAGACACCGTTTTCGAAGACGGTGTAGTTGCCGCTGGAGCGGTCCGCGCGCGTCGCTGCCATTCGCGTCGCGTCGGCGGTATCGACGCGCAACGAATCGACGAAGCCGTCGCGGTAGTCATCGCTCAAATCCATGATGTTGGCGTAGGTGATTCTGCCTTCCGCATCGGTCATGCGGATATTGCCTTCGGCATGAAGCCGCTTGGTCTTCTGATCGTAGATGACCTTGTCGGCCTCGACGCTGGTCCCGTTGTAGAACATCTGCACGTTGCCGACCGCCGACACCCGCGAATTGTTGTAGTCGTAATCCACCTCGACCGCCTGGACGAGCATCTGTCCGTCATTGGCGGTTCGGGGTGGCACCACACGAGGCGGCCTTGGGTTGTAGGTAAAGCCCTGCGCTGACGCCGGGGTTGACGTGGCAACACCGAGCGCGCCTGCAACAACGAAACCCAAAACAAGGGCGAGGACCGATCCGCTGGCGGCAGCCAAGCGGACACGACAACGGCGCACGGCGGTGCGCCGCCCGAATGCGGGCGAGCTTCCTCGGCGGGCGGCGACAACGGCCACTACCCGTCCTCCTGGTACAGCAAGGCCAAAAAGCCGGTGAGGCCGCCCACGCACACAGGCAGCCACGCCGAAGCGATGGGATGCATCAACTCAGCCTTGCTCAAATCCTCAGTTACTTTCGACAGAACGTAGAGCAGAAAGCCTGCACCCACGCCACTCAAAACCATCTTTTGCACGCCGCCCATCCGGAAGAAGCGAAGGCTCACGGAAGCCGCCAACATCACCATTGCAGCCAGCAAAAATGGCTGTGCGATGAGCTTATGGTACTGCAGACGGTAGCCTGCGGTCGCGAAGCCCGAGCTTTCGGACGAGCGGATATAGCCGGGCAGTTGCCAAAAAGACACGGTTTCGGGGGTGGAGAAACTGTTGCGAACCTGGGCCGGGGTGAGGGTGGTCGAGAGGTAATAGTTATCCTGATCAACTGGAGGTTTATCAAGGGAGTACCGGCGTACCGATTTGAAGGCCCAGCGGCCTTCCTCAAGGGTGGCTTCGCGCGCTTCGATTCGCTCCTTGAACTGCAGATCTGTATCGAACCGGAACACGGTAAGTCCGGTCAGCCGGACACCCTGCTGCTCGCTGCGCGCCGCATTGATGATCGACTGGCCGTCGCTGTTGATCTGGTTGAGCCAGAAGCCGGAGGCGTCCTGGATGCCGCCGCCGGGCGCCGAACCGAACAACTCGGCCTCCATTCGCTTGGAAAGTTCGCGCAGGTTCGCCGACATCGGATTGTAGGCGATCGTCGCCAGGATACCGAGCAGGATCGAGCTTGCCAGCGCCGGAGAGATGAACTGCCAGGCGGAAACGCCGGCGGCGCGCGCGACCACCAGTTCGAGCCGCCGCGACAGCGCGAGATAGCAGGTCATCGCGCCGATCAGGACGCAGAACGGCATCAGCTTTTCGAGCAGTTGCGGCACGCGATAGAGCGACGTCTGTGCGACCGTGATCGCGGAGGCCGATGCGAGGCCCGAGGTCTTGCGGACCATCTCGATGTAGTCGACCAGCACGAGCAGCACGAAGATGCTCGCGAACACGCCCACCGCCGAGATCAGGAAGCGGCCTGCAAAATATCGCCCGAGTGTGTTGGTCATCATGCTCATGCTGTGGCGGGCCGCCCAAACAGCCGCGCAAGGCGCGCATTCGACCTGTCGATGGCCTCCATCAGCGCGGCCGGCGGCTCCACTACGACGCCGCCGAGAATCATCCACAGCCCGATGCCGATCGCGCCAAACAGCATCACATACTGGACGAGAGCCATTTCCGGCGTCTTCACCGTCATCACGGAGCAGGCGAATCCGGCCATACGCAGGCCGAACACCGCCAGGATCGATCCGCCGATCGAAAAGTTGCGGCTTTGGCGCGTGGTGCGCGGCGTACCGAGAAACGCGAACGTCAGGACCGCGAATGCAAAGGGATAGACCGGCGACAGGAACCGGTCATGCAGTTCGGCGAGGAACTGCCCGGACAGTTGCCTGAATACCGGATCGTCCTCCGGGGGCGAAACCAGCTCCCAGAGGTAGCGTTCGCGAATTCCAAGTGAGACGTCGCGGCCGCGGTTGGAGAATTTCGACATGTCGAAGGCGTAGCGGCCGAATGCGACCATTGCCGGATCGCGCTTTCCGGCCTCGAATTTCTGCAGATTGCCGTCTTCGAGCACGAGAAACGAATTGGCGCCGCTCTTCACCACGGTGCCGTGGTCGGCGACGATCGAGACGCGCTCCTTGGGATCGCGGCGGTCGTCGATGAAGATGCCCATCAGGAGGCCGCCGGGCTGGCGCTCGCGGATGCGGATGGTGAGATTGGCGTCGAGCTGGGCGAAGCGGCCGGGCTGCAGCACGTTGGTGAGCACGTCGGCGGTGATCTCGGCGTCCCATTGCTTGATTCGCCGCATGCCGTCGGGCGCGAGATAGGCGCCGATGAAGGCGACCATCGCG
>Ga0137403_10006554_pt1 | contig 13301 bp, 7 predicted proteins | sample CZOMad2_1_16fung_FD_122057 | JGI IMG/M metagenome (GOLD analysis project Ga0137403, IMG submission 122057) | Vadose zone soil fungal communities from Angelo Coast Range Reserve, California, USA - CZOMad2_1_16fungal (Hybrid Assembly) | ecosystem: Environmental > Terrestrial > Soil > Vadose zone... | reverse complement strand
GGAAGGCCGCAGGATCGTGTGCGAAAGATCGCCCGCCGCCTTCGCGAGTTCTACGATTCCGGTAAACGGTGGTGCCTGCTCGACACGCTAACGCTCGCCGACAGCCCTTCGACGCTCGCCCATGCACGCCGCTCCATGGAGTTTTGGATTGACGTCTTCGCCCGATTAGGCCGCGATGCAGGCCTCAGCCCAGCCATCGCCCGCAAACGTGCCCAGGAAGCGGTTGCCGCCATCGAAGGGGGCCTGGTCGCCTCACGCGTTCTTGGCAATCCACGTCCGTTTCTTCGATCCCTTGGCAATCTTGCGAAGCAGCTCACTGTTTCCCGCCCGTAGGTCTCGTAGCCGTTGAGGGCATCAACGCCGGCGCGCCTCGATTCTACGGTCTTGACCGCTGCCCTGCGTGGTCGGGGGTCATTCTTTGCCCGAAAGCGCGGACAGTCCCACTTTGACCTTCAATTGCTTCGTTCCAACCGGTTCGGTGTCGGCATGAGAAACCTCCTCCTAATGCTCTATGCCCGACCGTGGCCATTCGAAGAGTGCCATTCTATCGGTTGAGGTGGCCCGGGAGAGGCCGGAGTAGCGAGTCGCGCTGATAACTCTTATTCTCCCCGGAGTTCAAGGATTCGCTGTATGGTCTCCTCTCGCTTCTGGGTGGACGCTTTCTTCGTCAGGAAGTAAATGAGCGTCTGTTTTGCTCGCCTCTTGACAAGGAGAGATTCCGATGACGACAAAGTTGACTTTCAGTCTGCTTGCGGTTTCCTTCCTGGCGATTGCTCCGGCATTCGCCCGAAGCGGTAACGCGCAAGAAGAAGACAAGAGCGCGAAGACTCGTTCGGTGACGGGATGTCTTTCGGCAGGAGACAGCGCGAACGAGTTTAAGCTCACACAAGATGACGGAAGTACCTGGGAGATTCAGAGCAAAGGCGTAAAACTATCGCCTCATGTGGGCCATACGGTTACCGTCACTGGCAAGGTATGGCATCCCGACATGCACGGCGCCAAGGAGAAAGCCAAGGAAACTGTTGATTCCAGTGCCAAGGAACACGGTCACCTGAATGCGACCAATGTGACCATGGTCAGCGAATCCTGCAAAAAGTAGTTCCTCTGGAGCATTCCGAACTGGGGAGGGCCGCCTGAAGCGGCCCTTTTTCCGTCTCTCTCTTGCCAGAACACTAAACGTTATATGGCCTTGGCTCAGAAAAAAGACATCATCCCGTTTCGTGTTTCGCCGATGTTGGCGACTCTCCTAGATCGACCTTTCCACAAACCGAATTGGATATACGAGGAGAAGTACGACGGCATACGCATTCTGGCTTACAAAGAAGGCAACCGTGTGTCGCTCCTTTCACGAAACGACAAGAACCGGACAAAAGACTTTCCAGACATCGTAAGCGCAATTGCGAATCTAAGCCCCGGCACATTGTTGCTGGACGGCGAGATTGTTGTTTTTGACTCCAGACGAATCTCGCGTTTTCAACTTCTGCAGCAGGGAAAAGGCCCAACGCAGTATGCGGTGTTCGACTGCCTTTATGCCGATGGCGAGGATCTTCGACGGGAAAAACTTTCCGTCCGGCGAAACATCCTCGAGCGCCTTGTAAAACCCTCAGACCGCTTGATGGTTTCGTCGAAATTGGCGGAAGACGGAATGAAGGCGTTTCAAGTGGCGAAACGCAAGGGATTCGAGGGGGTCGTCGCCAAGAACCTGTCCTCGGTCTATGTGGAGAGACGTTCTAAGGAATGGCTCAAAGTAAAGGTGAACAAGGAACAAGAATTTGTAATCGGAGGCTTCACGGCGCCGGCTGGTTCGCGGCAGCATTTCGGAGCGTTGCTTCTCGGTGTCTACGACGGGAATAAACTCCGTTATGTTGGAAAAGTCGGGACGGGGTTTGACGAAAGCACGCTCTCGTCCCTTCGCCGGAAATTCCAACGGCTGATTCGGAAGGATTCTCCGTTTGCGTCGGACATCGGCGAAAAGAATGCGACATTCTTGTCGCCACAGTTCGTTGCCCAAGTGTCGTTTACAGAATGGACCAACGATGGAAAGCTGCGCCATCCCGTCTATGTCGGGCTACGGGACGACAAAGAGGCGAAAGAGGTGGTCCGACAGGGGGCTTAGGTGACGAGAACAGCAAAAACAGCGACGGTCGAAATCTCGCATCCTGAAAAGGTATTCTGGCCAGACGAGGGCTATACCAAGCAAGACCTCGCTGACTTCTATCAAGAAGTATTTCCACTGCTTCGCACTTACGTCGCAGACCGAATTCTTACGCTTGAGCGATGCCCCAATGGCCTCCGTGGGCAATGCTTCTATCAGAAGGAAAAGCCTGCAAGCATGCCGCCCGACACCCCTACAAAACGAATCCGGAATACAAGCGGACCACGCAAATCGACCAACTATGTAGTCGGAGGATCGCTAAAGACTCAGATTGCGCTGGTTAACCTCGGATGTATTCCGGTCCATGTGACTGGGAGTCGCGCGAAGACGTTTCCAAGACCTGATTGGGTATGCTTTGACCTGGATCCAAGCTCGGGACAGTTCGCGGATGCGGCGCGCGCAGGCCGGTATCTGAAAGAAGCGCTCGACGCCTTGAAACTACTTTCGTTTCCGAAGACCTCAGGGAGCCGCGGACTGCATGTTTTCGTGCCCGTTCGTGTGGGACCCACGGCAGATGAAGTGCTGAAGTTTTCCCAGGAAGTAGTCGCCCGCGTCGCAGCGTCGCATTCGAACGAGTTGACGGTGGAACATTCGATTGCCGCTCGGGGCCGCCGCGTCTACCTCGACGTTTTCCGAAATGGCTCCGTGCAGACTGTCGTCGCTCCCTACTCGGTACGCCGCAAGCTGCATGCTCCGGTTTCGACTCCGCTCGATTGGTCCGACGTTAAGCCCTCGCTCGACCCGTCCACGTTCAATCTAGGGAATTTCCGACGGCGTCTCAGGACCAGGGATCCGTGGGCGGAATTCTTCAACAGTCGCCAGACCTTGCAAAACGCCATGGCTCGCATGAGGAACTTATGATCACAAACTCGCGCATGCTCGGTTTCTGCCGAGCGACGGAAGGAAACACATGTCGCTTATAAAGTACCGAAAGAAGCGAAATTTCAAAACTTCACCCGAACCTCCGGGCGACGCGAAAAAACGGACTCTCAAGTCGCTTCGGTATGTCGTGCAAAAACATCGCGCATCCCAATTGCATTACGACTTTCGTCTCGAGTTCAATGGCGTCCTGCTGTCCTGGGCAGTTCCCAAAGGCCCTTCGCTCGATCCGTCTGTAAAGAGGCTTGCGATGCAGGTAGAAGATCATCCCGTTGAATATGCGAATTTCGAAGGCGTCATTCCTGAAGGTGAATATGGCGGCGGAACCGTGATGGTTTGGGACACGGGTAGCTGGCTTCCCGAACAAGAAGAGGTAGCCGCCGCGCTCACAAAAGGCGATTTGAAATTTACTCTGCGCGGAAAAAAACTCCGAGGTTCCTGGGTGTTGGTGCGCACCCGCGGGTTTGGACGGAGTTCCGGAAAATCATGGTTGCTCATAAAACATCGCGACCGTCATGCCTCGAAAATCGATATCACTCGGGAGCAACCGAAATCGGTTTTGACGCAACGCTTGCTGGCTGATATTGCGCGTGCAGAAGGCGGTGACGTCTCGAAAGCGGCTACTGGCGATCCTGTGCCATCGAAGGACTCACTCCGAGCGACCGAATTAGGTTCACGCGCGAGCCGAAAAAAAGTAGCGTCTGGCTTTGCGCCAAGTTAGGGCACGGCGGTTCACCGAGCCGCGCTCGGGATCTAGCTTCGCCACACTAAGGGTTTATTGAATTTGGATTTGGGAGTAGGGTGCGAAGCGTCGCTGGCAGTCGATACCGGCTTGGCGGGCCGCTCTAAATTCCGGGGACTGTCGGATTTTGTCGAACATTGGGTCGTGATCCACGGCCGGATAAACACAAAAATTGAGCTTCGAGTCGGCGGCCAGAAGCCGAATTGCGGCATCCTTTTTGTCCAAGGAAGCGAATAGCGCGGCGCCGAAATACCAGGCGTCGGGGTCGGGAAGATGGAGGAACTCGGATTCGGATTGCGAGACCAAAGCAAGACATTTCGGGGTAGATGAGTCTGGCCAACACTCGCGCACCACATCGTAATTGCTACCGGCAGGCAGGATTTTCAGCTTGGGTAAAGCATCCTGCACTTTTCCTTCGCGCAGAAGAATATGTCCCAACATGAAAGAGGCGAACTCTCCCGGAGAGCGATCGTTTTCCTGGCGAGCTTTGGGCAAGTCCGCTTGATAAATGTAGGACACAACGCAGTCGGTCGGCAGATCGGGGTCCAGACGATGGGTTACTTCGCACTCCCTGGCGGCCTGCTCCAGCGCCCCCGTCGTGCGCAGCAGTTGGGCGAACATCAGGTGAACCTCAGCGCTACGCGGGCGTCTGCTGGCAAGCTCCTGAACTCGAGTGTAGCTGGTGGCCACGTCTCCATCGATACGCCGACCTAGTCCGATGAGCCCGGTCGAAGCGCCCAACAGGTTCGGGTCGAGCTGTCGGGCGCGCTCGAGCGAGGCAATGCATTTCTTCAGCATAACGTCGCCGCCAGCGACCATGTCGGCTTCGATGTAGTAATGAGACCCGAGCTCCAACCATGCGGGCGCGTAACCTGGATCGAGAGCTACGGACTTCTCCAGAAGAGCGATAGCGTTCTTGTTGTGCTCAATGTCGTAAACGCTGTCCTGACTGCGAAGGTAAAGGTCGTAAGCTTCCTGGCTCCTGGGCTTTGTGGAGGAAAGCTCGCTGGCGGACACCCCGAGAGCGGGTAGTAACCCTTTTTGCAAAGTGCGGGTGACGTCTTCGCGGAGTTTGAGAAAGTCGCTGGCCGCGACATCCAGCGAGGCGCGCCAGACCACTTCTTGTTTGGCCACGTCCATCGCTTCAAGGGTCACGGCCAGCCGCTCTGCGTGGCTTAGAAAATGTCCGGTTACGACATTCGTCACACGGAGTTGCCGACCGGCCTCGTGCGGATCGGAATCCTGTCCGCTGAATCGCTGAGACATGCCGAAGGGGCGAACGCTCAACGTCGGTGCGTAGCTCAGCATCGTGATGACTTCATCCGGCAGGGCCGTGGCCAGGTAATCAAACTTCGCATCATGAGCGGCGTTTTGAAATGGCAGGACAGCCACGGTAGTTTGCCGCGAGAGACCTGGCGAGGATGGCTCCTTCCGTTTGCTGAGGAAAAATCCGAAGACAACGGCAGCCGCTACCAGCATCACAGAAGAAGCGATCGCAATGGCGAGCCGATTGCCCCGGTGACGAACAGAATCGCCAGTCGCGGCTTTGGCCGTTCCGGATTCGATGTCGCGCTGCAAGCGGACCAGATCGGCTTTCACTTCTGCGGCGCTCTGGCAGCGCTCGTCGCGATTTTTGGCCAGGGCCTTGTCTAGAATTCGCTCGAGCTCTTGAGGCACATTCTCTCGAAGTTGTGACGGCGGAGTAGGTATGCCCGTCAGAATGGAATTGAAAATTACGGCGTGCGTGCGACCGTCGAAGGGGCGCTTGCCGGTGGTCATTTCGTACAGAACGGCGCCAAAGGAAAACAGATCGCTACGAGGATCGAGGGCCTCGCCCCTCGCCTGTTCCGGAGACATGTAGCAGGCCGTGCCCTGGACAGTGCCGGGTTCGGAAAGCTCTATCGTCGCGGTTTCTGCCGAGGAATCGAAAACCGCATCGTGGCGCTTGGCCAGACCGAAATCGAGAATTTTGGCATCGCCGCGCGAGGCGATCAAGATGTTCGCGGGCTTCACGTCGCGGTGAATGATTCCTCCCGTGTGGGCTGCCGCGAGCGCATCGGCAATCTGCGCGCCGTATTTCAGAATTTGCTCTAACGGCAAGGGACCTTTCTCGAGCCTTGTGGCAAGCGTTTCGCCTTCTACGCATTCCATCACCAGATAATCGATCCCGTCCTGACGGCCGAGGTCATGCAACACGCAGATGTGAGGATGGTTCAGTTGAGAAATGGTCTTCGCTTCGCGCTCGAACCGCTGTCTTCGCTCGGCATCGGAAGAAAACTGCGCCGGCAAAATCTTGATCGCCACAGTTCGGCCAAGGCGGGTATCGCGCGCTCGATACACTTCTCCCATTCCGCCCGCTCCGAGCGGCGAAACAATTTCATATGGTCCAAGCCTCGCGCCGAGGGTAAGCGTCACGGTGGTGAAATTATACCTTGCGAAACAAAATGCAGGCGACCAACTCTTGCGCTTACCGATGCACGGCGCCGCTGCACGCCTGCGATACCGCGAGCCACTCTGATATACAAGATGCGCAGGCTCCGGAGTCCAAGACCCGCAAGGCATCGGGACAACTTCTCGGTGGAGCATGGTTGGCCTTCGTCTGAGGCGCCACCGTCGCTAGCTGCTTTGCTGTCTTGCCTTGCAGCGCTTTGATCGAAGAAGCTGCATTGCACATTCGTTAGAAAACTTAGGGACTCGTGTCAGAGCAACAGACGAAGAAATTGTCGAAAAACGGCAGGTTGTCAGCGCGCCACAGGCATTGGGAGAACATTCGCTCGCGCGAGCGCTCGTTCGTCTGGTTCGACAGCGACGCCATCGCGAAAAGCGACCGCGCTTCCGGAGTTCGCGGCAACACGTTCGCCAGGAACTACGATGCCGACGAGATTCAGCGGGTCCGCTGCGGAAATCATCGTAACTTCGCCAGACGGATTCTGTTTACGCTTGGCTCGCAGCGATTCCACGGCCAGGGGCAAGGCGAATTGCTCGCCCAAAAACCCACTGACGAACCGGCCGCCACGGACTTCTCCGCGGTCTTCCAGGCGTCTGAAAGTAATCAGCACGTCTCGCCATTTCGGAAGAATGGTTTCGCGCGTAAGAAGTTCGCGGAAGACGATTCCGTAGCGATGCAACAGCATCCAACACGTCGCTTCAAGCGCCCGAGTATGGTCGTGGGCATCACCGGAATAAAGCAACGACCAGCGGCCAGCACTGTGTCGCGGACGCGCGGTTCGACCGCTGCCTTGGCCGGAGCGCCGTTTGGGGTCGATTAGCGCCCGCAAATTGTCGAAGCCGTCCGCCGTCAGCAATCCTGCGGCGACAAGTTCCCAGAGAGCGGTTTCTACTTCAGCTTTCAGTTTGCCCGTGCCACGCACAATATCTGCAAAGAAGGAAGCGCCGCGCTGTCGCAAAAACTGTAAAGCCGTTGCCGCGTCCGCGCTCAGACCCGTCGGCTGGATTTCGCCCGCTTCGCGCCGCGGAATCATCCAGTCGCTGTCTTCGCGCACAAAAAAGGTAATGGGCGCGACGCTGGTGGGAACGACGCGCCGCTTTCCGTCGGTGAACGCTTCCAGCGTAGCGGGGTGCGGCGACAGCCGGCCCCAGCCGATCGCGCCGGTGAGGCAAAGATGGTCAAGCACCTTGGGATCGAAATCGGCGATGCGGCGCTGGAGAATCTGGCGTTCCCATGAATTTGCAGGCGCTTCGAAGCCTTGCATCTGACGAATCGCTTCGAGCGTGCCTCGTTCGCCGAGCAGCTGCGTGCGCGGTGCGACGTGCTGCCAGCAAAGAAGCCAATCCATGAATTGCGCAGGAGTCACAGACTGGATTTCCGTCCGTAACCGCCCGAGCGTGAGGCGGTGGATGCGGGCAAGAAGGCGGCGTTCGCACCATTCTGTCGAACCTAAAACGATATCGCCGGAAGCGGCGTCGGTAAATTTACCGCGCAAAACGACGCCTCTCGATTCCAGGCGCAACAGAGATTTTTCTATGTCAGAGACCGCCAGTGCGAGCACGTTGCTCAACTGGTTGGCGGTGACCGGGCCGCTGTGAGCGATCCATCCCGTGACGCAGGTTAGCAAAGCGTCTTCGCGCGATACTTCTGGCGACTCGACAGGCGGCAGCGGCACTTCGAACGTCGCCGACGGGAATATTTGCATGAAGGCGTGAACGCGTTCGGCAGCGACCCAATACGCCTCGTGACCCACGTTCGCCATGCCCGCGCGGCGTTCTCTTGCGAGCTGTTCAAAAAAAGAGGCCCAGAAAGGCACGGAATTTTTGAGCGTCGCGCGCAAGCTGCTGCTGTCGTCTCGCGCCGTGTCGCTTGGAACAGGCGCCGCGATTAGCGTGAGCAGAGCGTCATGCAATTCTTCGGCGTCGCGCACATCAGGCCACGCTCCTTCGCGCACTTCCGCGATGGCGGCGGGATCGAGCCGCCCGATTTCCTCGAGCACCGCGTCCGGAAGAACGCGCCGCATTTCCACGGCGCGAGCGCGGCGTTCTTCGAGCGGCGCATCATCGAGATACGCGTATGGATTAGCGTTCAGAATTTCGTGCGAAAATTGCGACGACACCGGCGTATCGACCGCTAAACACTGGATCGTGCCGGCTGCGATGCCGAGCAACACACGCTCAAGACCTTCGATGTCCATTGCTTCGGTAAGGACGTCCTTCATCACTTCGCGGATCAGCGGGTGATTGGGAATGCTGATATCACCGGCTGCAAGGTTCTCCGGGCATGCCTGCTGCTCCGGAAAGACCGCAGCCAGCAAATCATCCGCTCGCATCCGCTGAATGTTCGGCGGAACCTTCTTCCCACCGCGGAAACGAAGCAGAGCCAGCGAGCGCCCGGCGTCCCAGCGCCACCGCGTAGTGAAAACAGGAGATGCCAGAACAGCCTGCTCGAGAACAGAACGAACAGAATTCGGATGAAGAAAATGAAAAACGTCCGCAAGCGGGAAACTATGCTGCTCGCTCAGCGAAATATTCAGTCCGTTGTCGGTCGCGGCAGCTTGCAGCTCAAAATTGAACGAGCGGCAGAAACGCTTACGCAGTGCAAGGCCCCAGGCCTTGTTGATACGCCCGCCAAATGGCGCGTGGATTACAAGTTGCATGCCGCCACTTTCATCAAAGAAGCGTTCGGCGATGATCGTCGCTTGACTGGGGACTGCTCCCAAGATCGTACGGCCGGCGAGAATGTATTCGACTGCTTGTTCCGCACCAGCGTCGTCGAGACCGCATTCAAGTTTCAGCCAACTTATTGCCGCGGATGCCTCCGGAGACGACTTCCCGTTGGGCTCAGAGACGACACCGGGAACAAACGAGCTGATCTGCTCTCGCAACGCTCCGACGTGTGTCGAAAGCTCGTCGGTCCGCGCCGGCGCTTCGCCGCGCCAGAATGGAATGGTGGGCGCTGCACCTTGCGCGTCTTCCACTAAAACACTGCCCGCTTGAACTCGCCGGATTCGCCAGGAAGTGTTTCCCAGCAACATGATGTCGCCAGCGAGGCTTTCCACTGCGAAGTCTTCGTCAATCGTGCCGACAACCGCGCCTTCGGGCTGGGCAAGCACGGTGTACAGCGCATTGTCCGGAATGGCGCCGCCGCTGGTAATTGCCGCCAAACGGCTGCCGCGCCGGCCACGGACGATGCCGTTCACACGATCGCGATGAAGGAATGCAGCGTAACGCCCGCGCGTGCTGGCGATGCCTTCGGTGAGCATTTCGAGAATTTCGTCGAACTGCGCTCGTACAAGATCGCGATAAGGATACGCACGGCGCACTGCCTCGAACAATTCTGTTTCATTCCAATCTTCGGCCGCGCACATGGCCACAATCTGCTGTGCCAGAATGTCCAGGGGCGCTTCGGGAATGGCGATGTGGTCGAGATCTCCCTGGCGGATTGCGCGTACCAGTGCGGCGCACTCTATGAGTTCGTCGCGCGTCGTCGCGAAGATCCGGCCTTTGGGTACTGCGCCGCGCCAGTGACCTGCCCGGCCGATGCGCTGCAAACCGACGGAAATCGAACGCGGCGAACCGATCTGGCAAACCAGGTCGACCGCTCCGATATCGATACCGAGTTCGAGTGATGCGGTCGCCACAAGGGCGCGGAGCTCTCCGGATTTCAATTTCTTCTCGGCTACCAGACGTAACTTGCGCGACAAACTGCCGTGATGCGCGGTGACCGCTTCCTTCCCCAACCGCTCGGCAAGATGATGCGCCATGCGCTCTGCAAGACGACGCGTGTTGACGAAGATAAGCGTGGAGCGGTGTTGCGTGGCGAGAGCGGCGAGCCGGTCGTAAATTTCCGCCCACATTTCGTTGGACGCAACTGGTCCAAGCTCACTGCCGGGAACTTCGACTGCCAGGTCCAGCTCGCGGCGATGACCGATCTCGACGATCGCAGGATCGGGGCGATCGCTGCCAATCAAAAAACGGGCCACGAGTTCGATCGGCTTCTGCGTTGCGGAAAGTCCGATGCGTGGGAGACGCTTGCCGGTCAAATGGTCGAGGCGTTCGAGCGAAAGGGCCAGATGGGCGCCACGCTTGTCGTCGGCCATGGCATGGATTTCGTCCACGATGACGGACTCGATGGTCCGCAGCATTTCGCTGCTCTTCGCCGCGGTAAGAAGGATGTAGAGGGATTCCGGAGTGGTTACCAGAATATGCGGCGGACGAGCCAGCATGGCGCGGCGCTCGTGCGCGAGCGTATCCCCGGTGCGCACCGCAATCCGAATCTCCGGCATCAAGATCCCGCGCTGCCCTGCGAGCTGCAGAATTTCGCCTAGAGGAATTTCCAGATTTTTCTGAATGTCATTGCTCAGCGCCTTCAGCGGCGACACATAAAGAACTTCTGTGCAGTCCGTCAATTCACCGCTGATCGCTTTGCGCACCAGTCGATCGATGCAGATCAAAAAGGCCGCCAGCGTTTTTCCTGATCCTGTTGGAGCCGAGATCAGCGTAGTTTGGCCGGCAAAAATCTGAGGCCAGCCTTCTTGCTGCGGTTCCGTAGGCGTGCCGAAGCGGCTGACAAACCAGTCGCGAACGAGCGGATGCGCCCATTCAAGAGCGGAGGAGAGCGGTAGTGCGGACCCGGCGTTCATTTCCCAATTGTAGATTATATCGGGAGGATTCGCAGGCGTCTGATGACGTCGGCGGGATAGCGCTTCGCATCCCCGATGTCGCCAACGTTGATTACCGGGATTAGGTCGGTCATTAGCGCAGGGATTGCGAGCCCAGCTAAAGAGTTCTAAGGGCGACGACGGTCACGGTCGAATCGGGTGGATGCTGAGGGAGGTCAATCTGCAGCAGGCCTTCTGTCTGTCGAAATTTCAATGCTTGCCCTCCGGCGAGCATGTGCGCCGACATCACTTTCGCGTCCAGCCCGGATATCTCCAACGCCGACGACGGCCAATCGAAGATGTGGAGGTAGAGTCTGCCGCGTTTAGCCGTGGTTCGAATCGATTTCATGTTCTGCACTGAACCGTACGTGGTTCCGTATATCGATTCGCCGTTCACGGCTAGCCAGTCGCCGATGGCGCGGAGACGCTGCTGAAATTCGAGCTGGATCAGGCCATCGGGTTGCGGTCCAACGTTCAACAGAAAGTTGCCGCCGCGGCTCGCGACTTCCACCAGGCTTCGAATGAGAAATTCGGCCGACTTATATTCACGATCATTCGCGTTGTATGCCCATGTCTTGTTTATGGTCATGCAGGTTTCCCACAACTGAAACTCTTCTGGCGGCGGAGCTACGCTCTTCAATTCTTGTCGAACTCCGGCATCAGTCGCCCTAAAGCGAACGCCCTTGGTCGGGATCACCTTAGGGATGAACTGCTCCGGAGTTTGATAATCTCCCGGCACGCCAATTCGATCGTTCACCAAAGCGGCAGGCTGCAGTTTCTCTATCAGCTCAACAAAGCGACGGCCATCGTATTTCTCCTGATGATGAAGTCCGTCGAACCAGATCAAAGCGACCGGGCCGTATTTCGTCAGCAGTTCGGTCAACTGCAGCCGCATATACTCGAGGTACATTGGCCAGTCAGGACGTGTGGGCTCCCCGTTCCAATTTTCTTTCGCCAATTTCGTGGTGTCACGAAAAGCCGGGTGCTGCATATCGGGTGGTGAGTAGTAAAACCCAACTGGCATGTCCCTTTCACGACCGGCGTCCGCCAGCTGCCTGACGACGTCCCTTCCGTAGGGAGTATTCGTAATCTTGTAGTCTGTGTAGGAAGAGTCGAACATACAAAAACCGTCGTGGTGTTTCGTCGTGAACACCATGTATTGCTGTCCGGCGGCCTTAGCCAAATCAATGAAATGATTTGCATCGAACTTTGATGGATTAAACCGCCGTGGCAACTCGCGATACTCGGCCTCGCTAATGCCCGCCGGTGTGGGTGTCATTATGGGCCACGAGGCCTCCACGCTGGCCAGTGAGTATGGTCCCCAGTGGATAAACATTCCAAATTTCGCGTCGCGGTACCAGCGTGTCCGGTCCTTCGCCAGGCTAGAGCCCAATCCCTGACTACGCATAAATGGGAGTGACGACCCGGCAAGCGCAAATCGTATGAAATCCCGTCGCGACGACAAACAAGCACCCACGAGGGCTGAGATGCTATCACGACACTTGCTCATGCAAAACCGCTCGGGATCCCCGTCGGCTCAATCAAATGTAGTCGCAAGATCAGACAATATGCACACAACGCATGAGTAGTTGCTAAAATCCTGCAGGTTGGTTCGCGCCTGGAGGCGGGCCAAAAGTAGCAGGCGAGCCTTGGCGGACTCTTTTATGGATCGAGAAGATCACACATTCATTTCGTCGCGCGGCTCTGAAGCGGCAACTGCGCCTGCAGGTGTATCGACGAGGACCCACACGAAGATTGGCAACTTCCGTTGGGCGATCTGCGCGCTGTTGTTCTTCGGCGTGATGATCAACTACATGGACCGCCAGATCCTTGGCATATTCAAGATGACGCTGCAAAAAGATCTCGGCTGGACTGAGGTGGACTATGGCCACCTCGTCGCGGCCTTTCAAGCCGCCTACGCAGTGGGCTTGTTGCTAGTGGGGCGCTGGGTGGATCGCCTGGGAACGCGCCGCGGCTATTCGTTGGCAATGATCTTCTGGAGTTTGGCATCCATGGCCCATGCGGCTGGCCGGACCCTCGGCCAATTCGTCGTGGCCCGTGCGGCGCTGGGCGTCGGCGAAGCTGGTGTCTTTCCCACCAGCATAAAGTGTGTGGCGGAATGGTTTCCCAAGAAAGAGCGTGCGCTGGCCACGGGGATATTCAACGCCGGCACGAACGCGGGTGCAATCCTGACGCCGATTGTCGCGCCGTTGATCACCGTGCTTCTAGGCTGGCGCTGGGCGTTCTTCACCGTGGGTGCGCTGGGGTTCGTCTGGTTGTTTTTCTGGTTGGTACTGTATGCCAGGCCGGAAGAGCATCGTCGCTGTGGGCGCGCGGAACTCGACTACATTCGCAGTGATCCCAACGAAAGTGTGCAGAAGATTCCCTGGGTCCGTCTGCTGTCTCTCCTCCA
>Ga0137403_10006552_pt1 | contig 13303 bp, 12 predicted proteins | sample CZOMad2_1_16fung_FD_122057 | JGI IMG/M metagenome (GOLD analysis project Ga0137403, IMG submission 122057) | Vadose zone soil fungal communities from Angelo Coast Range Reserve, California, USA - CZOMad2_1_16fungal (Hybrid Assembly) | ecosystem: Environmental > Terrestrial > Soil > Vadose zone... | reverse complement strand
GGAGCACATAGGCGGTTTTTGGGTGCTGAAAGCCGCCGACATGGAGGAGGCACTGGCGTGGGGGCGCAAGGCTGTCGTTGCCTGCCGGGCGCCGGTCGAGGTGCGCCCGTTTAACTGACGGAGGACCCGACGGAAGGCATGTTCGTTGATATGAGTGTATTGGACTTGGCCCATTGTCAGGAGGAAACACAATGCGGAAAAAGAAGGTTGGCGCAATCGCAATCAAGAGCTTCGCACTGCTGGTTGTGCTCGGTACGGCGTACCAAGCAATGGCACAGGATGCCATGACACCTTATCCGAACATGGCCCCGATCGAGCAGTATCTCATGGACCGAACTGCCGAGATCGCGCTGGCGCGCAGTGCAGCACCGGAGTCCATTTCACGCGATGCAGAGGTCCTGCTTCTTGGTCGTCATGGTTTCGAGACAGCGGTCAAAGGCAAAAACGGTTTCGTGTGTACCGTGGAACGTTCGTGGACTTCCGCACCCGATCCTGACTTTTTTAATCCGAAAGTGCGGGTCCCGGAATGTCTTAACGCGGCGGCCGCGCGTTCCTACCTTCTACGCAACATCAAAAGGACAGACTTGATCCTGGCGGGACGCACGAAGGATCAGGTGGACGAGATCATCGCCGCTGCCGTTGACAAAAAAGAACTGCCGGCGATGGAGCCCGGGGCGATGTGCTACATGATGTCGAAGCAAGGATACGCCGGCGATAGCGTCGAACACTGGCCTGCCCACCTTATGTTTTTCTATTCGCAGACCGACCTCGCAACCTGGGGAGCGGGTCTGCCGGGTTCTCCCATCCTTGGTTTAAAGGACACCCGAGAGCACCTGACTATGTTCGCGATTGCCGTGCAACATTGGTCAGATGGAACGGAAAATCGCTGAGCCGAACTGTGCAATCGGCGGGTCCTGCATATTGCGGCGCGGCGTCCTGCTGCTGTGGTGTTGGCCCCCACCAAGAGGAGAAGAACAATGAAATACATCTGTTTGGGATACATCGAGCCAGGAACATTCGAAGGGATGACCGACGACGAGCGACACGCAGTGCTCGATGAATGCTTTGAGCGGAATGACCATCTGCGCGCCAACGGACATCTGGTTGCCGAAGTACCTCTTCAGCCTCCGGAGACCGCGTTGACCCTGTACTGGAAAAACGGCAAAGTCGCGACGACCGACGGCCCCTATGCGGAAACCAAGGAACAGCTTGGCGGCATTCAAATCCTCGAGGCGCGAGACCTCAATCACGCCGTTCAGCTTGTCTCACAGCTTCCAGGCTTTAAGTATGGACTTGGACCGGTTGAGATACGGCCGGTTTTCGATTTGAGCGAAATCATGAGAGACTCCGAGCAGCGGCGGCGAAAGGAGACCTCGGAATGAGGGCGGCCACGAGAGAAAGTTCGTTTAATCAGAATGACCCAAAACGGGTGTGAAGCCAGGGAATGACTCTATCGCCTGGGAGACTGACTTTCGGAAAGGAAGAACAAGATAATGTCATTCGTTAACGATCTGAGAGTTGCATTCCGCTCGCTGACTCGAACCAAAGGGCTTGCGCTCACGGTGGTGCTGACGCTAGCGCTTGGCATCGGCGCCAACACCGCTATCTTCACGCTGGTGCGCGGCGTGCTTCTCAAACCGCTCGTGAACCGCGACGAGGACCGGCTGATCTATATCCGTCAGAGCGCCCCTGGACTCGGCGACGACAACACAACCTTCTCCGTGCCCGAACTCGATGATTTGCGCGCCGGCGTCAAGACGCTGAGCGCGTTCGGCGATTTCTCCACAATCGGGTTCACAATGGTCGGCCTCGGTGAGCCGCGCGAAGTTCAAGCTGGCGTCGTCGGCGGGAACTACTTTGAAGTCATGGGCCTGCACCCCGTTCTCGGCCGTCTCGTCGAACCTCAAGACGACGGTCCCAAAGCTGCCGGCGTAGTGGTTATCACATATCGTTTCTGGGCGAACAATCTTAACAAGGATACTTCGGTGATCGGCAAGACCGTGCGTCTTGGCAGCGTCCCTGCCACCGTCATCGGCGTACTCGAACCCTGCGTCCCGTATCCGCAGGAAACGGAAATCATCGCCAATGTCGTTACCAGCCCGCATCATCTCTCCGCCACCATGGTCACCGGCCGTATCCATCGCATGACTGAACTCTTTGGCCGTCTCGCTCCCGGTGCCACCCTCGATCAAGCTAGCGCCGAGTTGCGGACCGTCTACGGGGCTATGATCGAAGAGCATCCCGAAGCATATTCGCCCAAAGCGAACTTTCAGATCGGAGCGAAGCTGTTTCGCGATCAGATTACCTCGGACGCCCGGACCGTGTTGCTGGTGCTGCTCGCAGCCTCAATACTGGTGTTCGTCATCGCGTGTTCCAACGTCGCCAACCTGATTCTCACACGGACGGTTCGCCGCGAAGGCGAGCTGGCCATCCGCGCGGCGCTCGGCGCCAGCACAGGCGCGCTACGCCGCATGTTGCTGGCCGAAAGCCTTCTGCTTTGCAGCGCGGGCGCTGCGCTCGGTGTAATCAGTGCGTACCCGATGGTGGCTATCCTGGCCCGCTACGCCTCGCGTTTTTCTGTCCGCGCGCTCGACTTAACAGTCGATTCCAGCCTGCTGTGGATGGGCGCCGCGCTGGCCGTCGTGGCTGCGGTGATTCTGGCGTTCGTCCCGCGCCTGCCGTCGGCCGAAGCGTCCAGTGGCCTTAGCCTATCGAGCGGCAGCGTGCGGATTACCGGCAGCACGAGCCGCCGCCAGCGGATCTTCGCGGTTACACAAATCGCGGCATCCTTCGTGCTGCTTGCCGGCGCCAGTATGTTGATCACTACGCTGATCGCACTACAAACGGCGCGGACAGGTGTCGATACCCGTCACGTTCTTGCCGTCAACGTGCCCGTTATGTCCTACGGAAAAACGCCCCAGCAAGTGATCGATTTCTACAAGGAATCGATTCGCCGCGTGGATGCGCTACCCGGCGTGAAAAATACCGCTTTCGGCCTGATGGTTCCCTGGCGCGATGCGGCCGCCGGCGTCGGCTTCCAATTCTCCGCCGACGGTCATGATCATGCCGCGGGCGGAGAGGATCCTCGCGGGCAGTGGCGTGTCGTCTCTCCAGGATTCTTTGCGGCACTCGGCGTTCCCATTCTCACCGGTCGTGATTTCAACGACCTCGACGGCCAAAATAAAGATAAAGATCCCGTGGTCATCATCAGTGAAACTCTCGCACAGCGCATGTTCCCCAATCAGGATGCTATTAACCGGCATGTCTATTGGACGGATCCGGTGCTGAAATTCGCCCCGGGTTTCAGCGCCGCCCCGCACCGCATCATCGGCGTCACCGCCGATATTGACGACATACACGTCGTTCCCGAGCCCATCCTTACCATCTATAGCTCCTTTGAAGAAGGGCTAATGTTTGGCGGTCGCCTTTTCATCCATACCGAAGCAGATCCTTATTCGCTGGTCACGCCAGTCACGCGGCTCATTCGCGACATGTCCGTCGATCAGCCCATCGAGCGTGCCGCCACCCTGGAAGACGTCCGCGCGGAAGTGCTTACGCCGGACCGTTTGAACACGCTGGTGTTTGGCGTGTTCGCGGTCGTCGCATTATCGATTGCCTTGATTGGCGTCGCAGGCGTGCTCGCGTTTTCGGTCAGCTCGCGGACGCGCGAATTCGGCATCCGGCTGGCGCTGGGATCGCAACCGCGGGATCTCTTGCGCGGCGTCATCGCGGAAGGTGTTGTGATGGCTGTGGCCGGCGTCATCGCAGGCGCGGCATTCGGGTTCGTGATGGCGCGTTTGGCGCGCAGCTATTTCCTCGATGTGAAGATGCCGGGCGCCTTGCCCGTGGTCCTTTCTGCGTTCGTGCTGCTGGCGGCCGCGATCGTCGCGTCCTCGGTGCCGGCCCTGCGCGCTGCGCGCACCGACGTCATGAAGGCTCTTCGCGCCGAGTGAAACGCACAGGGCAATCCGCCCGGCACTAACAAATCGTCGGCCATGCGTGCCGATCCCATAGCGGCATTAAGATATCAATAGTCCTCCGCACAATGGTGAGCTATCAACAAGAAAAGAGCCGTTGACGCGATGATACGCTACCGTAATGGCTTCAGGTAGAGCCAAACACGAGTAATATCAGTTTCTACGAAATATCAAGGTTGGCTCTACTATGGTGGTTGGATCAGTTGATAAGGCTGGTCGACATGTTGGCAATTATGCTTGATATGAAAGAGAGGAAGGAATACTCTTTGAGTGGCAACTTTTGACAGACAGATTGACTTGACCGTGAGCGCTTGTCCCAGGGTTCCTACACGAATCTTCGTAGGAACACTATTTGTTGCTGTGCCAATCGGGGGATACCTTGGTACGATTGGTATCGCACGTGCAGCTGATTCGAGCATCACTTAAAGCCGGTGTATCCTCTATGCACCGACCCATCTGTTCGTCTGTACAACCCGCAGTGCTACAGTACGATCCCGTGCTCGCAAAGGCACCGCCGGCGACCAATCTCTTTCGTTACCCAACAAGCCCCTAGACATTCTGCGATCCGGATCCATCAGGTTTGTGTCGTGACCGGAAACTAGCCGCGATCGGCCACAAACCAAGAGGTTCAGACCCGGTAAATTAGACGAGTATCAATATGAGCGATTTTATAATGAGCCAACCTCGAATTGTCGGCACATCAAATCGCAGGCGCGATCAAGTTCCGGGCGGGGTTTGGGCGAGCGCATTGGTGCTTGGTATCGCATATTACGTTGGGGCGAAGGTGGGATTCGCGCTGACGTTTGACCCTCACCCGGTCTCAACGCTCTGGCCACCGAACGCAATTCTGTTAGCTGCTTTACTGCTTTACTACTCGCTCCGGCCCGATGGTGGTGGGTGCTCTTACTCGCGGCATTCCCGGCTCACGTGGCTGTAGAACTGAACTCCGGCGTGCCGATTGCAATGATCCTTTGCTGGTTTCTAAGCAATAGCTGTGAAGGGCTGATCGGCGCGATCTGCATACGACGATACAGCAAGGGGGTGCTCCGGTTCGATTCACTTCAGCGCGTCGGCGTGTTCCTAGCCTTTGCTGTTTTCCTTGCGCCCGTTGCTTCATCGTTTCTCGATGCCGGATTCGTAAGGCTGGTCGGCTGGGGTACGGACAGCTATTGGCAGATCTGGTTGATGCGTACGTTCTCAAACGTCCTCGCCGCATTAACTCTGATTCCGGTGATCCTTATCAGCGCTGGCAGCGGCCTGAACTTTCTACGAAGAGTTCCAACACGGCGATATGCCGAGGCCGGCGCTCTCGCGATCGGGCTGATGATGGTTGGTTTTGTCGCATTTGCCGCGAAAGGGCCGAAATTGGGCAATGTGCCGGCATTGGTTTATGCGCCGCTGCCGTTTCTCCTGTGGGCAGCGATGAGGTTCGGACCTGGTGGACTGAGCACTTCTCTTCTGTCGACTGATGAGCCTTTACCGGTGTTCATATTGCTCGACATAAGCTTGCCAAAGGTAAGCGGGTTGGAGGTCTTGCGCGCAATTAAGAGCCATCCAAAGTTCTACACAATTCCAATCATCACGCTGACCGGATCGGCTGACGACATTAATATCCAGGAAGCTTACACCCTTGGTTGTAATTCCTACACCGTCAAGCCAGTCGACTTCGAGAAGTTTTTGGAAGTTGCGTCTCAAATTGGAATCTATTGGTGCGCCCTAAATGCGTCGATGAAATAACGCAATCTGTGGCTGCGCTCAAAGGCGGCGCGGATGACTACGTGGTCAAGCGCCCGGGCTACCTTGAGCGGTTCGGTTACGCCGGAGGGCGCCCTTGAGCACTACCTGACAGGCGTTGCGCGTCAGGTTCAGCCGTTGAGGGTCTTGTACGCCGAACATGACCAAGTCACTAGTTATCTTTTTAAAGAATCTGGGCTTCCTCTACCAGCTTCCTCGCAAGCTGGAATTCGCAAAGGCACGGGCAGACGAGCTCCGTCGAGAGAGCGCCTTGCGAGAGAGCGAAGCGCGATATCGGGCAGTGTTCGAACTCTCGGCAGCAGGAATCGGCCAGGCGCACCCTGGTCAGAAGTTCTCGACCAGGCCGATGTGAGGGACAGCCTACAGCGAGGCGCCTGCCGCTATTTCCGGGGGAGATTGATGAGGACGATGTCCGAGTTCTGCGGCACCCGGTCGAAGATGATTTGCCGGCCGTCCGGCGAAACGTCAAAGCTTCCGATCGAATACCCTGGCTTCAGATTGGTGAGCTGCCGGCGCTGCCCCGTCTCCAGATCGACGATCCAGAAATTCTGTTCAAGATTACCGCCGAGCAACACGACGAGCTGCCTGCCACCCGGCAAAAAACGGTAACGATCGCCTCCTCTCGCTACTATGATCTCGGGTAGTCGGTGCGGCTGCTGCTCTGGTGTCATCGCCTTCACTGCGTATCCCGGTCCCTCCAACGGTTCGGCATAGAGGATCAGGCTGCCGTCTGGTGACCAGACCGGCCAGTTCGAGAATTCGTCCACGAGCCGAACAGGTGCTCCGTCGTCGACTGGCACTTTGAACACCCGGCTACCGTCCCCTTCGTATGCCGCAACGGCGATGAACTTCCCATCGGCCGACCACGATGGCGCATTGCGTACGTCCAGCGAAGCTGCCAGGGGCCTGGCATTTGTCCCGTCCGCGTTCATCACGTACAACACGTTTCGACCTTGCCGGCGGATGGGAAAGCATATTCGCAGTCCGTCCGGAGACACTGCCGCCGGAGCCATCACGCCTCCCTCGCTGCCGCGCCACAACTCGACCGTCTCCTTACCCTGTGCTTTCCATAAACTCTGAGCGCCGCCTTTGGAGGATAGGAATACGACGTAGTGCGGTCCGAAACGAGCCGCAATCGCTCGCGTGACAGGCACTGGAAAACGCTCCATACCCGACTCATCCACTATTTGGCTGGAGATCGGAAATGTCCACAGCTCTCCGATCGGATTCGCCACGGTCGCAACCAGGCGGGTGGCGCGACCATCAGGACCGACGGCGCTCGAAACCGAGATGTACTGGTCCGTGCCGAAGGTCACGCGATGCGGAATCCTCCGCTCAACATCAATTGCGTAAAGACAGAAGCCGGATCCGTCCTCAGCGGTTGCCGAATAGATCAGCGTGCGATTGTCGAGAAACGCCGGGTAGCCGACCGTGGAGTTATGATGAGTTAATCGCTCCGCCTCGCCGCCGTCGGCCAGAATCCGCCACACATCCATGTCGCCTGGCGGAAACCCGAGCACAAAGTATAGGTAACGGCCATCAGGGGACCAGACATGATGATGGCAGTGTATCCCCAGCTTCTCGATAAAGATCTGTCTCGGGTTACTACCATAGCGATCGCTAATGAAGGTTGGATCTCCAGGCGTGCCCCCGTGATAGGCGACCCTTTGCCCGTCCGGGGACCATGCCGCGTGCACTGCTCTATCAATGAATGGCCGCGGGGCTCCGCCGACCGTAGGCATCAGAAAGATGCCCCAGGGTTCGAAGATTCCCCCAGGTTCAGGTATCCGGTTCAGCCGCAGCCAAACATGCGACGCATCGGCCGAGAATCCGACTGCCGGAGAATCGGCTGGGATTCCAATATTGCGTTTATCTTGAGGTTGAGAAAACCGCCCTTTCGTCAGGTTCACAAGTGCCCCGCTCCCCACCTGATTGAGCCAGACGTCGAGGGGCCCGTCGCGGTCGGAGACAAAAACGATGAACTTCCCGTCTGCCGAGATGGCAGCGCTGGTTTCTATGCCTGGGAAATCTGTCACCCGCTCGATGTGTGCGTTGGCTAGCGGGTTCTCCCAAACCTCGTCCGACCACCGGACCTGCCAGATGGTGATCGCCGCCGCCAGGGCAATACCCGCAGCCGTCACCGCCATCCAACGTCGCCCTCGGCCTCGCGGCCGTGCCCGTTCGGCGGCTGAAGTCTCACGGTCGGCAGCAGCCGGGAGGGCTTCGAGATAGAAGGCAACATCAGCGATGGACTGAAATCGATCTTCCCGGCTCTTCTCCAAACAATGTCGAACTACGCGGACGAGCGCCGGAGGAACTTCGCGCTTCGGTTCTGAAATTTCCGGAGGCTCTTCTTTCAAGATCGCGTTCAGCACTTCCACCGCCGAGTCCCCCTCGAACGCCCGCCTCCCCGCGAGCATCTCGTAGAGGATCGCCCCGAAGGCGAAGATGTCAGATCGGTGGTCTACCTCCTCCGCCCGCACTTGCTCCGGCGACATATACCCAACTGTTCCCATCACCACGCCGGGGGCGGTGCCCGGCAGCCGCGTCGAAACATCCGTATTAATGCCAGCAGGCGCCGGCTTCAATTTTGCCAAACCGAAGTCGAGAATCTTGACGCGTCCATCTTTAGTGACGAAGAGGTTCTCCGGCTTCAGGTCCCGATGGACGATCCCCGCCTCGTGCGCCGCCGCCAACCCGCGCGCGACCTGCACGGCGTAATCAACCACACGGCGCAGCGGCAGTGGCCTGCGCAGCCGCTCACGCAGCGTCTCCCCTATGAGCAGTTCTGAAACGATGTAAGGCGCGCCCCCGTGCGCTCCGATGTCGTAGATCGTCAGGACGTTCGGGTGATTGAGCATCCCGGCCGCGCGAGCTTCTTGCTCAAAGCGCCGCAGCCGATCCTGATCAGTTGAGAAAGCGGCGGGCAGTAGCTTGAGGGCCACTTTGCGACCTAGCCTGGCGTCCTGAGCCAGGTAGACTTCTCCCATTCCGCCCGACCCAATTGGCGCGAGGATCTCATAATGCGCGATGCGCTCCCCGCTGCGCGGTTTCGGGTGAGTATCGGCAAATAAGTCCGCAGCTACTTTTGCTGGAGGCGATTCAATGAATCCTTTTGCCTGCCCGTCAGAAATAAGTAAGGATGCTATCTCGCGGCGCAGTTCCTCGTCGCCCGCGCAGGCCCGGTCGAGGAACGGAGCTCGCTCGGCCGCCGGACATTCAAGCGCGGCTTCGAGTAATTCGTCTACTTGCTTCCACCGCTCAGGCTTCATGACTACAGTGACAAGTGACGAGTGACAACTCACAAGTTTCTCGCGCGGCATTACTTGTCCAGTTGTCATTCCTCATTTGTCACTTCCTTTCTTTAGTCTTGTCACTCGTCAGTCGTCTCACTGGTCACTGTTTTACTGATCGCACGGTACAGCCACGCCTTTGCTTTGCGCCATTCGCGTTCGACAGTTCGAGATGTGACCTTCAACACCTCGGCGACCTCTTCATTAGTCAACCCGCCGAAGAACTTCATCTCGACGATCTGGGCTTTGCGCGGGTCCATCTCCGCGAGATTCTTCAACGCGTCGTCGAGGGCGATCACCTCTGCGACGTCGTTTGATATAACCGCCTGCTCGGCTAGCGATACCATTTGCACTCCGCCGCCCCGTTTTATGCGCGAGCGACTGCGCGCGTGATCTACTAGTATGCGTCGCATCAACTGTGCGGCGAATCCGAAGAACTGCGCTCGGTTCTGCAACTGCACGTTTTCCTGATCGACCAGCCGCAAGTAGGCCTCGTTTATGAGGGCTGAGGTTTGCAGCGTGTGGCCCTGATTCTCGCGCCGCATGTAACGAGCGGCCAACCGGCGCAATTCGTCATATACCAAAGGAATCAATTCATCCAGCGCTGCCTGATCACCGTTGCTCCAGTCGACCAATAGTCGGCTTATGTCTTTTGATAAGGGTGTTGGCATATACCCCTTCACAGTCGCTTTGGTTCCTGGTCGGCTGATTATACCAAGTAAGTAATCTCTAAAGAATTCTTCTGGAGTGTCGGGTTTTTCGCGAGATTAGCGCTTTTACAGATGAACCTTGTTTCTTTTTTGACAGCGACCGGAACTACAGAAAGGAGATCGAAGATGAAAACCAACACTTCGTGGAAAAAACTCATCGTCATAGTCGCCCTTGGCGCCCTCTTATCGAGTCTACACGCCTACTCGGCAGGCTGTGAAGCCATTCCCACTGACACGGTATCCCGTTCAGAATTGTCCGTCCAGGCGGCACAGGACAGTAATGTAGTCACGGAATGGAACCAGCAAGCAGTCACGCTCGCCTTGTTGCCGGCTTCGGCCCTCACATCCCCCCCGCAAGCGCGCGTCATGGCAATCGTTCAGGTTGCCGTCCACGACGCAGTCAATGGCATCACCGGCAAGTACGAGACCTATCTGTCGCCTGGGGCTGCACCCGAAAACGCTTCGCCTGAAGCTGCGGCAATCGCGGCGGCCCACCACGCGCTGAAGGGCCTCTTTAACAGTCAGGCCGCGTCGCTTGACGCCCTATACGATTCATCGCTCGCTGCGCATGGCCTGTCGCAGAATGATCCGGGTATCGCATACGGCCGATCCGCAGCCGCGGCAATCCTGGCGTTGCGCGCCAACGATCATTCGGCCCAGGCGCAGTTCGACTACACAGCTCCTGGCGTAGGCACGCCGGGCGTGTGGGTGCGACTCAACAATGCGCCCGCCTCGCTGCCGGGCTGGGGAAACGTGACTCCGTTTGTGCTGCGGAGCGGCTCGCAGTTCCGGCCCGATCCTCCGCCGGCGCTTGACAGCAAGCAGTACGCGAAGGATTACAACGAGATCAAACAGATCGGGGTGCTGAACAGTTCAACACGGACGGACGAACAGACGCAGATCGCTCTCTTCTGGCGGGCTTCGCCGACCGCGGTTTGGAACCCCGCCCTGAACCAGGTCCTCGCAACGCGCAATCTCAACTTGTCGGCGACCGCCCGAGCCTTTGCGCTCATGTATCTTGCCACGGCTGACGCAAGCATCGCCTGCTGGGACGCGAAGTATGCTTACAACTTCTGGCGTCCAATATCGGCGATTAAGAGCGGCGACTCCGATGGAAACGAGTCCACCGCGGCCGATGGAGCCTGGGCGCCGCTAATCGCAACGCCACCGCACCCTGAGTACCCGTCCGGACATGCGACCAACAGCAGCGCAATGGCGATGATCCTCGAGTCGTTATTCGACGACAATCCGGGCGTGCCGATCGTGGTCACACAGACCGGCATTACACGACAGTGGCGCACGTTCAGCGAAGGTGTCGATGAAGTTATCGAGGCGCGAATTTATTCAGGAATTCACTTCCGGACGGCTGACGACGTAGGCGCGAGGTTGGGAAGTAAGGTCGCACGGTTCGTCATGAAGCACGCCCTGCAACGCTGTCCGAAGCGCGGATGTTCCTAGAATGTCGGAAGGTCATCAAGTGACTGCCTCATTGGAGATCCGTCGCGGCACTTTCCGTCGCGGAGTTTACTACGGTGCGGACAACCCCAAAGATGGAGCAGTAATGGAGCAAAACGGTCACCAAAGTCGCAAACAGGACCAAAGAGAGCTTACTAAAACCATCGACAGCAAAACACGGACAATCGTAATGCTAGTCTCATAACCCAAGGGTCGCGGGTTCAAGTCCGCCCCCGCAACCATTTACATTAGTGCTTGGAGCAACTGTGGAGCAGTTGGACCTGCCCAAAAGGCATCTGCTCCATTCTTGTTTCGGGCAATAGAAATACTAAAACCAGAAGACCTGATTGCCTTTACAAAAGCACCCAACGAAACATCCATCTATCCCCAGTTCTTCGCGTCCCCTGCAGTTTCAAACGCTATCTAACCCGAGCGCTTAGCTATGACCGATCTTGCAGCTGGTGCGTTCTTCCATAAATGAAACTGTCGTGCGTCTTCCACCAACGGTACATGGAGATGGCGATCACGGCTTCGTTCCACTTATTCATTCGCATTGCACGTGAACACGGCGCTTCCGCGTATGTCGGCGATGGACTCAATCGCTGACCCGCTGTGCGCCAGCTTGATGCTACCCATCTCTTTCGGTTGGCGCTTGAGAGGGGTTCCGCAGGAGCCCGGTATCACGGGATCGCCGACGAGGGCGTTGCGTTCCGAGATATTGCTGGCGTGATCGGCCGACGCCTGAACCTGCCGGTCGTCATCAAGTCCCACGATGAGGCAGCCGACGACTTTGGCTGGTTGCGCATTTCGCGGCGCTTGACAAGCCGGCCTCGAGCAAGCTGACTCAGGAACGGTTAGGATGGGCCAAAGCCAACCTGCGCTCATTCCCGATCTCGACCGAGTGCGTTATTTCCAAAACAAATGCGAAACTGTGAATCTGAAGCTTGCTTCAGCGAATCATCCATAGGCAAAATCACCATAACCCGATCTGCGGATCGAATGGAGAAGACACAATGACGACACAGACGAAGCTCGGTGGCGCCATCGTGATCTTGTTACTGGCGATGATGAACGCGAATCTGCTTTCGGGCGAACCCAACAGCACAGACACGATTGCCTAAGTGATGTTCGATCCGCAAACCGCAATCGACATGATTGACTACGTAGATAGCATTACTCAGAGACGTCCACCGCTTGGGCCAGAATTACAAGTCGCTCTTAATCTGATTCCGGCGCATACCTGGTACGCTGTCCCGTCCGGCGCGCTCATCTTCCTGAATGAACGAGGTTCGGATTACTTTCGCCTCCCGAAAGACCATCCTATTCGGCTCGGGATCGACACTGGCGCAGCGTGGGATTCTCATATCCCCCTTTTACATCCGGACGACCACGAAGAGACGCGTAGAGTTTGGTCAACCTGTCTACGCACCGGTTCCTCTGGTCAGGTAAGTTTTCGGGTCCGTAACGCTCAGGGAGTTTATCGCTGGTTTCTCAGTCGGGCCGAACCAGTCCGAACGAGGGATGGCACTCTACTGTATTGGATCGGGGTTAACCTCGACATTGAAGACTGGAAGCAAGCAGAGTTGGAAAGAGAAAGGGAGCTCCAGCAAATTCTAGACCTCACACCGCAGCACCTCGGTGTACTTGGACCTGATGGAAGTCCACTCTACGCTAATCGTGTAGCGCTTGATTACTTCGGTGTCAACATCGACCAATGGCGAGCCGAGTCTCGAATTGATCTCGTTCATCCAGATGATCGTGAACACTTTCTTGGCGAACGAAAGACGCGATTTCTCGATGGGGCGGCCCATGAGTTTGAAGCTCGGATGCTGAGGCACGACGGCAGATATCGGTGGTTTCTGTTCCGGTTAAATCCCCTTAAAGACGAGCGTGGACAGGTAACACGTTGGTATGGCACAGCTACCGATATTGAAGATCGCAAGCAGGGTGAAGACCGGCTTCAGCACGAAAACGCGGCTCTCCGGGAAGAAATCGACGACACCTCGATGTTTGAAGAGATTGTTGGAACCTCCCCTGCTTTGCAAATTGTACTCTCGCGCATTTCCAAAGTTGCGCCAACCGATTCCACAGTTTTGATCACGGGTGAAACGGG
>Ga0137403_10006551_pt1 | contig 13303 bp, 13 predicted proteins | sample CZOMad2_1_16fung_FD_122057 | JGI IMG/M metagenome (GOLD analysis project Ga0137403, IMG submission 122057) | Vadose zone soil fungal communities from Angelo Coast Range Reserve, California, USA - CZOMad2_1_16fungal (Hybrid Assembly) | ecosystem: Environmental > Terrestrial > Soil > Vadose zone... | reverse complement strand
GCCGGGCCAGGTAGCTCAGTTGGTAGAGCACGTGACTGAAAATCACGGTGTCGGCGGTTCAACTCCGCCCCTGGCCACTCGATAGATCGCAGGCTTCGGCGCGGCGTGCTCGTGAGTGCGCTGCCGCTGGTGGCTGTTTGGTGGCTGTTCGTTCCCTGGCGGGCCGGTTCGGGTGAGGGGTGGTGCAGACGAGGAGGATACGACGGTGAGCCCCGACGACCGTGAGACGCTGGAGGAGTACCGCCGCGTGATGGCCGAGCTTCGGGTCACAGAACTGGTGCGCGAGCCGATCTCGATCTCGGCGACCATTGGCGCTCGACAGGACCGCGGCAAGTCCCGGATGCCCACCGAGGATGCCCTCCGGGGACTCTTCACGGCCTTCCGTCCTCTCTGGCTTGAAGGTGAGCCAGCGACCTTCGTGAAGACGTGCCAGGTGCTGTACCGCGCGACCCTCACGAGCGATGAGAGGACGGCTCTCGACAACGCGCGCGCGCTTTGGAAGGCGAGATGCCGGGAGGACTGGATTCGCTTCAAGTTCAATGGGAGTGACATGTCCCCGCGCGAGTTCATCAACCTGTACTTCAATGGCCTGTACTTCCACCGTGACCGCGACAAGCGAGTCATCCGCGAGACGTTCGAGGGCGCGTTCGGAGCGGAGTTTGGCAAGGGAATGCTGCTCACGTGGGTGCTTGACCTCGTGGACGCGGCGGCTTCTATCGAGCAGGTCGTTACCAACGTGCTGGGCCGGGAGACGACGGCCCAGGCTTCGACGCCGTCTTGGGGGCGAACGATGGTAAGGGCACGGAGCAGCGTAAGCGATTCGCGTCGCTCTCGTGGCCGTGCCATCCTACCAACGCCATGGCTCGCCTCAAGGTGCTCGTCCCAATAGCGCCCGAGACGACGGTCTTGCCGGAACAGTTCCGTCTTCAGGCGAAGACCGATGCGTTTCTCCCTGCGAAACGTCTGATGGTCGCGGTCCTTGAGCGTGCTCTCGGCGAGTACGAGACGTCCGCGGCCCGGACCGATTGGCGGGGACGCCGCCAGTTCGCCGAGGTCGAGGCTTGGTTCGCCTCGGATAACACCGACTGGCCATTCTCGTTCGTCGCCATTTGCGAAGCGCTTAGCCTCGACGTCCCGTCTGTCCGCGCTGGCCTCCGAGTCTGTCACACGCAGGCTCGACGTGTGGCGCTCCGAGCAACCGGCGGGACTTGAGCAGCCGGAACGCGACTTCGGCTAGCGGTCAGGGTCTCTCAGCGCGCTTGTCGCGACGGCGGAGATACTCGCGGATCGCCTCCGCGATGAAGTCCTGTAGGTCGCGCCCCTGCTCGACGCAGACCAGACGGACCCGGCGTCGCAGCTCACGCGGGACTCGTGTCGAGAGCAGTACGAGCGTGCCGGCGCGTCCGGTGATCTCTGGTCGGCGTCGGCCTGGCATTGCTGTGCTCGACTCCTACCAGGCGCGACCGCGCAGGCAACTCGCGTCGTCACGCAGCTTCGGGTGGTGCGTCGTCCGGGTCCATCGGCATCACCCGGAAGTGCTCGAAAACTTCACCCAGCGCGGCGCTGTCGGGCAAGCACAGCCAGGGATGGCGTGTGCGGAGATGATCGGCCATCGCCGCCGCCTCGGCATCGCGGATGCGGTCCACCGCGAGCCGCATCGCGCACCGTTTGCAGGCGACCGTGAACCTGGCGCTGCCGTTGAACACGGGTCCACGCTACTCGCGCCAAGGGTGAGAAGGTAGGTCGCAAGCGCCGCGCAGGGCGCCCCAGCCAGCGCCAGCACGCGGCGCGTCGCAGGTCGGCTCACCCGCGCTGGCGGCGACGCGGATGAGGTAGTAGGTGCGGGGGCGTGCCCCGCTGTCCTCGGTGTGGTTCGTGCGACATGGGTCGGCTCCGTCGCCGACGGGGCATCCTCCAGCGGCTAGCGGCACTCCTGCTCTTCGATCCACTATCACTGTCGGAAGTGCGATCGACGCTTCCTTGTCCTTCGGCTCTTGAAGTTCTCAGCCGAGTAAGCAGACGCGATAGCCGGTGCGGATCACGGCGTCCGCGCGAACAGCGGGACAAAGGCGCGGAACCGGGTCATGCAGGTCCAGCAGACGAACGGCCGCCAGCAGACGAAGGTAGTTACGCGCTCCAAGAGGCGCGTCGGCCAGCGGCGGTGAACATCGTAGGACCCGCAGCGTGGACAGCGGACCCTCATGCGTTCGGGGTAGCCCTGGAACCCGCCGCGGGCAAGCTGACCCTTCCATGGGGTTAGCCCTTGGCGCGTCGCGGGCGACGGAGGTAGTCGAGGATCGCCTCCGCGATGAAATCTTGCATCGGCCGGTCCCGCTTGACGCAGACGAGGCGCACGCGCTGCCGGAGCGAGCGCGGGACACGGGTTGTGAGGATCACGAGCGGCCCGGCGGGTCCTCGCAACTCTGGTCGCTGTCGGCGAGGCATACGACCCTCACGCGGCCGGCGGCGACTTGTCGGGGTCCGTTGACGTGACGCGGAAGTGGCGCAGCGTGGCCTCAACGCCAGGGTACGGGTCGCTTGGGCAGCAAGCAAGCAGATGCGCCTGGAGTCGGTCGAGTTCCGCGCCGGTGACTCGGCTCACGATCACCACGGTCCGCTTGCAGTGCGTGCAGGTGACCATGAAGCGTCGCCCGGCCATGGTGACGCCGCGTCTAGCTTGACGGATGGAAGCGTGTCCAGTCGGTATTCGCAACGAGCGGGCGGCGACGACGCCACACGAAGCTACTTCTTCGCAGCCTGGCGCAGCCGCATCTCGTGGACGGTTGCGCCTTCGCCTGCCGTCACACCCAGCGATGGCGGCCACGAGACGAACCCGTCAGGCATCTCCTCCAGCGGCCCGCCGCTACCATACCGGTAGTCACGTCGGCCGTCATCGAAGTCGGCCCGGATGCCCCACGTGTCTGGCGCGATCAGAGCGACCGCGACCACGCGCGGCGACTTCTTCGCCTGCTCCCGGACGAGGCGATACAGCACCCCAGCGATCTTCACCCTCTCCATCGAGTCGAGTATCGGTGACCTGCGCGAGAGACTTGAACCCGATGCAACGGGACAACGGTCGCATGCCGCGCCCCCCGGTGCCGAGACTCGGCGGCGGGTCGGCGGCGGAGGTGCTCGCGGATCGCCTCGGCCACGAAGTCCCGAAATCGGCACGCCCTCGCTTATGCGGTACTCGCGGACGCGTTGGCGGAGGCCGCGGGGACATGCATGAAGAGCATCACGAGCGGTTCGTCGGGGACTCCCACTTGGTTCGCCTGCGCGTCCCGACTCCCGGCCGGCGCTTCGTGGGTTCGCGTGAAGCAAGGGCGAGGATCATCTCGTGATCCAACGGAGCGGCAGCGCCATGTTGTCCATCTCCTCAAGCGCCGCGGATTGCTGCTTGGATCGCGATGAGCACAGCTTCGACAAGCAGGATGGTGTAAGCCGCCACGACCACGGTCAGAGCGATCTTCGACCATCGGGAGAAGCTTGGACTCTTCCACAGGAGCGGCAGCCCGAACGGTCCAAGGACTGCGAAAAGCATCAGGAGCAACCACCACGGCCGGTAGTACCACCGCGGCCGAGGAGCGCCGTCCGAAGTCCCCATCATCCGTGCCGGCATTCTGAGGACGCCGCTGCAAGCGGTTCAAGAGGAGGAGTGCGTGGTGGAGCGCGTTGCCCTCTACTGCCGCGTTTCGACCGGGTCGCCCGCGACGACTGCCGCGCGCTCCACCGTCGGCGAGAAGCCGCATAGGACCGTGGCTAGGTCGGGTAGGTCGGCCTCGCTGAGCCTTTCGAGCCTGGCGATCCACTGCCGCCCGGTGCGGTCGGCTCTTGCTGACACTGCTTCCGCGCGCGTGCTATCCAGCGCCCATGGCGAAGCGTCGCGTCCTCGTCCCCGAGCGCCTCCCGGCCGTCCGCGCCTCCGAGTACGTGTGCGTCAGCGTGGAGCTACCAAAGGGACTCCACGCGAAGGCGCAGGAGATAGCGCAGGCGTACGGACTCTCGCTCTCGGCGTGGCTTCGTTCGCTCGCCTACGAGCACGTCGGGTTCGAAGCCCGCCTGAAGCCGGGCGAGATGGTGCGCCTGCTCTCGGGGGACAGGCCGAAGCGGCAGCGATAGGCGGGGATTGTTTACTGGAGCAAGGTGGACCTCGCTAACCGTATCGCGACGATCCCCAAGAAGCACCGTGGCGGGCTCGCTGTGCAGCGCGTCCCGCTAAACGACATTGCCCTTGGCGTCTTGCGGTCGTTCCCGAGCCGCTTTCGCGGCGGCCCCGTGTTCCCGAGTGTCACGGGCGCCACGCCACTCAACCCCAAGAATTTCCTCACCCGCGTGTTCTACCCCGCGCTGGAGCGTGCTGAGGTCGCGGACTTTCACTGGCACGACCTCCGGCACACGTTCGCTTCCCGCCTGGCGATGCGGGGTGTCCATCAGAAGGCGATCAAGGAGCTGATGGGGCACGAGACGTTGGCGATGACGGATCGCTACATGCACCTGTCGCCGGTCCACCTGCACGACGCCGCCAATCAGTTTTACGCCGGTGGCTGTTCCGATGGCGGTTCGTCGGGGCATTCGCGTTCACCCCAGATGACGCACTCCGCAGATAAGCGGCCGAAATCTTAGCAACGGCCCGCGTCTTGCTTGGTTTTCTCAGACGGACTGAAAATCACGGTGTCAGCGGTTCAACTCCGCCCCTGGCCACTGGATAGCACGCCGACGCGGCGCCGTGACGTCCGCGCTGGTGCTGGTGGCAGCTCGTGAGGCCCACTCACCCAGCAAGCTAGCAGCTTGGTGGCAGCTTCGGCACGACCGCGCCGAGGATCGCGGGTGGGGGGTGTGCCACGGGCGGAACGCCGTCCCGGGCCGTTCCTGCCCTGAAGTCGGGACTCCCCGGGAGGCGAGGAGGGGATTGACGCGCCGCGGGCCGCGCGGCCCACTCATCTGTGATCTCCCCCCCTCGCGCCGTGCAGGACAAGGACAAGGAATCGAGAGAGTGGATTCAGGTCGGGCAGCCGGCGGCCATGGCCTTCCCCGCGGTCGCCATCCACTGAGCTTCGGGGTGGGCGGGATGGATGGCGGTCAGGGACCGCAGCTCTCGGGGTGCGCGGCAATGGGGTCCCGAAAAGGGGGCGGAGGCGAACCATCTCCCACCGCCCCACGACCGGGCTTCTGAGTGGCGACTCGCCGTGGGCGCCTCGGACGAAAACGACAACTGGCAGGTGCGGAGGAAGCGCATGGTCGACATCTTCCATGAGGGCGGTTGGGAGTACCGGTGCGAGCCCCTGGCCCTGCCGGATCCCGCCGCCGCGGAGCGAACGCTGAATCAGCTGGGCAAAGCGGGATGGGAGCTGGTCGAAGTGGTGCGAGGTGACGGCGAGCGAGACCACACGCGGGTCGCCGTGCTCAAGAGAAAGCTGTTCTGGAGCTGACCGGGGCGGGCTACTTCTTCTTCGACGGCGACTTCCCGCTCTTCGCGCTCACCGGCTTCACCGCGATCTCCGTCGCGCTCAGCCGGTACTGCACGGTCACCCTCTCGCCGACCTTGAGCTCGCCGCTGACCTTGGTGCTGCCGTCGCGGCCGATCTCCCAGAGGTCCTTATCCTTCTGCACCGTGATGACGTCGTTGGTGAGCGCCGTGACGGGACCCGTCACCTGGTAGGTCTTGGCCTGTGCGGCGTAGAGCCCGCCCGTGAGGGTCAGGAGCGCGAGCGGGGTCAGGGCCAGCGCCTTCAGCTCGAGCATGCCGTCCTCCTCTCCCACGCCTGGTAGCGTCAAGCTGGGGAGCAGTCTACCCCCGGCGCGCTACTCGACGTGCAGGGCGAGCTCCGCGGCCGGCTCGTCGAGATGGTCGACGCGCGGTCCGGCGGCGAGCCACGCGCCGGCGGCGCGCCGGCCCGCATCGTGCATCGCGCCCAGGATGCCGCGCTCGAAATAGAGGTAGGAGCCGGCGTTGAAGAACGCAGCGCGCCCCGGCCGCACGGACTCGTAGAGGATCACCTCGCGATAGGGGCCGCCCTGGAGGCGCGTCACCCGGTTGCGCTCGAGGAGGAGCTTGCGGTCGATGTTGTAGGCGTTCTCGAGGAAGCTGTCGACGGTGCGCTCGACGGCGCGCCCGAAGTGCCTGAACGGCCCGGGCTCGGGCTCGGCCGGCTCGGTCACCAGCACGGCGACGATCTCCTCCGCGCCGAGCGCGACGGCGGGCGCGAGCGGCGTGTTGACGAGCAGCCCGCCGTCCCACAGGAGGTGCGGCCCGACGCGCACGGGCGGAAAGAGGAGCGGGATGCTCGCGCTCGCCAGCACCATGTCGACGGTGATGGCGTCCACCACGACGTAGTCCGCCGAGCGCGTCACCGGCGCGGGCGCGGTCACCCAGCGGATCACGCGCCCGGTGTGGGCGTCCACCGTGTTGAGCGCGAGGCGGACGCCGCGGTTCGGCACCCGCTCGCCGCCGAAGACGTCGACCAGGCGCGCGCGGAGCGGCGCGGTGTCGACCACGAACGGCTCGCGGATGCCCTCGAGGAAGCGGCTCACCAGCTCGAAGCGCGCCGTCAGCAGGAACTCGACCCAGAGCGCGAGCACGTTCCCCGGCCGGAGCGAGCGGTGGTTCCGCACGCGGTGGAGGAAGGCGCGCAGCGGCAGCGTCGTGCCGAGCCAGCGCGCGGCCTCCTCGAGCGAGAGCCGTGCGAGCGTGCGCAGCGCGCTGCCGAAGAACGCGGCGCTGGCCGTGACCGGCGGATCGTCGGCGATGCTCTTCCAGAACTGGAGCATCTCGCGCGGCGACTTGCCGGCCGCGATGAGCGCGGCGTTGATGCCGCCGGCCGAGGTCCCGGAGAGCACGGCGGGCCCCGCCGCGAAGCGCGCGTCCTCGAGCAAGCGCTCGTAGACGCCGACCTGGAACGCGCCTCGCGCGCCGCCCCCCGAGAGCACGAGACCGAGGGTGCGCGGACCCCGCCGTCTCCCGCCCAGCCGCATCGTCCGCATCGTCCTCCCCCTCCCCGCCACGGATCCGGTCGTGCGCGTGTAGCACGGCGGGCGGCGGGGAGCTAGTGTCCCGGACCCGAAGTCCGTTGCCAAAGTCGGGGGTGGATCGGCGGCGCTGGCAAGGCGCGACGACGAGGAATAGTTGGCGCTATTCCGAGGAGGAGCAACGCAGCCAGCGTCGTCGAGACGCCCCCGAATTTGGTGACGGACTTCGGGTTCGGGACACTAGCTTAGCTACGACACCGAGCGCTGCGCGGCAGGCGCGACGGCGGCCGGGCGGGGCCGCGCCCGCACCTTGCCGCACGCGAGACCGATCTGCCGCACCACGTCCCACAGGTAATACAGCTCGGGGTAGACGAGCGGCTTGCCGCTGGTGAGGAGCGCCGCCGCCACCTGCCGCTCCGGGTCGGCCCAGGTGAGGACGTTCGTGAAGCCGATGTGGCCGAAGGCATACTGCGTGTCCGGCCCGTAGGGGCTGAACCACTGCCCGCCCAGCATGAAGCCCATCCCGTAGCGGAAGGGGAGGAGGAGCGTGAAGTCGAACTCCAGATACGACTGCTCCGAGGTGGCGCGGCGAATCGTGCGCGGGTCGAAGATGCGCACCCCGTCGAGCTCGCCGCCCTGGAGGAGGAGCTGGTAGAAGCGGCTCATCTCGTTCGCCGTCGCCACCAGGTTGGCCGAGGGTACGATGCCGGTGAGAAACCGGGGGTCATTCGCCATCGCGATCGCCCGGCGGAACTCGACGCCGAGGGCGCGGCCGAGGATGGTGGAGAGCGGCGGTAGGGGCGGGGGCCCGGTGAAGTAGTTGACGGCCACCTGGCCGACGTCGGCGGGCGGGACGCCGTAGGAGAGCCAGCGGAAGCCGAGCGGACGGCGGACCTCCTCGTCGAGGACGGTGCGGATCGTCTTGCCGGTCACCCGGCGCACCACCTCGCCCAGGATGAAGCCGCCGGTCACCGCGTGGTAAGCGAGCTGCCGCCCGGGCCGCCCGGTGAGCTTCATCTCGCACAGGATGCGGACGATGCCCTCGGGGTCCTCGAGGCGGTCCAGATCCATCGCTTCGGGAGGTGGGTTCGGGAGGCCGGCGCGGTGGATCAGCACGTGCCGGATCGTGATCCACTGCTTGGTACGCACCGCGAACTCGGGGATGTACTCGCACACCGGGTCGTCGAGGCGGATCACGTCGCGCTGGTCGAGGAGGTGGATCACCATCGCGGTCACCGCCTTGGCGGCGGAGAAGATGTTGAGCGGCGTGGCGGGCGTGACGCGGGTCCTGGGGGCGTCGGGCGGGTCGTCGGGACCGTTGCCGCGCGCGTGGCCGATGGCGCGGTCGATCAGGACCTGTCCGTGGCGCCGGACGCAGAGCTGGATGGCGGGATGGAGGCCGCTCGCGTAGAGGCGCTCGACCGCCGCCCAGGTGCGCGCCACGGCCTCCGGGGAGACGCCGAGGTCGCGCGGCGGGGCCTCGGCGCCGACTGCGGTCACCTCCTCGAGCGAGGCCGGCACGCGGCAGCGGGTGACTAATGGACAGCGCACCGCCGCGATCGTACAGTGCACCCCCGTGAGAGGAAAGGCGTGAACGAACGCTCGCTTGCGTGGCTCTTCCTCGCCGCGAGCCTGTGGGGAGCGTGGTTCACCTGGAACGCGCTCCGGCCGATGGCCGGGGCATCGCGGCGCGGGGTGGTGAGCTTTTTCGCCGGCTGGCTCACCGGCGAGCTCGCGCTCCATCACCTGGCCTGGCAGCTCGGGATGACGCTGGTGTTCGCCTGGGCGGGCGCGTTCCGCGCCTGGCCGGGGTGGGTCGGGCTGGCGATCACGCTCCTCTCGTGGTGCGGCCTCGCGCGCTGCCTCGTGGTCGCGCGCCGCGCCGAGGCGGTCGTCGAGCAGGCGCTCGCCCTGGGGCTCGGCCCGCGCTACGCGGAAGAGATCCCGACCCGGGCGGGCGGGCCGCTCGCGCCGGCGATCGACTGGCGTCGCGTGCTCCTGCCGTTCCCGATCCGGCATCCCGAGGTCGAGCGCGTGCGCGACATCGTCTATGCGCGTGCCGCCGGGCGGGTCCTGCGGCTCGACGTCTACCGCCACCGCGATCATCCGACCGGCTGCCCGACGCTCCTCCAGATCCACGGCGGCGCCTGGATGCTCGGCAGCAAGAACGAGCAGGGCCTGCCCCTCATGCACCATCTCGCCGCGCGCGGCTGGGTGTGCGTCGCCGCCGACTACCGCTTGAGCCCGCGCGCCACCTTCCCCGATCACCTGATCGATTTGAAGCGCGCCGTCGCCTGGATCCGCGAGCACGGCGCGCTGTACGGCGCCGATCCCGACTTTCTGATCGTGACCGGCGGCTCGGCGGGCGCGCACCTGGCCGCGCTCGTCGCCCTCACGCCGAACGCCCCCGAGTACCAGCCCGGCTTCGAGGGCGTCGACACCGCCGTCGACGGTTGCGTGGCCTTCTACGGCGTGTACGACTTCACGGACCGCCACGGCCTCTGGCCCGACCACGGGCTCCGCCGGCTCCTCGAGCGGCGGGTGCTGAAGGTCCCCTTCGCGAGCGCACCCGAGGCGTACGAGAAGGCGTCGCCGCTCTCCCGCCTCCGGCCCGATGCGCCGCCCTTCCTCGTCCTGCACGGCACGCACGACACGCTCGTTCCGGTCGAGGAGGCGCGCCGCTTCTGCGACGCCTTCCGGCGCGTGGTCCGCGCCCCGCTCGTCTACGCGGAGCTCCCGGGCGCGCAGCACGCCTTCGAGATCTTCCCGTCCGTGCGCACGACGTTCGTCATCCCCGGCGTGGAGCGCTTCCTCGCCTGGGTCTACGCCGGCTACCTCCGCCGGCGCCGCGCCGAGCCCGGTGCGAGCCGGGTGGTGGGATCACGTGGCGCAGGCGTCTAGCGACGCCGACCGGGGAGAGGCGCCCGGCTCGGAGCCCGGGACGGCGACGGACCCCGTGTGCGGCATGCAGGTCGTGCCGGCGCGCGCACACACCCGCCTCGTGCACGAAGGACGGAGCTACTTCTTCTGCAGCGCGCACTGCGCCGAGCGCTTCCGTGCGGAGCCCGCCCGCTACCTCGGCCCGCGCGTGACGGTGCCGCCCGCGCCGGGCGCCGAGTACACCTGCCCGATGCACCCGGAGGTCGTCCGCTCCGAGCCGGGGACCTGCCCCCTCTGCGGCATGGCGCTCGAGCGCGCCGAGGACGAGGCCAGCCCCGAGCTCGCCGACATGAGTCGGCGCTTCTGGCTGAGCCTGATCCTGACCCTGCCGCTCCTCCTCGCCGCCATGGCGGACATGCTGCCCGGCGAGCCGCTGCGGCACGCGTTCGCGGGAGGCGCGCTGGCGTGGATCGAGCTCGCGCTCGCCACCCCGGTCGTCCTGTGGGGCGGATGGCCGCTCCTCCAGCGCGGCGCGGCCGGGGCCGCCGCGGCGCGCCCCAACATGTTCACGCTGATCGCGATCGGCATCGGCACCGCGTACGGCTACAGCCTGGTGGCGGCGCTGGCCCCCGGGGCTTTCCCCGCCTCTTTCCGCGGCCACGGCGGCGAGGTACCGCTCTACTTCGAGGCGGCGGCCGTCATCACCTCGCTCGTCCTCCTGGGCCAGGTCCTGGAGCTCCGCGCGCGCCGCCGCACGGGCAGCGCAATTCGCGCCCTCCTCGGGCTCGCGCCGAAGACGGCGCGCCGCCTCGGGCCCGACGGGCGCGAGGAGGACGTGCCGCTCGCGGACGTGCACGTGGGCGACCGCCTGCGCGTGCGGCCCGGCGAGAAGGTGCCGGTGGACGGCGTCGTGGTCGAGGGCGGGAGCGCCGTCGACGAGTCGATGCTGACCGGCGAGCCCATGCCGGTGGAGAAGACGGCGGGCGCGCGGGTGACGGGCGGCACGCTCAACACGACCGGCAGCTTCGTCATGCGCGCCGAGCGGGTGGGGAGCGAGACCCTGCTCGCGCAGATCGTGCGCATGGTGGGCGAGGCCCAGCGGAGCCGCGCGCCCATCCAGCGCCTGGCGGACGTCGTCTCCGCCTACTTCGTTCCCGCCGTGCTGGTGGTGGCGGCGGTCACCTTCGTCGCGTGGCTCGTCCTCGGCCCCGCGCCGCGCGTGGCCTACGCGCTCGCCAACGCGGTCGCCGTGCTCATCGTCGCCTGCCCGTGCGCGCTCGGGCTCGCGACCCCGATGTCGATCATGGTCGCCGTCGGGCGCGGCGCGACCGCGGGCGTGCTGGTGAAGCAGGCGGAGGCGCTCGAGGTGCTCGAGCGGGTCGACACGCTGGTGGTCGACAAGACGGGCACGCTGACCGAGGGCAGGCCGCGGCTCGTGTCGGTGGAGGTCGTCCCCGGGCTGGAGGAGCGCGAGGCGCTCGCCCTCGCCGCCGGCCTCGAGCAGGCGAGCGAGCACCCGCTCGCCGCGGCGATCCTCGAGGGCGCGCGGACGCGCGGCCTCGCGCCGCCCGGCGCCACGGAGTTCCACGCGCGACCGGGGAAGGGTGTGACGGGGACGGTCGGTGGGCGCGCGGTCGCGCTCGGCAACCGGGCGCTGCTGGCCGAGCTCGGGATCGACGCCGGCGCGCTCGGCGCGCGCGCCGAGGCGCTCGGCGCCGACGGGCAGACGGTGATGCTGCTCGCCGTCGACGGGCGAGCGGCGGGTCTGGTCGGGGTGGCGGATCCGGTGAAGCCGTCCACCCCGGGCGCCCTCCGGGCGCTCCGCGAAGACGGCGTTCGCGTCGTCATGCTGACCGGCGACAGCCGCACCACCGCCGCGGCCGTCGCGCGCCGGCTCGGCATCGACGAGGTGCACGCCGAGGTGCTGCCGCAGGAGAAGGGCGAGGTGGTGCGGCGCCTCCAGGCCGCCGGGCGCGTGGTCGCGATGGCGGGCGACGGCGTGAACGACGCCCCCGCGCTCGCCGCGGCGCACGTCGGCATCGCGATGGGCACGGGCGCCGACGTCGCGCTCGAGGCCGCGGGCGTGACCCTCGTGCGCAGCGACCTGCAGGCGATCGTGCGCGCCCGGCGCCTCTCCCGCGCCACCATGCGCAACATCCGCGAGAACCTGTTCTTCGCGTTCGTCTACAACGCGCTCGGCGTGCCGCTCGCGGCGGGCGTCCTCTACCCGGCCTGGGGGCTCCTCCTGAACCCCATGATCGCGAGCGCCGCCATGAGCCTCAGCTCGGTGTCGGTGATCGGCAATGCGCTGCGGCTCCGGCGGCTCGCGCTCTGAGGGGGCTCCGGGCGCTGGACCACGCGTGCGTCGCGTGATAGCGGGCGCGTCGGAGGTGGAGATGGCGGGAGGACGACGGAAGGCACGGCCTCGGGCACGCCGCGCGCCAAAGCCAGCACCCATCGCCCTCGAGCCGGTCGACCTGCTCGCCGGGCTCGCGCCCGGCGTCGAGCTGCACGCCGATGATCTCCCGCCCGGCATCGACGAGGAGAGCTCGGCCACCACGCCGCTCCCCGCCACCCTGACCGTCGCCGAGGCGGGCCGGTTGATCCGCTCGGGCGACGGCACCATCCGCCGCCTCATCCGGACGACGGTGCTCGGTCCCGAGAAGCGCCCGGGGGCGCGCGAGGACGCCGACACCGATCGCGCCGGCGTCCTGCCCCGCACGCCGGGCAAGCCCGGCGAGTAGCGCGCAGCGTTGTACGGCGCGCGAGCGGATCCGTTCGCGCCTGTGCGGCCCGCGTCCCCGCGGCCGGCCAGAAAGCTCGCAACTACGGGACTTCTTCGTCCGTCACGTCCGCGGCACGGATCTCGCTCCCTGGCGCCTCCGGGGAGGGCATGGGATGACACGGACGAACACGACCCGGAGCGAGAAGAGCACGCCGCCGCGCCGCCGCGTGGTCGCGGTCGGCAAGCGCGTGGACGGGCGCTGGCAGGTGCGGACGAGCCTCTGGCGCTACCTCGCTACGACCGCGCTGTCGCAGCAGTAGCGCGCTCGAGTCGCGCGGCGCGTGCCTCGACCCAGTCGAGCACGCGCGCCTCGAGGCAGGTGCCGTCCAGGCGGTCGATCTCCTGCACGCCGGTCGGGCTCGTGACATTCACCTCGGTCACCAGCCCGCCGATGACGTCGAGGCCGACGAAGTAGAGCCCGTCGGCCTCCAGGCGCGCCGCCATGCGGCGGCAGATCTCCCGGTCGCGCGCGTCCACCGCGGCGCGCTCGACCCGGCCGCCGACGTGGATGTTGCCGCGCGTCTCGTCCTCCTGCGGCACGCGCACGATGGCGCCGAGCGGCTCGCCCGCGAGCACGATGAGCCGCTTGTCGCCCTCGCTGCGGACGGCGGGCAGGTAGCGCTGCGCCATCACCATGCGCGTGCCGTTCAGGGTCGAGAGCTCGAGGATCGC
>Ga0137403_10006550_pt1 | contig 13304 bp, 10 predicted proteins | sample CZOMad2_1_16fung_FD_122057 | JGI IMG/M metagenome (GOLD analysis project Ga0137403, IMG submission 122057) | Vadose zone soil fungal communities from Angelo Coast Range Reserve, California, USA - CZOMad2_1_16fungal (Hybrid Assembly) | ecosystem: Environmental > Terrestrial > Soil > Vadose zone... | reverse complement strand
ACCTTTACTACGTTGGGATTGAAGCCCCCGGTGAATAAACCCGAATACGATGTCCAGTTTTTTCCTGAAGGAGGCAACCTGGTTGACGGCGTAAGAAGCAAAGTGGCCTTCCGCGTCGTTGATAAGAATGGAAAAGGCGTTGATTTCAGAGGCGCCATAGTGGACGAGAAAAAAGATACCGTTACCCGATTCCAACCGTTGAAATTGGGAATTGGGAATTTCCTGATTACCCCGATGTCAAACCATCGCTATACCGCCATCCTACGCGACTCGAAAAACAATCGTGTCACTGCTGTGTTTCCAGCGGTTCAGCCTGCAGGGTATGTCATCCAGGTTCGTGACACGACCGCTCAACGCGTCGCTGTGACGATCACTACCTCGAGCGTATCGGACGCCGCGGTGTCCGCGGCCGGTGTGCCCGCTGCTCGAGCGGCGGCTGGCATCAGAAACCCGGTTGCGGCCACGGCAACCAACATACCAGTGGAGAATAGCGATAACCGCCGCGCAAGGCAGTTTGTTGTTTTCATCCCGAATCCCTCCGAGCGCTCGTGCATAATTCTGCGTGCTTACTCCCCCACACCGTGCACGCGTTCGTTCCAGCGGATCATTGCAGTCGCTTGCGGCACTACACTACAGATGTCGCGATCCACTGTAAAGAAATCAGACTTCGTCCAAAGGCTGCGTCGCAGGTGCGGTCACCGGCATCCATGCGCCGAGGTCTATTGAACGGTAGGTTGTGCGTCCACGTGCCGGCGCAGGCGCTCGAGGTAGGCGCCGCGGCGAGCGTCGTCGAGCCAAGCAACCTCGAAGCCATTGCGCACCAACTGTACTATTTCCGGCATGGTCATGCCGCCTTCCTCGTGCAGCGCGCGCAAATTCTCGTTCATGTAGGCCCGGAAATAAGCGGGGTCGTCGGAATTCACCGTGGCCCGCATGCCGAGTTGCAGCATCCGCCGGATATGGCCGGCGGTCAGATCTTGCACGCAGAATCGATTGGAGACGGGGCAGACCGTCAGCCCGAGTCCGCGCTCGGCGATCACCGCGCACAGCGCCGGATCCTCCAGTGAATTCACGCCGTGATCGATGCGATCGACGCGGATGTCATGCAGCACCTGGCCAATGTGGACCAGCGTATTCTGTTGATTGACGTCGCAGTGCATGGTGAGCTTCAATCCTTCGCGGCGGGCTCTTGCGAACACGTCGGCGAACTTCACCGGCGGGTTGTTCTTCTCATCGGAGTCGAGCCCGACTCCGATGAGCCAATGTTTGTAGGGCAGCGCCTGGAGCAGCGTCTGCATCGCGGACTCGGCGCTCATGTCACGCAGGAAACAAAGGATGAGTTGCGTGTCGACGCCGAGTTCGGCGGCCGCTTTCTCCTGCGCGCGGCGAATGCCCCGGATGACGGCGTCGAAGGCCACACCGCGCGAGGTATGGGCCTGCGGGTCGAAGAACATCTCCGCGTAGATGACATTCTGTTCGCGGGCCTTTTGCAGATAGCGCCAGGCGAGCTCGAAGAAGTCCGATTCATCCCGCAGCACGTTCATGGCCTTGTAGTACACCGCGAGAAAAGACGGCAGGTCATTAAAATCGTAAGCGCGCAGCAGCGCTTCCGGCGAGTCGTAGGGCAGGACGATGCCGTTCTTCTGCGCCAAGGCGAAGCTTAAGGCAGGCTCCAATGTGCCTTCGAGGTGCACGTGTAGCTCCGCTTTCGGCATGCTGTCGATGAAACTGTTCATGAGTCTCGTCCTTTGATCGATTAGGCTATGCCTGAGTATGGAAACTTTGCAAGAGGGATGCCAGTGAATATCACGCCCGGAAACCGCGCAATGCGCGCTCTCCTCGCCGCGTTGAGCCTCGGCCTTTGCGGCGCGGCATGGACTGCACCCATTCCCGTCAAGGTCGTCGTGGTCACGATGTACGAGATCGGCAAGCTGACCGGCGACAAACCCGGCGAAGCCCAGCTGTGGGTCGAGCGGCAAAAGTTGGACCGGGTGCTGCCGTTCCCGCTCGGCGAATATGAGCTGCGCATGAACGATGCGGGTTTGCTGCTCATTTGTACGGGCGGCGGCGTCACCAATTCAAGTACCTCCATCATGGCGCTCGGTCTCGACCCGCGCTTCGACCTCAGCAAGACCTATTGGCTGGTCGCCGGCATCGCGGGAGGCGATCCGCTCGATGTGTCCCTGGGAACGGCGGCATGGGCCAAGCACGTGGTCGACGGCGATTTGCTCTATGAGATCGATGCCCGTGAAATTCCCGCCGACTGGCCCTACGGCATGCTGCCGCTTGGCGCCAAGAAACCCAACGACAAGGCCAGCGGCTGGACGGTGGACACGATTCACTATGCGCTCAACGCCTCGCTGGTGGAGTGGGCCTATTCGATCACCAAGGACCATCCCATTGCGGACAGTCCCGGCATCGCCAAGTTTCGTAAACAGTTCGAGGGCTACCCAGCCGCCACGCGTCCGCCGTTCGTGACCATGGGCGACTCGCTGTCCTCGAGCAAGTACTGGCATGGCGAGCACATGAATCAATGGGCCAACGACTGGGTCAAGCTGCAGGCCGGCGGCGACGCCAATTTCATGATGGCCAATATGGAGGACAGCGGTACGCTGACTGCGTTGCGGCGCTTGTCCCGAGTGGGGCGGGCCGATTTGAGGCGGGTGCTGGTGCTGCGCACGGCGAGCAACTATTCGATGGCGCCGCCGGGGAAGAGCACCGCGTGGAGCACCACGGCGGAATATCCGGAGGAAGGTCTGCCGGCGCTCGAAGCGGCGTATCAGGTGGGCAATCGTGTCGTGCAGGCGCTGCTCGAGGGCTGGTCCCGCTACCGCGACGTCATTCCCGGCAAGTGAACGGCCCAGGGCGGCCACATTCAGGGCAGCAGGCATACTTGGTAGTGTCTGCAGAGGAAGCCATAGCTCACGGGATTGGCGTCGCTCACGCTCGCCCAGCCTCTCCTTTGGAACGCCAGCGCAAAGGCGGCGATGCGCTTGTCGTAGCCTGCCAGCAAGCGCTGTTTGGTGGATTCCTCGAGGAAGGAGTACTGCAAGGAGTTCCGGCCCAGCTTGACGATTTCCTCCCATGACAGATTGAATTCTCTCACGGCCACGAAGAATTCATCGGTCATGTTCGAGTCCCACATGCCGCGGTCGTCCGTCGACAGGGCCACCGGGATGCCTACCCGCAGGTACTCCGGGAAGGGATGCTGGGAATAGTCGCTGACGTACTCCAGCAGCAGATTGCTGATGAGATTGATCTCCACCAGATAGGGGCCGTTGCGCATCCGCAGCATGGTTTCCGGATCGGTAATCAAATTGACGCCATGGCCGATGCGCTGCGCGCCCAGCAGAAGCGTGTCGCGGACGTGAAAGTTGGGCTCATCCGATTCGCCGGCGTGAATCGACAGATTGATGTCCGGGTACCTGTGGCGCAATTCGCGCATCACCGGTAGAAATCGCAGCGGATAGCCTTTTTCGTTGTCCTCCCGGCCCACCATGTTCACGCCGACGTACAAATCGCGATAGCGGTCCGTGATTGCGTACAAGTCGCGCAGTCGCTGCTCGGCGTCGGGCGTGAAACGCAGCAGCGCGTTTTGGAAGCGTACCTCAACGCCCGTGGCCTTCGCCTGCGGCGAGGCCAGGAGCTGGCGGAAGATGGCGACCGTATCTTCCACGGAGTAGGGCGAGCCGTCCGGCTTCACGGCGCCTTGGACGCCTTGCTGCGTCTCGAGATACACCACGCCCTCCAACCCAAAGGCCTGCATGTTGCGCAACAGGATGTCCGCGATCAGATGGGGATTGCGCAACAGATCGTTGATGCGGTCCCAGATGGCGTCGAAGAACTCGTTGCGCCCCTCATAGGATTGATCGAGCCGCATGCTGTCGAGCCAGGCCTGCTTTTCGCGCGCGTCCAGATCCTGCAGCCGTTTGAATTCGGATTTGCCGCAGGCGTCCAGTGTTTGGTAGTCGCTGGCTTGAATGGTCTTGAATAAGAGGAGCGCCCTGGCCGGTCCGAATTCGTCGTGCGCATACGGCGCGCAGTTCTCTATTCGGACGCGGGTGTAGTAGATGTAGCCGCGCGGCTCCTCAGCCATTGCCGCATCCCAGAACCATTCCGAGCGCACCGCGCCGGGCAGATGATTGTGCAGATCCCCGCCTTTGGGCAGCGCGTAGAGAAACCGATACATTTGTGCAGGCGTGGCGCCGGCCTTGACGTCCTCGAACCAGCGCTCGGCGGCAGCGGCGGAATGCAACGGGCCGAAGAGGCAAAACAAGACACCGACGACTGACAGTCTATTGCGCATTGCAGAATTCCCAGCGTTGAGTGACGGTCTTGGCGGAAGGGGTCAAGGGTTGGGAGCGCGCCGGCTGAGCAAGTCCACGGTCAGCGCTTCGAATCTCGCCAAATCGATATCCTGCACTACTTGGACCATCTGTTCGCCGAGACCGGGACCTTCGCCGGCCGACCAGCTCAAGGTATTGCCGTAACCGGCGGTAAAACTGGTGTCGACGTCGATGAACAATCGAGAGCTGTGCGTGACGATCGACGGGTCGAGCCACACGGCGACCGCCAGCTCATCCCACATGGGGTAGGACTGGCCGAATTGCCCGATATAGGCGTCGAACGGCGCCGTGCCCTGACTCACGCGCTTGAGCAATTCGGGCGTGAAAAACGTCTTCGTCGTCGGATCGATTGGAACCTCGGTGATCTTCTGCCAGGGTTCGTGCAGCACCATCGATGCAGCCTCCGGGTCCCAACGCATGTTGAATTCGCGCCGCGGAGCATTCGCGTATTCGGCGGCGAACGCATTGTTCGCGGCCGTCGGATTGAAGCTGCCGCCCATGAACACCAGTTCCTTCGCGAGGCCGGCGAATTGTGGGTCGAGGCGCGCGGCGAGCGCGAGGTTCGTCAACGGGCCGGCCGCGATGAGGGTCACTTGCCCGGGGTGGCGCCGCACTTCGCGCACCAGAAAATCCGCCGCGTTCCCTGGCGCAGCCTTGATTCGTGGGGTGCCCGCAGGCGACGGTGGTACGAGGTAGGGATCCGTCGGGTGCGGGGTGCGGCGTGCCACGCCCTGGCCAGGCCACGATTCGGTCCAGGCGCCCTTGTAGTAGAGCTTGCCGTACAGGCTCTCCCAGGCTTTGGTCCGTGCGAACGAGTTCACCAGCGGCAGCACCGCGCCGGGAACCACGGGCACCTCAGGCCGCCCGGCGATTTCCAAGAGTCGCAGGGTGTGATCGACTTCCTCGTCGCGCCAGCCGTCGCCGCTGGTGATGGTGATGCCGAGCACGTCGACATCGCTCGCTTGAAGCAGCATCAGGATCGCCTGTAGATTGGAGCCTGCCGGGCCGAACGCGTCCTGATCGATGATGACCATGCGTTTGTGGACGTCGCGATTGTGGGCATCGTTATTCGCGCCTGCGGCTTCGGGGATCGTGCCGAGGCCGCAGCCCAACAACCACACGGCCGCGATGATCGCTCGTGCGCAGCTTCGGATATTCATACGGTGCGAGACGGGGCGGCCCCGAGCAGGTCGGCCAGCGCGCAGGCCACGGTTGCCGTGGCGTGGCGCAGATCGTTGAGACGCAGGCACTCGTCGGCCCCATGGCCATTGGCCTCTTTGAGCGTACGCGGACCAGCACCGTACAAAACGGTCGGGATGCCGGCCGCTGTGTAATGACGGGCGTCGGTGTACAGGGGCACCCCATGTTCGCCTATGCCTGAATCGAAGAATTCCGCACCGCGCGTCCGTAGCGCCTGGGTCAGCTTCTCGGCGCCGGGCAATGGCACCAGCGGCAATGCGAGCAGGATGCGACGGATCTCGACGCGGATTCCGGAGCAACGCCCCGCGGAGCGCTCGATCAGGGCGCGCAATTCCGCTTCCGCGGCGGCCGGCGACTCCTCCGGAATGATGCGACGATCAATACGGAAGGTGACGCGGTCCGGCACCACGTTGGTGTTGATGCCTCCGTTGATGAGCCCGACATTGAGGGTCGGATGCGTGATGCCCGGGATTTTCGAGCTGCGGCTCCTGAGCGCGTCGCGTGACTCATAGATGTCGGCCAGGACCATGGTCGCAGCGGCGAGCGCGTCCACACCGGACTCCGGCATTGCAGCGTGGCCTTGCCGTCCGCGAAGGGTGACCTCCAAATGCAGGCAGCCGTTGTGTGCGGTCGTCACCGCGTAGGAGAAACCTGCGCCGATGGCGTAGTCGGGTTTGGAGTGTCCCTGTTCCAGCAGCCAGCGCGGGCCGATGTCGCCGCCGGTCTCCTCATCGTAGGTGAGGTGCAGTTCGACGCTGCCGTCGAGTCCAAGGCCGCGCGCCGCGAGCGCCCGCAATGCCAGCAGCGCATAGGCGTAGGTGGCGAAATCCGATTTGCTGACGGCAACGCCGCGGCCGTACATCACGGCGCCGTGCGTCGGGTCCTCGATCACCGTTGCGCCGTAGGGATCATGCGTCCAGCCGAGACCGGGCGGCACCACGTCTCCGTGCGCATTGAGCGCGATGCAGGGTCCGCTTTCGCCGAAGCGATGGCGCACGATGAGATTGACCGCCGAGAGCATACCGACGGCGTCCACCGCCGTCTTCGGCGGCAGGAAGCGTTCGACGCTGAGGCCGAGACCCTCCAGCCTTTGGGCGGCAACCGCGGCGTGCGCGGCGCAATCGCCCGGCGGGTTGTCCGTCGGCACTTGGACCATCGCCGCGAGGAATGCGCACTCGGCCGAGAAGTGTCGGTCCACCCAATCGCGAACAAAGCCGGCGATCGCGCCGGGGGAAACACTCGAATTCGTCATGCGGACACCATTGTCATGCGGACACCATCGTCATGCGGGTACCTTGAAATGCTGCAAAAAATCCAGGAATACGCGGGCGGCGACTGCCGCGTCGTCCGGCTTAAGCGTCTCCGCCGGGTTGTGACTGATGCCGCCGTTGCCACAGCGCACGAACAGCATGCCGATGTCCGTGACGCTCGCCATCATCATGGCGTCGTGACCGGCGCCGCTCGGCAAGCGCAGCGCGGGCTCGCCGGTAACCCGCTCGATGCTTGCGGTCCAGGCATCCTGCAGCGCCGCCGCGCAAGGTACACTGGCCGCTTCGAGCACGGTGCGTCGTTCGATGGCGACGCCGCGCCGATGGGCGATCCGTTCGATTTCGGCGTCGATGTCCGCGACCGCGGCGTCGCGCACCGCATCGCGGCCGGAGCGGATGTCGATGCTCAATTCGCAGCGCCCGGGGATCACGTTGACCGCGCCGCCGGGCACTTCGAGCTTGCCCACCGTGCCCACGAGGCCGGGTTCGCTAGTGCATCGCCGTTCCACGGCGAGCAGGATTTCCGCTGCCGCCGCGGCGGCATCGTGGCGCAATGCCATGGGCACGGTACCGGCATGGCCGGATAGTCCTCGCACGGTCAGCAGGCTGCGAATGCTGCCGGCGATGCTGGTGACCACGCCCAGCGGAAGGCCGGCGTCGAGGAGAACCGGTCCCTGCTCGATGTGAACCTCCACGAAGCCCAACAGCAGTGACGGATCGCGGGCAATCGCGCCGATGGCCGCCGCGTCGTGGCCCGTCGCGGCCATGGCGGCGCGCAGCGATGTTCCGTGCGCATCGACGCTGCGGAGCACGTCCGGTTCGAAATGCCCGGCGACCGCTCGACTGCCGAGAAAGGTCGACTTGAAACGCACGCCTTCTTCTTCGGCGAATGCGATGATTTCGAGCGGGTAGGGCAGATGCAATCCGGCACGGCGCATGGCGCCTGCGACCGCTATGGGCAGCAGGATGCCGAGCCGCCCATCATATTTGCCGGCGTTGATCACCGTGTCGTAGTGCGAGCCCGTCAGCAAGTGCCGCGCGCTACTGCCGTCGCCGGGCAGCACGCCGACGACGTTGCCCACGGCATCGCCATGCACGGTGAGCCCGGCGGCGAGCATGAAGTCACGGATGCGGGCAGCGGTGGCAATGTGCGCGGGCGTGAGGTACGAGCAGGTGAGCCCGTCCGGTGTTTCGCTGAAGCGCGCCAGATCCTCGGCCATGGCGATGATGGCGCGGCCAATGGGTTCGTCGACGAGGTCGGCCAGCCGGAAACGCGCGATGCGGCAGATTTCCTGCAACGCAATGCTGCGTTCCTCGTCCTTGCCGTGAGTTACGCGCCGCTCCAGGGTCGCGATGACGCTCTTCGGAGTGTGACCTTTGACCGCCAGTACGAAGGGAAAGTCGAAGCGGCCGCGGTAGGCCGCGTTCAGCGACTGCAGGCGTTCGTACTCGAGCGGCGTGCATGCCGAGAGCCCCGCGCCCTTCTGCTCGCTGATCGATGCGGACGTGAGGTCACCGCGAATGGCGGCGCGTCCCGCCAGCTCCGGATGGGCGCGCATCAACGCCAGTTGCAGCGATTCGTCGGCCTGCATCACCGCGCCGCACATGGCCTCGTGCAGGGCGATGCCGCTGCGATAAGGCCGCGACCCGGCGACTCGTTCCGGGACCCAGGGTGAGTGCTCGAAAACGGACGCCAGGGAGGCGACGAAATCCCGCAGCGGGAGGGTATTGAGTGTCTCAAGGGTAATCATGGCGGCGGGCGCTCGTCCGCCGGTGCATGATGTGGATGAGCGGCGATCCAATGTCTGGCGATTTCGATGCGGCGGCAGATCCACACACGATCGTGGCTGCAGACATAATCGAGAAAGCGCTCGAGCGATGCCATCCGGCCGGGTCGGCCGCAGAGCCGCGCGTGCAGTCCGATGGACAGCATCTTGGGCTGGTCGAGGCCCGCGGAATCGCCTTCCCGATACAGCGTGTCGAAGGAATCTTTCAGGTAATCGAAGAACTGCGTGCCCGAATTGAATCCTTGCACGGCGGCAAAGCGCATGTCATTGGTGTCGAGCGCGTAGGGCACGACGAGATGCGGCACGGTCGACGCGGCTTCGGAGACAGAAGTGCCGGAGTGCGCCGCCACTTGGGTCCAGTAAGGCAGATCGTCGGCGTAGGAATCCGAGTCGTACAGAAAGCCGCCGTGTTCGACGACCAGTCGGCGGGTGTTGGGGCTATCGCGTCCCGTGTACCAACCGAGAGGCGCATGGCCGGTCAATTCGCGCAGAATGGCAACGGCTTCAGCCAAGTGCTCGCGCTCGGTGGGTTCATCCACCAACTGATAGCTGATCCAGCGCAGACCGTGGGCGGCGATCTCGTGGCCCAACTCGAGGTAAGCCGCCACCGCCTCCGGATGGCGCTGGAGCGCCCTGGCAACCGCGAAAATCGTCAGCGGCAATCGACGCCGTTCGAAGGCGCGCAACACGCGCCACAGACCGGCGCGCGAGCCGTATTCGAACAGCGACTCCATGCTCATGTGGCGCATGTCGTAGGGCGCGGCGCCGATGATCTCGGAGAGAAAGGTCTCGGACGCCGGGTCGCCGTCCAGCACGCAATTCTCCGCGCCCTCTTCGTGGTTCAAAACGAACTGCAGCGCGATCCGCGCGCCGTTGGGCCAGCGCGGGTGCGGGGGCAGGCGTCCATAGCCGCGCAGATCGCGAGCATAAGTCATTGCCGCGCTCCGAATACCGACCGCAGGTCGACCCGAGATTCGTTGCGATCCTCGAGCATGAGGTGGGTTATGAGATGATCCAGATGCTGGGTCATGAGCTTGATGGCGGAACGTTCGCGCCGTTCCAGCGTCGCGGACAGTTCGCGATGGGCGTCCGGCGGGCAGGGCGATGCGCCGGGAGCCTGATACACGGCGATAATGAGCGAGGATCGGGAGATCAGGTCCCGCAGCAACTCGAGCAGGATGCTGTTATCCGCGCTCTCGGCAAGCAGCAGATGAAATTCGCCGGAGAGTTTCAATATCGCGCGGCGATCGTTGTCCCGCCAGGCTTCCTCCTCGCGCGCCAGATGATCCTGCAAGCGCTTGATGTCCTTGCGGGTGGCCGTCTTGATGAAGGTCTCGACAATGTTTGCCTCTATGACGCGCCGGGCGGCGAATACTTCGCGGGCCTCGCGCACCGAAGGCTTCGACACCATCGCGCCGCGATTGCGCATCAGCGTCACGACGCGTTCATGAGCCAACTTCTGCAGTACCTGCCGCAGCCGCGTTCTCCCGAGGCCGAATATTTCACACAGCTCGGTTTCCACCAAACGAGTCTCCGGGGGCAGGCTGTGATCCATGATTGCACTCCAAATGCGTTCATGCACTTCGGCGATATCGACGGCTTTGGCCGAAGCGTGGCGCGGGCGCAGGATCTCCATGCCATCCAGGGCCCTCTTGCGCTTATCCGACGGGTTGTCAGCGGGGGGAGTCATTGCGAATCCAGTCGAGCAGTTGAGCGCGTTCAGCTTCGGTCATACCGGTGAGATTCCCTATAGGCATCGCATTCGTGGCTACCTGCGGCGCGATCACCGACACGTGCGTCAGGATGGCTTCGGGCGAATCGAGCAGCAGACCCTTGGGCGCCGTCGCAAATCCGGGTTGCGTCGGTGCCCCGGAATGACAGGGTGCACAACGCAGGGCGACGATGCGCTGAATCGCTTCGAAGTGCGCTACCGATGGGTCTGCGGCGGTCGGTGACGACGCGGTCGGCGGCGCCAAGGCAACGGCCGTGGCGGTGAGGACTGCCAGACCCAGCAGAGCCGAGGTGGGAGAGGTCTTGCCGCCGCGCTCATGACGCTTATGGCGCGCGACGAAGTACACGCGGATCAACACGCCGGCCGCCGACATGGCGATCAATACCAGCCAGTTGCGCCGCCCGCCGAAGGCCAGTGCATAGTGGTTGCTGATCATGGTGAACAGCACGGGCAACGTGAAATAGGTGTTGTGCACCGAGCGCAGCTTGCCCCGCAGTCCTGCCTGCGGGTCCGGTTCGCGTCCTTCGAGTTTGGCCCGCACCATCTCTCGCTGCCCCGGAATGATGACGAAGAACACATTCGCCACCATGATCGTCCCGAGCATCGCGCCGAATTCGATGAAGGCGCCGCGCCCGCTGAATAGACGGCACAGGGCGAAAGCGGCCGCGCTCGACAGCAACCCGATGAGGCAGCCGAGCCACGCGCCGCTCTTGGCAAGCGGGCTTCGGCACAGCGCGTCGTAGACGAGCCAGCCGCCGATGATGAAGGCCAGACCGATGCCGATTGCCGCAGGCTTGCTCAATGCCGCAACGCGCGGGTCGACGAGGTAGATCTCTGCCTGCGCGTAGTACAAGAGTCCGAGAAGGAAGAAGCCGGAGAGAAAGGTGGAGTACGCCTCCCAATAGAACCAGTGCAGCGAGGGTGGCAACGTCTCAGGCGCAACACGGTATTTCTGAGCGTTGTAGAAGCCGCCGCCGTGCACGGCCCACAGTTCGCCGGCGACACCCTTGCGGGCAAGCGAGTCGTCCGTGGGCGCAAGCAAGTGATTGTCGAGCCAAACGAAATAGAAGGAGGCTCCGATCCAGGCGATCCCCGTGACGAGGTGCACCCAACGACCGAGCAGGCTCAAGATTTCGATGATGTACGCGCTCATTGTCGCGGTCGCCCGGGACTACGCATCGGGGTGAAAGCTCTTGCCGAGGGAAGCCGGTTGGTTCAGCAGAATGGTTTTCGGATCGCGGCAAATGAGGACCAGCACGACGATGGTGGCGGCATACGGCAGCATCGAGAGGATTTCGCTGGGTACGCCTATCCCCAAGCCTTGGGCGTGCAGTTGCAGAATCGTCACACCGCCGAAAAGATAGGCGCCGAGCAACACCCGCAGCGGCTTCCACGTCGCAAATACCACCAGCGCCAGCGCGATCCAGCCCCGTCCCGCGCTCATCCCTTCCACCCACATGGGCGTCAGTGCAGTGGACAGGTACGCCCCTGCGATGCCGCTGGTCGCCCCGCCGAACAGCACCGCCGCATACCGCGTGAGCATCACGGGTTGTCCCAATGCATGCGCGATTGCGGGCGACTCGCCGACGGCGCGCAGCTGCAGCCCGGCGCGAGTGCGATTGAGCACGTGGTCGACGGCGAAGTACAGAAGAATCGACCCGTAGACCGCCGCGTCGAAGCGAAACAGCAGCGGCCCGGCGATGGGCAGATGACTTAAAATGGGAATCGACACCGGGCGCAAGCCTGGGATGCTTAGGCCCGTGAACTTGCGGCCGGCAAAGGCGCTCAAGCCCAATCCGAACAGCGTCAGCGCGAGGCCCGTGGCCACCTGGTTGGTCTGCAAACTCAAGGTAAGGATGGCGAACAACAGCGCCAACAGTACCGAGGCGCAGACCGCTGCCAGATAACCGAGGAGCAGGCTGCCGCTGCCGACGCCGACAGCGAAGGCGGCAAGCGCGCCCACCAACATCATGCCCTCGACGCCGAGATTCAGTACCCCCGCGCGTTCGGCAATCAATTCCCCGAGCGCGGCATAGATCAGGGGCGTGGCCGCGACGACCGTGCCGGTGACGATGGCGGCGAGGAATTCGACGTTCATGCGCGAGCCTCGCTTACGCGCGGGACACGGCGCAGCCGGAAGCCGACGAACAGATCCGCCGCCAGCAGGTAGAACAACAGCATGCCTTGAAACAACCCGGTCACCGCCGCCGGCAGTTGCAGCTCGAGTTGCACCGACTCTCCGCCCAAATAGAGCAGGGACATGAGCATCGCGGCGAGCACGATGCCTACCGGATGCAGCCTACCGACGAATGCGACGATGATGGCGGCGAAGCCGTAGCCGGGCGAGATGTCGACCTGCAGCCGGCCTATGGGGCCGACGACTTCGCAGACGCCGGCCAAGCCTGCCGCGCCGCCGCCGATCATCAGTGCGAGCCATACGTTGCGCTGCTCGCTGAATCCCGTATAGGCGGCTGCGGCGGGTGCCTGTCCGCCGACCCTCATGCGGTAGCCGGCGAACAGCCGGGTAGAAAACACCCAGGATACCGCTGCGAGGCCGAGCATCAAGGGAAATGCAAGATTCGCGCGCTGCCCGTCGAACAACAGAGGCAGGAGAATGCGCTCGTCGAACGCCCTCGACTGGGGGAAATTGAAACCCTCCGGGTCGCGCCAGACGCCGTGCAACAGGTAGGCGAGCAGCAATTGGGCGATATACACCAGCATTAAGCTTACGAGAATCTCACTGGTGTTGAAGCGCGTGCGCAGGAAGGCGGGAATGGCGGCCCAGGCGGCGCCGCCGGCACAGCCTGCAATCAGGATGATGGGCAGCGCCAGCGGCCCAAGAGAGGCGCCCCAGTAGAGTGCGACGCCACCGCCGCAGATGGCTCCCAGCGTCAACTGTCCCTCGGCGCCGATATTCCACACGTTGGCGGAGAACCCCAGCGCGAGCCCCAGTGCGCACAGCGCGAGCGGC
>Ga0137403_10006549_pt1 | contig 13304 bp, 9 predicted proteins | sample CZOMad2_1_16fung_FD_122057 | JGI IMG/M metagenome (GOLD analysis project Ga0137403, IMG submission 122057) | Vadose zone soil fungal communities from Angelo Coast Range Reserve, California, USA - CZOMad2_1_16fungal (Hybrid Assembly) | ecosystem: Environmental > Terrestrial > Soil > Vadose zone... | reverse complement strand
CATTTGCGCGGCGGCCGGGCTGGTCAAACATAAAAAGGCGAATGCGATCGCCAACGAATGAACGGCAAGTCTCGGCAGGAATTTAGGGGACATGGCAACCTCCGGAATTTACTGCGGCAGGGTATCGGGCGACACATTATATTCGCGCGGGCTTCCGGCGTATACAAAAAAAGGGAGAGCAAAACAATCTGCTCCCCCCAACGTTCCGATCTACCGGGCTGATCAGAAAATAAATTTCAAAGCCAGCTGGACGTTGCGCCGATCGCTGGCAAATGGAGTCCCGGTGAGCGATGCACCGCACGCGCGACATGCGGTCACGTTGCCTCCGCCTTCAACGTCGAGTGAAGACGGATTCACATACAGATTGGCGTGGTTGAAGAGATTGTAGAACTCGCTGCGAAACTGAAGTGTGTATCGCTCAGTCAGGCGAACGTTCTTGTACAATCCGAAATCAAGGTTCCAGAAGCCCGGGCCCCTGAACTGATTGCGCTTGCCCATATCAGCTGGATAAGGCCCTTCTTCATAACCAAATCCGTTAGGGTTCTGGAAGACTCCGGTCATCAAACCGCTGGCGTTGATGTAAGTGAACGTGTTCGGCGATCCCGGTACCGCCGGCGGATTACCTGAGCCGGTTAGCGAAATCTGACCGTTCATTTCCGCTCGCAAACAAACGGTGATCGCGAACGTGCAGTCATAGACAGTGAACGGAAATCCCGTTCGCGCCAGGAAGGTTCCAGTCAGGTTCCAACCACCTAAAGCGTGATGACGGAAGCCGCTGCTGCCCTTCTGGAACGGCAACTCCCAGTTAAAGCTGCCGACGAATCGCTGTCTCACATCAAAGTCGGCGTAGCCGTAATCCAGTCTTGGGTTGAATGGATCGAGCAAGCCCAAATTAAAGTTAGCCAGCGACTCGCTGAAGGTCGAACTGACATTGTCTTTCGCGACGGACCAGGTGTAACGGGCGGTGAATTGCAGACCTTCGAAATTGAGCCAGCTGTGCCGCTTGAAGTTGCTGCTTTGCAATCCAAGCGTCACGCCGTGATATTTTGAAGAACCGCCAAAGCCGCGCGTGTTAATGTTGCTGTATTGACAGTTGAGCCGGTCAGCCGCTGCTCCGGTGTCGGGTCTGATGCAGGTGCTGTTAAGAAACGTCGAGCCATATCCCAACCGATTCAAGTTTTCGATAGTGTAAAGGTTAACGCCACGGGAACCGTTGTATTCCACGGACGCAACTGTGTTGGCAAAGACTTGATGCTCGAACGAGATATTCCAAAGATGCGAGTAAGCCGTGGGAATATCCTGCCGCACATATCGCAGGCTGGTGATCGGCAGAATCTGGGTGCCGCTAGTTCCAGCCAGTGGGCCGGCGTTGTTCGTGGTAATCGGAAGCACAGCGACGTCGCCCGGTGCGGTCAGCGAAACCACCGCGTAGTTGGGCGGGTTTTGAATCACGTTGAACGTGACGTTGCCGAAATTGCGCTCGTATGAAATGCCGTAACCGGCGCGCACACTGGTCTTGCCGTCTCCACGAACGTCCCACGCGAAGCCTACCCTTGGTCCAAAGTTGTTCTTGTCCGGCTTCCATAACGAATGAATCGGACTGTTAGGAACAGTTTGTACTGACCCATTTCGGATTTGATCGAACAAGGTGCTACCCGATCCAAAGTAGAAATTCGAATCGAGATTTGGGTCCTTGTTGTGCTGCACACCGAAGTAGTCATAACGCAATCCGAGATTCAGCGTGAAGCGCGGCCTGACCTTCCAGTTGTCGTTGATGTATGCGTACCAGTCGCGGTAACGATTGCTGCGCGTGAAGTCCGGTGGCCCAAGTGGCAGCGTCACGGTTTGTCCCGGGAAGTTCCCCTGCGGAAATACCGCGGCTTGAAACGACGCCAACTGGCCGAGCACAAAATTGTTGAGGCCGCCCGCACGGTTGTTACCCAACTGTTCGACCGCCTCTTCGAACGCGCCGAACGCGCGGTTGTCCTGGATGTAGATAAACGAACCACCAAAAGTGAACTGTTGACGTCCACGATTGAAGTTCACGTCTTCGATGAATTGAAGCTCGTTCTGGGGTCCGCCGAAGGGAATCGCATTGCCCGGTGTGAATTCAGAATAACCGGGAAGGGCGACGTTCGTGGACTGCAATTGCGTGAAAGCAGTGCCCGTCAGGTACAGAGTTGGACCAACTGGCGAAATGCCCAGCGGTTGCAACTGGTTCAGCCGGTTAAAAACGATCTTCGAAGTCGCCACCAGCTTCGGGCTAAAGTTGTGCGTCAGCGTGATGTTGTAATTCTGGTTAAAGTCATTCTCGCCCGTGTTGAATCCCGTGTACGGGCTGAAGTCGATAACTCCTGGAAAGAACAATCGCTTGTCGAGCGCAAATCGTCCATAGATTTGCGTGTTGTTGGTCCAATTGAAATCGATCCTGCCGACGGTCTGATAAGTGTTTTGCGGATTGCCCGCGCCCACGTCAGTCGGCACCGGAAAGCGCACCGTGCCAAACGCCGGCAGGTTCCCCGGCAGTCTGGCGAACGCGTTGGTTGAAGTCGGCGACAGCGTCAACCCAAGCTCCGACGCAATGTCCGAAACACTGAACACGGGACCATTGATCGGAGTCGAGAGCGGAAACGCGCTGAAAAAGTTCTGCGTGTTCGCGGCTGAAGCCGCAATCAAATCCGGCGTGGGCACCAGCGTGGACTGCATTTGCACGCTGCGGACCCGCGTCCATTCTGTGCTGTTGAAAAAGAACAGCTTGTCTTTCTTGATTGGACCGCCTATCGAATAGCCAAACTGATTTCGGACGAAGTGCGGTTTGGGTATCCCCTTCGAATTGTCATCGAATCCATTCGAAGCGAGTTTCGAAATTCGATTGAATTCATAGCCGGTTCCGTGAATCGCGTTTGTCCCGGAGCGGGTTGCCACATCAACGATGCCGCCCGTCGCCCGTCCGTACTGTGCAGAGAACGTGTTGGTTATGACGCGATATTCCTGGACAGAATCCAGGGGAACTGTCTGGCCTACGCTGGCCGTAAACGTGTCAACGTTCTCGCCGCCGTCCAGCAGAATGTTTGTGCTGGCTGCGCGCTGTCCGTTAATGGCAACGTTGACACCGCGCCCGGTTGCTCCGTTTGGATCTGCCGCGACGTTGCCGGACAAGTTAACAAAGTCGTACGGGTTCCGCGTCAGCGTCGGCAGTTCGCGCAGTTGAGTTGACGAAACTACGTTCGACACCTGTTGGTTTTGCGTGTTGACCGCCACACCCTCTTCGGCGATCACGTTGACTTGCGCTGTCGTCGCCGTCAGCGAAAGTGTGGTGGTAAGTGGAGTCTGCGATCCGACAGTTACCTGCACGCGTTGGGTGGTCGCAGCGAAACCGCTGGCATTCACCGTCACGTCGTACAGCCCCGGTCTTAGATTGGTGACCGTGTAAGTGCCGTCACCGTTCGAAGTGGCGGTCGTTACTGCGCCCGTGTCCACAGACTTGACCGAGATGGCCGCGCTGGCAACCAGAGCTCCGTTCGGATCCACGATCTTGCCGTTGATCTGTCCCGTTTCGGCCTGGCCCATTCCTATTTGGGCGGCGAACAGAAAAACAATGAGTCCCAATGGCACCGCCAGGACTTTTCCTAATGATAACTTTGAACCTGTCTTCATGAATTGATATCCCCCTTCTTCGGTCGGTGGTGAGAGGCGCATTTATCTTGCAGAGAGCTCGACATAATCTTCACAGAATTGCGACAGTCAAAAACTTTCTAACAAGAAGCATGATCCTGCTCGTCTTTTCAGAGGCCTATAGCTGGGGTGTGATTGAATCAGGCAATGAAGATGCCAGATTAGTCGGTGGGCGCGGCGATCCTGCGCGTTTCACTTGAGTGCGCTACACGCTTTTGCGCAGCAGGGGAATCACCCGCCGCGATGGACAATTCCGGGGTGAAGAGCTGTTTGATGATCTTGATGATGCACACTCGACCGAGAGGTGGAGACGGTTGAATTCAATTTCCTTTTCTTTGCCAGTGCGCGCCACAGCGTAGCGCGGCTGACGCGTAGGTTTCGCTCCCGGGCCAGTTGCTCGCACAACTCCTTAAGTGAAAGCGACGGTTGGGCTAGAAGCAGGCGCATCAACAGATCGACGCTCTCCTGATCGACTTTCGAGGGTTTATGATTTTGAGAATAAGAATGGCGGGGTTCTATGCTTCCGGTTTCGCGGTACAGCTTTAGCAGATCGCGAACAAAGGTAAGACTGACGTCAAATCGCGCGGCTATCTCGCGTTGCGATCCTTCACCGCGTTGATACGCTTCGAGCACCTTGCTTCTGATGTCGGTCGAGTAAGCCTTCATGCAGAATCTTGTATGGTGAATCCAAATCAATATGTTGGACGTTCATGAAACGCGTTCGGTCTGGATTTTCACGTGGCCGCGCATCGTCCATGAAATCGATCCGATACTTTAGAACTCTCCGAAAATCTAAAGTTTCACAAAAGAGTGTTGACCGACGCGATGGCGCAAGTGACGGTTATGGATAAGCGAATGCGGACTGTGTCCTAAACCGCCGGCCCGACCCTCTGCCCCAGTCAAGCTGTAATTGAACCGCAATACTTGGTTGCGCGATGGCCGCGAGAAGTTCACAATTCTCCACAACTTTTTACGCTGGATTGACATGTACCTAAGGGTATTCGGTTTATTCTCTCGCCGTCATCATGGTGCGCTTCTGAGATCGATATGAAATTAAGGAAACAGAATTTGCTTGGCGGCTTTAATCGCTATCGCCTGGTGATGACGCTGGGGCTGGCGGTGCTCTTGCCGGCGGCGGCGCTGATCTATGTCAACTTCAGCCAGTTGCGATCCTTTCAGCGCGACAAAGTGCTCGAAGCCTTGATTCGTCGAGATTTTCAAGAGGCGCTGGCCCTCTATGAAAAGAAGATGAACAAGGCGATGTACAAAAAAGTCGATGAGGCGCGGGAATTATTTCCATCAACGGACGCCGACGAGGGCGAGAAAGAGCGGAAGCTCGATGAGATTCTTGCCAGCTGCTCATGCTTTACCCATGCGTTTATCTTTGATGAAGACAGCTTGGTTTTTCACACGCAACGTGCCCAGAGAGAGGACAAATATGTCCGTGATGAACATGAGCACATGTTCGACTCTTTTCGGGCGTGGTTCAGCGCCAAAACAGAAATGAAGTCCCTGGAGGAGACCTTGAGCCAGAGGCCTCTTAACATAGGTTTTAGTTCGTTCCAGACCATGCGCGCCGATGGTCCTGGCTACTTACTGACAGGGCTGTTTCGTTTGCCGGCCGATGGTCGAACGGTAATTGCGGGAGTGACCTTTGATCCTTGTTACATGAAGGGTGAGTTTTTTCCGAATATGCTTGACGACTTCGTCAAAGAGAAGAACGCCGAAGAAAGCGGCAACAGCCGCGCCATGATAATTTACCGTGCCGACCAAATGGACGAAATAAAACCAATGGTGGCAACGGCGGGATGGGGAGAAGGGAAACCGGAAGTTACGCGAAAACTCGACGACGTCTTTCGCGGCCTGGCGTTGGGGATCAAGTTTCAGGGTACGAGCGCGGAAGCGATGGGCCAAACTTGGATCCGTAACAGCTTTATCATTCTCGGATTTCTGTCACTGATGATTATCGGCGGCCTCGTCCTGACCAAGCACATGGTCAGTAAGGAAATGGCCGTGGCGAAACTGAAATCGGATTTCGTCTCGAACGTCTCGCATGAGTTGCGCACGCCTTTGGCTTTGATTCGCCTGTACGCTGAGACGCTCGAGCTGGGCCGAATCACCACCAGGGAAAAGAAGCACCAGTATTATCGAATCATTCGCAAAGAGAGCGAGCGGCTGACGGCGCTCATCAACAACATCCTTGATTTTTCGCGCATTGAAGCGGGGCGTAAAGAATATGAGTTTCGCGAGACTGATATTGCCGACCTGGTTCGCAATACGCTCGATTCGTATCGCTATCAGATCGAGCAGCAGGGCTTTGCGCTCGAGGAATCGATTGATCCGGACCTGCCGGCGGTGCGTGTCGACCGGGAAGCAATCGCGCGCGCCCTGGTCAATCTCGTCAACAATGCTTTGAAATACTCGAAGGACGAAAAATACCTGGGCGTGAAGCTCTATCGTGATAACGGCTCGGTGAAACTGGAAGTTGCCGACCACGGCATCGGCATCGCGCGCCGCGACCAGACAAAGATATTCGAAAAGTTTTATCGCGCGGGCGACCCGCTGGTGCATAACACCAAAGGCAGTGGCCTGGGTCTGTCGCTCGTGCGTCACATCACGGAAGCGCACGGCGGAGAAATCGAAGTCGAAAGTTCTCCGGGAACCGGCAGCAAGTTCATAGTGTCTCTGCCGCTGGTGGCCGCGCCCCCGCGACCTCAGGTTTCAAACTCAAATACGGTTCACTAACTAAAAACCATGAAATCAAACGGCCAATCAAACGGAAAAATTACCAACGGGCGGAACGAACTTTCGTCCTTAGAAGGCGCCGAAGCCGGGACCGGCAAACGAGCGCGCATCCTAATCGTCGAAGACGAGCCGGCGATGGTGGCGGGCCTGCGCGACAACTTCGAATACGAAGGCTATGAAGTCATCAGCGCCTGCGATGGCGTTGAAGGTTTGGATCGCGCGCTTTCAGAGAATCCTGATCTGGTGGTGCTCGACGTGATGATGCCGCGCATGAGCGGGCTCGACGTCTGCAAGCAGTTGAAGGTCAAGCAGCCGGCGCTGCCAATCATCATGTTGACGGCGCGCGGTCAGGAAATTGACAAGGTCGTGGGACTCGAGCTGGGCGCCGATGATTACGTGACCAAGCCATTCTCAATTCGCGAGTTGATGGCGCGGGTTAAAGCGGTCCTGCGCCGGGCGACGCCGCAGCCGCCCTCAGACATCTACAAGTTCAGCGATGTGGAGGTCAACGTTCGCAGCAACGAAGTCCTGCGCGCCGGATCACGCGTCGAGCTGTCCGCCAAAGAATTTGCTTTGCTTGCATATTTTGTCGCTCATCCAGCAGAGACGCTTTCGCGCGATCGCTTGTTGGATGCAGTGTGGGGCTACGAGAATTATCCGAACACCCGCACCGTTGATACGCACATCGTTCACCTCAGACAAAAGTTGGAACCGAATCCGGAAGAACCGCGTTTCATTCTTACCGTACACGGCACTGGATACAAATTCGTGGGTTAGGATCCCAAATTCGATATGGGCCAATCATCGTTCAATGCAGCTCTCGCTCCCCGTCGTGTAGTCGATCGCGCTACGCCCGCGCCACCCCGGCGCAGCCCGGAAAAGAAAAAGCAAAACGATCTCGATCTGAAGCTGGTCGCGCTGCAGAAGGATTATGCTGAGTTGCACACCGCGATCTTCGAAGCCGCGCAAGTACATCGCCGTTTGTGCGCGCCGCGTCTTTTGCGTTACGACGAATTTGAAATTGCCAGTGAGATTTTCGCGGTGCGTCATTTGCCAGGAGATTTCTTTACCGCTGAAGAAACGAACGACGGCGTCGTGATTGCTTTGGGTGACATCTGCGGTAAAGGCCTCGCGGCGGGAATGTGGACCACGCAGCTGGTCGGCCTGCTCAAATCGCACACGGCGCGCAGCTCGGCGCCGGAGCGAATCGTAGCCGGCGTCAATCGAGACATTTGCCGCATGCCGACAATTCGGCCTTTGGCTAGTTTGTTTCTGGCGAAGCTCGATGTGGCAAATGGCGCGCTTGATTATTGCAGCGCCGGTCATCCGCCGGCGTTTCTCTTGCGGGCTAACGGCGGATTCGAATCGCTGACTGATGGCGGGTTGTTGCTGGGCGTACTCGACGATGCACAGTACAGCCGTGGCCAGGTGAGACTGGAGTCCGAAGATACCTTGCTCATCTTCTCTGACGGGATCATCGAATCACAGAACGAGCGAGGTGAAGAATTCGGGTATGAGCGTTTACAGGCCCAACTCGCAAGTGCTCAGTCAGCGTCGGCTGACGCGATTCTGTTTTCAGTTTTGGGCGCCGTTCAGGATTTTGCGGCGATCCGGCCGCTAACAGATGACATGACACTGGCGGTCATTCGGCGTGACAAGATATCTGCAACGCTGCAGTAAATATCAGTCTTTAGGGACGCGTTCCGTTACAGAACCGCGAGCGGTATAAAAACTCAGGTCATAATATAGTGCTGTTTTGTAGCGAACGGAGTCCGGAGTGCGGGCCAAGCTTGCTCCTTATCCCGCTCGCTACCGCTCGCGGTTCTGTACTACTAACTCTCTCGTTCTGTAGCCGCGGCGGCCTTTGCCGCTAATTGGGTTTCCGCTGCTGAGTCCAACGGCTCTGCTATTAATTCAGGTTGCGCGTCCGCCGTCGGTTGCGCAACTTCGTGCCTCGCATATTTATCCAAACCGAAGCCTAAGAGGATTGTCGCCAGAATGATCGCGCTCGAAAAGTAGTAGGGCGATGACACGCCGAGCGTATCGAATGCGCGGCCGTAGAGAACCGGTGCGATGGCCCGAGTCACGCCGCCGTAAGTCTGTTGCATACCCATATAAAGGCCGCGCTCTCTTTGACTAACAACCCGCGAGAGCAGAGCCGTCACGCAGGGAAAAGTAAACGCGGTGCCCAACGGAATCAGCGCCACAGCCAACGCTAACGTTCCGAGACTTCCGGCCAACGGCATGCCGACCACGCCCGCCGCCAACAGCACCAGGCCCAGCCGCGAGAGCTTTGCTTCTCCCAGCCAATCAACCATGCGTCCGAGCAAGAGCACGCGCGTAAAGACTGAAATCGCGCCCGTGTACATGAAGAAGTAACCGATTAATTGTGCAGTCACCTGGAAGCGCACGTTGAGGAAAAGCGCCAGCACGGCAAAGGTCCCTTGAAACGCTCCAATCGCGATCGCGTAAATCCAGATAAGGCGAGACGCAGGTTCACCGGAATGCGAGATCACGCGCCAGATAGCTTGACGCGACTTGCGCGCCGGCGGGCCTGTATCAGAGGCCACGCGGCGAGATTCAGTTAAATAGCGCGCCACGAAAATGATGTTAATCAGGCAAAGCGCGGCCGCCAAAATGCCAGGCGCGGCGCGGCCGATGGAGATCGTCGAGCGTCCACTGAACGCGTTGCTCGTTCCCAACGTTACGGCGAAGGACCCAATAACCGGTCCGATGACCACGCCCAGATTCGTCGTTGCCGACAACCAGCCCAAAGCACGTGTGCGGTCCTTTGGTTCAGTCGAATCGGCGACGTAAGCCTGAATGACTCCGACGGTGCCGCCACCTGCACCCTGGACTATCCGCGAAAGAAATAACAACAGCAGCGAATGGGCGAAGCCAAAAATAAGATAAGCAATTCCCGATGCCGCCAACGCGATCATCAGGGTCGGACGGCGACCAACCCGATCAGAAAACCTTCCCCAAAGCGGCGCGCTCAACAGTTGCGCAACCGTGTAAGAGGTGACGATGAAGCCGGTAATAGTCCCGACGCCGATCTGGAAGTGCAGCACGGTCAAGCCAGACCCGCTTAAGTCCTTCACGTAATACGGCAGCAGCGGAATGATCATCAGTAGTCCAACCATGTCGATGAACGCCGTGATCATCAGGGTGAAGAGCTTCGCCGGAATCTTGCGCACTTCTTTGTAGAAGACGTACGCCAGCGCGATCGCGATTGCGCCGAGCAACACGCGCACAATCGGCGAGTGAAAAGATTGAGCGATGTTCTGTTGGATCAGGAGCATCTGCACTTGAAGACCAGGTTACAAATTCGTCGGACATGATAACAGCATCGGTCGCGGATTCGTGATCGGCGGCAGCGGCGAAATGTAAATAGTTGTTAAGAAATGGTGAAGGTCTTTGTGAGCGAGCCGGCGGTGAAATTGATTGAGGAGCGAGGCGGGGCTGAGTGAGCGCCAAGAACTGACAAGTGCGGCTCTGCCGCCGCACACTGCGGTAAGGCTTTGCCTTACCAGTAGCTTAACTGAAAGTCGCGGCGAGGCTGAGCCTCGCCGCGATCTTCATACAACCAACGCACCGGAAAGCCGAAGGCTTTCCGCCATGTGCGGCAGCGCAGCTGCATCTTCCAACTATTGGTCATGCGCCCAGCCGACCTCTCAGCTTACGTACTCGCGTCGCCAGTCGTTCTTCGCCAAACTTTTTCATTATGGATTCGAACTGCTCATTGGGTCCGCTCCACTGGAGATCATCCACCCGCGTCTTCCGACCGATCGTAGGTGAGAGAAGCGGCGCATCCGTCCTCAGAGTGGCCAGATTCTTGAATAGCAACGCCAGCTCACGATTTGCCGGGTTCAAAACTGTGGCCGGAAATTTCTCGATGGGACCGTGTTGATTGATTAACGCCGCCGCTGTTTTTGAGCCGATCCCAGGAATGCCTGGATAGCCATCGGCGCTATCTCCGACGAGCGCCAGATAATCAGCGATGAACTCAGGCGCCACGCCAAACTTGGCGCGCACGCCGGCTGCGTCCCGAATCTCGTTCTTACGGCGATCGATTTGCACGACGCGATCCGAAACGACGCACTGCGCGAGATCTTTGTCAGGGGTCCAGATGCAAACTTTCTCGACGCGCTTGCTCTTCGCAGCGAGATGCGCGGCGGCCGCGAGCGCATCGTCGGCTTCGAATTCAACCATCGGCCAAACAACGATGCCCATCGCGGCCAGCGCGTCTTCTAATGGATGAAATTGCGCCGTCAGTGCGCGCTCCATTCCGGCGCTGGTTTTGTATCCCGGCCAAAGATCGTTGCGGAATGATTCGATTACGTGATCGGTCGCGACGCCGATGTGGGTCGCACCGTCTTCGATCATCTTTGCGACGGTATTCAGAACGCCTGAGACGGCGCCGAATGGCGGATCAGTTTTATGAAACCGCCGCAGTCCGTAGAAGTGGCGGAAGAGTTCGTAGGTGCCGTCGATGAGGTGAACAATCATGAAAAAGAATTAGCGGTCCGAGCCAACCTCTAAATGGTGACATTGATGGTCGTGGAGTAGTCGAGCGCTAGACGCGGCGAGCTCATTGGCGCTGAATGTAGAGTTCTTCAACCCAATTCACGTAGTGTTTAATAAATGTCCGAATCTCTTTGGGTGTGTTATCCACGACGTTATCCAAGGCAACGGCAATCGCTCTCATGACCTGATGATGTGAGCATGCGCACCAGCAAGGATCAGAAGGCGTGCCGCCATTGACAGTTAGATACACAAACACATGCCGACAATTCGGAAAATTGAGGCGCGTAAGATAGGCATACTCTGAGAGCTGTCTCAGACTCTCCTTGGCCCCAACTTTGTTTTCGATCGCTACTATCACGCCACGCGGAAGAACGATTAAGACATCGACTCGATTGAATTCCCGATACACCTGCGCGCCTTGAAACAACTTAGTTGTTTTAGATCTTCGTCTCACAATTCGTTCGTTTCGCGGCAAGTTTTGGTCGACAGCATCGACGAACGCTCGCAAGAAGAGATCTCCCTGTCCATGAGTCTCAGATGGATTAAGTGGCCAAACCAGAAAATTGGACAGTATCTTCTCCCTTCTCTCGACACTAAGCGCTCGAAATATATTAAAACGAGCGAAAGCGTCCTCGGTTGGAGCTTCGACAACGTTGTGCTTTTGCATTTAGCTTCCCAAATCAGGCGAATCGCTTCAGTTTCCCGGATGATACTCGCGCTCGGTATGACCCTTCAGTTGCGCGGGGTAAAAATAGACTTCGCGGAGATCGCCGGTGCTGTATCGCTTAGCTTGATCGTTAAAGTGTGGCGATGACGGATTTCCGCTCTCACCACCCGCCGTTACTGCCTTCGCCTGAATTGTCTTGCCGAACTCGACCACGGCGACGAAGCTGTTGCCGCTGGTGCCGTAAATCTTTTTCGATCCTTTGTAAGGCCGGGCCGCGAATGAAGCGAGCGAACCCCACGTGGCTGCGGTGAAAGCGACGGGAATGCTCGGGCCGGCATCAGTGAACGGGTGCACGATGTCGTCAGTCAGCCGTTGAAAGCGGTTGATGTCGCCCCAGGGTGTCTGCCATCTGCCAAAGTCACTTGCGAGTTTGTCCGAGGCGGCCGAGAGCGCGGCGACGAGTTGTTCGGGTTTGGCGGTCATCGCGATATAGTCCGGTACGGTCAGGCCGGCGCGTCGCGCATCCGCGGCGATGCGTTGACGATCGAGTTCTTCCGCCCAGTACACCGCCAGCGAAGTCGGCACCGATCCGCCGGACCAACGAAAATCCCACTGGCGCAAGAGCGCGATCTGATCCGCCGTCTTTGCTTTCAGTGAATTGCTTTCAGATGTTTGGTCCCAGGCCTTGATCAAAGCCGGAATCGGTTTTTCAAACCAAGTCAGGTAACTGTCGTAGGCTGCCTCGCGCAGACCATCGACAGTGAAGTCTTGCTTAGTCTCAAGAACGCGAACTGCATGAAGTCCGCGCGCCGACTCGACTCCGTTGTCGACGTATTTAGGATAATCAGATTGTTTGGGACTGCTTGGGCCAGCCGCCGACCATGGAGAGTTGTTGCTGTTGTAAAGCCAGCCGCTCGCGGGATTCAGCAGCTTCGGACTCTCATCCACCGACAGAAGTTCATGCCAATCCGTGGCCGGATCGCTGCCATCGACCGGCTTGGTCCAATCGAATTTCGGATCGCGACGGGGGATGAAGTTGCCGTGAAAGTAAGCGATGTTGCCGTCAGCGTCGGCATAGATCGTGTTGTTCGAAGAGTTCGTATGCAGCTCCATGATCTGTTTGAACTCTGCATAATTCTTTGATTTCGTGCGGCTGAACGATTGGGTCAGCGCTTTGACATGTTCCTGCATCAGGCTGATGCTTACCCATTTTCCATCCTGCGCGCGAATGATTGGGCCATGTTGTGTTCGATAAACCGTGAAACTCTTTTCGGCCATGCCGGTGTTCGTTTTGTAAGGGACTTTGATGACCGAAGTCGTCAGCGGACGCTCTTCGTTGCCGTACTTGTAATAGAACCGATCGCCCTTCTTCACAATGGACTCGAGATATTCGTCAATCGCATCGACGGCGCTGGAGGTATGCATCCAGCCGCAGTGTTCGTTGAATCCCTGGTAGATAAAGAATTGCCCCCAGGTCACCGCGCCGTAGGAGTTGAGGCCCTCATCGCTCGACATCTGTAATTCCGATCGGAAATAAAATGAAGTATGCGGATTGATCAGCAGCAGAGCATGTTTGCCGGTCGTGTTGTTGGGCGAGATCGCGACGCCGTTTGAGCCACCGGGGTCTGTAACAAAGCTGCTCGCTTCATTCAAGGCAACTGTTGCATGATCGTTTCCATAGAATGCCTGC
>Ga0137403_10006547_pt1 | contig 13310 bp, 10 predicted proteins | sample CZOMad2_1_16fung_FD_122057 | JGI IMG/M metagenome (GOLD analysis project Ga0137403, IMG submission 122057) | Vadose zone soil fungal communities from Angelo Coast Range Reserve, California, USA - CZOMad2_1_16fungal (Hybrid Assembly) | ecosystem: Environmental > Terrestrial > Soil > Vadose zone... | reverse complement strand
ACGGCAGCTCCCAATCGACGTGGCTCAGAAGGCCGCCCACTTTCTTGTCCGTGTGCGCATTCGACCCTTGATTGGTATTGTCCGGGCTGTAGCTCAAGGCCGGGAAAAGACTCGGCTGAAAATTGCCGACCAGCCATTGCGTTTTACCCGCGGAGGTGTCGTCTAGATAGTCGCCTCCAAAGAGCACGCGTATCTCCGCGCTGGGCGTCCACAACAGCTGCCCTCTGAACGATCCCAAGTTCTCGCCGTAAGTCTTGTCGTGAAGAGTAAGGTTCGTCAGAAAATCATCGCGGCGACGAACGTCCACAGCTATTTTGCCTGCCACTATATTTTCGACCAGCGGGCCGGTGTCGTACCCCTGTATCTCCATCAGATTGTCGGAGCCATACGTGGCCGTCACGCGCCCCGACTGCGTGAAGCTTGGGGGTACGGTGCGGATCAACACAGCCCCGCCCGTTACGTTTCGGCCGAACAGCGTGCCTTGCGGACCGCGAAGCACTTCGACACTTTGCAGGTCGTAAAGATCAGGGCTGTCATCCCCAAAGCCGGTTGTCGGCACTTCGTCGATGAAGACGGATACACCTTGGTCGATGCCGGCGGCGTCATTGCCGATAGTGGTCCCGCGAATGGAAATGAACGATTCGGAATGGTTCACCTGATTGAATGTGATGCTCGGCGCCATTGCGGCGATCTCGCTGAGATTGACCAAGTTCTCCCGCTGAATTTCGCCCCCGTCGATGACCGACACGGCAATCGGGGTGTCCTGGAGTTTGGATTCCCGCCGCTCCGCGGTGACCAACACCTCCTCAAGCTGGCTGTTTGGCGCGGCCGACTGCGGTGTTGCGTCCTCCGCGAGCGCCGCCGGCAGGTAGAACGCGGCAGTGAGGACGGTCCCGAGCGCCGCTCGCGAGCCCATGCGGCAGGTCAGAACCCGAATTTTGATCGTTGACACCGACATAACTCCCCCTATATATTGACACTTTTTATCCACATGTATATCTTATTGCTCTTGATCGTGGGACAATTCGACTGTGTCGTCAATCTTGATTAAAATCGTACATATAAAGATCCATGCAAGATGACCTCTATGTTTCTGCCGAAACTGCCGCGGAGATGCTTGGCATAAACGTCTCGACGCTGTACGCGTACGTCGGCAGGAAAAGAATCCGCTCCCAACCGGTTCCTGGGTCTCGCCGAAACAGGTATTGGAGGGCCGATATCGAACGAGTCGCCGGAGGTGGGGTAGCGCCTGCGCCCGAGCGCCCTGGGGGACTGCGTCGTGAGACCGACATAACCCTCATCACCGAACTTGGGCCTCACTATCGCGGCCAGAACGCAGTTCGGCTGTCGGAAACTCGAAGCGTCGAGGACGTTGCCGCGTTGCTTTGGCAAGCCGAGCGGCCCGCGCTTTTCACCGGCGCACTGCCCAATGCCCCCGCTCAACTTCCAGAGATGCTGCGGCTGTTTTCCGGAGCCAGTGCGGCGGATCGCGCCACGGCGTTATTCCCATTCATAGAGGTCGCCAACCCGCGTGCCTATGACCTCTCTCGCGAGGGCATGTGCCAGACCGGTGTTGACGTGCTCCGATGGCTCGCGGCATTCCTGGTGAAGGCGCGCTCTCCCGGCAGCGATCCGCTGCATGTGACCGTCGCGCGCGGGCTCGGCGCATCGGACGATATGGCGGACCTCATCCGCCGCGTCATAGTTCTATCGGCCGACCACGGATTCGAGCCGGGAACCTATGCGGTGCGCGCTGTAGCGAGCACCGGTGTCACACCCTATCGTTCGGTTCTGACAGGGCTCTCAGTTTCCGTGGGGCGCAGAACCAAGATCGGCAGGCACGAAGGGCTTGCCCGCCTGCTCAACGAAGTGGCCAACTCGCATGATCCGCAAGATCCGGTGGTGCGGCGGATGCGTGAGGGCGAGGAAATTCCGGGGTTCGGGTCCGATTTATACAAGAATGGCGACCCTCGCGCGCGCGCCGTGCTTCAGCGCCTCAACGAGATTCTCGCCGACGACGCCGACTACCGAAAACTCCAACGCGCCATTGCCGTCGTCTACGATGCCAAAGGGCTGGAACCTGACTTTGCACTCACCAACGTCTATCTGGGACGGCGTCTTGGCTTGGATAGCAAGGACTCGCTGTTCATATTGGGACGAGCCGTTGGATGGATTGCCCACTCGATCGAACAGTACGAAGTGGGCGGCGTCATTCGAGAACCGGCCATGTACACGGGTCCATTGCCCGCCTGAACGCCATCGCCTGCTTCTACAAAATGGCCATCAGCGTCAGCGGGTGGAACGGTCTGGCAAGGTGGATTGAATGGCGCCGCATCGGGCAGTGGCTTAGCCTAGTCATTTTGTTCGCGAGTCCGGCATCGAGTCGAAGTGGCGACGCCGCCGCACCCAGGTGTTGTCGACGGCCGCGTGCGCGGAGGATCCGGATGCGATACTGTATCCGTGCGTTACCCTTAACTGGGCAATCGAGCCACGAAACAGTTATTCCATTGGAAGGGCCGGGCCTGCAAGGTATACACAAAGGTCGGTCAGCGTTGGCTCTTTCTTTTTCAAACCGGCCTGCTCGAGTACTAATCCATCGCGGACAATGATGAGTGACTTCGGATTTCTGTACAGCACTCAATCACTCGTGCTCGCGGTGCCGATCGCCGAGATCCTGGCTTTGGCTCTGGCTCTGGCAATCGCACCCACGAATGTTGCCGCCAACCGCAGCCTCGCTATTCTGCTCGTTGTCGTAGCGAACATTCTGGCGCCGATCGACACGCCTTTCGTCGTGTCCTTCGCCCTTGGCCCCTTGATATGGTTCTACGCGACAGGTTTGGCGTACGGGCATTTGCCGTCTCGCAGCTGGCTGCACCTTCTTCCCGCCGCTCTTCAGTTTGCCGTTCAACTCCTTGGCTTTCAGCGTCCGTCGGTCCTGGGGCCAGGGTTCAGTGATTTCATAGATCGGTATGAGCATCCGATCGCAGCGCTCGGCACGCTGGTGGGCTTATTTGCCTATTGCATTGCTAGCCTGAGGCTGCTGCGCATCTATCGTAAATTTCTCAGCCAAGAGCGGAGCGATGACGAACGATTTGCAACGCGTTGGCTCAGCCAGGCGCTGTGGGCCGCCATCCTGCTGTTGTGCGTGCGAGCCGGTTATCAAGGCGTCAATTTCTTTCACGAGCTCGACTACCCCGATCTTTTCGTGCCGTTTGCCGCCATCGCAGTGCTCGGCCTCTATCTTGGGGTGGAGGGCTGGCGGTACGCGGCGCTACCGTTTCCGCGGCTGCTGCCCGTTGCGCCGTCCCCTGCGGTGCGCAATCGCGACTGGAAAGCCGACGGTGAGACCTGGGCTGTCCGCACCCGCGCCGGCCGCTGGCACCTCGATCCGACCCTCACTCTTGCGGGTCTCGCCCGACATCTGGGTACGAATACGACCTATCTCTCCCGTGCGTTCAACGAAGGCCTCGGCCTCAGCTTCTCCGCATTCATCAATAAGCTTCGTGCCGAGAAGGTTGCAACCCAGCTGCGCAACGGGGATCGCCGGGATCTCTTGGATCTGGCCCTCTCCGCCGGCTTCAGCTCCAAGGCCAGCTTCAACCGCGCGTTTCGGGCGGCGTTTGGCGTGACCGCCTCGGAATATCGCCGGGTCGAGGGCTCAAAATCCACGAATTAGGCGCTGTTTGTCGATTTTGAGACGACAGCGCCCGCATTTCGCTCGAAGGTCCGTAATCTCTCAATGGCGGTCTTCGACCGGAAGGATAGGTATGCGGATAGGTTTCACTCACGGCCTGATGGCGGTGGCTGCCTGCCTGAGCGGCAGCCTGGTTCATGCCGACCAGTCGGTAACGCTTGCTGCTCTGCAGCAAGGAACGTATGTGTTGGACACAAAAGAAACGCTGGTGCGATACAGCGTGAACCACTTCGGCGTGTCCGAATTCTGGGGCACCTTTGCCGGCGCCACGGGCACGCTGGTGTTCGATCCGAAGGCTGTCTCCGCGACGACCCTCGACGTCAAGGTGCCGATCGCGCTCGTCGAAACCACCAACCGCGAGCTCAACGGAGAGCTGTTTTCGGACGAGTTTTTCGATGCGGAAAACTATCCCTACATGCATTTCACGGCCACCCAGGCGATGCAGACCGGGCCCGGAACGCTGAAGGTGTCCGGTACCCTGACGATGCATAACATCACTCGTCCCATCGTGCTCGATGTCACTCTGCACGGCGCCGGAATCGATCCGTTCGGAAAGAAGACCTACTTGATCGGCTTCGATGCGAAGGGAAGCGTGAAGCGGTCCGACTTCGGCCTCGGAAAATATGTCCCGTTCGTCAGCGACGAAACCGGCATCGCGATCAGCGCAGCCTTCCAAAAACAATGAGTTCGAACTAGCAAGCCAGCTTGGCGGCACCAGTGGTTGATTCATGCCCGTCGGCGCAAGCGCCGCGACTCACGGGCAAAATCCACGAGGTGCGACGCCCGAGGTGCGTTCATTGATCACCGAAACAATAACACCTTCCGAGCAACTCCCGTCCCGCACGGCGCCCACGCCAAATTTGGGCCTGACGCGTACTCGGCCGTCCCGGATACTGTATCCAGGTATTGCGCTGATGATCGCCGTCGTCGTGGGAGTCGGCTTCGGTCCGACACTGGGGGTCCGGCTCATCCATCCACCGTCCCCCCGTCCTGGGGTGCTGTACCTGCACGTGGCCCTGTTCGTCGCATGGGTTCTGATCTTCGTCGTTCAGACCCTATTGGTCCGTTCTCGTCGAATCGGATGGCACAGGCGCCTCGGGATCTTCGGCGCGATGATGGGCACTTCGATGCCCATCATCGGAATCGCCACGGCGCTCACCATGACCCGTTTGGCCGGTAACGGAGTGGCGGGGCAGGCAGCCCTAGTCATTTCATTCTTCGACATGTTCGCATTCGCGAGTACGTTTGGGCTGGCCGTATGGCTGCGACACCGCCCCGATTATCATCGGCGATTGATGCTGATGGCCTCCTGCGGCCTCACGGTCGCTGCCTTCGCACGGTTTCCGACCTGGCTGATGCCAGACAACGCTTGGTATATCGCCGTCGATGCCTTGATCCTGGTCGCCGTTCTGCGGGACGTCATCGTCGAGCGCCGCCTACATCCGGTCTTCAAGGTCGGGTTGCCCCTGCTGATGGCAGGTCAAGCGACGGCCATGTGGATTTTCTTGAGCCGCTCGCCGATATGGCTCTCGATCGCGCGAGGGTTGCTCCGGACCCTTTCCCCGCCTACCTAGGCATCGAGTGAGTATCAAATGAATCACAAGGGTTTGTCGGTCGTTTCAGCCGGGTTGATACTCCTGTCGGCCGCGGCATGGGCGAATGACCGCTCAGATCGACAAGATTGGGTTGCCGCTTGGACGGCGAGCCCTGAAGCCTCGGACCCGGATCCCAAGGAACCGCTCGCCAATTTGGATGGGCAGACGGTACGAGAACGCGTGCGAATCTCCACCGGCGGTTCGGCCATCCGAGTGCGGCTCTCCAACGAGCACGGCTCGTCGCCACTGCGCATCGGTTCGGCGACCGTGGCACTCGCCGGCGATCCTTCGAGCGTGAGGCCCCGCTCGATCAAGACCCTGACGTTCGGCGGTAGCGCCGCGGTCACGATTCCGACCGGCGCTCCGGTATTGAGTGACCCCGTCGCGTTCAGTGTCGCAAGCGGCGCGGAGATCAGCATTAGTCTCTATTTCCCCGGCCGCGTGACAACGCCCACCTTGCACGGCTTGGCACTGAAACGCGCCATCATCACGGCGAAGGGCGATTTCACTCACGATGAGCGTCTGCACACTGCAGGCATTTCGGAGTCCTCCGTGGCCGTCAGCGCGGTGTTGGTCCCCGCCGTCCGGGGTCAGAGGCTTCTTGTTGCGTTCGGCGACTCGCTCACCGATGGGGACGGGTCGACCATCGAGACGGATCGCAACTGGACGAGCGACCTCGCTCGCCGGCTCGCAATTGTGCCTCATGGACCCCCCATCGCCGTGGTGAACCAAGGCATAGCGGGCAACCGTCTGCTCGCCGATGGTTTCGCGTTCCACTCCCTTGGATCGAGTGCGCTCGCTCGCTTTGACCGCGATGTTCTCAGCGTGCCGGGAGCAACGCATGTGGTGCTCCTCGAGGGTGTGAACGACCTCGCTTTTCCCGGCGCGAACATCGGGCGCGAGCTGGCGGATCCCTCCGAGACGGTTACCGCCGACGAACTGATCGGCGCCTATCTCCAGTTGATCGCCCGAGCCCACGCGGTACACATCAAGGTCATCGGCGCAACGTTGACGCCCTTCGAAGGAGCACGGATCCCGGGTTACTACTCGCAGGCCAAGGAGGCGACCCGGCAAATCATCAACCAGTGGATACGTACCGGCGGAGCTTTCGACGGACTGATCGATTTCGACGCGCTGCTCCGCGATCCTGAGCATCCCAGCCGCATGCAGGAGCGGTATGTTTCGCGCGACCATCTGCATCCCAATGATGCGGGCTATCAAGCGATGGCCGACGCGATTGATATTTCATTGCTTCTTTGAAATGGAGACGGAACTGTGAATTACCTCATCGCCCATCGAAGTCGAGAAGAGGCGAATAAGAACTGGGCGAGCTTTCACGCCGACCCGGAGTTTCAAAAATATCTGAAGGTCGAAGAGGCAGAGGAACTCATCGAAGATGTAGACGCGGCGTATATGCATCCGACGGATTTCTCGGGGCTCCACTGGTAGGACAGCCAACTGGAGTTTTTAGATCGTCGAGATGCACGCTGCGTCAGGCTGCCGTATGCTCGTTTGCCCACAGCACATGGCTCGAAAGGAACCAAGAATGAGAACTCGCTTCACGGTTGCTCTTCTGGCAGCACTGCTTTGCGCTGCCGCAGTCATGGGCAACGCGATGCAGGCCGCGCAGGCGCGCACGCAAAAGCCCGCCCTTCATGCCCAGCACTGGATGGCCGTTACCGGCAAACCGCTGGCTGCAACCGCCGGCGCAATGATATTCCAAAAGGGCGGCAACGCGGTGGACGCCGCCTGCGCCATGATCGCCGCGACTTCGACCATGTGGGACACGCTCTCGTGGGGCGGTGAGACGCAGGCGCTGATCTACAACCCGAACACCGGCAAGGTCATCGGCATCAACGCCCTCGGCGTCGCGCCCACCGGGGCGACACCGGAATTCTTCCACGAGAAAGGCATGAACTATCCACCCGAGTTCGGCCCGCTTGCCGCGGTCACCCCTGGAACACCGGGCGGCCTCATGACCATGCTCGCAGAATACGGAACCATGAGTCTCGCCGAAGTACTGGCCCCGGCGATCGATATGGCCGACGGCTATCCGATGGAGGCGGAACTGTCCAACACCATCGAGAAGCACAAGGACAAGATCGCGCAGTGGCCCTACTCCAAGCACACCATTCTCATCCATCCCGGAGAGCGACGCGAGGGCCCGCAACCCGGCGAGATTTTCCATCAACCGGAACTCGCTGCGACCCTGCGCAAATTGGTGGAAGCCGAACACAAAGCTCGCGCCGCGGGCAAGGACCGCAAGGCCGCGATCTACGCCGCGTACGACCGCTTCTACAAGGGCGACATCGCTCAGGAACTCGTGCGCGGCACCCGCGAGCAGGGCGGGCTGTTCACGATGGGAGACTTGGCCAACTGGAAGGTGCACATCGAAGAGCCTGTGCACACGAATTACAAAGGCATCGAGGTCTACAAGCTCACGACCTGGGTGCAAAGCCCGGTGATGCTTCAGGCGCTCAACATTCTCGAGAACTTCGACCTCAAGGGGATGGGCTACGACAGCGCCCGCTACATCCACACCCTGTATCAGGCGATGAATCTGGCCTATGCCGATCGCGACTTCTACTACGGCGACCCGTACTTCCCTCCCGAGGAACCGATTCGGGGCCTGCTGTCGAAGGACTACGCGCGGGAGCGTGCCAAGCTCATCCAATTCGACCACAACGATCCCGACATCCGCCCCGGCGATCCGTATCCGTACCAGAACGGCCGGAACCCCTTCACGGCGATTCTGAAGCAATGGCACACCAAGATGCCCGCCGCAACGGCGCCCGCCCCGGCGCAGTGGAGCCCGACGGCACTGGCAGAGTATGACCGCACGTTCAGGCTGGGTACGACGAGCGTCGAAGCCGCCGACGATAAGGGCTGGGCGGTATCGGTGACCCCGAGCGGCGGCTGGACTCCCGCCGTGATTGCCGGCCACACCGGTGTTGGCCTCAGCCAGCGCATGCAGAGTTTCGTGCTCGATGCATCCGAGAACCCGTTCAACGTTCTCGAGCCCGGCAAGCGCCCGCGTGCGACGCTCACGCCCACGCTGGCGCTCAAAGACGGCAAACCGTTTCTCGTCTTCTCCGTCCAAGGCGGCGACACTCAAGATCAAAATCTGCTGCAATTCTTCTTGAACGTCGTCGAATTCGGAATGACGCCGCAGGAAGCGACCGAGGCCGCCAACATCACGAGCTACCAGATGCGCGATTCGTTCGGGTCTCACCAGTCGATACCCGGCCGGCTCACGGTGAATACGGCGACACCGACCTGGGTGCGTCAGGAGCTGGTGCACATGGGGTACGAGCTCGACTTCGAAGAGCGCAGCTCGGGCCCGATCAACGCGATCGAGCTCGACCGTGCGCACGGAACCATGTGGGGCGGTTCGAGCAACCACGGCGAGGACTACGGTATCGGATGGTGAGCGGGATTCGTCGCGCCTCGGCAACGTCGCAAACGGAAGCGCGGTCACGAGCCGTTGGATGGATTGAGTCGAGTCCCTTGGGGGGCGAGATGGTGGCGGGGGTTTTGCGGTACCCGGCGCTGCTTGTTATGGTTTGCTGCCAGCAGCAGGTCGTCCTATAAGAATGACACAAAGACCATGATCGAGGGAGAGAGCATTCAGGCGCCGTCGATTCATTACTTCGATACGTGGATTGCCAAGTTCGAAGCCACGGCCAAGAGCATTACGCTGTCCCGCCCGCCGAAGTAGGCTACCGGGCGTTCTGTGAATTCCTCCGCACTGCGGTCGAAAATTTCGGACGCATATCAGCTTCCCATCCCGCGCTGCACACAAGGGCTCTGGCTAGCGTAGTATTCCATCCACAAATTCATTTTCCCTCTAATCATGGAATGCTATGAAGAAAAGAATGCCTGCTAAAATAGCCGGAGTGGTTTCCGCGTCAATTTTCTGCGCAGTCGGCGCAAACGTCGCGTTTGCGCAACAAGAGAGCCGATCGGACCAGATCGAAGAGATCGTGGTCACGGCGCAGAAGCGCGAATCCACCATCGAGAGTACTCCCATCAGCATCACGGCGCTCACGGGGCAGGACCTTGCGGAGCGCGGCATCACCGACATTGCCTCCATCGTTCAGTCCGTCCCCGGCGTGTCGATGAGAACGAGCGGCCCCGGCCAGACGGAGCTCGAGATTCGAGGGTTGACCTCATCCGGCGGCAATTCATCGACCGTCGGGTTCTACCTGGACGACATTCCCCTGAGCGCGCCGGCGTCCGCACAGAACGGCAAAGTGGTGATCGACCCCAATCTGTACGACCTCAACCGAATCGAGATTTTGCGCGGGCCGCAGGGCACCCTGTACGGATCCGGTTCCATGGGCGGTACCATCAAGCTCGTACCCAATGCGCCGAACCCGGCTGCGTTCGACGCGTCCGCACAGGTGATTCTGGGACACACGGACGGCGGCGATAGTTTGAATCATACTGAAAACGCCATGGTCAACCTTCCGCTCGGCGACACGGTGGCGGTGCGCCTGGTCGCCTCGTTGCAAAACTCGAGCGGATGGATCGATCGCATCGTGATCGCGCAACCGAGCGCGACCTCGGCCGGCTTTCCCGCACCGGTCAATGCGACGACTCGCGGCAATGTGGCCGGTGCGCCGGTCGCGAACGACTTCAGGGACGTCAATGACGAAAGCCTGCGAAGTGTCCGGGCCTCGCTGTCGTGGAAGCCCACCGATCGGCTGTCCATAGAACCGTCGTTCATGTACCAGGAGATCACGCAGGGCGGTCTCAACCTCATCGATAGTCAACCGGGAACTTTGACTCAATATCAGCCCTACAACTCGCCGGAGCCGTTCGAGGATCGAATCGATATCGGCAGCCTCAACGTCCAGTACCACTTCGATGGTGCCGATCTGACCTCGACGACATCCTACTGGACCCGCGATGAAAACTTGCGCCAGGACGGCACGGAGGAGATCGCGACCGTGCTGGGGGCCCCCATCTATCCCAACACGCCCGGAGGGGGAGTCGGGCAGAATTCCCCGGCGTCGTTGGAAGATGACAAGTCCAAGCAATATAGCGAGGAGGTTCGCCTCACATCATCGGGCAACACCAATTTCAAGTGGCTCATCGGCTACTTCTATCAGGATTTTGAGTCGGACTTCGATGAGTTCGTGGATACGCCGTTCACAACGCTTCCCGGCACCATCCCTAATGCGTTCACGCAAGTCCAGCCGACGAAGATCATTCAGAACTCGTTTTTCGGCGAAGCATCGTATGCGTTCCTGGAAAAATTCACGGCGACCGCGGGGCTGCGCCGCTTCTACTACACCGGATCGGTGAACACCACGGTTTCAGGGTGGCTGAGTTCGTCGGGCACCGATGCGAACAACTACTATTCCACGAGCGAGCGCGATTCGGGAGTCACACCCAAATTCAACCTCTCCTATCAGCTGGATAAGGATGCGCTGGTTTACGGAACCGTGTCCCAAGGCTTTCGGCCAGGCGGCGGCAATCAACCCATTCCAACCGCCGGTGCGCTCGGTACCGGATGCCTGGCGAACCTCGAGGCCATCGGCTTGACCTCAGCCCCGCTGGGGTTCAAGCCCGACAAGGTGTGGAACTACGAACTCGGCGAGAAATTTCGCAGCGGCGATGGCCGCATGACGATCAATTCGGCGGCGTATTTCGAGAATTGGCAGCACATCCAGCAGAACATCCCGCTCGGATGCGGATTTCCGTTTACCGGAAACGCGGGCGACGCGCATATTTATGGTGCCGAGCTCGAGGTCAATGCCGTCCTGTTCCCCGGCCTCGTCGCATCGGTGAACGGAAGCTGGTTGCACGCCGAATATATCGCGAACGCGGTGCCGGCGACGACCATCGATGAGCGTGTGCAGAACGCTCCGGAAGTGACGGCGTCCGCATCGCTCGCGTATCGGCGTCCCCTCAGCGACACGCTCACTCTCGTCGGGCGCATCGACAACAACTATGTCGGTTCGCGGATCGACACGACCGCCCAAGCCAACTTTCTGCCGAGCTACGATTTGACGAATCTTCGCGCGGGCGTCGAGGGCAGCAACTGGACGGCCGTCGTGTTCGTCAATAACGCCACCAACAGGCTGGCCTTCCTGAGCAATTCGCCGGCAATCAACGTCAATGTACCGACCTTCAACCGGACTGCCGTGGAGCAGCCGCTGACGATCGGAATCGACGTGAGCTACAGGATAGGTCGCTGACTCGGAGCGGGCGGGGCTGGGCGGCGCGATGCCGCACGGCCCACCCGCGCCTTCCAATCAAAAATACCTCCGCGGTCTCCCTCACGGTAGCTCGCGGATCCGCGCGTGCCGGATCGCGAGAGTGCCGTCGTGGTCGCCCTGGATGCCGATCAGGCCCCGCGCGGCCATGCCATAGCCCTTGTAGTCGTTGAACTTGCTGGCCGTCACCTTGGTCTTCCACTCCTCGCTCTTGAGCTCATAGGCGACCACCTTGCGCCCATTCAGCCAGTGCTCGACGCGATTGCCGTTCACCACGATGCGCGTCTTGTTCCACTCATCGTGCGGCTTCACCACCCCCGCCGGAGAGCCGTAGAGCGCAAAGTCCGAAGCGGCCGCCGTGAGCCGATTGCGGCCGTCGGGCGCGAACTCGTCATCCAGGAGCTGGTACTCCGGACCGCTCCAGTAGACATGATCGTATTCCCGGGTGGCGCGATAGAAGATGCCGCTGTTGCCGCCCTTGCCGATCTTCCATTCGAGCTCGAGCTCGAAATTGCCGTATTCCTGGGTGGTCACCAGGTCCTCGGCGTTGGTCTCCTTGGAGAGCACGCCGCCCTCGACCTGCCACCCGGCCGGAAACCCCTCGCTCTTCCAGCCGCGCCACGCCGGCGCGCCGTGTTCCTCGATGAGTGAATGCCAGGAGGATTCCGCCGCGCCTGCCGCGGCTGCGACCGACCACCCGATCCCGCAAGCAAGTCCCACCAACACCATGGTCCAATCGCGTCTTTTCATGATTCTCCTCCGGTCAACCTCGCCGATGCCTCGACCACGCCAGACCCAGCTTCTCGAGCAGTGCCGGCGGCGCGCCGTCAAAGCTCGCGAGCGGCACATTGCCGATGTAACCCAAATCCTTGCGTCCGACGGGACTGGAATAAAAGCCCCCTGCGGTCAGGTCGCGGTACCGCGCAAAGAAACGCGCCGGCTCCTGGAGGGCCCTGGCGGCGCGGGACTCATCGCAGATGTCGTCGCATATGGCATGCTGTCCCGTCGCATCGAGGCTGGTGAAAGCCTTGCCGAACCGCCGCTGCGCCTCCTCGTCCAGCCACTCGAAGCCGCCGAGCACGATGCCTCGGTCGCGCTGAAAGTCGGGATAGGGAGCGCTTACCCACTCATCGATGAAATCGACCACGCCCATCGCCGAGGCGCTCGGAGAGCGATCATCGGCGGGGATGATGAGATCCGAGACGATGCCGGACAGCCGCCGCTGCTCCGCGGTCAGGGTGAGCGGCCAGGGCTCGCCGGGACGATAATTCTTCGACAGATCCGGATCGCTGCCGTAGCCGTTCGGGTCGACGCCGGCGGGCGCGGGCGCTGGGTTGGCGCGCGCGGCGCCGGAGCGAATCAGCGGCCACGCCGCGCTCGCGGCCAGCACCCATTTGAGCGTGGTGCGGCGGTCGAGGCTCATCACAGCTCCTTGCGCTTCATGCGCTCGAGGATGTGGTCCGAGGCGCGCCACGCCAGCGCCATGATGGTGAGCGTCGGATTCTTGTCGGCATTCGAGGCAAAGACGGCGCCGTCGGCGACGAATAGATTGGGAACGTCCCAGGTTTGTCCCCAGGAGTTCACCACCGAGCTCCTGGGATCCGCGCCCATGATGGCCCCGCCGACCTCGTGAATGATCGACCCGCCCGGCTCGATGGCCTTGGCGCCGTCGGTCTCCGCAGGCTTGCGCGTCTTGCCACCCATGGCCTCGATGAGATCCGTGAACGTCCTTTGCATGTGAGCGGCCTGCTTGCGCTCATGCTCGGACCCTTGCCAGTGCAAGAGCAGCACCGGGAT
>Ga0137403_10006546_pt1 | contig 13312 bp, 12 predicted proteins | sample CZOMad2_1_16fung_FD_122057 | JGI IMG/M metagenome (GOLD analysis project Ga0137403, IMG submission 122057) | Vadose zone soil fungal communities from Angelo Coast Range Reserve, California, USA - CZOMad2_1_16fungal (Hybrid Assembly) | ecosystem: Environmental > Terrestrial > Soil > Vadose zone... | reverse complement strand
TATGGCCGTTAGAAGTCCAATATCATCCAGAGAAGGGGGTACCAGTGACCTTGACAGGCTTCTGATCTCTTCGATCGCTCTGGAAATATTCACATAACTCTTTTGTAACAACTGCTCCCTGATCTCTTCATCATTGATGGCCATATCAATGTAGAGCTTGGTAGTAGTAAGGATCTGGTTAATATTATCGTGAAGTTCCCTGCCCAGACCGGTACGCTCTTTTTCCTGCGCCTGAATGGCGGCTTCGGTTATACTACGCTGCTGGTTTATTTTCTGTTCAGCCAGGGCAGCTTCTAACTTTTTGTATTAAGTAATGTCCCGGCTGATGCCCACCAAACCAGTCACTTCATTACGCTCATCTCTCAAAGGTACCTTTGTTGTGAGAAATGACCTTATTTTTCCTTTGCCATCTGTAATAATTTCTTCAATATTGAAAATGCCCTTGCCTGTCCGTATGATACTCCTGTCGTGCTCGATAAAACTGTCAGCTTTGCAACCGCGCATGACCTTTCCAGAATGAAAGACCCCGCGGTGCTTCGGGAACGCGCCAAAATCAATCTGCTGCCAGACGCGGACCTGGAGCGCCTAATGCCCTTGCGTGTCGCCATCGTAGATTTGTCGCTCGCGGACGGCACGCACCTTCGCCAGCGCGTGGACAACGTGCGCGGCACTCCCGAAAATCCAATGACCCGTGACGAGATCCTCGCCAAGGCCCGCGACCTGATCACGCCCGTCCTCGGCGCGGAGAAATGTTCTGCGCTGCTTCTCAAGATTTTCGATCTCGAAAACGTTTTCGACATTCGCTCGCTGCGGCCGCTGCTGCAACTTTCATGACGCGGCGCCGCTGCAAGCGACGGGTGAACTCGTGAGGATTGTCGACATTCGCGAAACGGTCGTACCGATCAATTCGGCGATCCGCAACGCGTTCATTGATTTCAGCCAGATGACGGTCAGCGTCCTCGCCCTCATCACCGACGTGATTCGCGACGGCAAACCGGTGGTCGGCTTCGGCTTTAATTCCAACGGGCGCTACGCTCCCAGCGGTCTTTTGCGTGATCGATTCATTCCGCGACTTCGTACTGCGGATGCTCCGTCGCTGCTCAATGACGCGCGCGACAACTTTGATCCCGCCCGCATCTGGGACGTCCTGATGCGCAACGAAAAGCCCGGCGGCCACGGCGAGCGCTCCGTGGCCGTGGGAGTGCTCGACATGGCCGGCTGGGACGCGACCGCAAAGATCGCCGGTGTCCCATTATTCCGGCTTCTCGCCGACCGGTATCGCGGAGGAATCACCGAGAGCAAAGTCTTTGTTTACGCGGCGGGCGGTTACTACCACCCAGGCAAAGACTTGCTTGGGCTGCGCGATGAAATGTCGGCGTATCTCGACCTCGGCTACTCCGTCGTAAAAATAAAAATCGGCGGCGCTTCCCTGGCGGAGGATATGGGGCGCATCGAAGCTGTCCTTGAAATTCTGAAATCTCCCGATCAACTGGCCGTCGACGCCAACGGCCGCTTTGATGTGCAGACGGCGATTGCCTACGCGCGTGCGCTCGCCCCACTCGGCTTGCGCTGGTACGAAGAACCCGGCGATCCGCTGGACTATGAACTGCTGTCCCGCGTTGCCCCGTTTTACTCTCCGCCCCTGGCAACGGGAGAGAACCTGTTCTCAGTGCAGGATGCACGCAATTTGATTCGCTATGGCGGACTCCGGGCGGATCGAGATGTACTGCAATTTGACTGCGCGCTCAGTTACGGCCTCGTGGAATATCTGCGTATTCTGGAAATGTTGCGCGAGCACGGCTGGTCGGTAAAGCGCTGCATTCCCCACGGTGGCCACCAGATGTCTTTAAACATCGCCGCAGGCTTGGGTCTGGGTGGAAATGAATCCTATCCGGGAATCTTTCAGCCCTTCGGCGGATTTGCAGACGGTATTCCGGTCGAAGACGGCTACGTGCGCCTTCCGGAAATTCCTGGCATCGGGTTTGAAGCAAAAAATGAATTATTTCGAGTGATGAAGGCAATGGTTGAGTAGTCATTTTTGACGTTTTCTCGAGAGGGATTGGAATGAAAGATTCGCGTGAAACCAGAAAAATGGCGAAAAGGGCGGTAAACATTGGCCGCCGTCGGCTGATCAAGCTGGCTGGATTGTCCGGCGCCGCGGCGGCGATCTCTCCAAGCTTCTTAAGGGCTGGCGCGTTTTTGCGCGCGGACCAGCCAGCGAACGCCATTAGCCCAATCATGCAGCAACTCAGCGCCTACATGAGCACAGCAAGTGCGCGCGCGCTGCCCGAAGAAGTCGTCGAAAAAGCCAAGCAGCACATTCTGGATACCTTTGCCGCCATGATATCCGGTTCCAGTTTGCCTCCTGGCCGCGCCGCGTTGGAGTTCGCTCGCGCCTACGGCGGAAAGGAAATCGCTACGGTTGTAGCCTCCAAAATCGTTTACGGCCCGATCGAAGCCGCGTTTGCGAACGGCGTTCTTGCCCACTCCGATGAAACCGATGACTCGCACGGCCCCTCGCGCTCGCATCCCGGTGTTTCCACCATTCCCGCGGGCTTCGCTTCCGGTGAACAGTACTCCATCAGCGGAGCCCATTTCATTCGGGCGGTCACGCTCGGCTACGACATTGGCACGCGCGTCTCCATGAGCCTCGGCGGCCCCGGTTACCAGGCGGCAACGCACCGGAGCACTCACGGCACGGCCGCATGTTTCTGCGCTGGCGCTGCAGCGGGATGCGCGGCGGGATTAAGCACGGAGCAAATGCGCCTGCTGCTCGACTACACCGCGCAGCAAACCTCCGGAATCGGCGCCTGGTCGCGCGACGCTGAACATATGGAAAAGGCCTTTCTCTTCGCGGGAAAACCGGCGGGAGTCGCCGTTCTAACCGCGTCCCTGATCCGTTCCGGCTGGAGCGGCGTCGAAGACATCTTCTCCGGCTCCGACAATTTCTACGAAGCCCTCGCCCCACGCGAAAACGGGGCGATCAAGGCCGACCCTTCCCTGCTCGTAGACAAACTCGGAAAACGCTACGAAATCGCCCGAACCAACATCAAGAAGTGGACCGTTGGTTCGCCGATCCAGGCGCCGCTCGATGCCCTGGTGATTTTCTTTAAACGGAGATCGTTCACTGCCGACGACGTTCAGAAAGTGGTAGTTCGCGTCGCCACCGATGAAGCCAACACTGTCAGCAACCGCGATATCCCCGACATCTGCATGGAACACATGGTTGCGGTCATGCTTCTCGACAAAACCGTCACGTTTCAGTCGGTCCACGACAAAGCGCGCATGAAGGATCCCGCTGTCCTTCGAGTTCGCTCCAAGGTCGAAGTGGTCGCCGATCCGCGCATCGATGCTCGCCGGCCCCGCCGCGAAGCCATCGTGGAACTGACTCTCAATGATGGAACGCTGCTCACGGAATGGGTTCGCGATGTTCGTGGCACCGCTGACAATCCCATGCCCCGTGCCGAAGTCGTAGACAAAGCTCGCGACCTTATCGCGCCGGTTCTCGGAAGCGCCGCCTGTTCGAACCTGATCAACAAATTGCTCGCGTTAGAGACCTTGAAGGATGTCCGCGAACTCCGGCCCGATTTGCAAAGGAGCTGACCAACTGATGCTCGGTACGACCGCGTCTGAACCCCAATCGCATTCCCCTTCGCGCAAACGGCCTTTTTACATGGGCCTGTCGTTCCAGGTACTGGTTGGTGTCGCCATCGCCATCATTCTCGGCTATGTCAGTCCCGCCACTGCCGTGTCCATGAAACCTCTGGGCGACGCGTTCATCCGCCTGATCACCATGATCATCACCTTGGTTATCTTCTGCACCTTGGTCACCGGCATCGCGGGTATGGAAGATATGAAGAAAGTTGGCCGGGTCGGCGGCAAAGCGCTTCTTTATTTTGAAGTGGTCTCCACGCTCGCACTGCTCTTCGGGCTCATTGTCGGAAACGTGGTGCATCCCGGAAGCGGATTCAACGTCAACCCGGCCACGCTCGACAGCAAGGCCGTCGCGGATTACGCCGGCCAAGCGAAAGCCCAGAGCGTTACGGAATTCCTCGCGCATATCATTCCAAACACCGTTGTCGATGCCTTCTCAAGAGGCGACATTCTGCAAGTGTTGCTGGTCTCCCTCCTTTTCGGATTTGCTCTATCGCTCGCCGGGCCGCGCTGCAAACCCCTTGTCGAGCTTCTGGAAGGTTTCACTCGCGCAGTTTTTGGTGTGGTGTCGATTCTGATGCGCTTTGCGCCTATCGGAGCCTTTGGCGCCATGGCCTTCACGATTGGAAAATACGGATTGGCATCCCTGGGCCCGCTCCTGAAACTAATCGTGACGCTTTACCTCACGGCAGCCCTCTTCGTGTTTGTGATCCTCGGGGGAATCGCTCGCGCGGCAGGATTCGGAATTCTGCGATTCCTCTGGTATCTGCGCGAAGAAATTATCCTGGTGCTGGCCACAAGTTCCTCCGAACCAGCGCTGCCAAATCTGATGGCCAAGCTGGAAAAGCTCGGGTGCTCCAAGACGCTCGTCGGTCTGGTTGTCCCCACCGGCTACACGTTCAATGCCGACGGCACCAGTTTGTATATGACACTTGCCGCGCTGTTCGTGGCCCAGGCGACAAACACCCATCTGACGATCCTTCAGCAGATCACGATTTTGGGTGTCGCTCTGCTCACCTCAAAAGGTGCGAGTGGCGTGCAAGGAGCCGCGTTCATCGCTCTTGTTGCCACCATGATGGTTGTCCCGACCATCCCGGTTGCCGGAATGGCATTGATCCTCGGCGTCGACCGCTTCCTGAGCATGTGCCGGGCAGTGGTCAACATGATCGGCAATGCAGTCGCCACACTGGTCATAGCGCGGTGGGAGAACGAACTCGATCGTACGGCTCTTGAGCAGCATCTGCGCGGCACGACTAACGGATTAGAGAACGCGATTGTTCCAAACTCCGTTTCCGAGTGACTTCACTGTGGGGCACCGTGAAGGAGTTCAAAAGCGTTTCTGATCCACGGCGCAAACCAGCAATCGACCAGGGGGACACATGCGAAAGACAGTCAAGATATGGGTGCTGATGTTGATTTCGAGCGCGGTACTCGTGCAGGCACAAGAGAGGCTGCCGCTGAAATTGGTTGCCGCCACTCCAATGCCTGGTTTCACGGGTGATTTCGATCATTTTGGAGTCGATCTTAAAGGCAATCGCTTGTTCCTTGCCTCTGAGGACCAAAAGACCGTCGAAGTGTTTGACCTCCAGACGGGAGAGCGGGTCCACAGTATCCAAGGCTTCACCCAACCACTGACGATGGCTTTTCTGGCCGAGTCCAACCGCCTTATCGTCACTGACGGAGGCAATGCCGACGCGGTCGCACTCGTCGATTGCAAAGCGTACAAAATCATAAGCACTCTCAAACTGGGTCCGGGCGTGGACCACGGCGTGTACAACCCCGTGAACAAATACTTTTATGTCGAGAACGGCGGCGGCTCCGATTCGAAAACGCATGTGTTAAGCATTATTGATACGCAATCCTTCAAGCTAGTCGGTGAGGTCTCCGCGCTGCCGGGAAATTCCAACGAAGGCATGGCGATAGATCGTCAAGGAAGAAGGCTCTACGTGAATCTCACCGGCACGGACGAAGTTGGAGTCATCGATCTGAGCACTCGTGAACTGGTCGCCCGATGGGCTCTGCCCGACGTGCACGTCGCTCACGCGATAGCCCTGGACGAACCACACCATAGACTCTTCACCGCCACTCGTAAGCCGGGGCGCTTTGTAGTGTTTGATATCGACAGTGGAAAAGTTGTCAGCACGCTCCCGTGTGTTGGCGTCAACAGCGATATGTGGCTCGATAGCACGCGCAAACGGATCTACGTCACCGGCAGCGAAACCGCATCCGTTATTGAACAGCGCGACGCTGACCACTACGAACCCATCGCCGAGGTGCCGACGGCTTACCGTGCAAAGTCCTCGATGTTTGTGCCGGAACTCAAACGCCTTTATGTCGCGGCTTCAGGCAAGGGCAAGGCAGAGGCAAAGTTGCAACTGCTAATCTATGAAGTTCAATGAGAGGTTGGCTCCCCGTTCAATTAGCGGCGGCTTCAGCGCGTTCGTACAGGAATTTGTCTGATCGATCGTAAGTAGTCTACGTTAAGTTGATGGCCGTTTCGGATACCGGGCTGCGCTGGTTTCGAACACGTTCGTGGTGGGTCTCCGGCTACTACTCTTCGCAACAATCGGCCTTCATAGTCCAGTCTGGGTGATTGTCCTGCTCGCATTTTGGTACGGCCCATGCACTTCGTTGCGATTCACGAGCATCAGCACGCTTACCTATTCTGATATCACCGAAGATGCAGCCAGCATAGCGGGTTCCATTGCGAGTACCGCACTGCGGATCTCGATCAGTCCTGGGGTTGCGTCGGCCGGACTTGCGTCCATGTTTGAGTACCTGTCGGCCAGGGATCAAATCCCGTCACAACGATTCGCGGAACTCACCAGTCGGTCATTGCGCTGGGCGTATTTACGCTCATCCCGAAGATCGTCTGCGCCAAACTGAGAAGTACTGACGGCGACAATGTTACTCGCCAGAAGGTGATTCGTTCAGCGTAGTCCGACTCACATTAGTCGTTCCTCGCCGCGGATCCCGCATGAGTTCAGATCGAGCCCGCCGCCCGGTACCTGTCATGCCGAATCAGTCTACGAATTCCACCGTTTGGTATGGCGGGCAACTCTTGGAGGACATCGATTGCTGGCAGGAGCAAATCAAGAAGGTTGGTCTCGGTTTCGAGTTTCCCGAATCGCTAGTTGGGCTGCGCGAGCTACAACTTCTGGACGCTACGGCGCCAGTGCGATGAATAACCCGATGACAACAAGGGAGAATGTGGTCGCGGCGATTGGATTGAACCAACAGCCTCCTGGCGCAGCACCAGGAGCTCATCGCCCTGATCGTGCGTCGTTCGTTACGTCGTGTAACCCATGTCTCCGGGCTGGGCCTTATTCAGAAACGAGATGCTGGTAGGGGCGGTGGGGATCGAAAACAATGGCGTTAGGAATTTCAAGGACTTACGAGGAATGACAAGAAATACTAAGTCATTGAAAAAGAACGATGAGGCATGCAAAGGAATTCTTATTGCTCCCTCAAAGCTCCCTCGTTTTTCGTCTAGCATTGAGATTCCAACGGCGTGGGATTTTCGCCCACGGCCCTAAGTTGAGAGTCGGCTGCGGGCCCAATTTTGCGGCACGGATGGCAAGCCGACAACTCTACATCTGAAGCTTGGGAAACTTGCAACATAACTCAAAAACACGCTGGATTGGCGGCTTTTTGCGATTTTTGAAACACCTTAATTGGAAAATAATGGAAAATGGAAAACAAGGAATCTGCGCTGAGGTCAGAATCGCCCGGCTGAAGTATCCTTGCACGGAGATTCAGGTCTTAACAGCTAGGCTGTCGAGTTGTCTGACTGCGTTGGCGCTTCAGCGAAAAGAACGAAAAAATAAAACTCGTCGCTCAGGTTGCCCTGACGTTGGAGCGCCCAGAATCGCACTCCAGAGGGTGAGATAGAAGGCTCGCGTGGCAATCCGCTTTGCTAACGGCACTGACCTCCTAGTCCCGAACCATAACAGCAAGAAATCTAAGCTGTTGAAATGGCTTGTGTTCTCCTGTGCATCCCTCTCACTAATTGCTCTACGATTTGCGATACAACATTCCCTTCCGGTAGCTCTGCCACAGGGGTGGGGAGAGTCGCGACTTTAGCTACGGCGTTGGCAGCGGCTACAACGACGGCCGTGGCAGAGGAAAAGAGGAGGGGGGACGGCGGCGACCGCCCTGGCCATGATGATCACCGGGGACGTTCAGGATGCTGTTCGGCGAAGAGTCAAGTCATTTTTCGGGGAATAGATATCACTTCAAAGGATTCGTGAACACCTGCACTTTCCTATCCCCAACCCAAGTCATAGGGGCGCCTTCGATGCCACAAGGCCGAGATTGGCGATGTTGTCACCTTTTTTCAACTTCACGCCGTCCTCGAGGCGGGCCGCCCGCTTGATACGTCATCATATTGGCACCTCGTACTTTCTATAGCCTTAGTTTGCCCCCGTGACGCTGGTTTTTGGCCACCAGAATAGAAAATAAAAAACTCCGAGCGCTTCTGTATTTGTGATATAGAAAGCGGACAATCGACTTCCTTTTCAACGAATACAAGACCGTGAAGAATTTAGCCGAGCTCTCCGGGTTGCCGCACCGCGACCTTTCCAATCTCGCGGATGAAGAGCTTATGCTCCGCGTAACCAGTGGATGGCAGGACGCTCTCAGCGTGCTGTTTGACCGCTATCACCGCCTGGTCTTCAGCGTTGCCCTCCGCATTGTGAGGGACCCGGGTGAAGCGGAAGAAGTCGTGCAAACCGTTTATCTCGATATCTTCAGGGCGGCGGCGAATTTTGACCCCCGCAAGGGCATTTTCAAGGTGTGGATTCTCCAGTATGCCTATCACCGGGCGCTGCACAGGAAACGCCATCTTGTAGCCAACCACTTCTATCGATGGGATGACCTTGAGGTAGCACTGGAGGCCGGCGCTAACCGAACCTTGCCAGGTGAATTGCCCGAGATTCTACGACTGGCCCAGGAAATGCTAGCCAGGCTGAAGCCGCGCCAGCGCGCGGTTGTAGAGATGACGTATTACGAAGGTTTGACAGCGGAAGAAATCGCCAGCCGTCTGGGGGAATCCGTGCATGCGGTGCGCCACGATCTTCACCGGGGGCTCGCCGCGCTGCGGACCGTGTTTGGGGCTAACCATGGAAAAGCATAACAATTTGGTGAACTTTGTCAGGAAACTCTGGCCAAGAGGGCACAACCGTTATCAGGAAATGAGCGTACTTGCTGCCACAGGGCAGCTTGGTGGCGCTCAGATGTACGAGCTGAATCAGCACATCGGCCAATGCCATTCCTGTCGTACTTTTCTCGAGACCGTCGCTCAGGTGAGTGTGCAGGCTCTGCCCTTAGTTCCGGAGAGCTGCTGGCCGGCTATAGAAGTCACGCCACCGGAAGGCATTCGTGGACGCTTTTTGTCCCGTATGGCTTCTGCCGCGGAAAATGTAGAAGTGGTGCCAATCCTTGAACTTGTTCCAAGCCCTGATAAGCAAAGACAGACCGCCAAGGCGGGGAAAAAACGCGACGAGGAAAGCCGGGAAGCTGCAGAGGAAAGTCAGCGCGCACCTTGGGGTCGCCGACTCAGGTGGGCTACGGTAACCGCTGTAATTGGGTTGGCTGTTGGCATCGCCGGCTTCTTTATAGGAGTGAGCCCCAGGCCTGCACGACTTCCCGCAGTGCTACCGTCCACACAGGTAGCACCCCAAAAAGCTTCGTTGGAATCCGCAAGTCAAATCAATCGCCTCGAAAAACAAAAATCGGATCTGGTGAAACAACTCACCGAGCTGCGGCAAAACCTCCTGAATGCAAAACTGGAGCAGGACTCCCTCTCAAATGAACTAGGTTCTGCAAAAGCAAAACTGGCGGCCTATTCCGCGCAGACCCAGGAGGATTCCGTACCCTCCTCGACGCTTAGTCAGGAAACTAAGAATCAAATCAGCTCGCTGCAAAGCCAGATGGAAAGGCTGAATCGGAGGCTCGCGGATTCCGAAATCAAACTTGGAGTTCAGCTGCAGACGACAGGAGACCTCACTGCGAAACTCGAGGCCACTGAATACGAACTGCAGCGAACGCGCGACCTGAATGCGGCCAAGAGTGGAGCAGGTGAGCTTGTGGCCGCGCGGAACCTGCACATCATTGACGTCTACGACGCCGACAACAAAGGGACTCGTCAACGCTCTTACGGGCGTGTCTTTTACGTTGAGGGGAGATCCCTCGTCTTCTACGCCTACGACCTCCAGGACTCCGGGCGTTTTAGCGCCAACATGGTGTTCCACGTATGGGGCGAAAAGGCAGGAGCGAAGGAAGCAACGCACAGTCTGGGCATACTTCACACCGATGATGCCAGCCAGAACCGCTGGGCGATGACGTTTGATGATCCCAGGGTACTGACGCAAATCAATTCCGTCTTTGTCACCGCAGAAACGAGTAGCAAGCATTCGGACGGACCACGAGGCAAAAAGATCCTGTACGCCTATTTCGGGGGCCAGGCGAATCACCCGTAGACTCCTCCCGCACGTTGCGCCGGACAACAACCAGTTCGACGTCCCTCACTCGCGGTCAAGCAAAAAACCAAATCGGCTAAAACGCATCTTTGATGGCGAGGTTTTCTGTTTTCGCGGGCACACCCGAACATAGGGGAGAACCTCGAACATGACGCTCAAATTTTTCAGGCGGAACTTCTGCCTGTTTTTCTTGTTGACCGTGTGTTTCGCTTATAGAGTTCCAGCGCAAACGGAGACCGCAACAGTTTCAGGGCTGATTACGGACGCAAGTGGAGCCGCGGTGGCCGGAACCGAAGTGCGCCTGCTCAGTGTAGACCGGGGGACGGTCACGACGGCAACCTCGAACGATGCCGGCATTTATCTCTTCGCAAGCGTGCATCCCGGCCAATATCAGATCACCGTCCACAAAGCAGGATTCAAACAGGTTGATCTGCTTGGAATGATAGTCAACGTGCAGGATCACATCGAGCAAAACTTCCGGCTTCAGGTGGGATCCATTTCGGAGAGCGTCACCGTTGAGGCCAACGAATTAAGAATCAACACGACCGACGCCACGGTCAGCACCGTCATCGACCGCCAATTTGCGGAAAACCTGCCTCTCAATGGTCGCAGTTTTCAGACACTGATTCAGTTGACACCCGGCGTTGTTCTGACGCCGGGTAATTTTGCGGACAGCGGGCAGTTCAGTGTCAACGGACAAAGAGCTGCGTCGAACTATTGGATGGTGGACGGCGTCAGCGCGAATATCGGCATAGGTTCGTCCACCTCTCCCGGAAACGGACTGAACGGCTCAATGGGATCTTTTAGTGTCCTGGGCGGCACGAACAGTCTAGTTTCGGTGGACGCAATGCAGGAGTTTCGCATTCAGACCTCGAGCTACGCGCCGGAATTTGGGCGCACTCCCGGCGCACAGATTTCCATCCTTACGCGCTCCGGCACCAACGGATTCCACGGAACCGCTTTCGACTATTTCCGGAACGACAAGCTCGACGCAAACAACTGGTTCAACGGATACAAGAACGACCCGCCACTTCCAAAGGCTCAGGAGAGACAGAATGATTTCGGCGGAACCTTCAGCGGGCCGATCCTGAAAGACCGCACGTTCTTTTTCTTTTCCTACGAGGGGCTTAGGCTCCGGCTGCCGCAAACCGACCAGACCACCGTTCCGGACCTTGCGGCGCGGCAAGCCGCTGTGCCTGCCATGCAGCCTTATTTCAATGCCTATCCTTTCGATCCCAAACAACCCGATTTGGGTAACGGCATTGCCCAGTACAATGCCAGCTTTTCTGACCCCGCCTCGCTGGACGCTTACAGCCTCCGGATCGATCACAAGTTAACCGAAAGGCTTAACTTGTTTGGACGCTACAACTACTCGCCTTCCAATATTTCTCAGCGGGTGTTCGGCGCGGACGTCGTCGCCGCCGCCTTAAGCGACGTCCAAGTTTCCAAGAGCACAACGCAGACTGGAACAGTAGGTGCAACGTGGATAGCCTCCACGACCATCACCAACGACCTGCGGTTCAATTACAGCCGGACGAATAGCAATAGTTACAGTTATATGGACAATTTCGGAGGGGCTGCCCCACTAACTTCGCTCCCGTTCTCCGATGCCTATCCCTCTCTCACGATCAAGAATTCCCAGCTGTTCTTACAAGCTTTCGCGCTTCAACACGGCTCTCTTTCTTTCGGACGCAACCAGCTTAGCATCCAACGGCAAATCAACTTGGTTGACGGTTTGTCTTGGCAAAAGGGCACGCATAGCCTGAAGTTCGGCGCTGACTATCGCAGACTCTCACCAGTCTATTCTCCGTACTCACTTTTTGAGGATGTGGCGTTCTTTCCCGCACCCGGGACACCGCCGCTCGATTTCTTCCAAACAGGGACCAATGCCGATGGCCTCCTGACGGCCAGTAATGGTGCAACCTTCCTCTTCCGCAATCTTGGTCTCTATGCTCAGGACACATGGAAACTCAACCATCGCCTGACGCTGACCTACGGACTCCGCTGGGATATCGAGTTCGTGCCACGCTCGCTGGATGGACCGCCTTTCCCGGGGGTCACCGGGTTCAATCTGAAGGATTTGTCCCATCTCGGTTTGGCGCCTGCCGGGTCAAGTGAATACACGACGACCTATGGGAATTTCGCGCCCCGAATCGGACTAGCGTATCAATTGAACACGAATCCGGAATGGCAGACCGTGTTTCGTGGCGGGTTTGGTCTGTTTTACGACATGGCCACATCCGAGCTGGGCAACCAACTCGGCTAAAGCTACCCCTTTGGAGCGCAAAACGGCTTCGTCGCCACTTTTCCGTTTGCCACCGGCACGCCCGGCAGCCCAGGGCCAGGCGATCCTCCTGCGATCGTGCCACCTAGTACAAGCACGCCCTTTGCCTCTTTGGCAGTTTTTGATCCTCATCTCGAGTTGCCCTACACGCTACAATGGAACGTTGCGATCGAGCAGGCTCTGGGAAAAGAGCAGAGTCTCTCGGCTTCCTACGTTGGCGCGGCGGGCCGCCGCCTGCTGCGAACTGCACAAGCCCTCGCCACTCCTTCTGGCCCCTTGCCGCTCGGCTTGCGTGTCCTGCAGTTGGTCACAAACGCAGGCACCTCGGATTACGATGCCTTGCAGTTGCAATTCCAACGGCGATTGTCGCGTGGTCTGCAGGGGCTGGTTAGTTATACCTTCTCACACTCAATTGACGATGCTTCCGCGGGGTCCTCAGGCAATCTCTCGAACCTGTTTGGAGGAACATTTGCCAATCGAGGAGCTTCGGATTTCGACATTCGACACTCATTTTCTGCAGGGCTGACCTACGACATTCCTGCCCCGAAGACCAACGCATTCACTAACGCAATCATCCGGGGATGGTCGCTCGAGAACATCATACAGGCGCGTTCCGCACCTCCAATCACTGTGGATAGTTATGTCTTCTCAAACGGGAACTTCGCTTTCAGTGCCAACGGATTCTTCATCTACTATTTCCCCGACCTCGTTCTGGGGCAGCCGGTCTATTTGCACGGGTCGCAATACCCTGGCGGCAAGGCGCTCAATCCCGCGGCTTTACGTCACCGCCATTTGACCCTGCCACCGGCTTGCCAACACGAAACGGTAACCTAGGGCGAAATTCACTGCGTGGCTTTGGGATGGCGCAATGGGATTTTGCGGTTCATCGTGATTT
>Ga0137403_10006545_pt1 | contig 13315 bp, 8 predicted proteins | sample CZOMad2_1_16fung_FD_122057 | JGI IMG/M metagenome (GOLD analysis project Ga0137403, IMG submission 122057) | Vadose zone soil fungal communities from Angelo Coast Range Reserve, California, USA - CZOMad2_1_16fungal (Hybrid Assembly) | ecosystem: Environmental > Terrestrial > Soil > Vadose zone... | reverse complement strand
GAAGCAAGGTTTGGCGACCGCACATAGGCTCCCTGTATGGCAGGCCAGAAGTAGGCGCTTTCAACGTGAGACATCTTCGTTCGATTTCCCTGCTTGTAGTAGTCCTTGAGCCGGGATTTCAGTACCGCTATTGTTTCTTTGTTCATCGATGTCTCGGCGTTCGGAGGCGTCAATTGGGATGCTATACGCGATATCTATGCGCCACAGGTTAAAAGGGTCACAAGCGATCAGCAACTGCATGCGCTTCTCCAGCGAATGATCGGCGAGTTGCATCAATCCCACTTCGCGATAATTCCTCCCGAAAGCATTCCGAAATTCATCAGACACCGAGGCCGAGTTCACTTGACCGGCGCCGAACCGGATGAAGATGCCGGACCTGCGGATGACGACCTCGAAGGGGACGATTCAGAGGGTAACATCGACATGAGCACAAGGCTCCTCAATGGAGTCGGTATTGACACCAGAGTGATCGACAAGCAAATCATCGTCACTCGTGTTGACCCGCAAAGTAATGCAGCGAAGGCAGGACTAAAAACGGGATTCGCAATCAAAAGTATCAACGGTATACCAATGAGCGAGGGCGTTGATATTGCAAGCGAAAATCCAGCCAGGCAGCCGTTTATAGATTTCCAGGTTCGCCAGACAATTCGCGTTTATTTCCTTGGTGGCCCAATCGGCACAGACGTCCAGTTGGTCTACCTCGACGGCGAGAACATTGAACATCAAGCTCTGATAAAGCGAGAACGGTTGACAGGGGATCTTTCTCCAAAGATCGGCGAACTACCGCCCATGTATTCCGAGTTCGAGGCAAAAAGACTTTCAAGTGGGGTTGGGTATCTTAGGTTCACCACTTTTGCTCCGCAGTTAATGGAAAAGATTTGTTCCAGTTTAAAGTCGATGAAAGACGCCAGCGGTGTCGTGATCGATCTGCGCGCAAATCCGGGTGGGATTGTTGGTATGGCGTCTGGCCTGAGCGGATTGCTGACAACAGTACCTGGTTCGGTTGGAACGTTGCAATCAAGGACGGGCAAGATCCAGCTTCCTTTGATTCCGCAAAAACATCCGTACACCGGACCCGTAGTCGTGTTAATTGATGGCCTTTCAGGGTCGACTTCCGAGGTATTCGCGGCGGCGATGCAGGAGTCTGGCCGCGCAACAATTATTGGCGACCGAAGCGGTGGCATCGTCCAGGGGGCCGATACGTTGAAACTGCCTACGGGCGCGGTCTTTGAATTTGCGCGGTCGGGATTCAAGACCGCTAAAGGCGTCACGCTCGAAGGGAACGGTGTCAAACCCGACATTGAAAAACCCTTGACGCGGCCAGGTCTGCTGCAGGGAAAAGACGATCAACTTGACGAGGCCGTTCGGCGGATCGAGACCGAGCGTGCGCATCTGTATAGTGCCGGCAAAAATCTTCCGCAGATTATGAGCGCAGTAGCAACGAAACCTCCAGTGATCGACGTCAACCCACAAACCAAAGACCCTAAGACATCCGCAGGCCCACAAAAGTTCGAATCGACACCCGAGGCCGAACAAGTGATGGAAAGATACTTGAACGCGATAGGAGGCAAAGAAGCGCTTGCTGCCATAAAGACGCGCGTTTCAACCGGAACCGCAGTCTTTGGCACAGAGACCATGACTGGCAAAGTAGTGATCCGTGAAGAGCCTCCGAACAGACGAAACATGGAATTGACGGTTCCGGGTTTGGGGGTTATGCAGATCGCGTTTGATGAGAATCGCGGCTGGATGGAGCATCCTGTAATGGGCTACTACGAATACGAACCATCATGGGTCTCGCCTCTTCGGCGATTTTATGATATTTCCAGAATTCCCCAATACAAGAGTCGTTACATCAAAATGGAATATCGTGGAACGGTTGACTCTACCGATGGCCAGGTCAATGTGCTGACGTTAACCACGTCTGAAGGGCAAAAAGACATCATGCTTTTTGATGTAAACACAGGATTGCTTGTCTATGACAACGAGGCTCATTACAGCGATTACAGGCAGGTGGGCGCCGTAAAGGTTCCCTTTGTGACGAAGATTTCCGAATCCGGGTTTGAGATCGTAACCAAACTCGACAAGGTCGAAGACAATGTCACCTTGAACGCAGACGCTTTCAAGGAGATTCATTCATGTTTCACCGAGCGGTAACCTGATATTCGGCCCCCCTACTTCCACTTCGACATCACTCTCCCAGAACACCTCTCGCATGTTTCAAGACATTTTCGACATTGAAACCGAATTCCCTCAGAACAATATCCCCGGGCGCCGATGCGCCAAAGCGATCCATGCTGACCACATCGCCTTCCAGTCCGACATATCTATCCCAGCTCATTCGCACACCCGCTTCAACGGCCAGACGCTTCGTTACAGACGGCGGCAATATCTTATCTTTATATGCACTACTCTGTTCTTCGAACAGTTCAGTACAAGGCATCGAGACTACACGCGTGGGTGTGCCCTCCTTCTGCAAAGCCTCGCGAGCCTCCAGCGCCAGCCACACTTCTGACCCGGTCGCAATAATGATCAGAGCAGGCTCAGTGTTTGAACCGTCCGCGCCCGTTGCCTCGGCAAGAATATAAGCTCCATTGCGAGTCCCTTCGGCGGACGCGAATCGCTTTCGATCGATTAACGGTAGTTTCTGTCTGGTCAACGCCAGCGCTGTCGGTCCGTGCCGCCGAAGAATTGCTAATCGCCATGCCTCGCGAGTTTCGTGCGAATCGGCGGGACGGATCACATTTAGATGGGGAATCGCGCGCAGGCCCGCTAACTGTTCGATCGGCTGGTGGGTTGGACCATCTTCGCCCAGACCGATCGAATCATGCGTGTAGACAAAGATAACTTGTACTTCCGAGAGGGCAGACAGCCGAACCGCAGGCTTGGCATAGTCTGAGAAAGTCATAAAGGTTGCACCGAACGGTATAAGACCTCCGTTCAGACTGATTCCTGTCAGGGCAGCACTCATCCCGTGTTCGCGAATACCGAAGTGTAGTATGCGACCTTGATAATTGCCGGCCTCGAAACTTCCGCCGTCCTTGATGTCAGTATTTGTCGATGGCCCCAGGTCAGCCGATCCCCCGATAAGCATCGGCAAGTGCGGAGCCAGTGCATTGATCACCTCGCCTGACGCTACGCGCGTTGCGACCGGCTTGGCATCTTCGAACGAAGGCAGATGCGATTCCCAATCTTTGGGAAGTTCTCCGCTCATTATCAAATGCCACAGCTCGCCAACGTCCGGAAACTCGCTCAAGTACTTTTCGACCAGCGAGTGCCATTCACTCTCCAGTTTTTCACCGTTACCGACTGCTTCTCGAAAATGCGCGAGTGCTTCTTCCGGTACATAAAAAAACTTATCTTCCGGCCAGCCCAGGTGACGCTTGGTTTCGGCAACAGCCTCGGGTCCCGGCGCATCGGAATGCGCCTTACGTGTGCCCTGGGTTGGCATCCCAAAACCGATGGTGGTTTTTACTGATATGAGTGACGGTCGATCCGTCACGGCCTGCGCCTCTCTAATCGCTTTATCGATCTCGTCGAGGTTATTTCCGTCATGCACCGTTACAGTATGCCAGCCGTAAGCTTCAAAGCGCTTTGGCACATCCTCAGAAAACGCAAGATTGGTCGGACCTTCGATCGTCACCCGGTTGTCATCGTATAAATAGATCATCCTGCCGAGTTTCAGGTGCCCGGCCAACGACGCCGCTTCGGATGCCACACCTTCCATCAAGTCTCCATCCGAGACAATTGCATACACAAAATGGTCCAGAATCGGGTAGTTCTCGCGGTTGAGTAGGGCGGCAAGGTGTGCCCCGCCCATTGCCATTCCAACTCCATTTGCAAAACCCTGCCCAAGCGGACCGGTTGTGATTTCAACACCGCGAGTCAGCACATTTTCCGGGTGCCCCGGAGTCAATGATTTCCACTGACGGAACTGTTTCAATTGATCCAATTCCAGGCCGTAGCCTGTCAGATACAGCAACGAGTAAAGCAGCATCGAACCATGCCCCGCCGAGAGCAGAAACCGGTCACGATTTGCCCATTTTGGATTTTTAGGATTATGGCGCAGGAACCTGGTCCACAACACATACGCCATCGGTGCAGCGCCAAGTGGTAGGCCGGGATGTCCGGATTCAGCCTTTTGAACCGCATCCAGAGTTAATGCACGAATTGTGTTGATACAAAGTTGATCGAGTTCCGACGTTGGATTGCTGTCTGAATGGGCCGAAGCACTCATCTTTAAAGACTCCTGAAGTTCCATGATTTCCAAGTCCCGCCAAGTTATCACAAAGCACTAAGGGAAGGACAGAGGAGTGACTTCCCATGCAACAAACACTCAACAAAGATCAGTAAAAGCATTCGCGCGCTAGCGCGCAGCCTTCCCCTTCCCCCTTACCCTTCTTTCTCTTTCCCATCCCCTCACCTGTCACGGGTTTCTGTCACTTGTCACGGTTTTCTATCAGTTGCCCATAAAATTCTTCCTGACGCGCCAGCGCTTTCTTGTAAACCTTGTGAGCATCATCGTCAGGATAAAATTGCGGGTCGCCGTCGATATCGGCGCCCGTCAGGTTACTGAGCACTCCAATTGTTCTGAGCGCAAAAATCGCTGCACCACGACTTGATGCTTCGTTCACATTCGACAGTACAACAGGTCGGCCCATCACGTCGGCAAGAATTTGTGTCCACACCCTCGAGGCATTCAGGGCGCCTCCCGAGGCAACAATTTTCGTCGGCTTCGCAAAACTGCCAAGAGCATCTGCGATCAGCGCAAATCTATACGCCACGGCTTCCATCGATGCCCGAACGATCTCGATTGGTCGTGTATGAGACCTCAAGCCAAGAACCGCACCGCGGGCATCTTCATGCCACCCTGTGCTTCGCTCGCCTGACCAGAATGGCAGCACGGTCAATCCATGCTGATCGGGTCGAAGTTCCGCAAGCTGCTTCTCTATTTCCAGCCGGTCCCCTCCGACATTCAACGACTGAACCATCCACGCGAACAGACCGCCACCATCCGACAACGCGCCGCCAACCACAGGATGCTTATTATCCAGCCTGTAACACCACAACCCCGCCCGTAGCTCCGCGGGCGGTTCCCCATCAAACAGAACCCGCATCGCGCCCGAAGTTCCGATCATCAACGCCAGTCGATCGTTGCTGATACAACCCGCGCCCACGTTATTTGCAGCCCCATCACCAATTGCCGGTAGCCACTTTGCTTCAGAAAGCTGAGGCCAGCGTGAGGCAAGGGCTGGAACCAAAAATCGTGGCGAGCTGATTCCGGAATCGATTTCCGGCAACTGTTTAAGCGGAACGCCAATTGTCGAGGCAAGTTCACCATCCCATTCAGAGGAGAATCTGTTTAACAGTCCTGTCCCCGAAGCCATTGAAATCGACGTGAGTGCGGAACCGCAAAACCGATGAAGAAGCAGATCGCTAAACGATAGCCAATGTCTGACGCTCTCAAATTGCTCCGGGTATGCTTTCCTTAGCCAGAGGATTTTGGCCGGCCAATAGCTTGGATGAAATCGCGCGCCTGTTCGCTGATAAAACACCTCACTATCGGGCAGTTGCCTTAATTCCGCCGCCTCGCTCGCAGCTCGAGTATCGGCCCACCCATAAACCGGAGTAACAGCACGCATTTCGCTATCGGCACCTATCAGGCTATGCCAGAAAGCAGAGATCCCAACCGCTACAATCGGATGCGGCGGCACTGGCTGGCGAAGAAACAATGCGTCGATGGCTGCATAGACATCCCTGATGCCCTTCTCAAACTCAAGCTCCGACCCGCCCTCCGCAGTGACCGTCAAGCCACGTTCAACACGCGCTTCAAAGCCCTCGACTTCACTTGCCTCTGAATCATAAAGCGCCGCGCGAACGCTGGAAGTGCCAATATCCAACGCCAACACCAATGGCGCCACGGCCTCCGACGCCAATATTCTATTCCTGCGCTTCTCCTCAATTAGCATCACAATCCCGGTCTTCCCATTCTCCTTCCCCGTTTTCCCGTCTTTCTCATTCCCGTCACCTGTCACACCCTTCCAACACCATTCACACTAAAAGTCTGTAAAAGCATTCGCGCGCCAGCGCGCAGCCTTCCCCTTCCCCCTTGTCGAGTAGGCAAAGTGCTGACAGGTTTGGGGACATTATGTCCATCACCTGCTGCCGCCTTGCCCCTCACAGAACCGTACAAGCAGTTTTCCCACATACGGCTCTTCAGCTCTACTTCGGAGGCCGACTCTACCTTCGACTTGGGTTCAGATCAACTTTGATTTCCACGGTTGGCCATTCTACCCACGCGAAAGCACTGTTAAGCTGCTTCCACGTATAACTGCGTCTCTGGCTTTGTCGATTCAGCCATTTGTACAACAGTTTTCCTACCTCGTACCGGTAGTTACCGCACATCCGTGAGTTGTCTGTAATGGCGTAATAATTCAGGTGCCCTACCAGTCTGGCCTTGGCTCGCTTCAACAGTTCGCCATTCTTGAGCACATTCCGGCTTTTCTGCAGCCATGCGCTCATATCTGCCAGTTTTGCGCGGTACTTCTTCTTCGCCGTCCGTCTCTTTACCTTGAAAAACCCCTTCCGGGTGTGGTCACAGTAGTGCGTGAACCCGAGGAAATCGAAGCTTTCAACCTCTTTTCCCTCCCGTTTGGCGTCTTCCTTTGCAAATCGTCCGAACCTCAGCAGCTTCGTCTTGCTTTCTTCTAACTCAAGATGAAACTCTGCCAGCCTTGCTCTCATTTCCACAAGGTATCTTTCTGCTTCCTTCTGGTATTGAAAGCACGCCACGAAGTCGTCCGCATACCTGTACAGGTAGGCATCTCCCCGGCAACTTGGGCGAAACTTCTGCTCAAACCATTCGTCCAGTACATAATGCAGGTAGACATTTGACAGCAGCGCCGACAGTGCCCCGCCTTGCGGGACCCCCTCGTCGCTCGCTCTCTCCAGTCCATCCTCCATCACTCCTGCCTTGAGCATTCGTCTGATCAGCTTCAGTACTCTCTTGTCTCCGATTCGTTTCTCAAGCATCTTTAACAGCAGTTCTTGATTCAAGCTGTCAAAATACCTCCTGATGTCCGCCTCGACGATCATGTTGATTTTCTTCTGCTGTATCGTTCGCCCCAGTGCGTCCAGCGCTTGATGGCATGTTCGGTTCAGCCGATATCCGTACGAACAGCCCAGGAAATCCGCCTCATATATCTCTCCGAGCACCTCCGCCATCGCCTTTTGCACCACTTTGTCTTCAAAGCATGACAATCCCAGTGGCCTTTTCGCTGTACTCCCGGGTTTTGGTATGTATACTCGCAGCACTGCCTGCGGCTTATATCCTTCCCGCCCCAGCCGTTCTGCCAGTTCCTCTATATTCTTTTCGAGGTTCTTTCCATACCCCTCTTTTGTTACTCCATCTATCCCAGCGGTCTTCCCCGCCTTCTGTTTCCAGTAGCAACTCGTCAGGTGCCCTTCATCCTTCACTAAGTGAAAGATCGACGTGAATTGCGTCTCAGGCTCCTTCCGCGCTTTCTCTCCTATTCGCGTTAGGTCTATTGCCATCTCTTCTCTACCTCTGTGTATAGGAAATGCCGACCATTCCCGCGAGCGTATTTGTTAGCTGTCGGTACCTTCGCTCCATGACGTTTACCCCACTTCACAGCTAATCTGGTCCCGATCCCGTCATCACCCGCCCTCTGCCTCGCTTCTTTTTACGTCACAAGGCATTGTCATCCCGCGCTTGGGTTGACGACATGCGTGATCCGCCTGGTTACCTATCAGTCACAATGTGTTGCTCGATGCCGTTTGATACCCCGGGGTGGTGGTCGGGTCTCGTCTCTAGCGACCCTTCCCATGTTGCCTGCTCAAAAGGGGAATCCATCGGCCCACCCGATTGGTCTTTCAGGGCTTATTACCGGATCTCATCGTCTTACGATTCACCTCGCAACCTCTCGTCGGCTCCCTTCTTCCCTCCTGCCTTAGGAATAGAGTTTCCTTTCTCACTCTTTCGATTGTGATCAGGGTTCCTAGTTACTCCTTAGCTCTCTGGTCCTCCGGTTCTTGCGATACAGGTGGCTTGACTATGCCTTACCCCGAGGGGTTCCCTCCCTCTTGACTGATAACCATTTCCAGGTTTCCCCCCTTTCCCCCTTACCCTATCTTTATTGCATCTTGAATGTCGGGCCCGTATGACATCGCTTGCAATCTCCAAACGACAAATCGCCTCCAAACGAACGCTTTCCGTTATGGCACGTTGCACAACTTTGCGCACCACCGGTAGGAAAATGCTCGGCACCTCGCGGCGAGCTCACTTGTTTACCCTGTGGCATCCCGGAAGTCAGAATATGACACTCCGCACATTCGAGACGTTGGCGGGGTCCATGTTTGCTGTGTGAGAAACTTAGTTTGAACGAACGGGCATTTGTAGAGGTACGTGTATAGGCCGCCTGTGTGTGACATACCCCACAGGAATTAATCTCCTGACCTGCATTCGACCTGCTTGACGGAGTATGACAGGCATAACACTGGCTGTGCGCCGTCAGACTGGCCGGAATCGACATTGCAGCCCCACGGTTGAGCGTGCGATCGTGGCACGCCGCGCATCCATTCGCCGGTCGCGCCGAACCAGTCATATGCTGTTCGTGGTCAAACCTTATGTTAAAGCTTTCTTTAAATTTCAGAGGAAAATCCATTAGTGGAGCTGACCCCGAGCTTACATCCGTGTGACAAATCGAGCACATCGAAGCCGCCGGAGTCACAAATTGCGCCAGGTGACAATTGGTGCAGGCAGTGTGGCCTGGGAACACAGGTTTGATCGAATTATCAGAGCTTCGTTTGTGGCAGGCCGAGCATTCGAGGTGCGCATGACGGTCACTTGAGTGTTTGAACGTTGAGAAGTCAGGTTCCTGTTCCCTGCCGTGCGATACGGGTTGCAGAAATATGACGGTTCCAAACAGCAAAAACATCACAGCCAGCAGGTTCCTGACCGCGTAATGACGTCGTTGTGCTTTTGAATAGTCTTGGGAGTATTCGTCCGATTCAATCATCGCGTATTTTCGGACTCTACCTTAACGCATTTCATTTTAAACCTTCGCGTTTCAACGGCGGTCGACCAGCCACAGTCGTATGACTTGGTGGCGGATCAAGCTTTCCGATATTCGAAGTATGACAATAACTGCATTTGAACTCTTTGTTCTTGTCGATTGCCCCTAATTCGACATTCAAATCCTGTCGCAATCCATCTTTGTTATGACACTCCGAACAGCTGGTAATCGGCACATCCGGCTTCAACCCCTCAAGAGTGGCAACCTTTGAAATGTTGATATGACAGGTCGTGCATTCGCCTATGTGATTCTTCTTTTCTCCGCCGCCCTCATGCCGAAACTTTATCGAAATTCGATTCGGCAGCGCCGCTGCAAAATCCGCTCGATTGGAAAGCTTATGACAGCCCGCGCAGTTGTTCCTCACTGGCTCCTGCCGGCCCCAGTGACACGAAAAACATGAAGAATGGTTTTCCGGCGCCGTCATGAAGGTATCTGTCGAGGGTACGTAACCATCGGTCCAGCCTCCCTTGGGCTGATCGACGGCAGAGGTTTCCGCGATGTGACAGATTGAACAGTTGTTATAGCCTTTGGTTTTGTCGTCGGGCGCGTGGGCAGCTTTTGTATATCTTGCTGTTCTAAAGTCTCCTGTTCGCCGGGGAACGGAGAGCAGTGACGCGATCACATCTTGATGTTTGTCGTGCGTGAAAATGATTTTGAACTCCGGGGCAACGGTTGCAACCGGGAAATTCAAACGTGCCTCGTCGCGCGGTGAAATCTTCTTATGACAGACGCTACAGATCAACGGTTGGGCCGCACGAAAAAACTGCTGGCGATGGCAACGCACGCAGGACTCGTGGTTTGGATAGTCAGTAATGTCAGGAAACTCGCGTACCTTTTGCCAGTTTGAGCTTGGTGCCTGGTGACAGGACTTGCAATCCGCCTGGTGCTGTTGTGTCGAATGCGAAAATCGGGAGTAATCGGTGGCCGTCCTCTGCTTAAGCTGTGGGGCCGGGCCACTCGTTGTTCTTCGTCTCTGGGCGTCAGCAGTATCGCCAAACCATTGCGAACATACCAATAATGCGACCGCCAGCAGCGTGAACAAGAAGAATACAACCGGGGGGCGTCTCATTGATTTGGTTCGACTCGGAGGTGGTTTATCTGATTTATTGTTTTGGGGTCGGACAGGCTGGCAGCGGTTTCACGACGCCAACACATTTTACGTTTCGATCTTTATTATTCGATATGAGAAACGGCGTTTCGGTTGCGAGATCGCCAGGTTTCACCTTCATCTCGCAGTTCCACAGCACTCCGCTGTTCCCGACTTCAGTCGACAGAATATTCGAGATTACATACGTACCCGGTTCAAGATCAGTGAAGTAGGCGGTACCATTTCGGTCAGTCATTACGGACAAAACTTTCACGTTCGAAAGTTCCTCTGCTTGCTTAAGCAGCGTCTGCAGATCTTTTTGCTGGCGCTTATAAAAGCCGCTTCGCAACTCGTCCGTGAGATTAACCGAAAGCCATTTGCGAGCCAGTTCGCGGTTCCCAAACTGTTTCTCGCCTGCGGCAACGGCTCGCTGAAACTCGGGAACCGCCCCACCACCTTCGATGTCTTTTTGCTCAACTTCCCGACAATAAACCGACTCGCAATCGTTTTGCTTCAGCCACGCGATCAGTTCCGGGCTAGCTCCAATTCCTTGATAATAACAATCGCGTGAAACGACAGGCTGCTGCTCCATCGCCTGAATCAGACCTTTGTTTTCCGCCAACGAACCTTTGATCAGAAAAAATCGCTTCCGCGAAAGACCCTTCGTCGAATCGCCAACCTTTACTCTTACTCTTAACCTGATCACGCCCCTTGCATTCGCCTGAGGAACCGAAGGCGACTGCCCCATAACAACAAGCGCCAAAACCGCAAGCACCAGAACTGCAAATATTCGCACCAGGATATTTCTTCGTGTCACCATCATAGAAATCAAATAAATGGCCAGAGCGGCATGTGAAAAAACAATTACTCTATCCCTTACAAACCTACAACTGAACCTTCCTGAATCCCACTGACGGCAGTCAGTGGTTCCTTAAAATCCAGCCTACTTAAGACTGCCGACCCCTATTCCACAAATCCCACCGACGGCAGTCGGTGGATCGTTAAATTCCAACCTACCCAAAAGCGTCAACCCTTACTCCCAGGAATTTTCAACCAGTCCCCATTACCTCCAATAGCGAAACAGGATCTTCCGGCAATGGTAAAACCGAAGCAATCATACGACACAAGTATTGATTGATTTTTATCCGCGTTTATCCGCGTCCATCCGCGGCTAATCCTTTTCCCGCGTGCCGATTCCATATGGGAACACTTACAGATTCGGACTACGCGGAAACTTCAAAAACGGCAACCTCACACCCCTGACGAATATCTGATCCGAACGAATCGCCGCAGGTGGTGAGTATCCGTTCGCGCCCGCGGCCGAGATGATATCATCCTGGTCCACTCCATCGCCGCTCACACCAATGCCGCCAACCAGAACTCCGTTCTTGTACAGCGGAACACTGCCGGGAAAGATCTGTATTCCGTTCGGCAGGCTCGGTATAGAGGTGCAAGGAACATTCGCTCCGCCAAGCGTCGACAAAAGATTGCTCTTAATCAATTCCAACTGCAGCCCAACATTAAACGGGCTCCATTCACTTATCTCCGTGCTGAACGGGCCGGCCGCCGTGTTATCGATGCCATCAGGGAAAAAGGGGCGATGAAGAAAGCCACCGGCCCGATCGGTGAATGCCACCGAACCATCCAACATCAAACCGTCAGCTTTCGCACGATCCGCAAAAACCCCAAGACCGGCTGCACGCAAAAGACTTCCTGCGTTTGCGCCGGAATAAAAAGCCGCAGTACGGGCTTTCTGAACCGCGACATCGAATCCAAATACCGGCGCATCTGTTTGTCGAAAGACCCCCAAAACGCGGCCGTCCGCATCAACAACGGCAATCGAGACACGTGCATTACTCCCCAACGGCTGCCTGATCGCCGCACGCGTAATGTTCGCCTGTTGCACTGCATGTCCGATGATCGTTTGGACGTCGGCGGCGGTTAACGAGTTCGGCCCGACCGGAGCGGTTCCAGCCACGAACGGGAAAAATCGTGAATCAACCTCACCTGCAATTCCACCGACAAGGGCCGGCGTAAAGGTCGACGGCTGAGCTCCACGAATCGGGTAAGCCGGTAAAACCGACCCCGGCAAGCTCCCAAACGGTATTGTTGCAGGTGCGGGAGCAGTTACTACGTTCTGATAGGCAAGACGGATTCCGTCAACAAGAATATTATCACCACGGATCAGCGCCGGCGGTTCGAAACCCCTTTGTGCTGAAGCTGCGATAAGCTCTTCAAACGGTTGATCGAGATCCGTTGGGTCACGATCTACAGTATAAAGCCCATCACCCTCGATCCCGACGCCGCCAATTGCAACACCGTTCTTGTACAGCGGCAATCCACCCGGATCTGCGGACAGCCCAAGTGGAAGGCCCGGCTTCTTGATATCCGAACATGGCAGGGACGAAAACTGAACACCGTAAAGTGGACCTCCGCTACGGAAACTTACACCCGGCGGAAAGTGTTCCTGAATAATAAAACCAGCCGTCCGAGTCGAAAAAGCATTCCCGGTTGTGCTAAAGATTGCGCCTGTACCAGCCTTTGAAATCGCAGCAAGCTCCGAAGGTACAACGATTCCCTCCAAACCTTTGCCCAGTGTTCCCACGCTTCGTATAGTTGTGTTTGCCGGCGCACCCGTCATCCGAAATATGCCGAGTACGTTGGCCTCGCGATCCACTACAGCGACCGTAACATTTCGATTCAAAGATTGGGCAGCTGAAACGGCTTGGGCAATTATCGTCTGCACATCGGCAGGTGCAAGGCTCCCGGCCGTTTGATTCACCGGAGATATAACTCCAGGCGTGGGAATAGCGCCGGCGTCGTCCGGCGGTCCATCGCCGATCACGTGATAGGCGATGTGCAGGTCGCCGCTCTTGGCGTACCGGACATCGACCTCCACGGCCGCGGAGTCTAGGGCAGTTACCGGATGGAGGGAACCGGGACCGCGGCACGACGTGCGGCCGCAGACAATGCCTTCAAAGCCCGGTTCGTTCTCACACCCGCGAGTCGCGACCACAGCACCGCCCCCAGCCGCTCGATCTCGCCAACGGGTTCGGGGATGCGGTTCAGCTCGCCCTCGGTGGCGAAGGCGTCGGGATGGTGCCGAGTGACCAAGACGACGGGGAGCCGAGCAGCC
>Ga0137403_10006542_pt1 | contig 13316 bp, 14 predicted proteins | sample CZOMad2_1_16fung_FD_122057 | JGI IMG/M metagenome (GOLD analysis project Ga0137403, IMG submission 122057) | Vadose zone soil fungal communities from Angelo Coast Range Reserve, California, USA - CZOMad2_1_16fungal (Hybrid Assembly) | ecosystem: Environmental > Terrestrial > Soil > Vadose zone... | reverse complement strand
TTGCGGTTGCTGAGTCCGACAGGGTTTCCTGGGCGAGTCACATCGAAGAATTCCGAGGCATTCGTTCAGCCACCGTCGCTTTCTTCCGCAATCTCCCTGCCGAGGCCTGGCTGCGCAGCGGCATCGCCAGTGACAACTCGGTCACCGTCCGCGCCATCGCCTACATCGTCGCCGGCCACGCCTCTCATCACCTGGCGATCCTGCGCGAGCGATATCTGCAATATTTTCCTTAGTAATGACTAGCGTGAAATGGAGGTCGAGTGCCCAGCTTCCTCGGCTACTCCTGGGCAAGGAAGTCGCGTATCAGTCGGCGTTCGTTCTCATCCTTGATGCGCGTAAATAGTTTCGTGCCCAAAGTCTTAATTGTCTCGGGACGGTCGAACGGCATCCGTTGGTAAACCTTGCCGCCGTTGAAATGGCAAGGCTGGCATTTCGCTTCGAGAAGAGGCCGGATCTGAGTTGGAAAATCTACTTTGGCCGGGGCCGTTGCAGAGTCGGTCGCCGGCTTCGCGAACGAATTCGTTAGGGCCGTTTCCGCTGAGGAGTTTGCTACAGCTTCGGATTTTGTCGCGCCTGATCCCGCGCTTGACGTTGAACGCGCTTTAGGTCCGGCATTCGTATGGGCACACCCATAGCAGCCGAGGGTACAAGCTAACGAGAAAGCGAAGACGGCTATTCGCATGCTTCGATGCTACTCCCGATGGACGCGCCGTGGCAATCAACTGCTTCAATCCGGCCGGCTGCGTCCTTTGCTTCCACGCGAAGGGTGCAGACTCAAACGCGTCCGCATGCGTTGTTGCCACTCGCTTCGTTGCGCATCTACTTCCTCGATCTCAGCGAGTGCATCGGTGAGAGTCTCACCACCCAACTGCCGCATCTTCAAATAGAGCAATGCCGGCACGATCGACATCAACGGGACGACAAAAACGTTAAATAACCCTGACAATTGTCGGTAGACATTGTGCGCCACGGTCACGTTGCGCGTTGCTTGACCGCCCGACTGGCTAACTCCAAAGTTTAGGTGGCCCACGAGCAAGCTAACCGTTACGGGTATTGCAAACTGCAGCAGTGAGACGATGACGATTGTGCGCCATGAGCGCGAGGCCAACTCGCGCGCCCGCAGCCTTGCCGCCTTCCCTTCTAATCCTTCAATCAGCACTACGGGTGCGTAAAGCAAGTAGCGGACATATATGACAAGCCCCGGAATAACCATGAGTATGAAACCGATTGTAAGGCGCAGTGTCATGAGCAAAGTAGTTTTGAGGAATGGCCGCCAGCGGCGCTTCAGTACAGCGACGGCCGCGCGGAGTTCAACCGGCCGCAATGGGGCTGCGGTTAGCTGCGTGACGATGACGGCGGTCGTGCCGGATATGACCGCCGCAGCTACAAAATAGGCAACAACTTGGAGCAGGCCGAGCAGCACGAGGACGATGATGAACACTACTCTGGCCGCCAGTCCGCGCTTATCCACGGAGTCTTCCGCCACGGTCATCCCAACCATTAACAAAGTAATAACAATGACCGGAAGGTGGGCGAGGAAAGAAAGCTTGAGGAACTTAGGAAAGTATTCGCTGTAGAGCGCAAAGGCGCGACGGTAAAGCGAACCAATACCTTCAGCCTGGGCGCGCAGTGAACTGGCAAACGCGGCAGCCGTTTGCGGACGATCTTCCGGCTTCTTTGCGAGCGCGGTCATCACCACCTGTGCCGCGCGCTTTGGTACTTTCCTGTTTCGCTCACGCAAAGGTGGCGGCGGCACCGTGAGATGCTCTTGCATCACGTTGCCAGTTGCGCCTGCGAAGGGAGGCTCCCCGGCAAGCATCTGGTAGGCGATGACGCCGAGGCTGTAGATGTCAGAGCGCGCGTCCAAAATATTGCCGACGCATTGCTCTGGCGACATGTAAACCGGCGTACCCAGAATCGCGCCAACGCGAGTCAGGTGCGTGCCGAGCGTTGTATTGGCTCGCAATCTTGTTCTCTGGTCGTCCAGGGCTTGCTGCGTTGCCTTGCCGAACATGAGCGTCCGATCATCGTCCTCGACGCCCTGAGGGGAAGGCTGAAGTACTGGGGGCGACGTCCCGTCGGCGCTTTCCCAGGACTCTCCGAAGACTTGAGTGCTCACATCCTCTGCAGCGCTATGGGCTCGCGTGGCTCTGGCCATGTTGTATTCGGTGGGAGATGACTCTTCGTGCCCAACGGGGTAAATAAGAGTAGCAATTTCTTGAGCCTCAGCATCGGGTTCTACCGCTGGAATCGCAGTTGGTCGGCCTGCCCGAATCGCAGTTCCCGCGACACCAGGCGCGGTGTCTACGGCAGACGCTTTCAATTGTGATGGCACCTCCGAGGAATCGGCCGAGTTGCCATCTTTTTCAACTTCGGCAAGTTTGGCGATGCCAAAGTCCAACACCTTAACGCGATAGCTGCCCAGTCGGTTGGGTTCCAGCCAGATGTTTTCAGGCTTCAGGTCGCGATGGACAATTCCCTGTTGGTGCGCTTCGTGCACCGCCGAGCAGACCTGCTCAAGGATATCTGTGGCGTGATCAATTTGAGCGCCACGTAGCGTTCGGTACCCATGTGAGTGGCAAGGTACACAGCGCCCATTCCGCCTCGTCCGAGCAGCCGCTCGAGGCGATACTTTTCATCAAGCACCTGACCAATGTAAGGATCTGGATCCATCGTGCGTGAGAGTATGCTACAGCGGGAGTCCGCAATCGTAAATCGTGACTGTTAGGTCCAGAGAAACCGATCGCCAATTAACAATCTTGAGCTTTCGAGGTAGTCGCAAATTGCGACCTCCCTTTCCGGGGTTCAGTGGCACATCTGCAGGGCTTTAATCGCATCTACCGGGAGGACCAGCATCAGGATTTCCAGCAGCAGGCTATCTCGGATCCAGACGATCAAGACCAACTCGAGAGCCGCAAACGCGATTAAGGAATGGCGCAGGCCAAGGCGTCGGGCGATCATGAAGCCAACCAGGCAGCAGAGTATGTCGCCAAAGGAATTGACTACGGTGTCGCCGTTATAGCCGAGGGCGGCCGTCTCCGAGCGGTAGCGCTCGATAATGAAGTTGGTATTTTCAAAAACTTCCCAGAGAGCCTCTACCGCGATGGCCAGGGGCAGTTGCCAGTTTCCGAAGTCCGCGCGCGAACGGTCCGCGTGGGGTGACCTCGAGTTCAGGCGCGGCGCTATCCAGGCAATCAGCCAGAAAAACAGGAACCCGTGAAGCACATGCGTAAAACTGTAGGGGTCGAGAAAGTGCTGAGAGTTGTCTGAACTACAAACCTTGCCTGCCCATATCTGGAGGTTTCCGCAGGAGCAGATCCACAAACGTCCTTCAAGACGAAGGAGGATTGCGGTAGCAATGAATGACGCGACGATCGCAAGCGCTGGCCAAAGGTTTTTTCCACGACTTCGCGCGATGCCGTTTTGAGTAGTCAAATCTTTTCTCGCCGGTATTTGAGGGTGTAGACTGGCGGCTCAATACCATGGGGCAAGCGTGGATCGTTGAGGGGCTCGCCGGCGACCAGTTTCAAGGGAAGAACACCGGCCCAAACGTTCAGCGCGTAATCCTCATCGTCGTCGAGGGGTGGGCCAGTCCGCACCTTGGCCGAAACCTCAACCAGCGGCAGCGACAGGACAGTAGTAGCCTTGAGTTCCTGTTCAGTCGGCTCGCGCACGTCGTTCCATCGGCCAGGAATCACCTGCTCCGAAAACGCTAACAGCGCCGCGAGCTTGGCCTCTCCTTCCTCGACCATCGCTGCACGTCCGAAAATTACAACCGAACGATAATTCACGGAATGATGAAAGGCCGAACGCGCCAGCACCAGGCCATCAATCAGAGTCACGGCAACGCAGACGTCGACGCCTTGCGCCAGCGTACGAAGCATCCGACTCATTTGTGAGCCATGAACGAAAAGCTGGTCATCAACGCGCGCGTAGCCGGTGGGAATAACAAAGGGCTGTCCATCAACGGCAAAGCTCACGTGGCAAATAAATCCCTCATCGAGAATTTGGTAAACAAGCTCGCGGTCGTAAACTCCGCGTTTGGGAAGACGTTTGAGGGTGGTGCGCTGGGTTTGGGGGAAGTCCATGGGAGTGAATCGTAAATGGTAAATCGTGAATCGTAAAGAAATGTCTACAGATTACGGACCGAAGTTCAGACTGGGGGAGCGCCCGGGGGTGCGTGTAGAATATTTTGCTCTTGAGTCTTTCGGCACATCGCATGCTAAAACCCATCGCGCCTAAGCGGTTACTCATGCTTGCGGCAATCGCCGTCTTTTCGATCTTCAGCGGCGCGTGCCTGGGTGGTAAGCCAACAGACAAAGAAGCGACGCCTGTACTTTCCGGTCCACCGAGCACAACCTTTCCCATGCCTCCATTAAACGCGCGTGCCGAATTAGGTTGGGTGCTAAACGATGGTAAGCGGGCAACGCTAGCCGACTATCAGGGTAAAGTTCTGGTGCTCGATTTCTACGCGACCTGGTGCGCCCCCTGTCGCCAAAGTATTCCACGACTGACCGATCTTGGACAAAACTATGGCCCGCAGGGTTTACAAATAGTCGGACTGAACGTCGGTGGCGCGGACGATCGAATCAAGGTGCCGGACTTCGCAAAGGAACTAAACATTGCGTATCCTCTTGGCTTTCCAGATAAGGCACTAGCGGATTTTTTTCTCTCTGACAATCAGACAATTCCGCAAACATTCGTGTTTGCGCGAGACGGTCACCTGTTAAGAAGGTTCATCGGTTACGAGCAAGCCACCGGAGCCGAGCTGGAAAAAGTAATTAACGAGGCGATAAACAACAGACAGTCAACAGTGGACGGTAAACAGTAAACAACAGACAGCGAATGGAAGTGGTAGCTGGTTGAAGAACAAACTTAAGACAAGATAGTCATCGCCGACAGGAGCGAAGATGTCTAACCCAGGAAGGGTTACTGAGGGTTTGGCAAGCTGGAACTACCAACGCGTCTCATCATCATGAGAATAACTTTTGATTTCCTGCCAACTCTGGTTTTTGTGGTGGTGATGGTATGTTGGTTTGTGTTTGCGGGCGCCTTTATCCTGCGCCAGAAACCCCCCGGTCCACCGGATCAGAAACGCGATCGAGGTTCGCTTATTGGAGTGGCCTTACAGGGGATGTCTTATGGGATCGTTTGGGGCGTGCATCGCGAGTCATTCACACCGATCGTGGCCGGTAATGGACCGATCGCAATAGCGGCCAGTGTGTTGGCGATCCTGGCGGCGGTTGGTTCCGTGTGGTTAGTAATGAGCGCCGTGAAGACTCTCGGCAAAGAATGGAGCGTAACCGCGCGTTTGGTTGAAGGACACAAGCTGGCGACCAGCGGTGCGTACGGGTATGTGCGGCATCCGATTTACACGGGAATGTTGGGAATGCTGGTCGCAACCGGACTGGCTATCAGTCACTGGGTAGCGCTGCTTGCGGCCCTCGCCATTTTTCTTGTCGGCACGATCATTCGAGTGCGCAGCGAAGAGAAATTATTACGCGAGGCTTTTGGAGAACAGTATGAAAACTACGCGCAACGCGTGCCGGCCATCGTCCCGGGTTTGTATTAGCTGTGATACTTTTGCCGCAGAAACAAGCCACGGCCTTGAACTGAATCGAAATGAGTAAAGCGAAAATTCTTGCGACCCTGGGACCAGCCTCGCGCGACCAGGCAGTCATTGAAAGTTTGCTGAGGGCGGGCGCGAACGGCGTGCGGATCAACATGTCTCACGGCACGCGCGAAGAGCAGGCCGAATACATTGCGCGCGCGCGCGCCGCTGCCGCAAACATCAAGCGGCCTTTGGCGGTCCTTGTCGATCTTTCGGGGCCCAAAATTCGCACGCGCCAACTAAAGGATGGAAAACCGGTAACACTAAGAGCCGGCGAAATCTTTACACTTACGACCGAGGACATTATTGGCGACGAGAAACGAGTCGCAACGAACTATCCGGACCTTCCTCGTGTGGTCAAGCCGGGCACGCGGCTGTTGCTTGATGATGGCGCGATCGCTTTGATGGTGGAGAACACTACGATGACGGAGGTAGTTTGCCGCGTAATCAATGGCGGCGCTCTCGGTGAGCGAAAAGGTATCAATCTGCCCGGGGTTTCCCTGCCGATTGATTCCCTGACAGAAAAAGATCTTGCGGATCTTAAGTGGGCGGTCGAGCAAAATGTTGACTACATCGCGCTTTCTTTTGTTCGTACAGCGGAAGACTGCTGGCGCGCACAAAGCCTGATTAGAGAAGCAGGTGGGCGGGCGCCCCTGGTTGCAAAAATTGAGAAGGCCGAAGCGATCGATCATCTGGACGAAATTATCGCCACTGCGGACGCCGTCATGGTTGCCCGCGGTGACCTGGGAGTGGAAACGAGCGTCGAGCTGGTCCCGGTGTATCAAAAGCGGATCATCGCGAAGGCAATGCAAGCAGGGAAAATGGTGATCACGGCAACGCAGATGCTCCAGTCCATGGTTTCGAATCCCCGGCCCACTCGCGCTGAAGCTTCCGACGTAGCCAACGCCGTTTGGGACGGAACCGACGCGCTAATGCTCTCGAATGAAACGGCCAGCGGACTTTATCCGGTTCCCGCAGTGGAAACCATGTGCCGCATCATCGAATCCGCCGAAGCGGGCAGAGGGCCGGAGCCCGACAAGATTGCGAAGTGGGCGGGGCGGCAATCCGGCCGCGTGAGTCGTGCGCTTTGCGAGGCTGCGGCCTTTGCAGCAGAGGAGATGGGGACAAGGGTGACGGCGGTTTTGACGGAATCAGGGTTAATGGCGCGCCGGCTTTCTGCTTTGCGGCCGGAGCAACGAATCATTGCCCTGACAAATTCTCGGGAAGTGCAGAATGAGCTGGCTTTGATCTGGGGTGTCGAATCGCTGATCGTTCCACACGCGGATACGACCGAACAGATGCTCAAATTCGGAGAGAAAGCTTTGCTGGAAAGCGGCGCCGTCGACAGGGGCGAAATGATTGTGATTATGGCCGGAAGACTTTCCGGTCTGGGACTCTCAAGCTCGGTGACGCTGTTTACGGTTGCTGGAAACATTCACGAAACGATTGCTTAGTCGGTCAAGAGCGAACCAAGAACGATCCGCTCTTGACGCGGATTGAATAGCAGCTATTTACTTTCCTTTAGTCTTGCCGAAGTCTGCGATGGTTTTGAGAAACTGTTCTCTCTCTCTTGTTTCTCAACCATCGCCTCCGATTGCGGCTTGAGGTGTGTGAAGATTTTCCTTAGAAAAGTATCAACGTTCTCGAACCGCCAGTTTAGCTCGCTTTTGTTAGATTTATTTCGATCTCGTTCTGTCATATATTTTCCCCCCTTATTATGCTATAAGCGCGACGACAGCGACGTTTCGGAAGTGGCAGAAGAACCTGCCAAATCCAAGGACCGACGGAGTAGTCCACTCGACGCAATACTACATCTCACGTCAGCCCTAAAAGTCTTATATCTACAGAATTACTTGGCGAGAAAAATGTCTAGGGAAAAACAGGGATTGGATTATGTAATGCTATCGCGACATCACAACAGAATCGCGTGATTAGATAATCCAATCCTGTTAGGCTGGTGGATAATAATGTGCCGAATTGAATCGATTCCCAGTTTGGAGGAACCTCACCTCGCCACTCCCGATAAATCTTTTGAGGTAGCGAATGTTGAATCGTGCGCTCGTCCTCTTGAACCCAAAACTCCTTGTAACTCGAAATTCGAGCTGGCCCCAGATAATTGATAAGTTCGGCAACCGCCATTCTGGATGGTAGTTCGTGATCCTTCATGACCTCTTCTACAATATCCTTAATAACACTGGTGGTGCCGGCGTAAACTGAGAATCTCTCTGTCTTCTCTCTGACAAAAAGGTTAGCGTCAATCGTCTCATAACCAGAACTTTTGAATGCTTGAACTATAGCTTGGAAAGTCAAGCGCCTTATTAGGTTAACGAGATCCGAGTTCTCACGTTCCCAATAGTCTCCGTGCTCGATATTGCATTCGGCAATCGCGACGTGAGCAATAACCATATCGCAGTTTAGTTTTAGAATTTCAAAACGCTCAGCATTTCTATGTTGAGATGAGAAGGCTCTCTTCAGAAAGGATTCTCTGGAGAGTAACAGTTCACCAATGTGTTGAGTGGACCACGCAGAAGACTTCAAAACCTCATCCGTAATAGCTGAAGCGGCCTCTTGCACACTTGAGCGTGGTTTAGGCATTCCTTGATCGGCGCTTTCAAGAACTTTGGAGATCTGCGCCTGCCATCAAGCCAGCCACGGACAAATCCTCATCCAATTCGGGCCAGTGCAGCGACGTCCCACCGCTGCCAATTTCGTACTTTGTTCGCTGTTCTGGTGAGGCTTTGAGCAACAACGGGAACCAGGCTATCGGCACGCTGATGCGCCGCCCGTCGGTAAGCAGGACGTGCAGCATGTCTTCATCAAAATCTAAGGACTTGGCCAGTGCCGTTGTTGGCACGTAGGCCCTTTGAGACTTCGCGTCACTGCCTACGAAAGTACTCATTCCAAACCTCCAGGAAAAACGTCTCGTTTTGCTCGACCAACCGCTCAAGCTCAGTTAACTCTCGGCTTGAGAACCCGTAATTTGAGGCAAGCTGTCTTGGATTCAGCCAGAACTTAGCTTGATTCTCAGCAGCCTTAACGTGGATATGTGGTGGCTCTTCTCGCTCGTTGCTGAAGAAATAAAAGCGAAATCTGCCTATCCGCAGCACGGTTGGCATAAGGAAGTTTACAGCATCTTGTAGGATTTAGCAGCGCCTACTCAGCGCGAAGCACTTCGTGAATGGTGTCTTTCAGCGAGCTCTCCGGCTTAGTCAGACCGGGCGCCTGCTGAGGATCGCGCCAGTTGTCGAGGATTCCCACTTGGTGTACGCACTGCAGCGTGCAGGTAGGTGCACACCACTTCTCGGTGTTGTATTCGCGATCGAAGTCGGCCATCGTGTAATCCTCGAGCGGTATGCCCGGATAGCCTCGCTGCTGGGAGCACCAGTGAACTAAACCGTCTTCGCAGATGTAGAGATAGCGCGCCCCGGCGCGACAGCGCCACTGATAAGGTTTGCCTTCGGCGATGCTGTCCTGAAACCAGTTGAGACGCGCGTGGTCCTTGTTCCCCAGCTTCTTCACCTGCTGGAAGACATCTTTCTCTTTGGTCGAAAGCGGCTTCAAGGTTCCGTCGTTGTCGTGAATAACGCCAACGGTCGTCGAAAACTTTAGTTCCACCGCCCGACGCGCCACCGAAAGTGCATCTTCAGGGTTTTTGATTCCGCCGCCGATCACAGAATTGATGTTCACGTGAAAGTCGGCATACTCGGAAAGATATCGCAGCTTCTTGTCGAGCACGCGCAAACTCTTGCGCGAAACAGCGTCAGGCTCAACGTTGTCGATGCTAATCTGCAAATGTTCGAGCCCGGCCTTGTTCAGTCGCTTGATGCGCTCCGGAGTGAAGTAGTAACCATTTGAGATAAGCCCGGCAATCATTCCGCGCTGGCGAATGTGGTGAATGATGTCATCCAGCTCCGGGTGCATCATCGGTTCGCCGCCAGAGATGGTAACGATGGAGGTTCCCAGGTCAGCCAGTTTGTCCAGCCGGCGCTTGATGACATCCAGCGGCACTGGCGACGACGTATGGTCATACTCATTGCAGTAACCACAGGCCAGATTGCAGCGGCGCATCGGAATCAAGTGGGCCAGGACCGGATGGCGCGTGGAGAGCAAAGCGCGGCTAATAAAGCTGGCATGCCGAAGTTTTAGCTTAACGAATTTGCTTTTTCGCATTCTCGGAGACTTAAACTTTGCCTGGGAGTTACAGAACCTACCGCCCTGGATTCGAAATCGAAGGATAGGCGACACCGGCGGCGAAACGCAACCCGGTGTGGGGCCGCCTTCTCAAACCGCCAAATGGAAAAGGGGCTCTGATCTGTGACTCAGAGCCCCAACCTGTTTTGTTAGCCCTAACTTAACCCTTAACGATTTTTACGCTGGAGTCGAGATCAACCTTAAACTCATCCGGGGAAATCTTCAGATTCCGTTCCATCCCGTTCAGCCGCATGGTAGTGGCGTCGTCGTTTTTCTCGACAATCTTGGTCTGCACCGGCATGCCTGAGGAATCAACCCAAATCTCAGCATACTTGAAGCTGGCATTGCCCTTGGGCACCAGTGTTAAGTGAATTGTACTGACACCGCCCCACAGAGTTTCCTCGCGAACGTCCTGGAGCGGTTGAAACTTCGCTTCAAGCTGCTGCTTCGACATGTACATCATTTCCAGAACGCCGCCAGCGCCTGCCTTGCCCTTCACGGAACCAGACTTGCCGACGATTGCCTGGTTCAGTCGCGGGCGAAACAGCGTGTACTGGCCCTTGGAGACCGCCAGAATCTCATGCTGGGGTTTTTGCCATTCGATGCGGACTGACGCATCACGGCCGACTGCAGGAAGATACAACACCCATCCGCTGTAGTTTTCCTTATCACGGAGTTGCGCGTTGTATTTCTCCATGCTCAGGCTCGCTTTGAGCGATCTGAGCGATTGGCGATTACGCTCCATCCGGTTCAAAACCGAACTCACCAATCCCGCGCTCTGCCCGTTTGTTGCCTTGGGGGAACTGATGATTGAAGCGCCTGCCAATACTGCCAATAAAAGACTTAGGGGAACCAATCTCTTCATAAAACTCCTCAATACTTAAAAGAACTACTCCAATTATAACCTAAACCCGAGAATTATATCGGGGGTCCCAAAAAACCCCGCAATTATAAGGGCTGACTAACGGATGTCAACCTCATAGCCACGAGTCTTGCCATCCTTGTCTACCACCTTACGCACGTTTAAGACCTGGACATCATCACGGCCCGTGAAGGTCCGCACCACCTGTTCAACCTGGCCCTTATCCTGTGCGTTTTCAACAAGTTCCGGGCCAACCAGCACGGTTGACGCAGTGGGGTTTTGATGCATCCGGGAGCCTCGTCGTTCGCTATTTTCAAACCAACTTTTAGGTGTCAGAAAGATAAAAATTAGAATAACAACGCATAGAACATCCCATTGCCAGGTGTTTCTGGCGTAATTCCAAAAAAACAGCTTTCGTAGCACACTCAGCAAGTAAATACCGGCCTCTCAATAGCTATCCCAGCAAGTATCACGCCAGTTCAGGCGTGAATGGAGCGTTCTAGCCTGCGCGAGAAACCCTGTAAATCAATAGCTTAACAGTTCACAAGTGAATACTAGTGGCAGGTTCGACGATGTGACCGTCGCGCATTTGTACTATGTGTCGGCACATTGCTGCGGCTTCCGGGTTATGAGTGATCATGACGATGGTTTGATTAAACCGGTAATTCAGCTCCTGAAACATGTTCAGGACGAGAGCGGAATTCTCGGAGTCCAGATTGCCGGTGGGTTCGTCGGCCAACACGATCGCGGGTCGCGTTACCACCGCTCGGGCCAGTGCTACCCGCTGCTGTTCACCCCCAGAAAGTTCCAGTGGTTTATGATGGAGCTTGTCTTCGAGTCCGAGCAATTTGAGCACTTCACGTCGACGCTGCGGATCTTCTCCGCCGTTACCGTGAATACGCTCAGCGAGACGCAGATTTCCCTCGGCTGTAAGAGTGGGAAAGAGGTTGAAGCGCTGAAATACAAAACCAATTTTACGACGCCGGATGTCGGTCCGCTTTGCGTCGGAGGCTGCGGTCAAATCCTCCCCGTCTACAATAATGCGGCCAGTGGTAGGAGTAAGAAGGCCACCCAGCAGGTGTAGCATCGTTGACTTGCCACAGCCGGAGGGTCCCATGATGGCGACAAATTCACCTTCATGAACCTCGAGCGAAACTCCCCGCAGCGCCGGCACATCGACCTTGCCAACGCGATAGGTTTTAACGAGGTTCTCGGCCTTTAGAATGGTTCTCATCAGCAGTTAGAAGAATCCGATTAGTTAACCAGAATTGCGCGCCAGGCGGATTAAGCAGGTTAGCCAGGATGCCAGATGTTAATACAGGCAGAGGTTTAATAGCTACCTATGCGGAATCTGTCAGGGGGTAACTGCGGCTTTATTACGTTGACGAGCGTCGAGATCGACCTCAGGGAGTTGCCACCTGTTTTCCAGAACAAAGGCGTCAGGTCTAAACTCCTTATCGAGCTCAATGTCTGCAGGAGTCTGGTAAGCAATGCTCAGCTTGTAGTGATCGTGGGGCCGCGTGATTTCAATTCGCGATGGCAGGCGGAATTGTGCTGACGCACCGAAGGGCTTTTCGTCCCAGTAGGAGACATCCGTTATCAACAGCCCCTGGTCATTGAACGACTGGATGCGGGCCAAACGAATGCCGCCCAGGCGGTCAAACCAAAATCGGCGCAGGAGGTGAGCTTCGCCGGAAGTCGCCTGCGAAAACTCCTCCAGCAGGTAATAGCCCCTTACCACACGGACACTCGGGTTGGCGCGGGGACGATTGTCCGGCTCTTCCTGATAGAACTCGCTGCGAGCATACGCGAGCCCACCTTGCGTAGGATCCAGGATCTTACTGACCATGAGCGCGTCGGTGAGATGTTGCGGGCGCAGGTTGGAAAGCGCGTTTACCGCTTCTTTCGCATTCATCAATCCTTTTTTGTGTTTGTCAGCCTCGGTTGAATGGCCATCCAAGTCCAGTTTTTCGTAGACGGCGTTATTTGTCCCTTTCACAAAACGACGATACTTTTCATCCCCTTGCAACACCGCCACGCGAAACGACTCGCCATTGGACGTCATCTGCGCGATGTCTTTCGCGATAAAGGGAACCTGAATAATCAGATATATGTTGCCCGGTCTTTGCACCGTAAGCTGACCATCGGCCTGACGATATTTTTCAGCGATGCCAGCGTCGGCAAAGGAGGTATCTTCAAAGATGATGTCAATTCTACCGTGGATGGAGCGGACAGCGGCCAGCCGGTTAACTTCGCTGATCAGTTGAGGGGTATTTGCTTCTGAAAGAGGAGTGAGAAGCTGCGGCACCTGGACTTTTTTGTGAGTCCCAAAGAGTCCACAGCCGCTCACCAGCACCGAGGCTGAGATTAAGAGCAGAACGAATGAGAGCCGTGAAAGCGTGCGGGGTTGAGCAGCGGTTGAATTGAGCATGAAACAGGGGTCTCGGGAAAACTCCACACGAGTTACAACGGTCCTAAAAATTAGAGGCTCAAGCTAACAAAGACGTTTTTCCTTGTCAACGCGCCATTTTTCCGAGCTTCAACTGATGCAGCATTTCGTCTCCTAACGCAACAGCCAGGCGGCGGCGTCTCCGCAATGTCAGCGAGAGCGGCATCTAATGAGCTCAAGTTAGTCCAACACCAGGCTTTGTT
>Ga0137403_10006541_pt1 | contig 13317 bp, 13 predicted proteins | sample CZOMad2_1_16fung_FD_122057 | JGI IMG/M metagenome (GOLD analysis project Ga0137403, IMG submission 122057) | Vadose zone soil fungal communities from Angelo Coast Range Reserve, California, USA - CZOMad2_1_16fungal (Hybrid Assembly) | ecosystem: Environmental > Terrestrial > Soil > Vadose zone... | reverse complement strand
GCTGCGATGCCTATCTGACGAAGCCTTGCCTCCCCAACGAGGTCATTGCCACAGTCCGCGCGCATCTCAAGCGCGCAGTTGCCTGACGCTACCCGAGCACGTTACATCCCCCCGCCCCCGCCGCCGCCACCACCACCCCCACCCCCGCCACCTCCACCGTCGACCCCGGTGTACGTCATGACCGACAGACGGTAGCTCGGCGCCGGTGGGGCCAGGACCTCGAAATAGGCCCGCGAGCCTGGTGCCACGTCGCCGGGAATCCGGTCGACGGTCGTGGAGGTGACGGCTCCGGCAACGTCGAGCCCTTCCACTTTCAGGCGGAGATCGGTGGCCGCCAGGCCCCAGTGGTTGGCGATGTAGCCTCGCACGGAGGGCTTGCCTCGGTGCTGGCCGCGTTCCCAGTCGATCGTGAAGTACGTCGTCCCTTGCTCCATCCCGAAGTTCTGGGCCGGGGCGCTCGCCACCGATCCAAGGAGGGTCATCACGATCGCCAGGACGTTCACGCTGACGGAAGTTTCCGAGAGGCGGTCGCGGGGTGATCCACTCATGGCCGTGAGTTCAGCGTCGCGGGGGCACGGTCACTGGTTTGGCCGGTGGTCGATTGTCCGGCTGGATGAGGCCCATGGCCTGGAACTTCTGATCACCCGGCGTCCCGTATACGGCGATCGCCGACCCGGCCTTGAGCGATGAGGCCCCGCTGCTGAGGGCCGAGAGATCGACCAGCACGATCTGTCCGTCCGCGGCCTGCACGACGACCCAGTTTCCGGCGACGATCTTGACGGTGCCTCTCAACTCCGCCATGCGCGGTGAATCGGGCGAGCCCGGGGAAGATGCGGTTCCGTCGGACTGAGGCTTGGCTGGCGGCGGTGCGTCGGGAGCCGGCGGCTGGGGTGGCCTGACCGGCGGCGCCGGCGCCATGGCCACCTCCGGCCTGGTCACTGCCTTCGCCGTCTGGGCGGACTCCGTCGCCGCAGATTTGGACGAGCTCGGTGGTGGAGGTGGGGGAGCCGATGCGGCTGCCGTCGGACTGACGAGCGGCATCAGCGCCATCGCCAGGGCGGCGGCATCCCCCGAGCCGAGGGCGATGGCGTTGATCTCGTGCGGGTTCTTCGCCTCGGTGCCCAGGATGCTCACGCGCATGCCCGAGGTCAGCGGAGCTGACTCCAGGTGCTTCGCGGTCTTGATCTCGGCGTAATACCACCGCCCGTCCTCGGTGTGGACCACGATGAAGGGCTCGGCGGTCAGCCTGGCCGGCCACTCCAGGACTCCTTGCACGAGTCGAGGTTCGCCAGGAGCGGAGTGGGCGAAGGAAGTGAAGACGAACGTGATCGTCATGACGACGAGAAGCGCCACCGTGCTGTTCATCGCGGCACCTCCAGATCGCGCGCGCTCGAGGATTTCCATCCGACGGCGGTCGATCGCCAGATATTCAGGCGCGGCGGCCTTGACAGGTGGCCCGGTGTCGCCCCTAATAGCGGGCCCGATCATGGCAGCGGCTCGCATGAGTGGACGCTTCGACGTAACAGGCCTGACCTGCCTGGTGACCGGGGCCGGGCGCGGGATCGGACGGGCGACGGCGGAAGCCTTCGCGAATGCCGGCGCGCGTGTGATTGTCGCCGACGTCGACGAGGCCTCGGCCAAGTCCGTCGCCGACGGCATCGCCGCCACCGGTGGCCAGGCCTGCGCCATCGGCCTCGACGTCGGCTCGGCTATCAGCGTAGAGACCGGGATCGCGCAGGCCGCCCGCTTCGGCGGCGGCCGGCTCGACGTCCTGATCAACAATGCCGGCGTGAATGTGGTCAAGGCGACCGACGCGATCACGCTCGAGGAGTGGGAGCGCGTGGTGCGCGTCAACCTCACCGGCGTGTTCCTGTGCTCGCAGGCCGCAGCGCGGGTCATGCGTGGCCACGGGGGCGGCCGGATCGTCAACGTCGCGTCGATCTACGGCCTCGTTGGTCCCGCCCTCCACGCTGCCTCACCGTACGCCGCGACCAAGAGCGGGGTGGTCGGCCTCACCCGGGCGCTCGCCATCGAGTGGGCGGCCGAAGGCATCCGCGTCAATGCGGTCGCGCCCACCCACGTCCGCACGGAGATGACCCGGGCGCGTGTGGACGACGAGGAGTACCGCGCCCGCCTGCTCGCGCGGACCCCGCTCGGGCGCGTCCTCGAGCCCGACGACGTCGTGGGGGCGCTCCTCTTCCTGGCCTCGCCGGCGGCCGACAGCATCACCGGCCACGTGCTCGCCGTGGACGGTGGATGGCTCGCGGAGTGACGCGGTGATGACCGCCCGCTACGGAACGCTCTTCGACCTCAGCGAGCGCGTGGCCATCGTGACCGGCGGCGGGGGCGCGCTGGGCGGCGCCATCGCCCAGGGGCTGGCCGAGTTCGGTGCACGCGTCGTCCTCGCTGACCTCGACGCGGCGCTGGCGAAGACGGCAGCGTCGGGGATCACCGGGGCCACGGCGGACGTCGTCGACGTGACCGATCCCGCGTCCGCCACGGCGCTCGCCGAGCGGGTACAGGGCGCGTTCGGCCGCATCGACATCCTCATCAATGCCGCCGGCATCTTCCGGGTGGCGCCGGCGCTCGAGCTGTCGATGGCCGACTGGGATGCGGTGCTCCGCGTGAACCTGACCGGCATCTTCGTCATGACGCGGGCCGTCGCGCCGCACATGCTCGCCCGCGGGCGGGGCAACGTCGTGAACATCACCTCGGTGTCGAGCGTGGTGGCGAACCCGGAGTACGCGGCCTATGCGGCCTCGAAGGGCGGCGCGATGCAGCTCACGCGGGTCCTGGGCGTCGAGTGGTGCCGCCAGGGCATTGCCGTGAACGCCATCGCGCCGGCGTTCACCGAGACGCCGCTCACCCGCGGCTATCTCGCGCGCCCGGGCGCTCCCGAGCGCGTGGTGAGCCGGATCCCCATGGGCCGGCTGGCCGAGCCATCCGACATCGTCGGCGCCGCCGTCTTCCTGGCGTCGGACGCGGCCTCGTTCATGGTCGGCCAGACGCTCTTCGTCGATGGCGGCCGCACACTGTGACCGGCAGGCGCCGCGTCCGCTTCATCGACGTGACGTTGCGCGATGCCCACCAGTCGTTGTGGTCCACGCGCATGACGACGGCCATGATGTTGCCGGTGGCGCCGGCGCTCGATCGCGCGGGGTTCGAGGCCATCGACCTCGTGGGTGGCGCCGTCTTCGACGTCTGTGTCCGTTACCTGCGCGAGGACCCCTGGGAGCGCATGCGCATCATGAGCGGCGTCATCACCCGGACGCCGCTCATCGTCATGACGCGAGCGCAGAGCCTCTTCACGTTCGAGTTCTTCCCGGACGACGTCGTCGCGCTGACGGCCCGGCGCATCGCGGCCAATGGCATCCGCTACGTCACCCCGTACGATGCGCTCAACGACATGCGGAACATGGAGGTGCCCGTGCGCGCCTCCAGGGCAGCCGGCCTCTACGTGGACGGTGGCATCGTCTATACGGTGAGCCCCGTCCACACGGACGAGTACTACGCCCGGAAGGCGCGAGAGCTCGTGGCGCTCGGCGTCGATGCGGTGTTCCTCAAGGACCCCAGCGGCCTGCTGACGCCTGAGCGAACGCGCACGCTCATCCCCGCCCTGCGCGCGGCGGTCGGTGCCGTTCCGTTACAGCTCCACTCGCACTGCCTCACCGGCCTGGCTCCGCTGTGCGCTCTGGAGGCGATCGAGCTCGGGGTGGACGCCGTGCACACGGCGACGTCGCCGCTGGCGCACGGCGCGTCGCACCCACCGACGGAGTGGCTGGCGCGCAACGCGCAGCGGATGGGACACGACATCGACCTCGACGTCGCCGCGCTTGCTCCGGTCGCCGATTACTTCCGCTACGTGGCCGCGCGCGAGGCCAAGCCCCTCGGCGAAGTGGCCGAGTACGACCTGTTCCACTACGAGCACCAGGTGCCCGGCGGCATGATCTCGAACCTCCGGAGTCAGCTACGGGATCTCGGGCTCGAGCATCGGCTCGAGGAGATCCTCGAGGAGGCGGCCCAGGTCCGCCGCGACCTCGGGTATCCGATCATCGTGAGCCCGTTCGCCCAGTTCGTCGTGACCCAGGCCGTGCTCAACGTGGTCGGCGGCGAGCGCTACGCGACGGTGCCCGACGAGGTGCGCAAGTACGTGCTCGGCTACTACGGCGAGCTGGCCGCGCCGGTCGAGCCCAAGATCCTCGATCGCGTCGCCGGCCGTGACCAGCCGGTCATCGCGCGGCCGGGCGAGCTGCTCCCGCCCGGCGTGGAGCGCGCGCGCCGCGAGCTGGGCCCGTTCGCGTCGGACGACGACCTGCTGCTGGCGATCTTCTACACCCCGGACCAATACGCGGCGCTGCTCGACGCCCGTCCCATCCGGACCGACTATCCCGTGGCCCTGACGCCCCTGGTCACGCTCGTGAAGGAGCTGGCGGCGCGCCCGAGCGTGCGGTCGGTGTGGCTCGTCAAGCAGACTCTGAGCTAGATGGCGACGGTGGAATTCGACGCCGGTGCTCGCCGGCAGGCGATCACGCTGCCGGATGGCGCCACCGTGCTCGAGTACGTGGAGCAGCCGGCCACGGGCGAGCCGGGCGCGCTCGTGGATCGTGCGCTCGACGCTCCACTCGGCCTGCCGCCGCTTCGAGAGCTCGCGGCCACGCTCCCGCGCGGCGGTCGGCGCGTCGTCATCGCGTTCGACGACCCCAACCGCCCGCTCGCCACGATCCGCGCCGTGCTGCCCGCGGTCCTGGGGCGCCTGAATGCCGCCGGAGTCGGTGACGAGGACATCACGCTCGTCAGCGCGAACGGCATGCACCCCAAGTTCAGTCGCGAGGCCTTCGCCGCCTATCTCGGCCCGGACGTGCTCGAGCGATTCGGCGGTCGCGTCCGGAATCACGACTGCGAGGACGTGGACGACCTCGTGGACCTCGGGGCCACGGAGTTCGGGGACGTGGTCCAGGTGAATCGTCACGCGGTCGAGAGCGATCTGCTGATCTACGTCGGCAACGTGGCCGTGAACATCTGGGGTGGGTACTCGGGAACGGGCAGCGTGGTCGGCCTGGCCGGCGTTCGCGGCTTCGCCGGTCATCACGGCCGTCACGGCATCGGCCACCCCGCCTCCTGTCACGGTGATCCACACGCGATGCTCTACCAGCGACGCAAGCGCGCCGTCGCCGCGGTCATCGATCGGGCCCGGCCGCGGCCCGTCCTCTACGTGGAGGCGATGACCGATGGCCGTGGCGTCGTCGACGTCTTCGCCGGAACCTCCGACCGCATCCGCGGCGCCGCCTGGCCCGAGGCCGACCGCCGTTTCGTGCGGCCCGCACCACCCGCCGACGTCGTCATCGTCGGCTTGGCGCCGGCGTTCCTCTACGGCCCGGCGCACAACCCGCTCATCGCGCTGACCGGCGTGTGCTTTCCTCTGAGACTCTGGCGTGGCCAGCCGCTCCTCCGTCCAGGCGGCGTCGTCATCGGCGTGACCGACAGCCTCGGCGTCGTCGACGCGGCGACGCATCCCGGTTACGAGGAGGCGATCGCCGAATTCGGCGTGGCTCGATCGTTCGAGACCGTCGCCAAGGCGGGGCCCCGCATCGGTGGCGAAGCCGCGCTGGTGGCGCGGTACCGCGCCGGGAGCGCGTATCATCCGTGGCACCCGTTCTGGCTCTTTGCCGAGGACGAGTACGGCATGACGCGGGCGGGCGCCATCATGATGGCGGGAGCGAGACCAGGGATGCTGTGGCAGCAGCTCGGCTGCGTGGTGGCGGCCACGCCGAGCGACGCGCTGGCTCAGGCGCGCGGCCTCGTCGACGCCGAAGCTCGGATCGTGGCGCTGCCCACGTACTGGTCGAAGCCGCGCATCGCCTTCCAGGTGGGCTGACGTCGCAGTGAATGGAACCGGGGACAGAAAGGACGCGCGCATGACGTCGATGACACGGTGGACGGTCGCCCTGCTGATGGTCCTGATGGTGCTCGCGCTGCCCGTTGTCGCCAGCGCCCAGAAGATGACGACGCTGCGAGTGGGCGACCAGATCGGGTCGGAGCTCGACTATGGCCCGTACTGGATCGCCGTCGAGAAGGGGTACTTCAAGGAAGAGGGCATCACCACGGTGCGCAAGACCTATCCGAACGGCCCGGCCACCTTGCTCGACTACAACAAAGGCGAGCTGGATGCGGTGATGGCAGGACTCGGGCCGTTCCTGCAGGCAGCGTCCCAGGGCTCGGACTACGTGATCGTCAGCTCGATCACCAAGGGCAACGCGCCGCTGGTGGCGCGGCCCGAGATCAAGGCGGCGAAGGACCTGAACGGCAAGCGTGTGGGCACACCCGGACTCGGAACGATCCACGACACGATGTTGACGCTCTACGAGCGCGAGCACGGCATCAAGGTCGAGCACGTCTCCGCCAAGATCACCGACCTCGTCGCCATGCTGGAGAAGGGCGAGGTGCAGGGCGTCCTGTGCTGGGAGACGGTGGCGGCCACCACGGTGCGCGCCGTGAAGGGCGCGCACTATCTGGCTCCGCTGCCGGTCATCCCGGGCGCCGAGAGCCTCGAGGTGATCATCAGCCGCAAGATCGCCCAGGGTCAGCCCGAGGTGGCGCTCGGATTCACGCGCGCGCTCCTCAAGGGGATGCGCTACATCGACAAGCACGAGGACGCGGCCCTCGCCATCATCGCGAAGGCCATGAACGTCCCGGACGCGATCGACGTCGCCCGGCTGGCCAAGACCCAGGTGAAGGTCACCGACCCGTACATGGAGCCGAAGAGCTCGCAGATCATCTACCAGGCGCTGCTCGAGACGAAGAAGATCACCACCGAGCGCGTGAAGAGCTACGACGATTTCACGCAGCGCTTCGTGGACTACTCCTTCCTCAAGAAGGCCGAGGAGTCGCTCAAGGGATGGGAGCCGAAGAAGTAGCCGACGTCCTCGGGGTCGCCACGGCCGCGCCGGTTCCTCGCGAGGCCGGCCGGCGTCGCTCGTTGCGCGTGCTGCTGCACAACGCGGCGGCGGCGCTGGCCGTCCTTGCCGCCTGGCAGGCGGCGACCTTCATCGTGCACTCCGTGTTCTTCCCGAGCCCGTGGCAGGTGGCGCGCGCCTTCGTCGACCTCGCGCTGAACGGTGACGTCGCCGGCCACACGCTGCTCACGCACATGGCGTGGAGCATGGCGCGGCTGGCCGCGGGCTTCCTCATGGGCGTGGTGCTCGGCGTGCCGCTCGGTCTGCTCATGGGCCTCTACCGCCCGCTCTATGCCGGCACGCGCGCGGCGCTGGAGCCGTTCCGCTTCATCCCTCCCATCGCCTGGATCCCGCTCACCATCGTGCTGCTCTCCGGCTTCCCGCGGTACGTGTTCCTCATCTGGCTCGGCGCATTCTTTCCGATCTTCGTGGCCACGCTCGTCGGCGTGCCGCGGGTGGAGCCCATCCACAAGAACGTGGCGAAGGTCCACGGCGCGGGCCGCTGGTACATCCTGCGCAAGGTCGTGGTGCCCTCCGTGCTGCCCGACATCCTCGGCGGCATGCGGGTGGGGATGGGAACCGCGTGGATGACGATCGTGGCCGCCGAGATGAGCGGCGGGGAGACGACGGGCCTCGGACGCATGATGGTGAACTACGCCGAGCTGATCCGCATTCCCGAGATCGTCGTCGGCATGATCTTGATCGGCGTGCTCGGCTTCGCCATGAACGAGCTCCTGCTGCGCATCGAGCGGCGCCTCTTCCGCTGGCGGTGGGAGGTCACGCTGTGAGGGCCGGCGGCGAGAAGGTCGTCGTCGACGTCACCCAGCGGTTCGGTGACCTCGTCGTTCTGGATCACCTTCGCTTCAGCATCGCCGCCAACGAGTTCGTGTGCGTCCTGGGCAAGAGCGGCTGTGGCAAGACGACGGTGGCGAATCTCCTGGCGGGGCTCCTGCCGTGCTCGGAGGGTACCGTCACCATCGACGGCGTCCCCACCGACCCCCGCCGCCACGAGCTGGCCTTCGTCTTCCAGGAGCCGTCGCTCTGGCCGTGGCGGACCGTCCGCGACAACATCCGCATCGGGCTCGAGATCAAGCGCGTGCCCACGCCCGAGCTCGAGCGGCGCGTCGCCGAGATGATCGAGCTGGTCGGGCTGCGTGGCTTCGAGGCCTACTATCCCTACCAGATCTCGGGCGGCATGAAGCAGCGCGTGGCCATCGCCCGCGCCTTCGCCGTCGACGCCGACCTGATCTTGATGGACGAGCCGTTCGCCGCGCTGGACGAGCAGACCCGGCACGGGATGCAGGCCGAGGTGCTTCGCATCTGGGAGCGGAAGAAGACCACCGTCGTCTTCGTCACCCACAACCTGGAAGAGGCCATCTATCTCGCCGAGCGGATCATCGTCCTCACGGAGAAGCCCGCGCGCATCAAGGCGAGCCTCGACGTCGAGCTGCCGCGGCCCCGCGACTACGCGCATCCCGGGTTCATCGCGCTGCGCAAGCGGCTGGGCGAGCTGATGGGCTCGGCGTGGTGAGGAGCGAGGTCGGCGTCGTCGACGTGACGCTGCGCGACGGCCATCAGTCGCTGTGGGCGACGCGCATGCCGACCTCCATGATGCTGCCGATCGCCGAGCGCATGGACACCATGGGCTTTCACGCCATCGACTTGATGGCGGCGGTGACGTTCGACGTCTGCGTCCGCTACCTCCGTGAGGACCCGTGGCAGCGGATTCGCCTCATGGCCGCGCGCGTCCGGCGCACGCCGCTCAACGGCTGGGTCCGCAGCAAGAGCCTGATCAGCTTCGACCTGGTTGCCGACGACGTGATCGAGCTGTGGGTGCAGCGCCTCGCCGCCAACGGGCTGCGCCGCGTCACCTGCTTCGACGCGCTCTTCGACCTCGACAACCTGGCGCCGTCCATCCGCGCCGGCAAAGCCGCGGGCCTCTACACGGTTGGCGCGCTCGTCTTCTCGCTGAGCCCCGTGCATACCGACCAGCTCTTCGCCGACAAGACGCGCGGCCTGGTGGCGCTCGGGGTCGACGCGATCTTGCTGAAGGATTCGGCCGGACTCCTGACTCCGGAGCGCGTGAAGACCCTGCTGCCCGCCATGCAGGCGGCGCTCGGCGGCCGCCCGCTCGAGATCCACTCCCACTGCACGACCGGGCTGGCTCCGATCGTGTACGCAGAGGCGCTCAAGCTCGGCGTGGACGCGGTGCACACGGCGATCTCGCCACTCGCCAACGGCCCATCGTTGCCGCCGACCGAGCGGATCGTCGACTTCGCGCGACGTCTCGACCGCCGCGTGACCGTCGACGCCGAGGGATTGGCCACGATGGCGGCCTACTTCCGCGAGGCTGCGCGCGCGGCCGGGAAGCCGCTCGGCCGCGCCGTCGAGTACGACCCGTTCCACTATCGCCACCAGGTCCCGGGCGGCATGATGACGAACCTGCGCGCTCAGCTTGCGGCGGCCGGGCTGGAGGCCCGCCTCGACGAGATCCTGGAGGAGATCGCCCGCGTGCGCGAGGAGCTGGGCTGGCTCAACATGGTCACGCCGACGTCGCAGCTCGTGGCCACGCAGGCCGTGCTCAACGTGGTGCAGGGCGAGCGGTATCGCACGATTCCCACCGAGGTGGTCAAGTACGCGCTCGGTCACTACGGCGCCCCGCTGGCGCCCGTCGCGCCTGACGTGATGGACCGGATCATGAGCATGACGGAAGCGCGCCGTCTCGCGGCGCGCGCGCCGCTGCCGCCCATGGTGGAGCGTGTTCGCGCTCGGCTCGGAGCGGGCGTGTCCGACGACGAGCTGCTGCTGCGCATCATGTTTCCCGAGGAGCACGTCGAGGCGATGCTGGCGCGCGCGCGAATGGAAGCGGCGTGACATCGGGGGAGACCCACGCGATGGAGCTCGAGGGACAGGTCGCGCTGGTGACGGGCGCCGCGCAGGGCATCGGCGAGGCCATCGCCCTGGCGCTGGCCAGCGCCGGCGCCGACGTGGTGATCAACGACGTCAACGAGGAGCGCGCCAAGGCAACCGCGGTGCGCGTGCGTGAGCTCGGCCGGCGGGCGCTGCCGTGGGTGGCCGACGTCTCGCGCGGTGACGCCGTGGCGGCGATGATGGGGGCCACCGTCCGGGACTTCGGTCACCTCGACATCCTCGTCAACAACGCCGGCATCGGCCAGCGGATGATGGCCGAGGACATTTCGGAGACGGACTGGCGCCGTGTGATCGACGTGAACCTGACCGGCGTGTTCCTGTGCTCGCGCGCGGCGATCCAGCTGATGAAGCCACGCCGGCGCGGCCACATCGTGAACGTCGCCTCGATCGCCGGCAAGCGCATCAGCATCCACGGCGCCGCCCACTACACGGCGGCCAAGGCGGGCGTCATCGCGCTTACGCGTCACCTCGCCTACGAGCTCGGGCCCCACGGCATTCGGGTGAACGCGATCTGTCCGGGAGAGACGGCGACGCCCCTCATCGAGCAGATCGGCGATCCGGTCGTGCTGGAGTCGACCCGACGGCTCATCCCTCTCGGCCGCTCCGCGACCCCCAAGGATCAGGCCGACGCGGTGCTGATGCTCCTCTCGGATCGCGCGCGCTACGTCACCGGGGTCGCGCTCGACGTGGACGGCGGGATGCTGCTCGGCTGGATGGACAACGAGACCTACGAGCAGCGTCGCCGCGGCGATCCACGGGCCGACGCGACGAGCTGACCGTCAGGCCGGCGTCGACTCGAAGAGCTGCTGCCGCAGCCAGCGCTTGACCTCGGCCGCGAGCTGGACCATGGCCGGCTGCGTCATGTCACGCGGACGGGCGGAGTCGACGGTCTTGATCTCCTCGATGTGTCCGGGGCGAGGCGTCATGATCGCCACGCGATCGGAGAGCTTGATCGCCTCGTCGATGCTGTGAGTGACGAAGATCACGGTCTTCCGCTCGCGCTGCCAGATTTTGAGCAGCTCGTCCTGCATGAACTCGCGCGTCTGGATGTCGAGCGACGCGAACGGCTCGTCCATGAGGAGGATGGCGGGATCGACGGCGAGGGCGCGCGCGATGCTGACGCGCTGGCGCATGCCGCCCGACAGCTCCCGCGGATAGCGCTTCTCGAAGCCGCGGAGGCCGACCAGGCCGACGTAGTGATCGACGAGCCTCCGCTGCTCGGCTTCCGGGAGCTTCTTGCGCTTCAAGCCATAGGCGATGTTCTGGGCCACCGTGTACCAGGGAAAGAGCGCGTACTCCTGGAAGACGACCGCGCGCTCCCAGCCGGGCTCGGTGATCAGTCCGCCACCCACCCGGAGCTCGCCGCGGGTGGGGCGCTCGAAGCCCGCCAGGAGGTTGAGCAGCGTGGTCTTGCCGCACCCGCTCGGGCCGACGATGGAGAAGAACTCGTTGTTCTCGACCTGGAAGCTCACCTCGTGCAGCGCGAGGACGGGCTCGCCCTTGATCGAGACATGGACCTTGCTGACGTCCTTGACGCTGACCTGCGCCATCCCTGGGGCCCGTTAGCGGCCCTGGTACCAGGGCATGGCCAGCCGCGCAACCTGGCGCATCAGGAAGTCGAGCACCAGGCCCAGCAGGCCGATCAGGACCATGCCGAGCAGGATGTAGTCGCTGCGGAAGAGGGTCCGGGCGTTGTTGATCATGTAGCCGAGGCCGGTCGGGGCGGCGACGAGCTCGCCCGCCACCAGCGCCATCCAGCCGATGCCGAGGCCCACGCGCAGCCCCGTGAAGATGTTCGGCAGCGAGCCGGGGAGCACGACGGTCAGGAAGAGGTCGCGCCGCCGGGCGCCGAGGCTCAGCCCGGCGCGGACCAGGTAGGTGTCGACGTCGCGCGCGCCCGCCATCGAGTTCAGCACGACGGGGAAGAAGGCGGCGAGGAAGATGATGTACTCGTTCTGCGTGTCGCCGATCCCGAACCAGAGGATGCTCAGCGGGATCCAGGCCAGCGGTGGGATCGGGCGGATGAACTCGATCAGGGGGTCCATGGCCCGGCGAAACGCGCTGGACCAGCCCATGGCCAGGCCGAGCGGCACCCCGAGCGCGGCGGCGGCGCCCACGGCGACGAGCACGCGGCGCAGGCTGTCCGCGATGTGCGTGAGGAGGACCCCGCGCCCGATCAGGTCCTGGGCGGCGGAGAAGACCGCCGTGGGGGGAGGCAGCATGATGCTCAGCTGAGGGTTGAGCCGCTCGCCGAGGACGCTGGCCAGCTCCCAGACGACCACGAAGAGCACCAGCAGCCAGAGGTGCAAGAGCTGGACGAGGGCGCGCCGCCAGGCGGGCGGCGACGGCGGGACCATCGACGCGGCGAGCCGAGAAAGCGATTCGGGCGAGGCGGCGTCCCGGCCCGTCCCGCGCGGCGCCCTGGTGTCGACTTCGAGTCTGACGCCCAGATCCCCGTCCATCCGGGAACTCGGAGCGCCCCCTCACCCTACCCTCTCCCCCTCGACGGGGGAGAGGGAACGGCTACGACCCCCTCTCCCTCTCCGAGGGAGAGGGTCGGGATGAGGGTGCCGCTCATGGCTGATGGGTCTTGCCCATGAATGTCCAGGGTTTCTTGAGCTCGCCGGGCTCCGGAAACGGAGCCGGCCCCTTGAGCAGAGCGGCGGAGTACGGCTTGTAGGGCAGGTTGCCGACGCCCCCCCAGTCCATCGGGAGGAACGGCGGCTTGTCCGGCACCCTCCAGCCGAGCTTGTCGAAGGTCGCCGCCATGTAGCCTGTCCGGCGCAAGTCCTGCCAGTCCTTGATGGTGACCTTGTTCTTCGAGGCGCCGGTCTCGAACGCCCACTCGCTGATCCGGGACTCCTCCTTCGGCCAGATGCCATTGGGATCGTCGAAGGGGTAGTACGCGGTCGGCTTCGGCCAGAAGAAGTAGCGGTCGGACATCTTCTTGATCAGCTCGCGGTTCTGGTGCGCGTAGGCCGGCTGGCTCATCAACGCGGCGAAGGCCTTGTCCGGGTTCGCCTTGCCCCAGAGGATCGCCTCGATGAAGGCGTCGGTCATCAGCTGCACGACGTCGGGCGCGTTGTCCTCGATCTCCCGTCGCGTGTAACAGTAGCCGCTATAGAGGTAGTAGGGATCGAGCGGCTCTAGGAGTCGGGTGGCCTTCAGGATCTCCGTCGAGTTGGACACGTGCGGCTCCCAGATCGTGAACACGTCGATCCCCTTGGGCCCCGCGGCGAGATCGCCGGGCGGGCTGCTGCGGAGGGTGTAGTCCTGGTTCTCCTTCAGGCCCAGGTAATGGGCGGCGGCGATGAAGCCGAAGTGGTTGGTGGAGCCCGTCGTCGTCCCGACCACCGCCGGCCGCTTGAGCACCTTGGCGTCCTTGAGATCGGCCAGGCTCTTGAGCGGCGAGTCCAGGGGCACGATGGCGGCG
>Ga0137403_10006539_pt1 | contig 13319 bp, 12 predicted proteins | sample CZOMad2_1_16fung_FD_122057 | JGI IMG/M metagenome (GOLD analysis project Ga0137403, IMG submission 122057) | Vadose zone soil fungal communities from Angelo Coast Range Reserve, California, USA - CZOMad2_1_16fungal (Hybrid Assembly) | ecosystem: Environmental > Terrestrial > Soil > Vadose zone... | reverse complement strand
TGAGGCGCAACTCCTGCGGCGTGGCCTGGTCGGCCAGATGCATGACCACGCCGCCGGAGGATCCGGCTCCGATCACGTAAGGCTGCTTGCATTGCCCCTGGGCAGCCTTTTCGGTACGCGCACGGTCATTGGGATTCTGGAACGAGGCAAGGCCCCAGCGGCCGACAATCTCGTCGGCGCGAATCGTCGCCGGCATTTCGGGCGCGACGCCGGGCTCCAGAGCGGGCGTCGTCGGAGATGACGTCAGGCTCATGCTACCGCACGCGCCCAGGAATATCGTCAATGCCGACGGGATCACCCGCTGGGAGTATGAGGCGAATGACGAGGCCACTGGCGACGGCTTCCTCGTCTGGAAGAAGACGGTGCAGAACTATCGTTTCCTGGAAGAAGATACGGCCGACCTGGCCCTGATGGAAGAAAGTTTTCAGTTGTCCGACCGGATCGACAAGCCGCTGACTAGGCGTACCGGCCTCTGCAAGGGCTATCCCTGCCTGGATGCGTCCTACCTGCAAAAAGATGGTTCGTATATCCGTATACGTTGCCTTATCCGGGGGCCGCATTATTATCTGCTGGCGGCTCGCAGCAGGAACAAAGACCGGTCCTTTGCCGGATTTTTCGATTCCTTTGAATTTGCTCCATACCGTTACAAGGCCTTCCGCAACTATACGGACACATTCATGAATATCGCGGTCAGCACCCCGGTAGTTCCCGACATAGATGCCGGCATCCGGAATATCATGGAAAAAACTTCCAGTGAAGAATTCCTCAATTCCGTTCCGGACTACAGCAGTTATTGGCCGCACACGAAGACGGCCTTGTTTCAGGACGACTCTACCGGGGAGGCGGTTTTCGTATCCATGGAGACCTTCCCGAAATATTATTATCCGAAGGATACGGCCCGCTTCTGGCATGAGCAGACCAATGAGAAGAAATTAGGCAAGGATTTTATCATCCGACGCAAGGACCTCTTCCGGTTCAATGATTCTGTGATGGGATATAAATACCAGTTCTCGGACACCAATTCATCCCGCCTGATCAATAGCTGGATCTTTACGAAGGACAATCGTCTCTTCCGTATCGTCAGCCTCGATGATTCCGTAAGCCCCGGCAGCGATTTTATCGGCCGTTTCTATTCGAGCCTGCGCCCTCTCGACAAGCGGCTGGGCGAATCTGTTTTCCCGCAAAAATTGGATCTTTTCTTCCATGATCTGTACAGCAAAGATTCTTCGACCAGCAGGAAGGCCAAGGAGGCCATCCCCAATGTGTACTTCGGACCTGCCGGCGTTCCGGGCCTGCTGCAGGCGATCGCGTCGCTGGCGCATAACGAAAAAGATTATTTCAGCACCAAGACCAGGCTGATCAATGAACTGGGCTTTATCAGCGATTCCAGCTCGGCGAAAGAAGTGGTGGCCGGGTTGAAGGATATTTATGAAAAAGCCGGCGATACCAGTACCTTTCAGAACGCGGCGCTGAAGGCCCTGGCGCACCTGAAGATCCAGCCCGCCTATGACGTCTTAAAAGTATTGCTGGTGCAGGATCCGCCGGTTTTTGACAATTCCTCCGATTATAGCTATTTATTCCAGGATCTCGGGGATTCTCTGGCCCTTGCCCGTTCGCTGTTCCCCGACCTGCTGCAGCTGGCCGCTGTCGATGATTATAAGGAGAACATCAGGACCCTGCTCACGGGACTGGTGGACAGCGGCTATCTCAAGGCGGCCGATTATGAGACCCATTTCAGCCAACTATACTTTGACGCGAAGCTCCAGTGGAAAAAACAGGAAGGAAGGGATGAAAAGAAATGGCAGAAAAAAGAAGATGACAAGGATGAGGATCTCCAGGCCTCCGCGCTTGCCTCCATTTCCGACGATGGTATTGAGCTCAACAATAACGAACTTGGGGATTATGCCATCCTGCTCATGCCTTTTTATGACAAGAATGCCAGCGTGTCGCATTTCTTCGACAAGCTGCTCCAGAGCAAGGACCTTTCCGTCCGCCTGAGCGCGGTGCTGCTGCTATTGCGCAATAACAAGCCCGTTTCCGACTCGGTCATTTATACGCTTGCTGCCACCGATCAGTACAGGAGCCTGCTGCTGAAAGGCCTGGTATCGATGCACCAGGAGACCCGCTTCCCCCGCAATTTCCACGACCAGGTAGATATCGCCCGCAGCAGATTAGTGAGCAGCCGGCCAGGCAGCGATTTTTCCGAGATCGTATTCGTCAGCAAAAAAGTTCTCAAAAAAGAAAAAGGATGGATATACTTGTTCAAATATAAGATGAACAAGGAGGATGAATGGCAGATCGGCTTCAGCGGATTACAACCCCTCGATCTCAAAGAGGTCAGGGCGGATGGTAACAATGATTTCGTCCGGCTTACAGACAAGAAGATCAGGCCGGGAATTTCCGTACAGGAACAATTCGACCGGCAGCTGAGACGCTTCCAGTTCTCGAAGATCAGGGGCGCACAATCCTTTTACCTGGACAACGACAATTACTCCGTACGTGACGACGAGGAATAAGCGTTGGGACCCTAGCGGTTCGCCCCGGGTATTGAGGAAAGAAGCCGCTGTGTATATTCTTTCTGTGGGTGGCTATACACCGCTTCCGCATCCCCGATCTCTTCGACCTTCCCTTTATTCATTACCAGGATCCGGTCGCTGATATAGCGAACCACCGAAAGGTCATGGGAGATGAAGACGACGGTGAAGCCGAATTCCTTCTTCAGCTCGTTCAGCAAGTTGAGCACCTGCGCCTGGACACTCACATCCAGGGCGGACACCGATTCGTCGCAGACGATAAAGGAGGGATTCAGTGCAAGGGCCCGGGCGATCACGATCCGCTGCCGCTGGCCGCCGGAAAATTCATGGGGGTATCGGTCGAAATGCTCTTTCTTCAGGCTGACTTTTTCCAGCAACTCCCCGACCCGCTGCCTTCGCTCCTGGCTGCCTGCTGCCATATGAAATACCTTCATCGGCTCCGCGATCGCGGAGCCGACCGTCATCACGGGATTGAGGGAAGAATAGGGATCCTGGAAGATGATCTGGATATGTCTGCGCAATTCTTTCAGCTCACTGGCTTTATAAGTGGCGAGATCGCCTCCGTTAAAAAGGATCCGGCCTCCACTGGGATTCACCAGGCGCAACAGGGCCCTCCCAAGGGTAGTTTTGCCGCATCCGGACTCTCCCACCAGCCCCAATGTTTCTCCCTCGTAGATGGTAAAGCTCACATCGTCCACGGCCCTGGTATATTCCAGCGGCCTCCCGAACAGTGTTTTCCGCGAAGGGTACCACACGCGGAGATCCTGCACTTCCACCAGGGGGCGCCGATCATCCCTCAGCTCCGCTCCCGGACGAACCCCGGCTCCCGTCCCTGCGACCACGTCACCAGCCACACCCGCACCTACCCTACCCATGCCCGAACGCAGATCCACACCGCGCCCCGCCACTACCTCTTCGCCGGCGGCATCCATAAAATCACTCACCACCGGCAACCGTTCCCCTTTTACATGCAGCACCGGCCTGCAGTTCAGCAGACCCTTCGTATAGGGATGCCGGGGATGGCGGAACAGCTCTTTCACGCTGCCTTCCTCCACGATCTTACCCTTATAGAGCACCAGCGCCCGGTCCGCTATCTCGGCCACCACGCCCAGATCATGGGTGATGAAGATAACGCCCATATTTTCGGTCCGCTGCAATTCCCGGATCAGTTGCAGGATCGTCTTCTGCACGGTCACGTCCAGGGCCGTGGTCGGTTCATCGCAGATCAGCAGGGAAGGATGGCTGCTCATCGCCATGGCGATCATGACCCGTTGTTTCTGCCCCCCGCTCAGCGTATGAGGATACCGGCGGAATATGCCGTCCGGGTCGGGCAGTTTCACTTTCTCAAAAAGTTCGATAGTCCTTTGTTTCGCCGCTGCAGAGGAGATCTTGTTATGCGCGAGGATCGCCTCCATCACCTGGTCACCGCAGGTATGGACGGGATTCAGGGAAGTCATAGGTTCCTGGAAGATCATCGCGACCTGCCTTCCCCGGATCTGCTGCATTGACCGCGGGTTTTGTTTCAACAGGTCGATAGCATGATCGGCCTTATCTCTGAACAAGATCTCACCTGAAAGATACCTTGCCGGAGGGCTGGGCAGCAGCTGCAGGATGGATAGGGCCGTGATGGATTTCCCCGATCCGGATTCTCCCACCAGTGCAACGATCTCCCCGCGGCTTACCTGCAGATCGATCCCCTGGACGCCCGGCGCAATGCCGGCCTCCGTCTGGAAACCAATGCTCAGGTTATGAATGGAAAGGAGTGGGGTCATAATTAAAATCTCAGATGCCGCACAGTAAGTCCGTTATTGATCAGTTGTTTCAGGGAGTCGATCCCGATCCTGATATGATTTTCAACGAAGTCTCCGGTCACTTTCTGATCGCTCTCCGCTGTCTTCACCCCTTCCGGCGTCATGGGTTGGTCGCTTACCAATAGCAGGGCGCCTGTCGGGATCTTATTGAAGAAGCCTACTGAAAAGATCGTGGCGGTCTCCATATCGATGGCATAGGCCCTGATCTTCTTAAGGTATTCCTTAAAGACCTCATCGTGCTCCCAGACGCGGCGGTTGGTGGTATACACTGTTCCCGTCCAGTAGTCCACTGCATAATCCCGGATCGTCGTAGAGATCGCTTTTTGTAGCGCAAAGGCTGGTAATGCCGGCACCTCCGGAGGAAAATAATCGTTCGAGGTACCCTCGCCCCGGATCGCCGCGATCGGCAGGATCAAATCCCCGAGCTTATTGCGCTTCTTGAGTCCCCCGCATTTTCCGAGGAACAGCACCGCCTCGGGCTTGATGGCGGTGAGCAGGTCCATAACGGTGGCTGCCGTGGGACTGCCCATCCCGAAATTTATTATTGAAATATCCCCGGCAGTAGCCACTTGCATCGGCTTATGCTCACCGATCACTTCCACGTTATGCCATTCTGCGAATAGGTAAACATAATTGTCAAAGTTGGTCAGCAGGATATATTTTCCAAAGTTCTCCAGTTTTTCGCCCGTGTATCGCGGTAGCCAGTTCCGTACGATCTCTTCCTTACTTTTCATGAGATTAAATTATATCGATTAAAAAAACTTTCCAATCACACCGGGCTTCATCATTTTCAGTAAATTTAGCAAATAGTTTCTGCACATGATCAAAATCTACTATCCTCCTTATCCCTTCAAAATAAGGGAACCCGAAAGAAAGAAAGAAGAGATCTGGGATGAGCTGCGCAAGCTATGGGTTCGCCTTACACCGGAAGAATGGGTCCGACAGAACTTTATACAATACCTGCTGCAGGTAAAGAGCTATCCTGCCTCGTATATCTCCGTGGAAAAAAGAATGAAACTGGGCGAGCTGAATAAAAGGTTCGACCTCCTGGTCTTCGATGCGGGCGCCCACCCCTGGATGCTGGTGGAATGTAAAGGCGGTGACGTTAAGCTGGACAGCCGGGTCCTCTGGCAGGTGCTGCGCTACAATATGGCCATGCCCGTCAAATACCTGGTCATCACCAATGGGGAAGAATGCCATGCCTTCATAAAAGGAACGCTGGACTTCGAAGGGATCCCGGCCTTGCCGGCATACAATGAATGATCCGGCTGACGCCAGATACTCCCGCACCCCCCGCGCCATTCCTGATAAGCCACCAGACAATAACTGCACAGAGCGCTACGGCAGCACATCACCCTGCATGCCCATCGCGCTGATTACCCATCGGACATCCGCAGAACGGCGGCTGATCCCGCGGCCTACTGATGAAAGCTGGTGCCGATGAATTGAAGGGCATCGGTGATGCCGGTGCGCCAATAGGTCCAATTATGCGCACCTTCCCGGATACGGAACTCATGCGGAACTTTTTTATCCATCAGAGCGACATGCAATAAGCAGTTCCCACGGCTCAGCACGTCATCGTCCCCGCAGTCGATCCAGTAACGCACTTTCTTCAGCTCATCCAAGGATTTTTCCTCCACCAGCTTGAGCGAGGAATTGGGGTTCCAGGCCCTGATCCTGTCATTTCCTTTTAACCCCCGGCCATATACCGGGCCGAAGACCCTGTCCCAATTCTCATCCGCTATCGCGACCAGGCTCGCATCATTATGCACCGTCGCGCTCAGCGGCGCTGCCGCAGCGAACAATTCCGGGTATTTGAGAGCATACATCAACGTGCCATACCCCCCCATCGAAAGCCCGGCGATCCCGCGATAGTGTTTCTCCGCCTTGATCCGGTATGTTTTTTCGACAGAGGGCATAAACTCTTTTATGAAAAAGTCCTCGTATTTTTCTTTTCCGTCGAATGAGTTGGCGTACCAACTGGAATCCCCGTTGGGCATGACGATGATCATGGGAGGAATAGTGCCGTCGGCGATCGCCTTGTCCGCATACCGGTTTATTTCGCCGAACTGCAGCCAGCCTGTATTATCGTCCGTGTACCCATGCAGCAGGTAGACCACGGGGTAAGTCCTTTGTGAGGCAGTGTAGTCGGCCGGAAGGTAGATCGTGTACCGGACATCCCTGCCCAAAATGCTGCTCCTGACCACCGACTGTTCGATCACTTTTCCGCCCTGCTGACCAACGACGGTAAGAATAAAAAGGTAGCTGAGAAGGAAGAGGACGGTTTTCTTTTGCAGCGCAAGCATAGGGAAATTTTTCATCGTTGTTAATAATAAAGCCCGGACAGATCGCCCGGGCCCCAATTTAACAAGTTCTTCCGACCCTGCCTACGGAAATATGCCTAATTCCGCATAAGAAGTACCCACTTTATTGATGGCGACCACATAGGCGGCCGTGCGCATATCGGGGATGCTGGGATTTTTCTGCCATACGTCCATGATCTCGCGGGTGGCGGCGATCATCGTTTCCTCCAGCCCGCTGTACACCAGGTCCACCTCATCCGCTCCATGCATGATGAATTCCTTTTCCTTGGAACTTACCTTCTTGCCGGTAAGGCCTTCTATCTGTCCCAGGATATGCGTATTCATATTCTCGGTAAATCGTTTTTCCATACGCCCATAGCGCACATGGCTGAGATTCTTCAGCCACTCGAAATAGGACACGGTCACCCCTCCCGCATTGAGATACATATCCGGCACGACGAGGACGCCTTTTTTGATGAACACATCGTCCGCCTCTGGTGTTAGCGGGCCATTGGCCGCTTCGCCGATGATCTTTGCCTTCACATTAGGGGCATTGGTTCCATTGACCACATTCTCCAGGGCGGCGGGGATCAGGATATCGCATTCCAGTTCCAGCGCGGCGCCGGAATTGGGAAGGTTCGTAGCTCCGGGGAAATTGAGGATGCTGCCTGTTTTCTTCCTGTGCTGGAATACTTCTTCTTCGTTCAGCCCCGTCGGGTTCGAAATGGCGCCTTCATATTCGGCCAGGGCGACCACCTTGGCCCCTCCCTCACGGAAGAATTTAGCCGCATGATAACCCACATTGCCGAGGCCCTGCACCACTACCGTCTTTCCTTCCACGCCGGTCTTGAATCCCAGTTTTTTCATAATATCGGGCATATTGCAGACTTCGCGTATGCCATAGAATACGCCCAGGCCGGTGGCCTCGCGGCGTCCGCGTACCCCGCCTTGTGATACAGGTTTGCCCGTCACGCAGGCAAGCGCGTCGATCTCGCCGGGACGCATGCTCATATAGGTATCGAGGATCCAGGCCATTTCTCTTTCCCCCGTGCCATAGTCCGGCGCCGGGACATCGGTTCCCGGTCCGATGAAATTCTTTTTGATCAGCTCCGACGTATAACGACGGGTGATCTTCTCCAACTCATACGGCGTATATTTCTTAGGATCGATGCTGATCCCCCCCTTGGCGCCGCCGAAAGGAACGTTGACGATCGCGCACTTGAAGGTCATGAGGGCGGCCAGGGCCATCACCTCGTCCAGGTTCACCGACAGGGCGAACCGGATCCCGCCTTTACACGGGGTCTTGTGCTGGGAATGCTGCACGCGGTAAGCCTTGATCACTTCTATCTTATCGCCGATCTTAACGGGGAAGAACATGCGATAGACGGCATTGCACTGCTTGATCTGCTCCAGGATCCCGGGATCCCAGCTGGTAAATCCTGCCGCCTTGTCAAAACTTTTTTCGACTGCTTCGAAAAACTTGTATTCTGGTTGTCCTGCCATGACCTTTATTTTTAGTGATGCAATTATTTGATTTCTTTTTCGAGACGGCTGATCTTCCGGTCCAGCCGGGCGACATAGGCGATCAGACCGAGAAATATGGCCACCACCACGGCGACCACTACATAGATCTTTCCATTGGAACGCAGGGCATCGGCCATTTCCACGGGTTTGTCCCCGCCGCCATCCTGGGCCTGTACGATCAGGCTAAAGAGCAGGGCCGGCGATATGAGTAATAAGAAACAGAACTTTTTAAGCATTATTGTTTTTTTATACCTGATTATTATTTGTGCCGACGTTCCTGTAACAGATGCAGACGGATGCGCAGGCTCGTGATCCATATTCCCAGCAGTGTCCATCCCGGCACGGAGACAGGATAGAACAGCAGCCGCATCCGGGAATCGAGATTATTGAACGCAGGATTGCCTCCCAGGCCCCCCGGGTGCAGGCTTTCCACCATCCTGGGAATGATCCAGATGGTCGGGAACAGCATGGCGAACGCAAAAATATTGTAGACGGCGCCGATCCTTGCCCGTTTGTCCATATCGGTCATGGAATTCCGTAATACGAGGTAGGCCAGGTAGATCAGCAGGGCTACCACGGCGCCCAGCTGCTTGGGGTCATTGCTCCAGAATGCGCCCCAGGTGAATCCCGCCCAGAGACTGCCGGTCAACAGGCCCAGGGTGCCGAACACGATCCCTATCTTGGTGTATTCCAACGCATAAATATCGTCTTGTTGACGGCCGGAGCGAAGGTATTTTATGGAATAGACAACGGAAATGGTAAAGAAGATCATCATGGAGAACCACATCGCCACATGAAAATAGAAATTGCGGATGGTCTCATACAGAATGGGCCTGGCAGGCACCCCGCCTAAAAAACCGGCAATGATCGTAAAGAGCAACAGGGCGACGCATAATATTTTCCACCAGGTCTGACGAAGCATAATTGATTCTTAAGAGTGGGCTGATAGCACAGATCCGGCAAGCAAGCAATTCCGATCAGTGGACCACATGAGTTTGGGTTGCAAAATTAGGGGAATCGGTCATTAAAAATAAAAATCCTTTTACCAGGCTAGTCGGCGTATTCTACATCTTTGGGCATTCAGTAGCTTGATTTTCAGTCCTTCCACAAGAAAGGGAACAGGATAATGGAGAGGGTGACGATCATGATATCCAGCCCGGTCAGCAACAGGATCATGGAGCCGAGGCCCTTCTGCAGGACATCGCTGAAGGCGATCGTGGACAAACGGTTCAGCAGCAGCAACTGGGGAATAACGAGGGGAAAGCCAAGGATCGCCATCAAGGCCGCACTCTGTTGGGCACGGGCCGCGATCGCCGCCAGGAAGGTAAAGACCAGGCTCAGGCTGACCCCGCCCAGGCAGCTGATCAGGACGAATCGTATGGGATTTGCCATCGGATTACCCAGCATCAGAAGGAAAAGACATAGGCTGACTCCGCTCATGAGCAGCATCAGCAGGGCATTGAACAGCAACTTGGCCAGGATAAAATCCCTTGCTCCGGCGATCGAATAGAAATAGAGCAGCCGCCCCCTTCCTTCCTGCAGGAAGCTCTTAGCCACAGCATTGACGCTGACGAAGAGCTGGATCATCCAGAACAACCCCTTCCAGACATCTCCTTCCGGCTGACCCATAGCGAGATATAATACGAAAATGGTGGAGGCCACATACAGCAGCACGCCATAGAAAGTATATTGCTGTCGTACCTCCAGCAAAAGATCTTTCCTGAAAAGAGCGATGATATGGCGCAAAAGGCTTAAAATTAAAATATTAGTTAAAATTACTTTCCGGCAGCCCGTTTCAAAAAACCAGGATCAATCCCGGAGCTTGCCGCTTACTCATGCCGCAAGGCCCCGCCTCAGGGCACAGTATAATAGCATACCCGGCAACGGGGCTCATAAACGTCCTTTTCCCCCAACAGAACCTGCCCCCCGGACCCCGATCTGCGATAGGAATAGTTAGCAATATTTCCACAAATAACACAAATGGCATGTAACTTGGTGATATAATCAGCCTTGGCAAGCAGGAAGGGCATTTGCCCGAACGGCTTGGTCTTAAAGTCCATATCCAGTCCGGCGACGATGACACGGATCCCGCGAAAAGCTAGCTGATCGCAGACTTCCGGCAGTTGATCATCAAAGAACTGGGCCTCGTCGATACCGACTACGTCCGTTCCGCTTGCCAGTAAAAGAATGGTCTGAGAATTATCTACCGGGGTGGATTGGATAGCATTCTCGTCATGGGATACGATATTTTGTTCGTGAAACCTGGTATCCATCGAAGGCTTGAAGATCTCTACTTTTAGATTAGCGATTTTAGCTCTTTTCAGCCGCCGGATGAGTTCTTCCGTCTTTCCGGAGAACATAGATCCACAGATGACCTCGATCCAACCGCGTTTTTCACTTTTTATTTGGGGTTCAATAAACATAGATACATAAATCAGGTTCGGAATTTGTTATAACTTTATAGTAATTACTAATACTTACCCTAAAAAATCATCCATCAGGATAAAATGGAACGATTACAAGAACTAATAACCCAGTTGAAAGAGCAGTTTGAGCGAAAGGCCAGCCCTTCTCAGATGCTCCACACTACCCAGCTTCTGGAGGCGGAGCTGAGTCGCCTTGCCAGCCAGGCCAATACCAGCCGGGGGTCTGCAAAAGTAGCGGTTATGATGCCATCATCCATGAAAATGTATGCCGGCCAGCAGAACCTGCAGGATCCCGTACAGGAGCGCGGAGCGTGGCCATACGATCCCCTGACGGAGATCCCGACCCTGGCTCACCAGCAGTCCGCAAGGGAGATCAACGATGCCATCGGCAGCAATGGAAGTTCTTCTCTGAATGATAAATTAAAGGCCAATGTGCTCGAATTGTCCGTCGCCCTGAACGAGACCCCCGTGCGCGATCTGAAAAAGGCCATCGGCGTGAACGACCGCTATGTCTTTATCAACCAGCTATTTCGGGGGGATGAAGTGATGTACGAACGCAGCATCAAGACCATCAATGGCTTCCGGATCCTGCCGGAGGCGGAATACTGGATGGAAAGAGAGCTGAAGGTCAAATTAGGCTGGGATGAGAACAGGGAGGCCACCCGGCATTTCTATCAGCTGGTCAAAAGACGGTTTTCCTGAATATAATCGGTTATCTTTCCCGTAGCCCCTTTTTTAGCTTGTACATAATCCCGGGACGCCTCACAGGTCAGCCGATATTCCTCCGGATTGGACAACAACCGGGAAAAAACGGATTCCGCCTCCAGCGCACTGTCGATAACGATCCCCCCGCCGCAATCGGCCAATTCCACCGCCTCGATATATTTTTCGATAACAGGCCCAAAGAGGACGGGCTTGCCATACACGGCAGCTTCCAGCACATTATGCACCCCATCGTCCCCGAATCCGCCACCGACATAGGTAATGGTCGCATATTTATATAGCCTGGACAGCAGGCCGATATTGTCGATGATCAGCACATTCGGAGGCCGCAGGTTCACACGGGGGGCGCCCTTCGCCCGTTCCTGTTCTTGCGCCGGCATGCCTTCCCGCTCCTTCTCCCATTGCGAATAACGGATGCAGTAGCGGAACAGTTTTTCCACTTCCCTGAGCCGCTCTTCATCGATCTCGTGCGGGGCGATGATGAAACGGATCTCCGGGTGAATATTGGCATAATGATCCAGTTCTTCTTCGTCCTCCTCCCAGGTGCTGCCAGCTACGATCACCTTATGACTGCCGCAGAAGGCCTCGATGAGTGGCAGGGATCCTACCCGGCCGGCGATCCCGATGACCTGGTCAAAGCGGGTATCCCCACCCACCGTTACATTATCGGAAATGCCCAGCCGGGCCAGCAACTTTACGGAGTCTAGTTCCTCTGCTGCTAAGGCGCAAAGCTCGATCCATCGTTCTCGATTTTCCAGCACATAAACCCTGATTTCCTTGCACGCCTGTTTGTAACACGACCCAAAGAGGCTTACCACTGACTGCCGGACAGAGTGCGGTGGCGTACACAGTCCGGACCGAAGCGCCGGTGGTCCCGGAGAAGAGACACCAGCTTCGCCTTCTTTGCCAGCGGCAAGAAGAGACTTCCCCGGAACCAAGCCACTGGGGGGCACGACCGCATTCTATCCAAGGATGCCCGCAGGTCGCCGCAGAGCCTCCCGACAAACCCGACTGGCAGATGTTCTGGATCGTTAAAAATCGGTTCGGTATTCCGGGATGAGCGCCTGGAGCGGAGAAATCTCTGACGACAAAATCAAGCCCACAGCGCAGCACCTGAACTCAGCGTTTGTACAGTGGTGAAGCAAATGTCAGTGCTTGCTTTGCGCGTATATATAGAGGCAGTCAGAACCCATGAACAATATCAAATTTGTTGTAAGAGTGAACAGACGTGGTGCTATCACTACACAATATGTGCAGCGGGTTGACCTAACACCCATTCAAATGACACCTGATCGTAAGCTCGCCCTGGTCATGGGGAGATTCACCGCCGAATCTCAAATGGGACCGTCAGGTGAACGAACTATCGCCAGTCTTCTTGAGCGGCTTTCAACTACTTCTGGAAGGTCTTCAAAGCCCTCGTAGAATACGAGCGGAGAAAATCTTCAGCGAGTTGGTTCTCTTCGGCTCTCTCCGCGTCGATCTCTCGGTCCCGACGATAGCAAAACGCTTTGACACGGAGGGCGGTACAGAAGTCGCAAGGGCAGTCCGGCCGGCTTGTGCATTTCGATGCTAGTATGGGCACCATCACGATCACTTTATCGTGAATTGTCCGAGGCGCTAGTGACCGAAGTACTCTGTGCTAAAGCTGTGTTAGAAGACAACGTTTGTGGCTATTTCTGGCGGTTCGTGCGTTTCTGTTTTCTGTAAGTTGCAGATTCTGCGTAGGCCTCAATCGTTCGACTCGCACACGCTTCCGCCAATTCCGGAGTTCTCATTTCCGCTTTCAGGCTGTCGGCGGTCGACTCAAACTGCGACCAAGGGTGAGCAGGCGATGCACTACAAATGCTCACGATCGCCTCGCCTCTCTGTTTCGATGCCCAACACTAGTTCTTCATTCTCCCCTAGCTACTTTCCGTCGCATAGCTAGTATAAAATCTTTGTGCGCGTAAATCACGACACACCATCACAGCATCGCTACCGTTGAATCAGAGTTTTTCT
>Ga0137403_10006538_pt1 | contig 13321 bp, 11 predicted proteins | sample CZOMad2_1_16fung_FD_122057 | JGI IMG/M metagenome (GOLD analysis project Ga0137403, IMG submission 122057) | Vadose zone soil fungal communities from Angelo Coast Range Reserve, California, USA - CZOMad2_1_16fungal (Hybrid Assembly) | ecosystem: Environmental > Terrestrial > Soil > Vadose zone... | reverse complement strand
GATTGACTAAATCCGCCGACGCTACTTAAATCCGACCCCGTCAAAACAAGCCGCACCGATAACAATCAGGGAGAACGCCCATGGCCGAGGCCTATATCGTCGCCGCCGCACGTACCGCCGGCGGCCGCAAGGGAGGTCGCCTCGCCGCCTGGCATCCGGCGGATCTCGCCGCTTCCGTACTCGACGCGCTGGTGGAGCGTTCCGGTGCCGCGCCCGACCAGGTCGAAGACGTGATCATGGGCTGCGTCATGCAGGTCGGCGAACAGTCCAACAACATCGCGCGCAACGCCATCATGGCCTCAAAACTGCCGGAGAGCGTGCCGGGCACCTCGATCGACCGTCAATGCGGCTCCTCGCAGCAGGCGCTGCATTTCGCGGCGCAAGCGGTGATGTCGGGCGCCATGGATGTCGTGATCGCCGCCGGTGTCGAGGCGATGACGCGGGTACCGATGGGCCTCGCCTCTTCGCTGCCGGCAAAGAACGGTTTTGGCCATTACAAGAGCCCGAACATCGAGAAGCGCTATCCCCATATCCAGTTCAGCCAGTTCACCGGCGCCGAGATGATGGCGGAGAAATACGGCCTCTCCAAAGACGAACTCGACGAATATGCCTATGGCAGCCACCAGCGCGCGATCGCCGCGACACAGCGAGGCAGGTTCAAAGACGAGATCGTTCCGCTTCAGATCACCCGCGCGGACGGTTCGACCGACATCCATTCCGTCGATGAGGGCATCCGTTTCGACGCCAGCCTCGACGGCATCAAGGGCGTCAAACTGATCGCCGAGAACGGCAAGCTCACCGCCGCCAGCGCCAGCCAGATCTGCGACGGCGCCTCCGGCGTGATGGTCGTCAATGAGAGAGGGCTGAAGTCGCTCGGTATCCAGCCGATGGCACGGATCCATCACATGACGATGATGGGCGGCGACCCCGTGATCATGCTGGAAGCCCCTTTGCCCGCCACCGAACGCGCGCTCAAGAAAGCCGGCATGTCGATTTCCGACATCGACCTGTTCGAGGTCAATGAGGCCTTCGCCTCGGTGCCGACCGCATGGCTCAAGACCACTGGCGCCGACCCCGCCAAACTCAATGTCAACGGCGGCGCCATCGCGCTCGGCCATCCCTTGGGTGGTTCCGGCACCAAGCTGATGACCACGCTCGTCAACGCCCTCAAGCAGCGCAACAAGCGTTACGGGTTGCAGACCATGTGCGAAGGCGGCGGCATGGCCAATGTGACGATCGTGGAGCGGCTGTGAAGTCTCCGTGTCCCGGACGCGATGCAGCGCTCTTCGCGCTGCTTCGCAGATCCGGGACCCATGACGACGCTAGATGGACCCCGGATCTGCAGCGCACCGCTTGCGCCCTGCGCTGCATCCGGGGCACGCCATCTCCCAAAGGCCGCCCATGACGCATCCCTCAATCCACGCCCGCAGCCAGCCGGACAAGATCGCCTATCAGATGGCGGGCAGCGGCAAGGCGATCAGCTATCGCGAGCTTGACGAGTTGTCGAACCAGGGCGCGCATCTGTTTCGCGCGCTCGGCTTGAAGGCCGGCGACCACATCGCGTTCCTGATCGAAAACCGGCTGGCGTTCATGGAGATCTGCTGGGCCGCGCAGCGCTCAGGGCTGTATTACACCGCGATCAGCCGCTACCTGACGAGGGACGAGATCGCCTATATCGTCAGAGATTGCGGCGCGCGCGTCGTCATCACCTCGCCGAAATGCGCCGAGCAGATCAAGGAACTGGTTTCGGACGCGCCCGGCGCGCCGCTTTTCTACATGATCGATGAGCCACTGCCGGGTTTTCGGTCGTGGGACAAGGAAGCCATTGCGCAGCCGACGACGCCGATAGCCGACGAGGTCGCCGGCTATGACATGCTGTATTCGTCGGGCACTACCGGCCGGCCCAAAGGCATCAAGCGCGAAGCGGCACGCAATCCGATCGATCTGCCGAATCCATTTCTCAAAACGCTGTGCGCCGACATGTGCGGGATGAGTTCCGACAGCATCTACCTGTCGCCGGCGCCGCTGTATCACGCAGCACCCCTGCGCTTCAACATGATGGCGATCACGTTGGGGGCCACTTCCGTGATCATGGAATCCTTCGACGCCGAGGAGTTCTTGAAGCTGGTCGAGAAGTACAAGATCACGCAATCGCAGCTGGTGCCGACCATGTTCGTGCGCATGCTGAAACTGCCCGAAGACGTGCGTAATCGCTACGACGTCTCCTCGCTGAAGGGCGCGATCCATGCCGCCGCCCCCTGCCCGATCGACGTGAAGGCAAAAATGATCAAGTGGTGGGGTCCGATCCTGATTGAGTATTACGGCGGGTCCGAGGGCAACGGCGTCACGGTATCGACCTCGCAGCAATGGCTGTCGCACCGTGGCACGGTGGGGCGCGCGGTGGTCGGCAAGGTCAGGATATCGGACGAGAACGATCAGGAATTGCCGGCGGGGCAGATCGGCACGGTGTATTTCGCCGACGGGCCGGCGTTTTCCTATCACAACGATCCCGAGAAGACGAAGCGCGCCTACAACGCCAGGGGCTGGTCGACGCTTGGCGACGTCGGCTATCTCGACGAGGAAGGCTATCTCTATCTCACCGACCGCAAGTCCTACATGATCATCTCCGGCGGCGTGAACATCTATCCGCAGGAGACCGAGGATGTGCTGATCACCCATCCCGGCGTCGCCGACGTCGCGGTGTTCGGGGTGCCGAACGAGGAGATGGGCGAAGAGGTCAAGGCGGTGGTGCAGCCCCACGACATGACGCAAGCGGGGAAGGAACTTGAAGCCGAATTGATGCTATTCTGCCGCAAGCATCTGTCGCCGATCAAATGCCCGAAGAGCATCGACTTCGAGGCGGAATTGCCGCGCACACCCACCGGCAAGCTGGTGAAGCGGCATTTGCGCGATCGCTATTGGCCGAAAACGGTCGTGCGGGTGTAGCCGCGCCACTTACCCTACCCTGGAGGGGGAGGGTGCGCTATCGTCGCATCAAAGGTGCAAGATGAATCCGGAACCGATCGATTCGAGCATTCTTCCCCCCACCATCCGCTCGTGCTTCGTGGACGACATCAATGGGCTGCGCGTGCATGTGCTGGAAGCGGGCTTTGAGACCAAAGGCCGGCCATGCGTGCTATTGCTGCACGGCTTTCCAGAGCTCGCCTATAGCTGGCGCAAGGTGATGCCGGCGCTGGCAGATGCGGGCTATCATGTGATCGCGCCGGACCAGCGCGGCTATGGCCGCACCACCGGCTGGGACGGCCGTTACGACGGCGACTTGAATTCGTTCCGGCTCACCAACCTGGTGCGCGATGCGCTCGGGCTGGTGTCGGCATTCGGCTATCGTTCGATCGATGCCGTGGTCGGGCATGATTTCGGCTCTTCCGTCGCCGCGTGGTGCGCGCTGATCCGGCCCGATGTGTTTCGATCGGTCGTCCTGATGAGCGCACCGTTTGCAGGCGCGCCGCAGCTTTCCTTTGACACGGCCGACGCGCCGCCGAAGCCAAAGCGCGAGGACCCCGTGCACCGCGAGCTTGCGGCACTGCCGCGTCCGCGCAAGCATTATCAGTGGTACTACTCGACGCACCAAGCCAATGCCGACATGTGGCGTGCGCCGCAGGGCGTGCATGATTTCCTGCGCGCCTACTACCATCACAAGAGCGCGGACTGGGAAGACAACAAGCCGTATCCGCTGCAATCATGGTCCGCGGGCGAGCTGGCCAAACTGCCGACCTATTACGTGATGGATTTCGCCAGGAACATGGCGGAAACGGTCGCCGAAGAAATGCCATCGGCCGGGCAAATCGCCGCCAACAAATGGCTACCCAACCACGAGCTCGCCTTCTACGGCGCCGAATACGAACGCACCGGATTCCAGGGCGGATTGCAGTGGTATCGCTGCGGCACCTCCGGCGCATTCACCGCTGAGCTCGAAACCTGGTCGGGCCGCAGCATCGATGTGCCTTCTTGCTTCATTTCGGGCAAGCAGGACTGGGGCACCTACCAGCGCCCCGGCGTCTTTGAGACGATGCAGGCGAGCGCCTGCGCCCGCATGCTGGGATGTCATCTGGTCGATGGCGCCGGTCACTGGGTGCAACAGGAACAGCCTGATCAGGTCAGTCGCCTGCTGCTGTCATTTCTCGCATCGGCCGCCGTGGCGCGAGCCGCGGATCGTTCAAGCGGTATTTGACCTTGTCCATGCGTGCTCCCCTGCGACGGACAGGAACTCGAACGGATGCCAACCGCAACGGTTCCCGATCGCAGGGGCGAAACGCTTGCGGACAACGCTGCCCAACGATTTGACCTCGCAGGACGCTCCGGCTATATGGATTTAGAACCGTTCTAAATCATCCGGAAGGCCGTGCCGTGAAGAATTTCGCCGATTTGACTGAGCGGGAAGTGCTGGCGGTTGCGATCTCCGCGGAAGAGGAAGACAGCCGCATCTATATGACCTTCGCGGAAGACCTGGCGGAGCGCTATCCAGAATCGGCAAAGGTCTTCGAGGAGATGGCCGAGGAGGAAAAAGGCCATCGCCACATGCTGCTGGAGATGTATGAAAAACGCTTCGGCTCAAACCTTCCGCCCATACGAAGGGACAACGTCAAGGGATTTTTGCGGCGCCGGCCGATCTGGCTGACCAAGAACCTGTCGCTCGACACCATCCGCAAGGAGGCGGCGACGATGGAGTTCGAAGCCGAGCGGTTCTACGTCAAGGCGGCGGAGCAAACCCAGGATGTCGGCGTCCGCCGGCTGCTCGGCGATCTCGCGGAGGCGGAAAAGGGCCACGAAAACATGGCCGCGAAGCTGACCGACACACTCCTCAGCCCGGATGTGCGCGCGGAGGAGGACAAGACGCGCAGGCGCGTGTTCGTGCTGCAATATGTGCAGCCGGGCCTTGCCGGATTGATGGATGGGTCGGTGTCGACGCTGGCGCCGCTGTTCGCCGCGGCCTTTGCGACGCATCAGAATTGGCAGACGTTCCTGGTCGGTCTCGCCGCCTCGATCGGCGCCGGCATCAGCATGGGTTTTGCGGAAGCGTTGTCGGACGACGGCTCGCTGACCGGACGCGGCTCGCCCTGGCTGCGCGGATTGACCTGCGGCCTCATGACCACGCTCGGCGGCCTTGGCCACACCATGCCCTATCTGGTGCCGGATTCCTGGGCCAACGCGTTCTGGATCGCGACCGCGATTGCGGGAATTGTGGTGTTCTTCGAATTGTGGGCGATCGCCTACATCCGGGCGCGCTACATGGATACGCCGTTCCTGCAGGCGGTGTTCCAGATCGTGCTTGGCGGCGCCATCGTGCTTGCGGTCGGCATTATCATTGGAGCGGCCTAGAGGGATTCGCGATGCCGGAGCGAGGTATCCAGCAGCGCTCACACCGAAAGCTCAGCGCCTTGGCCGGCGCGGTGTTGTCGATCGCGCTCGGGCAGCCGGCGCAAGCCGCCGACGAAATCCAGGTTTACAACGCCGGTATCGCCGCCGTCGGTCAATTCACGATCCAGCAGCACCTCAATTATACCGCGCTCGGGCTCAAGGACCCGTCTTTTCCCGGCGGCCTCGTCTCCAACCATGCCATCAACGGCACGCCGGAATTCGCCTATGGCGTCACCGACTGGTGGGAGGTCGGGCTCTATCTGCCCTTCGCCATCCAGGATCAGCAATTCCTGTCTAATGCCTTCAAGCTGCGAACCCTGTTTGTCGCGCCCAATGCCGACAAGCGCGACTTCTTCTACGGCCTCAATCTGGAATTCAGCAACACGACCCCGAAATTCTCGCAGACAAGGTTTACCTTGGAGGTGCGCCCGATCATCGGCGTGCGTAACGCGGAATACGAATTCATCTTCAACCCGATCGTCGATGCCGGCTTTGGAAAGCTTGGCGAGCTGGACTTTGCGCCGGCTGCACGCCTGGCGCGAAAGGTTGGCCAGGATACGTTTCTAGGCCTCGAATATTATGGGGACCTTGGCGAGATCGGGCACTTCGCCAAACTTGCCGATCAGCAGCACACTTTGTTCCTGGTTACCGATTTCAAGCTCGGCGTCTTGGACGTGAACTTTGGCGTGGGTTACGGTTTGACGCCCGCGTCCGATCGCTGGGTCATCAAAACAATCCTGGGATACGCATTTCCAGTACCCGGAAGCAAGCCCGACGCGACCGAGCGCAGTGGTGGACCCGTCAATCCGATGTCGCACGCCTCAGCGCGATCGCAGCAACCGTGGTGAACCAGCGCCATCCGCAACATCAGGCCATGGAATAGGCGCTGTTGGCATTGATCGGCATTCATGTGGCGACGGCGATGGTCCACCTCTTCATCTACCGCGACCGCATCATGCAGCAGATGCTGCCCGGATAAATTTTTCAGTGGCGTAGCAATTGCGGTCTAGCGAGCGTCGTTTAAACCAAGCAATATTTCGGTCAGGGTAACAAGTAGACCGGGAGATTGACGTGACGAAATCGCAATGGAGCTTCAAGACAGCGACCGAGTTATCGGCAGCGCTTACGGCAAGGAAAGTGTCGGCCCTGGAGCTGGCGCAGGACGCGATCGGACGCATCGAACGCCACGACACAAAAATCAACGCGGTTTGCGTGCGCGATTTTGGACGCGCTCTGGAGACCGCCCGCGCCGCCGACGCGGCGCTCGCGCGCGGCGAGAGAAGGCCCCTGCTCGGCATTCCGCTCACGGTGAAGGAATCCTACAACATCGCGGGCCTCCCCACGACGTGGGGCAATCCGGCGCAGAAGGATTTTCGCCCCTCCGAGGATGCGCTGGCGATCTCCCGCGTCAAGGACGCAGGCGGCGTCATCCTCGGCAAGACCAACGTGCCGCTCGGGCTGGGCGACTGGCAGAGCTACAACGACATCTACGGCACCACCAATAATCCCTACGATCTTGGCCGCACGCCCGGCGGCTCGTCCGGCGGATCATCCGCGGCGGTCGCGGCGGGCTATGGACCGCTCTCGCTCGGCTCGGACCTGGCCGGCTCGCTGCGTGTGCCGGCGTTTCACTGCGGCGTCTATGCACACAAGCCGACATTCGCGCTGGTGCCATCGCGCGGCCACACGCCGCCGCCGCTTCCTCCGCTGCCGCTCGATCGCGACATGGCGGTGATCGGGCCGATGGCGCGCTGCGCGCTGGATCTTTCGCTTTTGCTCGACGTCGTCGCGGGTCCGGACCCGCTGGAGGCCGGGACGGCCTACAAGCTCGCGTTGCCGCCACCGCGTCACGGCGAATTGAAGGATTTCTGCGTGCTGCTGATCGATACCGATCCGGTGATGCCGACCAATGCCGAGGTGCGGGCGGCGATCGACAGGCTCGCCGCCAACCTCGGCAAGGCCGGCGTCAAGGTGGAACGCGAAAGCCCGCTGTTGCCGGACTTCGCCGCCTCCTCCCGCCTCTTCATGCGGATGCTGCTGTCGTTTCTCGCCGTGGGGTTCACGCCGGAAGTCTATGCCGGGGCTGTGGCCGCGGCGGCCAGTCTGCCGGCCGATGACACGAGCCTTCGCGCCGGGCGTCTGCGCGGCATCGCGCTCAGCCATCGCGACTGGTTGATGGCCGAGGGAATGCGGGGACAATTGCGGGCGCAATGGCGCGCCCTGTTCAAGAACTTCGACGCGGTGATCTGCCCGGTGATGCCGACGCCGGCCTACCCACACGACCACTCGCCGGAGCAGGAAACGCGCCGCATCAACATCGACGGCAAGGACTATGCCTACCCCGACCAGATGGCATGGCCCGGCATCGCCAACCTGCCCGGCCTGCCCGCGACCGCGATTCCGATCGGCCTTTCGCCGCAGGGCCTGCCAATCGGCGTGCAGATCGTCGGTCCCTGGCTGGAGGATCGCACGCCGCTAAAACTCGCCGAACTGATCGAGCGCGAATTCGGTGGCTTTGTACCCCCGCCGGCGTTTAATGATTGAATCTCGTCATTCCGGGGCGCGAGTGAAACTCGCGAACCCGGAATCCCGAAGCTGTTGGATCGAGATTCCGGGTTCACGCGGAGCCTGTCATCGGGCGCGCATTCGCGCGACCCGTTGGCGTGCCCCGGAATGACCAGGAAAGACAAACCATGCGCAATGACATCGCCGAACTGACCGCGCTCAACCGCGACTATGTCGCCTCGGTGCAAAATTCCGACGTCAAACGCTTCGACGAAATCCTCGCCGAGGATTTCTATTGTTCCAACCCCGACAAGTCGCTGGTCGACCGCGCCGCTTTCCTCAAGCAGACCGCCATACCCCTGACGATCAGCAATCTCGAGGCCCATGACGTCAAGATCCGATTGATGGGCGATTTTGCCATCATCCACGCTCGCACCCGCTACACCACCGCGGACGGAAATCAGGGATCCGGGTGCTACACCGACGCCTGGGCGCGGCAAAACGGCCGCTGGCTCGCGGTGTCGGCGCACGTTTCGCGGTGACAAGAATCGTCATTCCGGGGCGCGAGTAAAACTCGCGAGCCCGGAATCTCGTGCCGCATAACTTCGAGATTCCGGGTTCGTTTCGCGGAGCCTGTCATCGGGCCGGCCAGAGGCCGGACCCGTTGGCTCACGCCCCGGAATGACGCTAAGCATCAAACATGATCACGCTGCGTACCGTCTTGCCGGCTTTCATCGCGGCAAAGCCCTCGTTGATTTCAGAGAGCTTCAGTTTCGCCGAGATCCAGTCATCAAGATGTAGCTTGCCGCGCATGTAGAATTCGATGAGGCGCGGCATGTCGACACGGAAGTGATTCGAGCCCATCGACGAGCCCTGTATCTTGCGCTCGCGCAGGAAATCGAAGCCGTGCAGCTCGATCTTCTGGCCGAACGGGATCATGCCGACGATGGTCGCCGTGCCGCCGGGCGCCAGCATCGCAAATGCCTGCTCCGCGGTCTCCTTGCGGCCGAGTACTTCGAATGCGTGATGCACCCCGCCATTGGTGAGATCGCGCACCTGCTTCACGACATCGCCGTTGATGGGATCGACGATGTCGGTAGCCCCGAGCTTCGTGGCCAACTGAAGTTTGGCCGGGTTGGTATCGACCGCGATGATGCGGCCGGCGCCGGCGATCTCCGCGCCGTTGATCGCGGCCATGCCGACCCCGCCGCAGCCGATCACGACAACGGTCTCGCCGGGCGCCACTTTCGCGGTGTTCGCCACCGCACCGTAGCCGGTAACGACGCCGCAGCCGATCAGCGCGGCCAGATCAAGCGGCATATCCCTGCGGATTTTCACGATCGCGTTCTCATGCACCAGCATCTGCTCCGCGAATGACGAGAGATTGAGAAACTGGTTCAGTTTTTCCGATCGCGCCCAGGATAGCCGGTTGGACACGCCCGGCAGCATCTTCACCGTGGTATCGGTGCACAGCACCGGCCGCCCGGTCGAACAATTGTCGCAAGTGCCGCAGAACACCGACAGACACGTCACGACGTGATCGCCCGGCTTTACATAGCTCACATCCGATCCGACCTGCTCGACGACGCCGGCGGATTCGTGGCCAAGCACCGCGGGCAATGGATGCGGATAAAGCCCCTCCATGAAATGCAGGTCGGAATGACAGAGCCCGGCGACGCTGGTGCGGATCAGGACCTCGCGCGGTCCGGGCTTCTGCAGGCTGACATCCTCGATCACCAGCGGCTTGTTGACTTCATGCAGGACGGCGGCCTTCATCGGGGTTTCCTCTTTGGATTTTTGTTTCAAGCGCGTGAGCGTGGACCGCAAGTGCGATCCGACCTCTCCCACCCAACTCGGGTTTACCCGAGTCTGGCATCTAAATTCATCGAAGTCGGATATATCCGACTTCGATGGGAGAGGTAAATCGTGCCCGCGGCGAGAGGAGACTAAGCCACCTTGAGCAATTCGCCAACCTCGGCCATGCCCACCGCGCGATCGCCGAGCAGAAGGGCGGTGATGGCGCGCTGCGTCGCATTGTCCGCGAGGTGGAAGGGATCGTTCGAATTCACCCGGTGATCGATCACCAGGCGCGACAGCAAAAGCCGGCGGGCATCGCCGCGCATCTGGTAGACGCGGCCGGCCTCCCACGCCAGCGCAACCGAGCTTGCGGCATGATAGAGCAGGCTGGTGGCGCGCCGCGCCTCGGCCTCGTGGTCATTGCGCCCGGCGACCTCGCGGGCAAAACCGATGGCGCGATCGGTGAGTTCGCGCAGGCGATCTCGCCAGGCGCGCGGCACATTGGCGCTGTCGTCGAGCCGGGCATGCAGGTCGGCGGCCAGTGCGGCGTCGGCGCCATGCCGGCCGACCGCCCGCGTGAGCGCGTCGATGGCGACGATGTTGCCGGTGCCTTCCCAGATCGAGCCGAGATGCGCGTCGCGCAACAGCCGGGCGGTTGCAAATTCCTCGATGTAACCGACACCGCCGCGCATCTCCAGCGCGTCGCCACAGACCTTGCGGGCATCGCGCGTGGCGCGGAATTTCAACGTCGGCGTCAGGATGCGCAATAGTGCGGCTGCGTCCTGGCTGCCGGCCTCGGCGCGGTCGAGGGCGTCCGCGGTTAAAAAACTCATCGACAGCGCCTGCTCGGTCGCAAGCATGATCTTCATCAATTGCCGGCGCGCCAGCGGCAAATCGATGATACGGCTTCCGAACACCACACGGTTTTGTGCGACCGTCATCGCGTCGTGATGGGCGCGCCGCATCAGCGCGGTGGATTTCACGCCGTTGGAAAGCCGGGACGAATTCACCATCTCGGCCATCTGCACGAAACCGCGATCGAGCCGCCCGACGGCGTATGCAATCGCACCCTCCAGCTTGATCTCGCCCGAGGCCATCGAGCGAGTGCCGAGCTTGTCCTTCAGGCGGACGATCCGATAGTGGTTCGGCGAGCCGTCATCAAGTTTGCGCGGCATCAGGAACAGGCCGACGCCGCGCGTGCCGGGACCTGCGCCCTGCGGCCGCGCCAGCAGCATGACGACTTCGGCGTCCGCATTAGAGCAGAACCATTTCTCGCCCGACAAACGCCAGTGATCGCCTTCCTGCGCGGCGGTTGTCGTCAGCGTGCCGACGTCGGAGCCGCCTTCCTTCTCGGTCATGAACTGGCCGCCCTGCGTCAGCTTGCTCATGTCGGTTTGCGTGAGACCGTCGAGATATTTCGCCTTCAGCGCCTCGCTGCCGAAATTGGCGAGAAGTTTCGCGCAGCCATCGGTGACGTTGATCGGGCAACCCAGGCCGAACTCGGCCTGGTTGAACAGAAACGTAAAGGCGTGCTTGGCAACTACAGGGTATTTCTCGGGCCAGCCCATAATGCCCTTGCGCAACGACATCGCGTGAATGCCGAACTCGCCGAACGCGGCGCGCTCGAGTTCGCGATAAGCCGGATGGTATTCGATCCACTGCACGTCACGGCCGAAGCGGTCGCGCTGATGCAACACCGGCACATGCCGATCGGCGAGCCGGGCGCATTCGTCGAGATGGCCGCCCGCGAGCGCGCCGAGCCGGTCGAGATGCGGCTCGATGTGGCGGAACAGCGCATCGGGAAGATGAATGCGAAGCAGATCCGAAAGCGCGGGATCGGCACGGTAGAAATTCATACCCGTGGTGTCGGGGGCAAGCAGTCCTTGCCGGCCGGCGGAATTTGCAATGCGATTATGCTGCCGTGGCTGCATTGAATTCTCTTGTCCGTTTCCTCATCTGTTGGGGAGAACTATCGCACATCCGAGGCCGGAATGTCGCCCTGCCCGGCCAACGCTGCGACGCAATTTTCGATGCGGGGACTACCCGAAACTTAGACCAGGACCCTCTCCGACAGATCAAGGAAACCTCCCATGGAAACGCCAAAATACAAAAATGCCCTCATCGTCGGCGCCGGCGAAGGTCTCAGCGCATCGCTGGCGCGGCTGTTGGCCCGCGAAGGTCTGGGCGTGGCGCTGGCGGCACGCAAAATCGAAAAGCTCGGCGCACTCTGCACCGAGACCGGCGCGCGGGCGTTTGCCTGCAATGCGACGGATCATGACGAGGTCGAGCGTCTGTTTGGCCTGGTCGAGCGCGAAATCGGATTACCTGACGTGGTGGTCTATAACGCCAGCGCGCGGGCGCGTGGCGCTTTCGTCGATCTGGTGCCCGCAGAAGTGGCGCAGGCGATCGCGGTGAGCGCGTTCGGCGGCTTCCTGGTGGCCCAACAGGCGGCAAAGCGGATGCTGCCAAACAAGCACGGCGCCATCCTCTTCACCGGCGCGTCGGCAAGCGTCAAGGGCTATCCGCAATCGGCGCCGTTCGCGATGGGCAAGTTTGCGTTGCGTGGTCTCGCGCAAAGCATGGCGCGCGAATTATCGCCGCACGGGATTCACGTCGCACATTTCGTGATCGACGGCGGCATCCGCAGCGCGTCGCGGACCGAGCCGGCCGACCGGCCGGATTCGATGCTCGATCCCGACGCCATTGCCTTGAGCTATTGGAACGTGTTGCAACAGCCGCGCAGCGCCTGGACCTGGGAACTGGAATTGCGGCCGTGGGTGGAGAGGTTTTGAGAGATCAAAGTCATTCCGGGGCGATGCGAAGCATCGAACCCGGAATCTCCAGATTCCGGGGATGGTCCGAAGGACCATGCCCGGAATGACGGAGTGTCTACACCATCGCCTGATGTGCAACCTGCTCCGCCACCAGCCGCCAGCTCGCGCACGGAATTTCCTCCGGCACTGCTTCGATACGCTTTTCGAACCGCACCAGCTTCCAGTCGTCGGGGTTACGCGTGAAGGCAAAACCGGATTTGCGCGCTAGCCCCATCATGACGTCGTTGGAGCGCAGCGTATCGCCGAACATCCGCCTGGCGCCAAACGCCGCCGCCCGGCATTCCAGATTCCGCAGCAACGCCGAACCGATGCCCTGGCCTTGCCAGCGGTCATCGACCGATACGCCAAACTCGAAGTTGGCGGAGTCGGTCTCGAACCCATAACGGGCCTCACCGACGATGGTCTCTATACCGTCGATCACCATCACAGCCATGACGCTGAACCGGTCGCGCTCGCCGGCATGGATGAAATGATCGAGTTCGGTCTGTGGCAGTTCGCTCATGGCGCCAAGGAAGCGATTGTAGCGCGAGCGAACAGAGAGCGCCCGGAAGTAACCCTGCAACGCTTCGGCATCGTCTGGCTCGACAAAACGCACCGCCAGGCTTTTGCCGTTGCGCAGCCGCAGGATATCGGAGTGTTGCCGGAGGTCATCAAGGCGAAGCGCGGTCATCGCAAGCTCCCAATGGGTCATGCTGGCGTCCCTTTGACGGCGGCGCCAGCGCGGCGGCCTTTAAGCCCGCCAGAACGGCTTCTCGGCCTCGCGGACGACATCGCTCCACGACAGTCCGACGTCATGCAGTTCGCGA
>Ga0137403_10006537_pt1 | contig 13322 bp, 10 predicted proteins | sample CZOMad2_1_16fung_FD_122057 | JGI IMG/M metagenome (GOLD analysis project Ga0137403, IMG submission 122057) | Vadose zone soil fungal communities from Angelo Coast Range Reserve, California, USA - CZOMad2_1_16fungal (Hybrid Assembly) | ecosystem: Environmental > Terrestrial > Soil > Vadose zone... | reverse complement strand
GGACGGCGTGGGCCGGGGAGAGCTCGCCGTGTGGTCCGGCGAAGGCAAGGGTGTGTGCTTTTTCGGCGAGCTGATCGCCCTGGGCATGAAGCGGCGCGGCTGCGCCGGCGCACTCGTCGACGGAGGCATCCGCGACATCGAGTGGATCGGGCGGCAGCGATTTCCTGTTTACGCCCGGTACCGAACGCCGGTGCAGTCGATCGGCCGCTGGAAGGTGACGGCCTGGCAGGTACCGGTCGAATTGCCTGGCGCAACGAGAAAACGCGTGAGGGTGCGCCCGGGCGATTTCATTCTCGCCGACGCGGACGGAGTGATCGCGATTCCGGCGCGCGTCGCATTCAAGGTGCTGGTCGAGGCCGAGCGCCTTACCGCGAAGGAGATCCGCATCCGGCGCGACCTAGGCCGTGGCGCAAGCCTGGAAGATGTGCTGAAAAAGTACGGCCACGTCTGAGCCGGTTCGGCAGGCTAGGATGCCGCCGCGGTCAGGACGGGCTTCTCCCGATACTGATCCGAAAACAGCCGCTTGAGGTTCGCGATCTTGGGCAGGTCGTTGAACACGATATACGGATAGGTCGGGTTGTGAGCCAGGAAGTCCTGGTGATAGGCCTCGGCCGGATAGAACCCCTTCAGCGGATCCACGCGGGTCACGATCGGGCGCGCGAAGACGCGCGCCTTTTCCAGCTGCGAGATGTAGGCCCGCGCGATGCGCTGCTGCGACGCGTCGGAGTAGAAGATCGCCGAGCGGTATTGCGTGCCGACGTCGGGCCCCTGGCGGTCGAGCTCGGTCGGATCGTGCGCGACCGAAAAATAAATCCGCAGAATGTCCCCGTAAGAGATCTCTTTGGGATCGAAAACGATCTGCACCGACTCGGCGTGGCCGGTCCGGCCGGTTCCGACCTTCTCGTAATCGGCGGTGCTCTTCTCCCCGCCCGAGTAGCCGGACAGCGCCTGCTTGATGCCCTTGGTGTGCTGGAACACGCCCTGCACGCCCCAGAAGCAGCCGCCCGCGATCACCGCGGTCTGCAGCGGGCCCGCGGCCTTCGGATTGTCGATCGCGGGCGCGGGCAGCGCGACCGCCGGTTCTCCGGTGCGCGCGGGTATATTCCAGAACGTGCCGACCGCGACCAGCGCGAGCAATGCGATCCAGACACCTCGCGTGGAGCGCAGGGCGTCGCGCAGTAATCCGGCGGTGAAGGGCATGGTCGACTCCTAGTGGCGTTTATCGTTGGACCGCCCCCGGAGCTTACGGGTTCCGCTTGCGCATCGCCTCGAGCATCGGGGCGATCAGATCCATGGGCACCGGGAATACGATGGTCGAGGTCTTGTCCCCGGCGATGTTGCTCAAGGTCTGCAGGTAGCGCAGCTGCATCGCTTCGGGTTGCTTGGACAACATCTGCGCGGCCTGCAACAGCTTCTCGGAAGCCTGCAGCTCGCCCTCGGCGTGGATGATCTTGGCGCGGCGCTCTCGCTCGGCCTCGGCCTGGCGCGCGATCGCGCGCACCATCGTCTCGTTCAGATCCACGTCCTTGATCTCGACGTTCGAGACCTTGATGCCCCAGGTCTCGGTCTGGGCGTCGAGGGTCTTCTGGATGTCGATGTTGAGTTTTTCGCGCTCGGCGAGCATTTCGTCGAGCTCGTGCTTTCCGAGCACGGCGCGCAGCGTCGTCTGCGCGAGCTGACTCGTCGCGTTGAGGAAGTCAGCCACCTGGATCACGGCCTTCTGCGGATCGACCACGCGGAAATACACCACCGCGTTCACCTTCACCGAGACGTTGTCGCGCGAGATCACGTCCTGCGGCGGCACGTCGAGCACCACCGTGCGCAGGTCCATTTTCACCATCTGCTGGATCACCGGGATGAGGATGAACCATCCGGGCCCCTTCACCGCCCAGTAGCGCCCGAGGTTGAACACGACGCCGCGCTCGTACTCGCGCAGGATCCTGAACGACCACACCAGCAGGATGACGAGGACCAGCAGCGCGCCGAAACCGAAACTGAACATGATTTACCCTCCGTTGATGAGAGCCGCATCGGGGTCGGGCACGACCTCGAGCGTCAAGCCGTGCATGGCGACGACGCGCACCCGCTGGCCAGCCTTCAGCGGTACGCTGCTGCGAATGCGCCAGGTTTCGCCGTGAACTCGCGCCCAGCCTTCGTGATCGAGCGTCTGACCGGTGCTGCCGATCAGCTCCTCGTGCCCGCTGACGACCGGCCGCCGGTGCGCTTTCAGGGCCATACCGACGGCCAGAAACAGGAACGCCGCACCGGCCGCCGCGATCCCGAGCGCGAGTGACACCGGGATGCCGTAGCCGGGAATATCGGTGTCGATCAGGATCACCGAGCCGATCACGAAGGCGATCGCACCGCCGATTCCGAGCGATCCGTACGCGGGGAAGAACAGCTCCCCCACCATGAAGGCGATGCCCACGAGCATGAGCGCGAGACCCGCGTAGTTGACCGGCAGCAGATGAAACGCGTAGAGCGCGATCAGCACGCAGATGGCGCCGACGACGCCGGGAAACACGAGGCCTGGATTGGAAAACTCGAACACCAGCGCGTAGATTCCCAGGAGGATGAGAACGTAGGCGATGCTCGGATCGGTGATGACCGACAGGAACCGCGTGCGCCAGTCCGGCTCCACCGCGGTCGCGACGACATCGGCGGTCTGCAGCGCGCGCTCCGTATCCGACACCTTCAGTTTGCGGCCGTCGAGGCGTTTGAGCAGATCGGGCACATCGGCCGCAACCAAGTCTATGACTTTCATCTTGAGCGCCTCGGAGGCGGACAGGCTCACGGCCTCGCGCACCGCGCGCTCCGCCCATTCCGCGTTGCGGCCGCGCATCTGCGCGAGGCCCCGGATGTAGGCCGAAGCGTCGTTCACCTGCTTGCGCGTCATGGCGTTGGGCGAGTCCCCGGCATCGTGCTTCGCGGCCTTGCCGCCCTCGCTCTTCTTTCCGTCGCCGCGTTCGCCTCCCTCGGCATCCTTGCCGCCTCCGGGCGCGCCGATCGCCACGGGCGTCGCGGCGCCGAGATTGGTCGCGGGCGCCATCGCGGCGATGTGGCTCGCGTAGAGAATGTAGGTCCCGGCGCTCGCAGCGCGCGCCCCGCCCGGGGCGACGAAGGCGGCAACCGGCACGGGCGAGGCGAGAATGTCCTTGATGATGGCGCGCATCGAAGTGTCCAGGCCGCCCGGCGTGTCCATCCTGAGCACTACGAGCTGCGCGCCCTCGCGCCCGGCTTGCTCGATCCCGCGGTGCACGTAGTCCGCGGTCGCCGGCCCGATCGCGCCGTTGACCGTGAGCAGGACAACGGGAGGCCCCGGCGCCCACGCCAGGACGGGCGAGAGCGCCCATAGTGCAATCAAGGCCTTAAGCCAGCGCAGCATTTTCCGGATTGGCTCGTTTTGCCGCACGATGAGCGGCACTCCAAGTGTAGCCCATACTGGACTTCCCCCTGCGTTCGCAGTAACTTGCGCAAAACAAATAACCGGCAAATCACCAACCTCGCTTACGGCTACGCGCTGAAGAACTCGTAACGTGTCGAAACTTCCATCCCTGGTCGCTGCCGTCCTCTTTTGCTCGGCGTTGCCGGCTCGGAGCCAGGAGCTGCCCGAGGGGAAGGGAAAAGAAATGGTCGCGGCGCAGTGCACGAGCTGCCACGCGTTTCGCGCCGGCGGCGGGTACACGCCCACGGGTTGGAACACGGTCATGCGCATGATGACCAACCACGGCGCTCCGATTCCGCGCGATCAGATCGCTACGATCACGGAATACCTGATCAAGAACTTCCCGGAGAAGGCGAAGCCGGCCGGCGCTGTGATCAACGGGCCGCTAGGGGTCGCGATGAAGATCTGGCCGGTGCCGACGCCCGGCTCGCGGCCGCACGATCCGCTGGCGGCGAGGGACGGATCGCTCTGGTACACCGGCCAGATGGCCAATGTGCTGGGCCGCGTCGATCCCAAGACCGGCAAGATCAGGGAATACCCGTTGAAGACGGCCCATTCCGGACCGCATGGTCTGGTCGAGGATGCGAACGGCAACATCTGGTACACGGGAAACACCGGAGCGTTGATCGGCAAGCTCGATCCGAAGACGGGCGCGGTCGCTGAATACAAGATGCCCGACCCGGAAGCGAAGGACCCGCACACTCTGATCTTCGACCGGAGCGGCATGCTGTGGTTTACCGTACAAAACGCCAACCGCATCGGGCGGCTCGACCCGAAGTCGGGCGAGATCAAGCTGCTCACGCCGCCCACGCCGAAATCGCGTCCCTACGGCATGGCATTCAATTCGAAGGGTGCCTTGTTCGTCGTGCAATTCGGCGCCAACAGCGTGGCAGCGGTGGATCCGGCGACGCTCGCGATCCGCGAGTACAAGCTGCCCGATCCCGGGGCCCGGCCGCGGCGCATCGCGATCACCAGCGACGATATCGTCTGGTACACCGACTACGCGCGCGGCTACCTGGGGCGGCTCGATCCGGCGAGCGGCAAGGTGATCGAACGGCAGTCTCCGAGCGGCCCGAAGTCCGAGCCTTACGGCATCTCGGCGATCAGCGACATCCTCTGGTACAGCGAGTCCGGAACCACCCCGAACACGGTCGTGCGCTTCGATCCCAAGACGGCGAAATTCCAGAGCTGGGTGATCCCGGGCGGCGGCAACATCGTGCGCAATACCTCGGTCACCACGGACGGCAACTTCGTGCTTGCGAACAGCCTGGTCAATACGGTGACCCTGGTCAGTATCCCGAGGTAGACACGCTCCCTCAGTAGTGCATCACCAGCGTCAGGCGCGCGGTGCGCGGCTCGGCCGGGTGGAAGTGGATGTCTTTCACGGGGCTCGTTTCGTTTCGCAGCTGCGAGGGGTAGTAGTACTCGATGTCGTTCGACTTGCGGTTGAATAGATTAAATACATCTAGATTGATGCTGGTCTTCGCGTCGACCTTATAGGAGGCGCGCGCGGAAAAAATCACCGAGGACTGCGAGCGCTGGCTGTTGTCCTCGATCAGAGGCCGCGGGCCGAAGTAGCGCGCATGCACGGTCCCCGACCAGGGGCCGAGGTCCTTCACCGTCACGCCCAAAGACGCGACGCGGTCGATCGCGCCTGGAATATAAGTACCCGCCCCGGCCGGATCGCTGCCGGTGAACTGCGCGCGCGACACCGAAACGTCGAAGTCGACGAGCAGCCAGTTGTGGGGAATGTAGCGGTTCGACCACTCGATGCCGCGGCGCAGGCTCGGGCGGCTCGCTTGCGTGGTACCGGCGTCGCCCGCGAACACGAGCTCCGAATCCAGGGTAAGCCGCCACAGCGAGAGCGACGATTGCAGGTGCGGAACCATCTCGGTGCGCACGCCGATCTCCTCTCCGTGCGTCTTGACCAGCGCCGGGGCCGGATCGACCGACATCGTCGTGCCGCGCGCGTCGTTGCTGTGGAATCCCTGGCCGTAGTTCAGGAAATACTCCGTCCTGTCGAAGGGACCGAAAATGAAATTGAGCTTGGGCGAGGCGATGTGCGCGCTCGTCGTTCCCGAGTTCGCCGCGAGATCGCCGTCCACGCGGGCGTTGTAGAAATCTTCCCGCACTCCGGCGATGCAGCGGAAGGTATCGGTCCACTGCAGCGTGTTCTCGTAGTACAGACCCACTCCGGTCTGCGCGACCTTGTCCGATCTCACCGTATTGAACCGGTCGCGCGCCGTGGTGTTGTACAGCGCCACGTCGATATTGTCGCGGCGCGCGTCGAGCCCGAACTTGTTGGTCATCTGGCGCTCGTCCCATTTCCCCGTGAATACCCAGCTCGGCGTCAGGCCGATGATGGTGCGGTTGTCTGCTTGCTCGAATTGATCGCCGTTCGTCTGATTGTCGAGAAAGAATGTGAAGTTGGAAAACAGATTCAGCCGGTACTTGATCGCATACACGTCCATGTGAAAGACGCCGCCGTTCTCCAGCGTCTTGTGCCGGTCGAGCGACAGGCTGTAGCGCGAGGTCCGGCCACCGTCGGTCGGGTCGATCGCGCCGAAGCGTGAGATCGTGCCGTCGTCCACCGCGCGCTGCGGAATCTGGTCGGTGGCGTTCCACTTTCCGTGGTAGCCCATCAGGGACACCGTGTAGCCGTCGGCGTTGGTGCCCTGGCTGAAGCGCAGCACGCCGTTCAGCTTGCGGTAGTCCTCGGGATTGACCCAGGGGCCGTCGTTGTGGAACAGCTCGAAGCCGTAGAGCAGATGGCCCGGGCCGGAATCGAAGGAATTCGCCGCCATCGCGCGCTGGTAGCCGTTGCTGCCCAACCCGAGCGAAGCGATTCCCTCCGGCATCTTGGTGTAGTAGTCGATGTCGGCGACGCCCGCCGAGGAAAAGTCGCCTTCCTCGGCAAAATACGGACCTTTCTTGTACGCGACGCGCGACACCAGCTCAGGGATGAGGAAGTTGAGATCGGAATAGCCCTGCCCGTGCGCGTGCGTCGGCATGTTCACGGGCATGTGGTCTATCGTGGTGAGGAAGTCGGTGCCGTGGTCGAGATTGAAGCCGCGCAGGAAGTACTGGTTCGCCTTGCCGTCGCCGCTGTGCTGGGTGATGATCACGCCGGGCACGTACTCGAGCACTTCGCCCGGCCGCTGCATCGGCCGCGCCTCGATCAGCTGCGGGGTGATGTAGCCCTGGCTCGCCGCGTCGGAGGTGCCGACCGCGTTTTCGTAGTGCCCGATGATGCGGACCTCGTCCGGCTTCTCCTGCTGCTGAGCGAAACCCGGCTGCATGCAGCAGGAGAGGGAAAGAACGGCAAGCGCAACTTTCGACTCCTTCAAGATCGCTCCCATCGGATGGAGGACGAATCATACCGGAGCGTTGTTGAGCCTTCGCTCTCATGGTAGGGTGCGGCATGTCCCGCCCGCCGGAACGCACCGCCGTGAAATCTGACGCAGCACTCACCTCCACGCGACGACTCCCCGCAACCCGCCTCAAGCGATTCACCGTCGACGCGCTTGTCGCGGTGGGCCTGCCTTCCAAGGACGCCGCGGTCTGCGCCGATCTGATGGTGCGCGCCGATCTCCAGGGCGCCGACGGCCACGGAATTTTCCGCCTGCCGCAGTACGTGCGGAGGATCCGCGCGGGCGCAGTCAACGTGAAGCCGAAGATGCGCGTCGCACGAGAGGCCGCGGGAATGGCGCTCGTCGACGGCGACAACGGCATGGGGCATGTGGTGATGAGCTTCGCCGCGAAGACCGCGATCGAGAAAGCGAAGACCGCCGGTACGGCCTGGGTCGGCGTCAATCGCAGCAACCACGCGGGCCCGGCGTCGCTGTACGCGGCGATGCCGCTCGAGCACGACATGATCGGACTGTATCTCGCGGTCGGCAACGCCAACCACATGGCGCCCTGGGGCGGGATCGATCTGCTGCTTTCGACCAACCCGATCGCGGTGGCGGTTCCGGGAAACGAGGGGCCCATCGTTCTCGACATGGCGACCACCGTCGCTGCGTACGGAAAAGTGAAGACCGCAGTCCAGCGCGGGGAAGCTTTGCCCGAGGGCTGGATGATCGACCATCAGGGCAGGCCGCTCACCGATCCGAAGCGCGCCGACCAGGGCCTGCTGGTTCCGATCGGCGGCTACAAGGGTTACGGGCTCGCGCTGGTGTTCGGCCTCCTCGCGGGAACGCTGAACGGCGCAGCGATGGGAAGCGAAACCGTCGACTTCAACGCCGACGACGTGACGCCCACCAACACCGGCCACGCGATCGTCGCAATCTCGATCGCCGCCTTCGGCGAGGTGGACGAGTTCAAGCGCCGCGTGGACAAGCTCGCGCGCGAGATTCGCAGGTCCAGGCCCATGCCGGGCGTGGCGCGCATCTGGCTGCCCGGCGAGCAGAGCCGCGCGAAGTTCGAGGAGCGCTCGAAACTCGGCATCCCGATCCCGGAACCCTTGCGCGCCGGCCTGGAGAAGCTCGCCGGCGAACTGAAGATCAAGGCCCTGGAGCTCTGACGGGCGCGATCAGTCGTAGCCCACTACGACGATGCTGCGGTCGGGCTGAACCAGCACCGCGTTGGCCGATGCGGCGATGCTCGGGCCCGTGGGCGAAGTCGTGACGATCCCGCCCGTTCCGAAGGTGGTATCCAGCACGCCGACCGGGGTAAACCGCAGTACGGCGGCGCTGATGGCAATGCCTGAACCTGTGTTTCCCGACACCACGATGTTCACAACGTTGGGATCGCTTACGGTCGGTTGCAAGGCGATAGAGAAGGCGTTGTCGAACGCGCCGAGGTCGGTGATGACTGCACCGTTTGTCCCGAAACCCGTGTCGGGCGTGCCGTTCGCGTTGTAACGGAGAACGATGATATCGGACGTATCGGCTGCGAAATCCACGAACGCATGCCCGGCGACGACGATCTTGTCGCCCGGCGTCTGCACGGCAACGGCGTTCGCGAAGTTATTGCTAGACGGGACGGTGTCGGTAAACACCATACCCGTGCCGCCCCCGAAGGTCAGGTCGAGCGTGCCGTTCGTGTTGTAGCGGACCAGGACCCCGTTCAGCGGAGGGCTCGCGAAGCTTCCGGAGGCCCCGGCCGCGACGATCTTGCCCGACTGAAGCGCGATCGCGGGCCCCATGGCGCTGGGGCCCACGTGAGTCGTGACGGCGCCATTGGTCCCGAAATTCGGATCGAGCACTCCGTTCGAATCGTAGCGGCGCAGGACGAAGTCCCCCGCGGTGGTGGCTCCGGCCACCACGATGCTCCCATCCCCCTGCAGGGCGAGCGAAGCGTTGTCCACACTGGTGCCAGGGCCGATCGCGGCGTTCACGAAACCGCCGGCGAAAGTCGCGTCGAGCGTGCCGTTGGCGGTGTAGCGGGCGAGCACGATTCCCGTGGTGCCGGTCGACGGATCGAAGGTGCTTCCTGCGACAAGGATCTTGTCGTCCGCTGGCGTCGCGCCTGGTTGTACGACGACCGCGGTGGCGACGGCATTGACCGAGCGTATTGCTGTGCGAACGGTCCCGCTGCTCCCGAACCCGGTATCGAGGGAACCGTCCGTGTTGTATCGCACCAGTGCCATGACGCCCTGCCCGGCCAGGACCGAGTGCCCGGCCGCGATGATTTTCCCGGATTGCAGCGCGGCCGCCAGGGCGTACTCGAACTCCGAGGGATCGATCTTGGTGGCGACGGCTCCGCCGCTGAATCCCGCGTCGGGCTGGCCGAGCGCCGTGTAGCGCTTGGCGGCGATCGCCGTGGGCGGCAACGCCGCCGTCGTCGTATCGTTGGTTGCGCTGCAGTCGGCCAGGCCGATGCACGACAAAACCAGCGGGAGCGCCGTTCCCAGGCGCCAAAGCGTGTTGCGGTCCATTTCGGTTCCTCTCGCGGGGAGAAGCATAGGGCAAACCCCATGCCCCTGTGCATTACAATTTGTAACTCACGCCCGACCGAACGCTGAATCATCAGGAGCGGCAACATGAGCACACCCATCCAGACAGTGCTGATCTACGGTTACGGCGTCATGGGGCGCGGGGTCGCGAAAACCTTCGCCGACGCCGGCTTCACCACGATCGTGAGGAGCGACCGCGCGCGCCAGCTCACGGGGCTCCCGGCGAACACGACCGCGGTCGAACGCCTCCCTGAAAAGGCGCCCGACCTCGTCATCGAATTCGTGCCCGAGGACGTGCGCGCGAAGCAGGCGGTATACGCCGAGATCGAGGCGGCGTACCAGGGCGACGCGCCGCTGATCGCGAGCGGGACCTCGGGGCTCGATCTGGTCGAGCTGGCGCGCAGGATGAAACGCCCCGAGCGCTTTCTCGGCGTTCACTATTTCATGCCGGCCGACACCGCGCCCGTCGTCGAAGTGATGGCGGGGCTGGCGACCCCGCGCGCCGAGGTTGACAGAGTGGCCGATGCGTTGAGGCGCACCGGCAAGGAGCCGGTGGTGCTCTACAAGCCCATCGTCGGCTTTCTCGTGAACCGCCTGCAGCACGCGATCCTGCACGAGGCCTATTACCTGATCGAGGCGGGCGTCGCCACCGTCGAGGACATCGATCACGCCGCGCGGCGGATGCTCGCGCCGCGCATGTGCCTGAACGGGCTCATCCAGCAGAAGGACATCAGCGGCCTCAAGATCCACGCCGACGCCCAGGAGTCGATCGTGCCGAAGCTGTTCCACAACGCGACCCCCAATCCGATGCTCCAGACGATGGTCGCCCTCGGCCGCACCGGGCTCTCGGCGGGCAGAGGCTTCTACGACTGGAGCGGCTGCGATGTCGAGGCGGTGCGCAAACAGGCTTCGAGCCAGCTCGCCAGGCTCCTCGAATTCCTGCAGAGCGGGATCGGCGCACCGGCGCCGGGAACGCGGCCGAAGGCGGTTCCGAAGTAGCGGATCGGGACAGGGTCAGGACTGAAATGCGCGGCGAATCGCCTTGCCGGCGGCGTACAACCAGTTCCTCAGCGTGAGCGGACACAAGCATACGAGCATGTCCCCCTCCTGGTGGCCGGGGTTGGCGGTGACAAAAAATCGAATGTCGGGATCGGCCAGCAGCTGCGGCTCGACTGCCGCCGTTGTGGGTTTCAGCTTCTTCTGTCCGGAACGCTCGACAATGCCCTGGCCGGGGCGCCACGCCGCTCCATAGCGCTTCTGTGCCAGGTGGTCGATCAATGCAGCCTGGCGCTCCGGCGTCGGCCGGTCGTATCGCGGCCAGTACTCGACGAAATTCCGGCGCAGGAGCCCGTAGCTCTTGTAGCTGAAGGTGTCGAAGAACCAATAGACCGGCCTGAACGGGTGGCGAAGCCGGGCGCGGAGAAAGACCTCGAATCCCGTGCGCTGAATGAGGTTGTGCCGCCGGTAGGGTTCGTCTATGACGACGCTGGAGGTGAAGAGGATCGTGGAGGTCTCGGAACGAAAGTCCGCCCGGTAGACGTCGAGGGCCACGATGCCGACCAGAGCGCCGCTGCGGTTGCGGAAGAGGGCGACTTCGGGAAACGCGCGCAGCTTTGCTTCGTAGAAGGGGCGCTGGGTCTCGACATAGATCTGCGTGAGCTCCCAGATCCCGTCCCACTCCTCCGCCGTGAGAGCGGCGACGGGGAGTATCCGGATATCGACGCGCTCCTCGGTCCTCGCCATCACGCTACTTGCCCAGGTACTCCTTGACGGTCTCCCACGCGATTTCCTGAAGGAAGCCCGCGGTTTTCGCATCCAGCCCGCCGTAGTAAGGAAGGCCCGCCGGAGACTTGCCGTACAGGGACGCATAGATCGTGGCCGCCCCGAGATAGGACCCGGCGAGGCTGGGGTGGCGCTTGTCCGGATCGTACAGGTTCACCTGCGGATTGCGTGCGACCGCTCTCGCGAAAGCCAGGCCCGCCGGGATGACCAATGCGCCGTTGGCGTTTCCGGCAATCGTATACTGCTCGGCGAGCTGCGCGGTCATCTCTGGAGCGTCGGCATAGGCCCAGGTCATGAACAACACCGGCCTCGCGCCGTGCTTCACCGCGGTCTGGCTGTGCTTGCGGGCGTACTCGTGAAAAGGTGCCTTCAACTGCGGGTGAATCGGGCACTGGCTGCAGTCGTTCATGATCACTACATCGAAAGGCTTGTCGAACTTGTTGAAGACCACCTTGTTGTCGGCGGTGAACGAATAGGACGCCATGCCGCCGGGCTTGAAGTACGACTCCACGTCATGCCAGTCGAGGCCCGAGCCGCTGATCGTCACGGACGTGCTCCGGTACTGGCCGCGGTTCTGCGGATCGGCCGCGGCGACCAGCCCGCCGACGTAGCGGTGCATGCTGTTGTTGAAGTAGAAAAAGCTGTTGCCGACGTAGAGAACCGTCTTGGGATTCGCGATCCCCGCGTCTTTCATCTTCGGGCTCGTCTGCGCGAGCGCGTGGCCGCCGCAGGACAATGAGAGCATCAGGGAAACGAGCGCTGACGCGCTCCGCAAGCTCAGGGACTTGTGATTCATCGGTTTGTCTCCGTAGGTGGTGGAACTCGACGAGGGCTTGGGATCTCTCGTCCGAGAAGGCTAACGCAAAGGTGTTTGAATTGTCTCTGGGCGAATCGGCTGGCCCATTTTCTCTGCACCGCTTTGTTCGGATTCTTTCTTCTTGTAGTGCTTGGCCGGACTCCATCCCTTCGGCAAGCGTTTGCCGAACGGAGGTCTGACCGTTCCCTTTTCAATTCCAACAATGAAAAGATGCTCGATCACTCGCCAAAACTCATTCTCGCTAAGGTGAGATTTCATGTCGTTGATAATCCTAGCCTCAACAACTGTCTCGCTATGATTGCTTGGATCGACAAGATGCTCCAGGGAAGGATACATCGAGTCCGTGGGTTCCAAGTCAGGTCTCAAAGGAATATCACTGAAATAACCCCGAACGTGTCCGCTCTTCAAGCACTTCAGAACCGCTTTCTTTTTTCGCGCACCCTTCCCGTGCCTCCCAGTGCTACACCACTTCTCCCATGTCGAGGGTATTTTTTGAGAGGTCATATTTTCTCCGAACGTGCTAGTTCAACGGCGCGCCCCTTGCGGCGCACCACTGCAACGGATGGATCGGCGCCAACTCGCAACTGTGCGAGATCGCGCCAAGGCGTCAAATCCCAATAGCGCCTCGCCGCACCTGATGGGGACGGGAGAACAAAGAGCATGGTTTCGTCGATCTTTTCTTCCAGTAAACCGTAGCGCACCGGACGATCTAGGTACTCCTCAGCAGCACGTTTGCTTGTAAACGCAAGCACCCGAGGCTGATACTGCAGCATCTTCGCACGCAGTTCACTACAACCAAAGTGCTCAGGCGATAGAACATGATCGGCGCCGGATACGCTTTTCGCCAGATCAGTCAGCCCGAGGCTGAAATCGGGCGAATCCGTCGTGAGGCCGATGCCGGCGCTCAGGTTGACCGTCGTCTTCGGATTGAGCCGCAGGCCGAGGCCGAAGTTGAGGATCGAGGAGACCTGCATCGCCGTCGCACGATCCGCCGCGGTGCCGTCGGCCTTCAGGTAGTCGATGTGCGACGCGGTCGTGACGTTCTCCTGGAACGAGATCGTCGTCGACGTGTTGTACGACAGCGCGTACGTGAAGCCGGCGCCGAAGCCGACGCTCTTGCCGGGCTTGACGTCGGTCAGCACGGTGCCGTCCAGGTGGGCCTGGTGCAGGTTGTGCGCCGAGCTCGCGACCGCGAAGTTGACCGAGCCGAACAGCGCGACCGGATCGAACACTTGCGACGCGTTGACGCCGAACGAGGCCGTCCCGTAGCCCGCACCGGTCGAGAGGTTCGAGCCCTGGATGGTCTTGAACGGGCTGCGGCCGGTCGGCAGCGACAGCGTCGACGTCAGCGTGAAGGTCGGCCCGGTGGGCGACTGCACGAA